>Ga0182018_10005357_pt1 | contig 10356 bp, 6 predicted proteins | sample 812P2MmetaG_FD_120490 | JGI IMG/M metagenome (GOLD analysis project Ga0182018, IMG submission 120490) | Permafrost microbial communities from Stordalen Mire, Sweden - 812P2M metaG | ecosystem: Environmental > Terrestrial > Soil > Wetlands > Permafrost | place: Sweden: Stordalen | collected... | reverse complement strand
TGATGTAGATGAAGGCCGGCCCGCAGCCGGAAAGGCCCGTAACGGCATCCATGTGTTTCTCTTCCACCACCACGGTGCGGCCGACCGTGGCGAAGAGAAATGCGGCCAGGTCCAGCTGCTCCTGGGTGGCAAAGCGTCCGCGATTGAGCGCGGCGATGCCGGCTCCCAGCATCGATGGAGTATTCGGCATCGCGCGTACCACCCCGATATCCATCCCCGCGGCCTCTTCGATGGCCGTCGTGCGCACCGAAGCGGCGATCGAAATCAGCAGCTTCTGCGGCGTAAGCGCGGGACGAATCTGCCTGACAACCTCGGGAACCGTGACTGGCTTTAAGCCGATCAGGATCAGATCCGCTGCCGCCGCCGCAGCGACATTGTCCGTGGAAACATCAACCCCCCACTGAGCGGAGAGTTGCCCGGCACGCTCTTCGTGTTCCACCGTGGCCACTATCTGCTCCGGCTCAAGTACTTTGGACTTGAGAAAAGCCTGGAGCAGAATGCCGCCCATTTTTCCGGCTCCGAGAATCGCTACCCGGAGGCCGTCAAGCGAAGGTCTGGCTATGTATGCACCCATCGAATCTCCCTTGGTTATTTCTGCGCCTTTTGCTGCGCGGTCGAGGCCGTAATCCAGGTGTCGATCCGCTGCTCCACCAAATCGAGGGGCAGAGCGCCCGAATCCAGTAGCTGATCGTGGAAGGCGCGAAGGTCGAATCGTTCGCCGAGTGCCTTCTGCGCCCGGGCCCTTAGCTCCAGGAACTTGAGTTGTCCCACCTTGTAGCCCAGCGCCTGCGCCGGCACCGCGATGTAGCGATCCGTTTCCGTCTGGATATCGTTTTCGGCGAGGCCCGAGTGTTGATGGAAGTAATCGACCATTTGCTCGCGCGTCCAGTGTTGGGAGTGCACCCCGGTGTCAACCACCAGGCGGATCGCGCGCCAGATGTCGGCTTCCAGGCGCCCATAGTCGTTGTACGGATCCTGGTAGAAACCGACATCCTTGCCCAGACGCTCGGCATAGAGACCCCATCCCTCGGTATAAGCGGTGTAGCCGGTGTACTTACGAAAATCGGGAATGCCGGTAAGCTCCTGCGCGATCGATATCTGCAGATGATGCCCGGGCAGCCCTTCGTGGTAAGCGATCACCTCCACTTGGTCGAGGGACCGCGTTTCAAATTTATAGGTGTTGACAAACACCGTACCCGGCCGGGAACCGTCCGCAGTTCCATGGATGTAGTAGGCCGGTGCCTGATCCTTTTCGGCGTACTCCGGCACCGGCATCACGACCAGCGGGACTTTGGGCAGACGGCCAAAGAGCTGGGGAAGTTTGGGCCGCATCTGGTCAAGGTATCCGCGATAGGAATTCAAAAGCTCTTCTTTGCTGGTCGGAAATAACTTGGGGTTGCCGGCGGCAGCGATCTGGAGCGCCTTCACATCGGCGAATCCCAGCTTCTTGGCAATTGCCAGCAATTGCTCCTCGTCCTGCGCTACCTGGTCGATGCCGATCTGGTGAATCTGCGCCGGCGTCAGGTCGGTGGTGGTGCTCTTCTTTACCAGAAAGCGGTAATAAGCCTCGCCATCGGACAACGCCCACAGGCCCGGGTCGCTGCGCCCGTTCGGGATGTACTGCGATTTCAAAAACTTGCCAAAGCGAAGATAGGCGGGTGCCACCTGTCCGGCAATCACTGCCAATAATTCCTGCTTGATGCGCGCCTGTTGCTCCGCAGAAACGGACGCGGGAAACTTTTGCGCGGGGAGGGCAAACGGCCCCTCTTCCGGCTTTTGGTTGGCGATGGCGTTCACTTCCACCAGCACCTTTTCCATCAGGTATGCGGGCGGCTCGCGATGGTCGTCCATCCCGATGGACATATCGTCGGTCGTCTGCTGAAAGGCCAGCGGGACCTTCTTGAGGCGAGCGATGTAATCGTCGTAATCCTTCGCCGAGGTGAAGGTGAGCTGAGGGACGAGCTGGGGAAGATCGACTTGCAGGCCACCGAACTGATTGACCGGCATCTCCCAGGGCTTGAATCTGGCTTCCTCCTGGTCTTCGATCAACTGCCGTACCAACACCTCTTTGCTCAACTGCTCCTGGTCAGACATCCCTGCCGTATCCACCTCGCCCAGTCGATTCAGAAAGGCTCGGCCGCGGGCGAGGGAGTCGTTAAAGGCCTCGACGGAGTAATCCGGGAGCTGATCGTTGTAGCGCTTATCGCCGATGGAGGAGGCAAAGTCAGGGTTGTGCTTGAGGCGATCTTCCCAGTAGTCAGAGAAGATAGCGTTCAGCGTCCTCAGACGATTGCTAAGGGGAAGATTTTGCGCGGCGCCAGGCGTGATTTGGATGGCATGGAGAACGCCGGGGACAAGAGCGAGCATGACTAAACGAATGGCGATAAGGTTTGGTTTTCGAGACAAACGCATTCCTGGGCCCGCGAGAGGGGGTAAGCGCAGTGTATCGACAATTAGCGCAGGCGAACAGGGCGAGTGGCCGTTTAGGCCGTGAGTTTGTCGTGCGTCACGTCGGGGGAATGCATGGGCATGGCGGCGTCGGATTCGAGCATGCGGTAAAGCGTCGACCTGCTGATTCCCAGTTTGGAAGCGGCGCGCGCTTTATTGCCATCGCAGGCCTTCAGCACCAGAAGAATATGTCGCCGGATCACGCCATCGAGGGTGAAGTTCTCGGGAATGGGTGGCTCGCCGTCCTTGTTGCTCGCTTTTTCGAGAGGCAGGATGACCAGGTCGATAGGCCGCAGCCACTGGCCTTCGCCAGATAGGCACGCCGCCCGGATCACGCTTTCCAACTCGCGCACGTTCCCCGGCCAGTGGTGGCGCAGCAGAACGTGGAGCGAGCCGGGGCCGAGTCCCTGCAACGGCCTCTGCTGCTCTCGAGAGACGGCATCGATGAACATCTGGGACAGCGCGGGGATATCCTCTTTGCGATCGCGCAGGGCTGGCAAAGAGAAGGAAACGGCACTCAGACGGTAGTAGATTTCCGGGAGAAACTCTCCCCCGAGCACCAGGGCTCGCAGAGGTCTCCGCGTGGTGCAGATGACCTGCGATGGGGAGGCTGGCGCACCCGGTTTGTCAGGAACGAGCGAGGTTTCGAAGGAGCGAATGTAGCGCAGGAGCTGCCCCTGAGGCTCGGCCGCCAGTTCGTCGATATTGCGAATCAACAGCAGGCCATCGGCTGCCCTTCGGATGGCGCCGCGGATGGGTTCGCTGCGGAGTTCCGCGTTCGGGCCCGCCTCGGCGCAAAACAGGCCGCCTGCCTCTTCCGCCACCAGAGTGCCATGGGAAGGATGCAGCGCCTGGATGTGTCTGGCCAGCAGGTGTTTACCGGTGCCTGCTTCGCCTTCGATCAGGGCCAGACGTACGCGCGGGCCGACCTGCTGGAGCTGTTCACAAACGCGGCGCATGGCCAGGGATCGTGAAACCAACTCAGGAACTTGGTTGGCTGCCGGCCGGCGCGGTGGCGTCCAACGACTTGGTTCGCGGTGCGATTGCATCGGCTGATCCATGAATCCTACCCTCGCTTCCATAACCCCATTTAGGCGCTTTATCGGCGGAGGACGATAAGAGTTGAGTCCCGGAACGCGATAACTGGCTTGGTGCGGGGAAGGTGTGACGAAACCTACCGAAGGACGACGTCGTGCCACGGATCAAGCGGTGTGGAAGACTTTAGTCGCGCCACGGATCAAGGGGTGCCCCATACCCCCGGATTTCCTGTTGAGCCCGATCGGTCATACGAGCTTCATGCGGCTTTCCTTAAATGAAAGCCGCACACGCGGTCACAGAGAGAGCCGCGCACAGGAAATCCGGGTATCTCGCTCGTTTTTGGCGAGATGTGGGAGACGCAGACGTCAATTTTGGGTCGTTGAAGAATCCGGTACGGCCAAGATCGTCAAATCTGGCGTACCGCTAAGCCTTGGCCGCGCGTGCAGACACCGCATCGGAAGCGATCACGCCGTCGCGAATGTAGACCACGCGATGGGCATACTCCGCGATGTCCGGCTCATGGGTGACGACGATGATGGTGTTGCCCCGTGCGTGCAGCTCGTCGAAGAGCGCCATGATCTCATCGCCGGTCTTCGAGTCCAGGTTGCCGGTAGGCTCATCGGCCAGGATGATCGACGGCCGATTAACCAGTGCGCGCGCGATCGCCACCCGCTGCCGTTGGCCACCGGATAACTCGTTAGGTTTATGGTTCATGCGCTCTTCCAGATTGACGGAGCGCAGAGCTGCCTTGGCTCGCTCGATTCTCTCGCCGGCAGGCGTGCCGTTGTAGATCAGGGGCAGTTCCACGTTGTGTAGAGCGGTTGCGCGCGCCAGAAGATTGAAGGTTTGGAAAACGAAGCCGATCTCGCGATTCCGAATGCGGGCCAGCTCGTCATCGTTCAATTCGCTGACCAGGTGTCCGTTCAGCCAATACTTCCCCTTCGTCGGCGTGTCCAGACAGCCAATCAGATTCATCAGCGTCGACTTGCCCGACCCCGATGGACCCATGATGGCGACGTACTCATTGTGCCGGATGCGCAGCGTGATGCCGCACAGCGCGTTTACCACCTGATCCAGCCCCATGGTGTAGGTCTTCCAGAGATCCTCGACGACGATGACATCTCCCTGGGCGACGTCCTGGGCCGTGTCGGCTTGCGCTGCGCTCGTGGATTCGAGTGCCATCTTTCACTCCTGGTTCCCGGTTAGACGCTTAGGTATGCTGCCCCGTTTACGAAGATTCCGTGTTCTCCGCTGCGGCCGCTGCATTATCCCGCTTCACCTTGGTGTCGTTCTTAAGGATGCGCAGCACCTTATAGGGCCCAATGACAATTTCATCCCCTTCTTTCAGCCCACCCATGACCTCGATGTCCGTCGCGCCGGTGATGCCGGTGGTGACCGGGACAAATACTGATTCCAGGTTGCTGCCATGAGACCGCAGCACGAAGACACCCTGGGTGCCCGGATCCTGAGCGCCGGACGCTCCCCCGTCGCCGGTCGATGCGGCGTTCACCGTCTGCATCGATGCGCCATTCAGGGAGGCCGGATTGCGCATGGTCAGAGCCTGAATGGGGATTGCCAACACCTTTTGCCGCCGCGCGGTGGTGATTTTGGCAGTGGCCGACAGCCCCGGCCGCAGTTCCGCGGGGGGATTGGAGAGTGTGACCACTACCTTGAAATCCTTGGCCTCTTCCGTGCCTGTTGTGCTTTGGCTGGTGGCAATACCGGTGGAGCGCAGAATGGCCTGGTCGCCGACTTCGGTCACCGTTCCCGGGAAGGTCCTGCCTGGCAGGGCATCCACCGCCACCTCAACCGGCTGCCCCATGGCTACATTCACTATGTCGGTTTCATCCACCTTGACGTCCGCCGTAATGATGGACAGGTCCGCCAACGTCATTAGGGTGCTGCCTTCGGCATTTTGAATGCCGACCACGACGGTTTCGCCCTCACGCACCGGCATATTCGTTACGATGCCATCGAAAGGCGCCACGCTGACGGTCTTGTTCAAAGCGTCGACGTTGCTGGTCAGCGTAGCTTCGGCGGTGCCCAACTTACCCCTTGCCGAGGCCGTCTGGGCCCGGGCCTGCACCAGGGCCGCCTTGCTTTGCGCCAGGGTAGCAACGTCGGTGTCGTAGGCCGCCTTCTTGGAGTCGTATTCCGACTTGGCGATGAGCTCGGCCTTGTAAAGTGCCTGTGCCCGCTGCCAGTCCAAAAGCTTCTGATTTAGATCGGCGACGGAGTGGTCGACCGTCGCTTCGGCCGTCTTCTCCGCGGCCTCGTAGGAGGCTATGTCCGTACCGGCGGATCGAATGCTGGCCTGCTGGGCATCCACGCCCGCCTGGGCCTGCACGCTCTCCACCGTGGCCACGATTTGGCCCTTCTTCACCGGGTCGCCTTCTTTCACGTACAGGTGAGTGATCCTGCCGAAGGAGGTGGCGCCGATATTGACGTAAGTCTTGGGCTTGATCTGTCCCGTCCCGCTGACGACGGAAACCAGGTTTTCACGCACTACTTTGGCCGTGAGTACCTTTGTATACCCGGATTGGGCGCGAACGATGGTAAAGGTGGTCACGCCGGCGGCCACCAGGATCACGCCTGAGATGATCAATATCTTCTTCAGATTCATGGGTAGAACGGTATCCCCCGCCCCTATCTACAATCATACGTGGAACCGCCGCCCGAGGTTCCCGGGCTCTCCGGTTGGACTGCCCGTTTTGAAGAGCCGCTCCTTAGGAGCATACCAAGGGTGAAAATGCATTAGTACCGCAAAAATGCCTGTTACCGCCGTACGCCGTTGTCCGGAAGATAAAAGGCGAAATGCTATTCGCCCCTTGAAATCGTTGTTTCCGAACCTTAAACTTGGTGTGCCGTACGGGGAGTATCGCGCAACATATGTTGAGGGTTCATTCCGCCTTCTTTCTGTTCGTCTCGCTGGGGCTGCCGGCAACGCTCAGCGCCCAAGCTCCAGATAGTCAGCCGTCGCTGGTGAGTCGTCCCCCCGCCAATGCGTCCCCCAACGCATCTCAGGATGGCCAGACCGCTCAGGACCCGCTACACCGGCCGGTGAGCGACAAGGACAAGTTTAAGCAGCAGAAAGAACTAAGGAACGAGCTTAAGGGACCCTACAAAAAATGGGTGGATGAGGATGTGCGCTGGATCATCACCGACCAGGAGCTAAAAGCCTTCAAGAGCCTGTCGAACGATGAGGAGCGGGACAACTTCATTGAGCAATTCTGGCAGCGGCGCAATCCCGACCCCGATTCTCCGGAAAACGAATTTCGCGAAGAGAACTACCGCCGGATCGCCTATGCCAATGAGCATTTTGCCGCCGGCAAGCCGGGTTGGAAGACGGACCGCGGGCATATGTACATCGCGTATGGCAAGCCCGACAGCATTGAGTCTCATCCCAGCGGCGGCTCCTATGAACGCCCCATGGACGAGGGCGGCGGGGAGACCTCAACCTTCCCCTTCGAGACCTGGCATTACCGCTACATCGAAGGCATCGGCGAGAACATCGATATAGAGTTCGTCGACACTTGCATGTGCGGCGATTACCACATGACCCTTGACCGCTCGGAGAAGGATGCCCTGCTGCACGTTCCGGGCGCCGGCGCGACCCTGGGCGAGCAGATGGGAACCTCGAAGAGAAGCGACCGCTTCAACGGCGGACTGGAAAATCTGGGCGGCGGCCCGATGGCGAGTTCGAATCAGGCCAAGGAGTTCGATCGCCTGGAGCAGTACTCCAAGCTGCAAGCCCCGCCGGCGGTCAAGTTCAAGGACCTGGAAGGATTTCTGGTCAACCACAAGGTGTTGAGCGGACCCTTCTTCCCGTTTGAAGTCCGGACCGATTACGTGAAGGTCACCGAGGATACGGTGTTGGTTCCCTTGACACTGCAGATCAGGAACCGGGACATCACCTTTTCCACCAAGGATGGGGTAGCCAAGGGTGAGGTCAACGTTCTGGGCCGGGTGGCAACGATTACGGACCACGTGGTGCAGACCTTTGAACAGACGCTCGAGGTGGAAGAGCCGAGCGAACTCCTGGGCAAGGCGCTCGAGCAGAGTTCAGTCCACTGGTGGGCTTTGCCTCTGAAACCGGGCCGGTATCGCGTGGATATCGCGATCAAGGACGTGAACAACCCAGACCACATCGGCACCTGGGCGGAAGGGATCGTAGTGCCCAAATACGACGATGAAAAGCTTTCCGCATCGTCGCTGATTCTGGCCGACAAAATGGAGCAGGTGCCCACCAAGCAGATTGGCACCGGCCAGTTCATTATCGGTAACACCTACGTGCGGCCGCGAGTCAGTGCCTCGCCTGCCGATGCGGTCACTTTCCATCGCAGCCAGAAGCTCAACTTCTGGATGCAGATCTATAATCTTGCCATCGACGACAAGAGCAAGCAGAACGCCGCCACCATTCAGTATCAGATCATGGACATGGCGACCAACAAGGCGATTCTGGATACGTCGGAGAGTAGCGCGGCGGTGGGAGAGAACAGCGCCAACTCGGATCAGTTGACGGTGAGGAGGTCAGTACCCCTTTCCAGCCTGCAGCCGGGCAAGTATCAGGTGACGATCACGGTTAATGATCACGTATCCAAGCAACAGGTGGCTCAATCTGCCCCGTTTACGGTTGACTAGGCCCTCTGGTAAGCTCAATTAGGTAACGTTATTGACCGGGATGGCAATATGATGTCGGTGATAGCAGAACTGGGCTCTTGCAGCGCGTTTGAGTGAGTAGTGTGTTGAGTGCGTAGAAGGTATCGCCAAATCGCGGTTCTGATTGCGCTGACCGTGGCGGGTATATCGCCGGTCCTGGGTGGTCCCTTGCCCGCAACGGTGAGCGGCGTCGTGCGCGATGCGCAGGGCACGCCGCAAATGGGAGCCGTGGTCGAGCTGATGGCTGCCGACGCCACCGTGGTGGCCAGGGCTTATACCAATGTTCGTGGGGGCTTTTCCTTCGATCATATTCTGCCCGGAACCTATCAGGTAAAGGCCACTGGAGCTTCGTTCCTTCCCACCCTGCGTGAAAATCTGCGCTTGAGCGCCCGCAGCAGAATCGTCGTCAATCTCACGCTCAGCACGCTGTTTGAAGCCATTCAATGGCTCCCGATCCAGCCGCGATCGCCGGACGAGCCGAGCGACGACTGGAAATGGACATTGCGTTCCTCGACCAATCGACCGCTATTGCGCTATCTGCAGGACGGCCCGCTGGTGGTAGTCGCCGGTCAGGCGGACGGGGACGCTCCCCAGTTGGCAGCCCGGGTCGCCGTCACCAGCTCTTCTCGTGATTTTGGTCAGGCCGGTCCGCATCAAGCCTTTGCGTTGGAACGTTCGGGTTCGGCTGGGGGACATCTGATTCTCCGTGCCAACCTGAGCCTGCAACCCACGCAAGACTCGGAGTACGTAGCCGGATATGAACAGGAGCTTGGTCCGGAACGCCATATCCGTAATGTAGCTGCTCTGCAGCAGGTGACAGCGGTCGACGGTGGCGCGGGAAGCCAGGCCTTTTACACCATGCTGTTGCGCAGCGCCGAATCGGTGAACCTTGGTCCGGATGTCTCCATGGAGCTGGGCAACGAAATCCAGTCCGTCGTTGGACCTACGGAGACGACCTCCAGTCTTCCGTTCTTGAATGTTGCCTGGCACGAATCGGGAGTGGGCGTCTCGTATCGGCTCGCCACCTCGCCGGAGATGCAGAACGCCGACGAGATTGCCGACGCCCGCACCTTTGCGCCGATGTTCTCCGAGCAGGGCGGCAGGTTGCGTATCGAGCACGGTTTCCATCAGGAAGTCCGCTTGGAAGACGAAACGTCGTCGCGCCGGGCGATGCTGGCTTTTTATCAGGACGAGATTCAGAATCCCATCGTCAGCGGAGGTGGATCCCTGGCGCAGCAGGATCTTGCCGCGGGGGATCTGCTTTACGACCCGGTTGCGCAAGTGATTCGTTTTACCGGCCCCGGCTACGCGACCAACGGATTCAGAGCTGTGCTTGAACAAAAGCTGGGAGCGTCCACCTGGGCGGCAATTTCTTATTCCAATGGCAAGGCTCTTGCCTTTGAGATACCCAATTCGACGGTCACCGTGGACCAGGCCCTGCAAGGCCTCACCGAGCGGAGAGCGAATGCCGTGACGGCATCGATCCATGGCAAGCTGGTCAGCACGGGAACGGGCTGGCATGCTTCGTATCGTTGGCAGCCTGCGGATACAGTGACGCCCGTGGCGGTGTACGACAGCTTTGGGCAGAGCGCATACCTGAACATCCTGATCCGGCAGCCGATCCACTGTGGTCACCTGCTGCCCAATGGAACCGAAGCGTTAGTGGATGTTCGTAATCTGCTGGCGGAGGGCTATCGCCCCTTCCTCACCCGCGATGGCAGCACGCTCTATTTCGCTCAGGACGAGCGGTCGATCCAGGGTGGCCTTTCCTTCTCTTTCTGAGCGCCAGCATTTCCTCCGCAAGTGTTCTCCCACCGCATCCAAGCAAGAGAAAGGGCTCGATGCTTGATCGCGCTGTCCCCTGAACAGCGATGTGGATTATGCTATATTTTGCTTGGGCCTGAGGCAGGTGCGTGCTCCTGTCTCCTGGATGTTGCTCAACATTCGGCCCTGGTTTCCACGGACGCGTAGCTCAACTGGCAGAGCATTCGACTCTTAATCGACAGGTTGGTGGTTCGATTCCACCCGCGTCCACCATGCGTTTTCAACGGGTTATTTCTACCCGCTCACTCGCATCCGGTAAACTGTGCCCCTTTTTGTGACCCCAGACCGCGCGAATTACATCCGACGCGCTGAATTCGAGAGCAAAGAGGCGACCGCAAGCGCCGTCTTCTTTCAGATCGTCGAGTCGCCGGATCACGCGACGGTGTC
>Ga0182018_10005356_pt1 | contig 10357 bp, 5 predicted proteins | sample 812P2MmetaG_FD_120490 | JGI IMG/M metagenome (GOLD analysis project Ga0182018, IMG submission 120490) | Permafrost microbial communities from Stordalen Mire, Sweden - 812P2M metaG | ecosystem: Environmental > Terrestrial > Soil > Wetlands > Permafrost | place: Sweden: Stordalen | collected... | reverse complement strand
GCAAGCTTGGAAAACGCTGAAGAGCGCGTTTCCCACTTTCCCACAGCTCCGGCTACGGCTACGGACGATGAAGTTCAACTAACTTGTCGTATTATCCCGTGAACGGTAATAGGGGGCAGGTCAGTATCATCCCGTGAGCGGATTCTGGGGGCAGATCAGTACAGAGAAGGGGCCACTACCCGTCTCGGCTGATCTTTTTGTTCACTACGCGCTCGAGTTCAACAAAATTCAAGTAAGACGTAGGCGGCGGAGGGAAGGCTCTTGCCAAGGGTCCAGCTTGGGAAAAGGGTATTCCGGTAACTGGAATGTGAACAAATGATGATGGAGTATACCAGGCGCTAGCCGCTGCGCCACAACGCCCGCTGCTCTTTTTTCATAAGCAGTGAACTATTTTCCGCTATTGACCAAGCCATTTTTTAATCCGTTCACTGTTCATTTAACGTAACCGCATAGCAATTTCGAATTCCCGCGTTGCTGTAGGCCATTGCTGCCACCGTATGGGGTCCGGTGGTCCCATTAGTCCAGTTGAAATCGTAGGGCGGACTGGTAACGGTTTTCTGAAGGTCCCAGTCGACATAGAATTTCACCTCACGGATTCCGCTTTTGTCCGACGCTGCAGCTGTAACCGTTACCGGGCTGCTCACCAATGATTGGTCACTTGGAGATGGAATCGATACCTCGGGGTACCCGCTCGTGTAGTTCGTGTCCACGGTACTGTGAACCTCCGCACGCGACGCCTGATAGTTGCGGAAGGTCTTGAGTTTGTTGCTACGAGTGTTGTCGTTGTCATAGACAAAGTGGGCAGCAGAGGCGCTGGGCAAGTGATACGTGTTATAGTCTGGCGGCGTATTGTTAGCGAAAAAGTTGGGCTGGTTCGCCGGATCGTTATGGCGGAACCCGACCTCTCCATTCGCATCCGAGTCCCAGATGACGGTATTGTGATGGAAGGAGTTTCCGGTGGTTGCCCGATACTGGTAGGGTGGAAAGGGGCTGGACCCCCGGTTGGACGTGCCTATGCCCCAGCCGTTAACGCCGTGCCCGCTCGGAATTCCTAATAGGTTGCAGTAGATTTGCACTCCTGCGCTAACGCGCACTGCGATCTGGTAGGCCGAATTGTGGCCGTTCAATTGGGCACCGTTCCTCAGCACGACGTTGTTCCGGAACGTCGAGATCCCGCCACCGATCTCCTGCTCTAACCCGTCCGCGTCCGAGTTATCGGTAATAGTATTGCCGTCCACGAACTCGTTTCCGCTGTCATCGTCAAAATGGATGCCGGAACCCTCATTGTTCTGGATGGTGTTGCCACGCACGACTACGCCGCTGGTGGCTCCGACCTTGATGCCACCCGACCCGAATTGGGGATCGAAGTGTGCATAATCGTTGTGATTGATAGTGTTGCCCTGGATCAGAATGCCTGAGTCAGCTGATTGAGTTGCGGGAGATGCACGCCACCCGATGCCACCACCGATTCCTGTCTGGCCGTTATCGTGAATGTAGTTATTACGTATCTGTATGCGATAACCGACTCGCACCCCGAAACCATGGTTCAACGTAACCTCACAATTCTCGACTGTCCAGTTTGTACTTTGGGTCAACGCATTCGGCCCTTGCCAGACTCCGATAGCACCGACCGGATACATATCGGCAAATTCTTCCACCGTAAGGTACTGGATGGTGACGTTGTTGGCGGGTCCGCCGAAGGCGTTGTTGACCACGCTGGTCTCGACCGTGTGGCCGGCCGGATCATCGTGGAAGTAGATGACATGGTTCGTGTAATCAAACCACCACTCGCCGGGGCCGATGGTCGGCAGGGTGGGTGAGTCCAAGTGCCGATAAGGCCTACCGTCGAAAAACAGGTCTTCCGGGTAAATGCAGGCCAGCCAGCCGGGGTCACAGTTAGTCGTGGTGGAGCCACGTCCGTTATGCTGCCTTTGCTTGGCGACCTGATAGTTGGTGCCATCGAACGTAGCCGAGGGACCGATCACGACCGCGCCGCTAATAATTGCCGGACACGAGCTCGCAGGCGGAGCGCACAAGGTCTGGCCGATGAACCGGTCGTTGTTTTTGGGCAGGATGGGCTCGGGCAAACGATAAGTGCCTGGGGCAAAGATGAAGGTCGTGCCTTCGGGCCTAGAACCGACTATCCTGGTCACGTTGTCGGTCGGATGCAAAGTGACCTGCGCCCAGCTGACCAAACTGAGTAAGAAAAATGCGAGTGGATGGCGAATCATGAGATTGCCTATACGGTTGATTGCCTGCCCCAGCGTCTTGCCGAGTACGAGGTCCCTGTGCCAGCGATTATCACCATTATCGCGGCTGCCCGCAACCGAAGATACAGCACGGCGGAGCATAGGTCCCAGCCGCCCGTGTAGGCGGCTTTATGTTTCCAGTCGTAACCGAGGGAGGATTCGGGTGTCACGGTGAACCTGGCGGATTCTACACTTCCGCCCGCAGGGTGGATGGCAATCTCCCAGCTCGTTCCATCTGAGGGTAAATGACGGCGATGATCTGAGTGGCGAAATCGACCACGAAGCTCATCGGCCACTTTACCAAAGGCGCTCCCGCTTGTGGATCAGAGGCTCAGAATCACGCCACCCGTAACCCGTACGCTACATTACTGGACAGCGTGCCGCCGGGATACCGCAGATGAAACCGGGCCGCGCATCGCCCCCGGGTTCGAACTTCGCACCGAATGAGAGTCCCCTAGAAAGCAAGAAATCCTCCGGCTGAGCCGGAGGATTTTCGGTTGTTGGCGCGTCAAGAATGAGTCTGATCCAGCGGATCAGAGTTTAAACCACAGGCCCGCTCCGCTCATTGTTTCGTTAACGTAACCGCATGGCAAGAGCGGATTCCCGCATTGCTATAAGCCATTGCTGCCACCGTATGCGTTCCGGTGGTTCCGGTGGTCCAGTTGAAATCGTATGGCGGACTTGCAACTGTCGTCTGTAGTTTCCAGTCGACATAGAATTCCACCCGGCTGATGCCGCTGGCGTCGGAAGCTGTGGCGGCAACCGACACCGAACTGGTGAATGACGACTGGTCCGCCGGAGACGTAACCGCCACCGTCGGAAAACCGCTCGTGTAGTTGGTATCGACGGTACCATGAATATCACCATCAGCAGCCAGGTACTCAGGAAACGTCTTGCGGGCGTTTTCCTGGCTATTGTTGTCGTCGTACACAAAAACCGGCTCCGAACTAGAGAGATGGTAGGTATTGTAGTCGGGGCGTGCGTTGTTCTCGAAGTAATCAGGCTGATTGGCCGCGTCCCCCTGCCAGTATCCGGTCGCCCCGGTCGCGCCCGCATCCCAGATCACCGTGTTATGGTGGAACGAGTTGCCAGTAGTCGCCAGGTACTGGTAAGGCGGATAGGCGCTATTGCCGCGCTGTGAAGCAGTTAGGACCCACCCGCTCATACCGGGCCCTTTGGAAATCTCCATTACGTTGCAATATGCGTTTACCCCTGTGCTGGCATGCGAGGTGATCTGGCCGGTGAAGTAGGTATCGTTTATCTGGGCGCCGTTCCGCAGCACAACGTTGTTGCGGAAGGTCGAGGTTCCGGTGCCCATCTCCTGGTTCACCCCGTCCGAGTCGGTATTGTCAGTAATCGTGTTGCCGTCCAGCAACTCGTCTTGGCTGTTGTCGTCGAAATGAACGCCTGAGCCCTCGTTGTACTGGATGGTGTTGCCGCGAATAGTTAAGCCGGAAGTAGATCCAACCTTGATGCCTCCTGCGCCGAAGTCGGGATTGAAGTGGGCATAGTCATTCTGGTTGATTGTATTGCCCTGAATTAAAATTCCTGAGTTCATTGATTGAGTCGATGGAGCCGAAGTTACCCCTAGGCCGCCACCGATTCCCGTCTGTCCGTTATTGTGAATGTAGTTGTTGAGGATGTGGATGCCATAGCCGACTCGCACTCCCCAACCATGATTCAGCAGGATTTCGCAGGACTGTACGGTCCAATTTGCGCCTTGGGACTGCGGGTTGGAACCCTCGGACACGCCGATTGTTCCTTTTGGGTACAAGCTGGCGAACTCCTTCACGGTCAGGTATTGGATGGTGACGTTGTTCGCCGATCCGCCAAAGGCATTATCGAGCACGCTGGTCTCGACCGTGTGCCCTGACGGATTGTCATGGAAGTAGATGATGTGGTTCGAGTAATCGAACCACCATTGGCCGGGACCAATGGCCGGCAGAGTAGACGAATATAGATGCTTGTACGGGACACCGTCGAAGAACAAATCCTCTGGATAAATGCAACCTTGCCAATCAGTATCGCAAAGAACTTCTTTCTCGATAGGTACGGCCGGTTGGTTCTGCTGGGTCTGGTCAGTCACCTTGTAGTGCGTTCCGTCAAACGTTGCCAATGGGCCGATGATTCTAGATCCAGTCAGGATCGCCGGGCAGGAACTCTTCGGTGGCGCACAAGCGGTTTGGCCGATGAAGCGGTCACCATTCTTTGGAGTGATGGATTGCGCCAGTCGGTATGTGCCCGGATAGATGACGAAGGTCGTGCCCGCCGGGTTAGCAGCGACCACGCTTGGTATATCCATCCCGGGATCAATGTTGACTGTGGCGGCCTGGCCTACGGTTGCGCTCCCAAGAGTAATCAGAGCCCACATAAATGCATTTGAGAGCAAAAAACTTGAAGTTCGGATTTTCATCATCCTCTCCGGGGAAAACAGCATTAAAGAAAGCTCGTGTGACGAGCTTCTAAAACGACTCTACCTCCTCCCCGACCTATCCGATAGGTGCCCTTTGTGCATTGAGTTCCACGCGTTAGTGCATTGAGTTCACGCGCATTCGGACATACTGAGCTGCCCTGCAGAACTGATAACAGATCACTTGACCCACCTTTCGTCGGCCGCAGACTCACCTGATGAAAACAGTTAATCCCCACTTCCCAAAGGGTTTGATGAAAGCCACTCGCTACTTTTCTGACCAGCGTATTTGTCTGGAACTTGTTGCGAAATCGAGGTGGCCGAATGGCCCGGCCTGCCCGCGGTGCGCCTCGAATAGACTCTCATTTCTTAAGACACGCCTGACATGGAAGTGCCTTGATTGCAAGAAGCAATTCTCCGTCAAGGTCGGGACGATCCTCGAGGATAGCGCCATTCCGCTCGACAAGTGGCTCACTGCAATGTGGCTCTTCTCAAACTGTACGGACGGCATCAGTTCTCACGAACTAGCGGACGCACTCGGAATAATGAAACGCACGGCACGGTTTATGTTGCACAGGGTTCGTTACGCGATGCGCACGGGCAGTATCAACAACACGGGCAGTATCAACAAAATGACCGGCACCGTGGAAACGGCCGAAACTTTCGTTGACGGAGGAGCGCGGAACATGCACGCTGGCAAGCGCAGGGAAAAGATTCGCGGAACGCCGGCGGATGGACCAAGCGGTGGTGTTTGGATTGCTTGAACGCGAGACCGGGAAGGTCCGCACGTCTTGTGCTGAGCACACGACAGAAAGGCCAAATGGCAACGTCGCATCTACGAGCGCGTTTCGATCGGAACGGAAATCCACACCGATGCTCAGATCCTTCGAGGGTCTGGAATCCGAATGCGCGCACAAGGTTGTTGACCACGCGGAAAAGTACGTCAATGGCAACGTCCACACGAATCGGCTGGAAAACTTCTGAGGCCTCCTGAAACGTTCCATCGAGGGAACCTGCAGGAGCCTTGAGCCGTTCCATCTTTTCAGATACCTCGATGAACAAGCCTTCCGTTACAATGAACGCAAGACCAAAACCGCTGAAAGATTCCCATAAGGTGCTCGACTCTGTAGTCGGGAAGCGCCTGACGCATGTGCTAGTGTTGTGATCCACATGGAAAAGAGCCAAGACAAGGCCGTGGAGAGAGAACCAAGGGTGAAAAAGCCGCCAGGATTTCGACGTTTCAAGAAGCTGCTAAAGCAAATCATTAGTGCTGCACCATTACGACAGAAATCTTAACTTCCTTCAATTTTCCGCCCGGAAGGAGTATCTGGCGGCTTTGCCCAAGAACGGCTTAATGCCCAGTTTTTGGCAAGTTAGCAACTTCTCGGGCAGACTCTTGCCATCCTCTAGTAGCCAACTGCCGGGAACACTTGTCTCCGGCGAATTCTACGGCCTGCCTCTTCTACAGTCATGAACTCGAGAATCGGCGGACTCGGTAGAACTTTTATAGCGGCTGAATTGAGGCCGATTTCTGCTTCGTGGAAGCAGCGCCCACGAAACTGCGTCCACCCTACACTTCTCTCAGAAATCGGTAGAACTGTTCCTGAATGCCAAAGTTGGATCTAAGGCTTTCGAATCGTTCGCTGTTTTTCAGTCCCTACCTCCCGCGTTAGGGGATTGGGATCGTTCTGTATTCTGGATCACGAAGTATCAAGGCTTCTTGGCGGGCTGGTTGGCAATGAAAGAGATTCCCATTGCCAAGCCACTTATCTACGCGCTCGCTATCGCACAAAGCGTTAAAGAAACTGTTTTAAGTCGATTGTCGCCCGATGATTTATTCACACTGGGGCGAACTTGCAAATGGGTAGGGACATCGACGATCGCTTCGATGTTTGTTGGGAGGCTTTCAGGAAGAATTACCCGAATGTGCTGCTGGGTGTTGGACCGAAGAGGTACTGGAATGGCACTTCAGATATCTGCTCCGTAATAAGTGAGGTGTGGATTCTCGTCGCGGAAAATGGCCTGGTATTAGCGCATACAGCATCTTTTCTTGGACATGACAATCCGAGCTTTGCCTGGAAGAGACTCCGCTTAGTTGATTATCAAGCACTTGATGGAAGTACGACTCTGCTTGTGCCTATGCTTTCGTGGGCTCTTGACAAGTGTCGTAATGAGGGCGTACATATGCTCGAAACTATTGGCTTTCGGCCAGACAAAAGAAACGTAATAACGATTTTCGCAAACCCAGACGCCAGTCCAAATTTGCGGAGGATTCTATGACGTTGTCTCGAATCCGTAGGCTCCATTGTGTATTAGTCATGGTTCTGGCTGTCGGTGCAAGCCCAGCATGGTCGCAGTCCGTGACGACCTATCACTACGATAATTACCGAACGGGATGGAATTCGAATGAGGCCACTCTGACGCCAGCCCTTGTGAGCAGTTCGTCTTTCGGCTTGCGCCAATCCGTACCCTTGGATGACCAGGTGGACAACCAGCCGCTTTACATGCCCGGCGTGAATCTAACCGCTGGCCAGTATCAGGGCATGCACAATGTGGTTTACGTGGCCACGGAAAACAACACTATCTACGCGATCGATGCGGACAGCGGAACGGTGCTGTTAAGCCCGAACTTTGGCCCGGCGATTCGGTCTCCCCTTGGCTGCAACAACAATGGGCCAAATGTAGGGATCACTTCAACACCAGTGATCGACCCGACCTCTAAAACTCTCTACGTAATGATGTACACGCAGCAAAACAGCGCACCGGCGTATCTGCTTCACGCCCTGGATCTCGGCAGCCTGACAGACAAAGTTACGCCGCAATTGGTAACGGCGTCGCACACGCTGACTGACGGCACCACATTTGAATTCAATGCCACCTATCAGCGGCAACGTCCCGGCTTGTTGCTGGCGAATGGCAACGTCTATGCAGGTTTCGGCAGTTTCTGCGATTTCAGCGGGAGTCTTTCCCGTGGGTGGCTTTTGGGATGGCAGGCGGGTACTCTGGCCCCGCTTGCGGCGGATCATCTCTTTGATCTGCTGGCAACCTCTCCCAATAGTTTCTTCCTATCGTCGATCTGGATGTCTGGATACGGTCTCGCCACTGATGATTCGGGGAATCTCCTGGTCGTTACGGGAAATTCTGATCCGTCCGGTACGACCTATGACGGGGTAAACAATATTCAGGAGAGCGTGATTAAGGTTTCGCCGGACTTGTCTACGGTAACGGATTTGTTCACTCCATCCGATTGGTCGACCTTGGACCAAATGGATGACGATTTCGGCTCCGGCGGCGTGCTCGTTCTTCCCGATCAGCCAGGTTCATATCCCCACCTCGCGGTAGCTGCAGGGAAGAACGGTATCATGTTCTTCATGAATGAAGACGACTTGGGCGGCTACTCCAGCCAGACCAATAATGTACTCGGTACCTATAACATCGGGGACTGCTGGTGCGGGCAGTCTTACTTTGTGGATCCCACGGATTCGGCGGGGCGGGTCGTAAGCAGCGGTGAAAGCACGGTGAAAGTGTATAAGGTGGTGACCTCAACGCCACCCTCGCTCAGTCCGGTGGCCTCCTCCGCTTCGATTGGAGGCGGAGCACAGGATCCCGGGTTTTTCACCAGCATCTCTTCCGATGGCACCAGCAATCCCATTATCTGGGCAGTGTCGCGACCGTCCAGTACCGACCTATCCGTCTATCTTTACGCCTTCAACCCCGACTCGGGTACGAATATGCTGACACTGTTCAAGGCACAGGCGGGAACCTGGCCTAATATTGGCGGAAATGCCAATCTAGTTCCCATCGTAGCAAACGGCGAAGTGATGGTGGCAAGTCATGAGCAGCTGAGGATCTTCGGCTTGACAAGACAAGCCGCGATGACTTCGGTGACGTCGAGCGTGAACCCATCGAACTTTGGCCAGTCAGTGACCTTCACAGCGGCCGTGCGCTCCAGCACGGGCACACCAACAGGAACGGTAACATTTTACGACGGCGCGAACACACTCGGCACGGCGACGCTGATTAGCGGCAGCGGCCAATTCGCCACCTCAGCCTTAATTCCGGGCACGCACTCGATCACTGCCGTATACAGCGGCGACGGCACCTTCGACAGCAGCATTTCGCCGATCTTGACTCAAACCGTCAACAAAGGTGTCAGCTCGACCACGACCAGCCTGACTGTAACGCCAAATCCGTCGCAATACTATCAGCCGGTTGCGCTCACGGCGACGGTGACGTCTGCGGCGGGAGCGATTCCCAGCGGGATTGTTAACTTCGTCCAAAACGGTACCACTACCATCGGAACCGTTGGTCTGACTTCGGGGACAGCTACCTTGTCAATAACAACACAAAGTGTCGGCATGCACTCGTTCACCGCAGTCTACCCCGGATCCACGGACTTTAGCTCTAGCCCATCGGCGGCCGTAAATCTGACAGTGAACCAGGCCCCGACCACTACGACCCTCACTTCGACTGCAAATCCATCATCCAGCGGACAAGCGGTGACCTTCACCGCCACCATTACAGGTGAGTTTGGCGGCCTCCCAGGCGGCACAGTGACCTTTAAGGACGGAACCACAACTATCGGAACTATCACGGTTAGCGCAACCACTCAGCAGGCCCAACTCACCACTTCCACGCTCTCAGTGGGTACGCACAACATCACTGCCGCGTATAGTGGAAGCCCGGCCTTTACGGCCACCACCTCGGCAATCTTGACGCAAACTGTCAATAAAGGTGTCAGCTCCACCGCGACCAGCTTGACTGTGACGCCAAATCCGTCGCAATACTATCAGCCGGTTACGCTCACGGCGACGGTGACGTCTGCGGCGGGAGCGATTCCCAGCGGGATTGTTAACTTCGTCCAAAACGGTACCACTACCATCGGAACCGTTGGCCTGAACTCGAAGGGCACAGCTACCTTGTCAATAACAACACAAATTGTCGGCCTGCACTCGCTTACCGCAGCCTATCCTGGATCCACGAACTTTGGCGCCAGCCCATCGCCGGCCGTAAATCTGACAGTGAACCAGGCCCCGACCACTACGACCCTCACTTCCACTCCAAATCCGTCAACCAGCGGACAAACGGTAACCTTCACCGCCGCTGTCACGGGGCAGTACGGCGGCAGCCCAAACGCCGCAGTGATATTCACGGACGGAACAACAACTATCGGAAGTAGCACGGTTAGTATAACCACTCACCAGGCCCAACTCGTCACTTCTACGCTCGCCGTGGGCACGCACAACATCACTGCCACATATAGTGAAAGCTCGAGCTTTACGGCCAGTGCCTCGGCGGTTGTGATGCAGGTCGTGAACTAGGCGAAGCAAAACTTCTTCCTGCACGACTTGAACAGTAGCCATACTGAGGCAGACTGATTGGCAGCTGCTGCTCAGAACATCGAAGAAGAGACAACACAACGGTTCGCAGCCGTGGTAACAAACTTTACCAAGCCCTCTTTTTCAACGCCCAGAGGCCATTTCAGCAGTGATGGGGGTCGCTCAGAAGTGCGCGGGGGCGAACATACCCATGAGGTCAGGACGGTCTGACAGCCGTTGAAACAAGACGAATGACAAAACCACACTTGCCACAGCGCTGCTGCCGTTTCGACGGGCACGCGACAAGGGCCGATGTTTGTGGTTGGGATCGGCAAGCCACCGAAGTGACCTGCTAGACGACAAAGGAATCCAGATGCGCT
>Ga0182018_10005355_pt1 | contig 10357 bp, 5 predicted proteins | sample 812P2MmetaG_FD_120490 | JGI IMG/M metagenome (GOLD analysis project Ga0182018, IMG submission 120490) | Permafrost microbial communities from Stordalen Mire, Sweden - 812P2M metaG | ecosystem: Environmental > Terrestrial > Soil > Wetlands > Permafrost | place: Sweden: Stordalen | collected... | reverse complement strand
GGATCCTCGCCCGGCAGGTTCGTCTCGTTGAGCGACCGGATTAAGTCGATGGTCTTGCGCCGCTCCGGTAGCGAGACGCCTTTGGGCAGGTCCAGATTGAGCACCGGCTTGTTGCCAGGGCGCAGCATGGTTGGCTGATAGACCGCCGGCAGGAATCCATGCCCGTACATCGGCAGGCCGGCTTCTTGCGCGCCTTCCGGAGCGGGCATCACGCAATACGCCGGGAGCGACTCGGCTTCCGATCCCAGCCCGTACACCACCCAGCTTCCCATTGCCGGGAAACCGGGAATCACGCGGCCCGTCATCATCTGGTACTGCGCCGCGGAATGCACCACCATGTCGCCGTGCATGGAGCGAATCACGCACAAGTCATCGATTACTTTCGCCTGGTGCGGGAACAGGTCCGAGACCTCGATTCCCGACTTGCCGCACTTCTGAAAGGTTCGCTTACATCCCAGAATCCTCGAATTGGAATTGACGTTCTGATACTTCACGTCGCCGAATTCGGCGGGACGTTTCTGCCCGTCGAGCTGGTTGAGCAGCGGCTTGGGATCCCATGTCTCCAGATGCGAGGGTCCACCCGCCATATACACAAAGATGAACGCCTTCGCCGGATGGTGGTCCAGCATGTTCGGCGGCTTGGGAGCCAGCGGATTGTAGCGCGCCGCGCGAGCCTGCGATTCCGCCATCAGGGAAGCAAACGCCAGCGAGCCGGCGCCGCAAAAGCAGTCGGTCAAAAACTCGCGGCGATTGCGCGCATATCGAACGTGTCCGGACATTTCGTTTCCCCCCTAATTCACATACAGGAACGCATTCAGATTGGACACCGCCAACGCGAATTCCTTTACCTTGGCGGGATCGTTCGGCGTATTCGCGAAGAACTTCAGCGCCAGGGCCTTCTCCGCCGCTGTCGGCATCCGGCCCGCCGCCAGACGCCAGGCGTAATCCACCCGCTGGGCGGCGGTGACGCGTTCTTTCAGAAGCCGTTGCGCGAACACGGCGGCAAGCTCGTTGGAAGTTTGGCCGTTCAACAATTCCAGCGCTTGCGGAGCGTGCGTCGATTGTTCGCGCCGCGCACAGGAAAGCAGCGTGTCGGGCGCATCGAAGACTTCCACGAACGGCAGACGCAGATTGCGCTTATAAATCATGTAGAGGGTCCGCCGGTCGTATTCCGACTTGTCCCTGGTGGGGACCCAATACTGCGGCCGTTTCAACATCAAAACCAGGTCCGGATCGATGGGAGGCATGAAGCTGGGGCCTCCCGCTTTCGGATTCAGCCGCGCGGAGACGGCCAGCATCGCGTCGCGGATCTCTTCGGCTTCCAGACGCCGGTGATCGAACTTCCACAACAGGGCGTCCTCCGAATCCTTTTCCGCCGCCGCCTTCTCGATGGGAGAAAGACTGGATTGCTGGTAGGCGTTGGAGAGCAGAATCATGCGGTGGATGGGCTTCAGCTTCCACCCGCCCTCGACGAACCGGCTGGCGAGCCAGTCTAGCAGTTCGCGATTCGAGGGCCGCCCGCCCATCACCCCGAAATCGTTGGATGTCGTGACGATCCCCCGGCCAAAATGGTACTGCCAGACGCGGTTCGCCATCACCCGCGCGGTCAACGGATTGGCTGGATCGACGATCCACTCCGCCAGCTTCAGGCGCGGCTTTTCCTCCTCGATGGGAGCCTCGGGCGCGCCGTCGGGAAGAAGGATTCCCAGCGGCCGGACGCCTACCGTGGCGACAGGATTCAGATAATCGCCATGGAAGAGCACCTTGATGGGCGAAGCCTTTTGCGGATCGTCGAGCACGCTGTAAATGGATTCGAGCGGAGGCGGCATCTGATCGTCGAGTGCGTCGAGGTCCGCTTCCAGCTTGGCTTTCGACGTTTCCGGCGCGCGCCGCAGTTCCGCCTGCAGACGCCGTTTCTGCTGTTCCACCGGCTGGGCCTTCACCTTCCACGCCTCCTGCTCTTCTTTGCTGGCCAGCACGATATCGTTCGGCTGCAGTTGGGCGAAGTGCGCCTGGAGCCGGTAGTAGTCCGATTGCCGGAACGGGTCGAACTTATGGTCGTGACATCGCGCGCAGCCTACCGTCACGCCAAGAAACGCCGCGCCCACGATGTTGGTCATCTCGGTGAGCACTTCGTTGTGGGAGCTGGCCACATCCTGATTGCCGGCGTTCTTGCGCAGCGGCCCGAGCCGGTTGAATCCACTGGCTACCAGGTACGTTTTGTTAGCCGGGTCCATTTCATCGCCGGCGAGTTGCTCCTTGACGAACGCATCGTAGGGCTTGTCGTCGTTAAAGCTTTGGACGACGTAATCGCGATAGCGCCAGGCGTCCGGCCGGTGCATGTCGTACTCGTACCCGTCGGACTCGGCGAAGCGCACTACGTCCAGCCAATGGCGCCCCCACTGCTCGCCGTAGTGGGGCGAGGCGAGCAAACGGTCGATCACCTTCTCCCAGGCGTTGGGGGATTTGTCGGCTACGAACGCGTCCACTTCTTGCGGCGTGGGCGGCAGGCCAAGCAGGTCGAAGGTAACCCGGCGAACGAGAGTGGCCCGGCCAGCCCGCGGCGCCGGTTTCAGGCCCGCCTTCTTGAGCCCCGCCAGGATGAAGGCGTCCACCGGCGTTTTCACCCAAGCTTTATCGGCCGCATCGTTGAATGCCGGGGGCGCGGTGTCTTTTCGTGGCTGGAACTCCCACTGACGCCGCTCCATGGCGGTGTAGGAGCCGAGAGGCGCCACCCCCACTTCGGCGGCAATCAGCAGCGCCGCCGAAGCCAACACTACGACGATTCGTTTCATCAGACACTCTCCCCAAACGCCGGCGCGCCGCAATCAGAATGCGATTCTCAGCACGCCCTGGAAAGTTCCGTTCTGCCCGTACCAGTTGCTGTAAGAGTATCCGGTGGTGGCCGGGAACTTCCCGAAATTCTGCGGGCTGGTGATGTTCACGGTACTATTCGCGGTGTCCAACCAGCGAGTCTCCGGCAGCAGATTGCTGGCATCCATGCGCACCGTCAGCTTAAGCTTCTCGAACGCCCAAGTCTTGGTAATCGAGTACTGCGGCCACCACACCGCTCCCGTGCGCGCAATACCGCTGCCTGCATTCCCCTCGGTAAATGCGGCCGGGTACGAAAATGCACCTATATTGTAGAACGGATTCTGCGCCGCTTCCGGAAATACGTTGGGGCCGATCGAGTAATTGGGAATGTTGATTGTCTGGCCAGGCACAATGTTCAGGCCACCCTCCCCGGAAAGATATTTGTTAGGACTTCCGGAACTGCTGAACGTGACCGGAAGCCCGCTGCGGATGCTTTGAATGGTGAGGAACGTCCACCCGCCGATGATGTAGTTCAACACGCCGCCATGGTCCAGGAAGTGGCGTCCCCTGCCGAACGGCAGATCGTAATTGAGCTGACTGACGAACTGCAGCTTCTGGTCGCTTCCCGCCACGGCCTTGGTCAGAGCCCAGTCGTAGTACTGATATCCGCTGCCGGCTGTGCCCGACATATTCTTGCTCCACGTAAACATAAAATTCGACGAGAAACCCGAACCGAACCGGTGCTGCATCCGGGCGATCATCGCATGATAAGTGCTATGGCCCGGATTGCTGGTTTCGCTAATGCTTCCAAACTGGGTATAGGGCAGATAAGCCTGGCTGTTTGCAAAGGCGGCGTTCAGCACGGTTGTGTTCGTAAAACTGTAAATGGACCACGGAAGCGTATTGATATTTTCCGTTCCGGTGAGATGCACCCCGGCCGCTCCCTGATAGGTAACCTCGGCCAGATAGTTCGGCCGGAACTCATATTGGAAGCCGCCCGACCATGTCATCGTATATGGGTTCCGCAGGTGGGGATCGAAGAACTCCGTATTCCGCGAGCTGTAGTTCGCTCCGTTGAACAGCGCGGTTCCCTCCGAAGTAGTGCTGTAGTTGACCGGCCCCGGGCCCTGCGACAAATAGAACGCCGGGTAGGGATTGCCGGACACCTGCTGCACCACTGACGTCGCGGTGTATTCATCCTGACCAATCCCCGGTACCAGGTCCTGAGTGAACATCCCGAATGACCCGCGAAATACAAGCTTCGGCTTGAAGTTCCAAGCCATGCCAAGGCGCGGCGTGAAGTTGTGTGTGTTGGTGGCGTAGAGACCGCTTTTGGGATGGATAATCCCGCCCATCAGACCGCTCACCGGATCGGTAGCGGTCGCGCTGAACTCCGAGTTCAGCCCATACTGCGTGTTCGCCGGCGTCTCCAGGCTGTAGCGGACGCCGAGGGACAGCGTCAGGTTGTGAGCAATTCTCCAATCGTCCTGCGCATAGAACTGGTTCATATACCAGCGGGGCAGGTAATTGGACAAGAGCGTCGTGAAGGTCGCTGCCGACACCGCCCCGAGCTCGAAGGTTGCAAAGGAATTGCCGGTGTTCGGCACCAGCGGGGCGCCGCTGAGGCTGGAGGGAAACGTAAAGCTGCCGGATGGCTGCGAGGCTGTAATATCGTTCTCGCGCTGCCGGATCACCTGGTACCCAAACTTAAAGGTGTGCAGGTCGTGGGTCTTGGTAATGTTATCCGCCAGGACTACGTCTTCGTTGAGGGTACGGGACGACCCGCCGGGGTTAACGGTCCACGCGACGGAACTGCTCCCGGAAGCGACAAGGCCGGGGAAGGTCTGCGGCCCGACGCCGGGAATCCCCAGGGTCTCGGCCCATCCCTGGTTGGCGGTTGTGGCATAGATGTCTTGGTTACGCCGGTTGTACCCGATCTGGAACTCGATGATCAGCGTGGGGCTGATGGTGAAAATATAACCCAAGGCGTAGTTGTGCAAGTCGATCGGCTCCGGCAACCCGAAACCGAAGCCCGTATTGTCGAATATCCTATCGGCGAAGAGGATATTATTGCGGCCTCCGATTTCCCGAAATTTATTCCACGTATAGCGGACGAATAGCCTTTGCCGGTCGCTGATGTTTTGATCGATTTTCCACAGATAGGCCTGGCGGTCCGTGAGGTAGATGTTCCCCGAAAGGTAATTGTTGGTCGGACCGGTGGTAGTGAATGTGGAGGCGAGATTGGGCAGGTTATAGGGATTCAGCGACAGGAACTTCGCGGACACCGGATCGAAACGGTTTAGCGGGATGGTGTTGTTGGGAAAAGGCGTGGCAACGTATCCCGTGCCATTGGCGCAACTGGTGGTCCCGCATGTGATGCTCTTCGGATCGTAAATCGGCTGCCCCAAACCGGCGAAGGAAAAATTGCCGTTCAATTCATCCTGGGTGGGAACGGAAGCCGTCGCGTTATTCGTTTCGTGGTCGTAGTCGAAACGCCAGCCCAGCAGGAAGAAAGTCTTGTTCTTTCCATTGTAGAGTTTCGGAATCGCGACCGGTCCGCTGAGAGTGGTGTTGAAGTTGTGATACTCGAACGGCGTGGTGGTCGCGCCCTGGTTGAAAACCTGCCTGTGGAGCCAGTCCTTATTAATATAGCGCTCCTCCGCGGAGAAGTGAACCTCGTTGGTCCCGCTCCTGGTCGTCAGACTGTATGTGCCGGCGGCCGAATGCCCGATCTCGGCCGGAATACCGGTGGTAAACACCTGCGCCTCCTGCAGCGTATCCACCGGAGGAGTGACCAGCGTGCTGGTATCCCCAAGAACTGTCCCGAGAGCCTGCTTAGAAGTAATTCCATCCAGCGTGACGCCCAACTGCGTCTCGGGCTGGCCCAGGATGTGGTAAGTGCCGTCGTTATTGGCCTGCGAGCCTTCCGAGTAGTACATGAAATGCTGTGGCTTGGATTGCAGTATCGGAGTGTCGTGAATTTCTTTCGCGACGGTGATGCTGCCGACTACCGCCGAATCCGTCGACAGCAACGGGGCAGCAGCCGTAACACTCACTGTTTCCCCAACGGCTCCGACCTCCAACTTCACGTCGATGCGAGGGTCCTCCCCGGCGTTCAAGACGAGCCCCAACCGCTCGTACCGCTTAAAGCCGGACGCCTCCATGTTGAGCCGGTAGTTTCCCACGTTCAGGAAAGGCAAATAATACGCCCCTTCCGCGTTGGTCACGCTGCGAGTGACCACTTGGGTATCCACATTGGTTAAAGTAACGACCACGTTTGGGACGACCGAACCGCTGCTGTCGGTGACCGAACCGACCAACGTCGCGGTGCGAATGTCCTGGCCGAAAGAGAAAGTCTTCATCGCAAGCAGGGCGATGAGACACACCATTACTCGGCGCATATGCCCCTCCAAGGACGCCGGTCAAGCGTCGGAACCGCTGCTTGGAGTGATATCACGATTGTGCGTCGTATGCAAGCGCTTTCCTGGTTAAGTCAACGCTTTTGGCGAAGAGCTGCGGCCGTGTTCGCCGTGGGCAAAAAGGTTTGTCCGCAATCACGCCCCCCCGAGGCGGTTGGCATCGCGAGCCCCGGCCAAAGTCGATCTCGTCGGGTCCGCGGTTGGTCGGGCGCGAGCCCAACGACCGTTACAATATCTCATCCCGCCGCGAAAACCTCTCGAGAACTGCCTGGAAACAGGCAACCAGGAGGCTTGACAGGAATTCAGCTCCGGCTTAGGATGGAGTACTCTACTTTAACGTTGACTTTGTGGCGACCCCACCCAAAGCCAAATAGCTCCAGCGCGGGTAAATGGCATTGCTCCCGGAGCGGTTGCCCGCGGCCGAAGGCGCGGCTCAAGGAACAAAAGCGTAACAAAGGAAGAGTTCATGAAATCGCTTCTGATTGTATCGATTCTGGCATGCGGGTCTTGCTGGGCGCAGGCCGGCGACGATTCCAAACCCGCTTCCTCCAACGTGATGGGGGCGCAGTATCCCAGAATTCACTCCGACTTGACGGCGACGTTTCGCCTCAGGGCACCCGATGCTCAGAAGGTCCAGGTGCAGGTGGGCGCGGATCAAAAACACTACGATCTGGAGAAGGGCGCGGATGGAATCTGGACCGGAACGACGCCGCCGTTGGTCCCCGGCTTTCACTACTACTACTTTTTCGTGGATGGGGTCCAGGTGAACGACCCGGCCAGCCACGCGTTCTACGGCTCGAACAAGGATTCCAGCGGGATCGAAGTGCCGGATACGGGCGCGGACTACTCCGAGCCCAAAGACGTTCCCCACGGCGACGTGCGCTCGCATTGGTACTATTCGAAGATCACGGAAGCGTGGCGGCGATGCTTCGTGTATACCCCGCCGGGCTATGACACCAACGCCCGGCTGCGCTATCCCGTCCTCTACCTGCAACACGGTGCGGGAGAGGACGAGACCGGGTGGTCCAACCAGGGGCGTGTGAACTTTATTCTGGACAACCTGATCGCAGCCGGGAAGGCCAAGCCGATGATCGTGGTAATGGACCGGGGATACGCCACCAAGGCCGGTGCCCCCGCGCCGGTGCCCGCCACGCCGCCCCCCGCTCCGGGAACGCAGCCAGCGGGGCCAGGCGGTGGCCGCGGCCCTGGCGGGCCATCCGCGTTCGAAGACGTGGTGATTAGCGAACTGATCCCGATGGTCGATTCCACCTATCGCACGCTGCCGGACCGCGAGCACCGGGCCATGGCCGGGCTGTCGATGGGCGGTGCGCAGACGTTCCAGATCACTCTCAACCACCCCGACAAATTCGCCTTCATCGGTGGATTCAGCGGAGCCGGCGGCGGCATGGGCCGCGGCCCGGCATTCGCTGTCAAGACGGCATACAACGGCCTGCTCAACGACGCCGCCGCGTTCAACAAGAAGTTCAAACTAGTGTGGCTAGGCGCCGGAAGCGCGGAGCTGAATGGCATTGGCGGCAGCGTGGTCTCGTTCCGCGATACCCTGCAAAAGGCTGGAATCAAGGTGGTCTATTATGAGTCGCCAGGCACGGCGCACGAGTGGCTCACGTGGCGCAGGGACCTGAACGAGTTTGCGCAGCTGCTATTCCGGTAAGCGCGCTCCGTGACGCCAGTGAGTTCGACTCTATGGAGGAGTCTTGATCTTATGAAAAATCTACGGTTTCACCCGCGCCGTTGGGCCGTCGTATTGACGTCGGCCCTCCTTCTGCTCCCGGGCGCCCTGGTGCTCTTCGCGCAAAACGACATGACCGGCTATTGGGCCTTCCGCGTCAAGGACGGAGGAGTGAGTTTCTACCAATTGCAGCAGATCGGTGACACCGTCACGTCCGTCGCGCCCGCCGGCCGGGGTGGCCGTGGAGGAACGTTGGCGGGCACGTTGAAAGACGGCAAGCTGCATCTGGCCTCGGTCGTCAACCCCCCCGCCCCGGCTCCCACCCCGGCGGCGGGCCAAGCCGCGGGCGCGGGCCGGGGCGCGGCCACGCGCCAAACCGTCTACGACGGTGTGGTGGAGAGCGCCAACCGGATCGCGGTCACTATGCAAACCGCCGGCCGCGACCCGATGAAGGGAACTTTCGAGCGCGTGACGCGCGAAGAGGCTTATCCCACGCGAGTCCCGCCTCCCGATTTGCGGGATGTGCCGGACAACGGCTTGGCGCGCACGCCTCCCATGGGCTGGAACAGTTGGAACAAGTTCCAGGACGTGTTCGACGACGCGACGGTCCGTGGGGTGGCCGACGCCATGGTGTCGAGCGGCATGGCCAAGGCCGGCTACACCTACATCGTGGTAGACGAAGGTTGGACCAGCGGGCGCGACGCCAACGGCAAAATCGTTGGCAACGGCAAGTTCCCCGACATGAAAGCGCTGGCCGATTACGTCCACTCCAAGGGCCTGAAAATCGGCATCTACTCTTCGCCAGGACCGCAATCCTGCAGCGGGAAGATGGGCGGTGGATATCAGGGCAGCTTCGGGCACGAGGAGGACGACGCCAGGACGTTCGCCGACTGGGGCTACGACTACCTGAAGTACGACTGGTGCAGCGCCGGCGGCGTCTATTCGAACACCACCGAGGACAACCAGGGCGCCTACCAGAAAATGGGCGAAGCCCTGCGCAAGACGGGACGCCCCATCGTCTACAGCCTGTGCCAGTACGGCTCGCATGACGTCTGGAAGTGGGGCGCGAAAACCGGCGGCAATCTCTGGCGCACCACGGGCGATATCGGCGACCGCTGGGAGTCCATGGAGCGCATCGGGTTCGCCAACATCGATATCGCCCCGTATAACAAGCCGGGGCACTGGAACGACCCGGATATGCTCGAGGTCGGCAACGGCGGAATGACGGCCGACGAGTATCGCACGCACATGAGCTTGTGGTGCCTGTTGTCGGCGCCGCTGATGGCGGGCAACGACCTCCGGACCATGACCGCCGAGACGAAATCGATTCTCATGAATCCCGACGTGATCGCCATCGATCAGGATTGGGATGCGAAGCCGGTGCAGCGGCTCTCGGTGGAGGGAAAGTCCGAAGTGCTGGTACGGCCGCTTGGTGGCAACGCCTTCGCGATCGGGCTGTTCAATCGCGGAGACAAGCCGGCTGAAATCGGCTTCCGCTGGGACGCCCTGAAATTCGATACCGGGCTCTATGGTTTCCGCAGGCTGCAGGCGCAGGACCTGTGGAAGCATGAGCCGGTACCGGTGGCGGGCGATACCTACACGGCCACGGTGCCGAGCCATGGCGTGGTGCTGCTGCGGATCTCCATCGCCGGCGGACGCGGCGGATTCTGAAGACGTCGCGATTACGCGCGCGGCGCGGCCTGCCGGAGGACGGGGCGCTGACCATTACCTGCAAACAGGTGGCGCTCCGCTTCCACAACTTGTCGCGGCCTCTCGACGAGCGATCGTATACTCGATGCAGTCAAAATGGGACTCTTGGAATTTATACCGGCTGACCGGAAGGTGCTGCGACTGCTGTCCTCCGAGCCGGAGGAGTTTGCGGCAAAGTATGACGTGCGCCTCCACGAGGTGGCCCAGGAGGTCGCGCAACAGAGCCTGGCGTTCATGAAGACGTTTCCCTACGAGACCCCGCCCGAATGTTTCGGATACCTGGTGGTGGAGGGAGAAACACGGCAACTGGTGGGCGTTTGCAGCTTGAAGGGGCCACCGGTGGACGGCGCGGTGGAGATTGCGTACTTTACGTTTCCCGGTTTCGAGGGGCGCGGCATCGGCACGGAAATGGCGCGGTTTTTGGTGGAACGGGCGGTCACGCTACGGGACGTGACCGCGGTGATCGCGCACACGGCGGCGGAGAGCAATGCGTCCACGCGCATTTTGGAAAAAATCGGGATGAGGTTCGTAGGCGAGGCGCAGGAGGAGGGGCTTGCGGCGTGGCGATGGGAGATGGCTGGAAAATAATTTCACCGGAGATCTCTAGCGCCGAGTGACGTCGGCGTTCATTGAGCGAGGTAACTGTATGGCGATCGAGGGCCGTGGCACACTTTGAAGATGCCAGGCGGCAAGCTATAGTCGATTGCGTTTTGGTGCCTTTGTG
>Ga0182018_10005354_pt1 | contig 10358 bp, 5 predicted proteins | sample 812P2MmetaG_FD_120490 | JGI IMG/M metagenome (GOLD analysis project Ga0182018, IMG submission 120490) | Permafrost microbial communities from Stordalen Mire, Sweden - 812P2M metaG | ecosystem: Environmental > Terrestrial > Soil > Wetlands > Permafrost | place: Sweden: Stordalen | collected... | reverse complement strand
TCGAGGATGCTGCCTTCCTTGTTGATGCCGTGATTGTAAATGATGTCGAACTCGGCCTCGGCGAACGGCGGCGCGACCTTGTTCTTCACGACCTTGACGCGGACGTGATTGCCGGTGGCGTTGCCCGCGTCGTCCTTGAGCGTCTCCTTGCGGCGGATGTCGAGCCGCACGCTCGCGTAAAATTTCAGCGCCTTGCCGCCGGGCGTCGTCTCGGGACTGCCGAACATGACGCCGACTTTTTCGCGCAACTGATTTGTGAAAACGCAGGTCGTCTTGGACTTGCCGAGGATCGCGGTGAGCTTGCGGAGCGCCTGCGACATGAGCCGCGCCTGCATGCCCATCGTGGCCATGCCCATCTCGCCTTCGAGTTCGGCCTTCGGCACGAGCGCGGCGACGGAATCAATCACGATGACGTCGAGCGCATTCGAGCGCGCGAGCGTTTCGCAGATCGTCAGCGCTTCTTCGCCAGAATCCGGTTGCGACACGAGCAGGTCGTCCAAATTCACGCCGAGTTTTTTTGCGTAACCGGGATCGAGCGCGTGCTCGGCGTCAATGAACGCCGCGAGTCCACCGGTTTTTTGCGCGTTGGCGATGACGTGGAGCATGAGCGTGGTTTTGCCCGAAGATTCCGGCCCGTAAATCTCAATCACGCGCCCGCGCGGAATGCCGCCGACGCCGAGCGCGAGATCAAGCGCGAGCGCGCCGGTCGGAATGATGCCGATCTTGACCTTCGATTGCGCGTCGCCGAGCCGCATGATCGCGCCGTCGCCATAACTTTTGTGGATGCTGGAAATGGCGGCTTCAAGTTCGCGTGTGTGCGTCGCGGTGGATTTGGTTTCAGTGGAAGATTTTTCTACGGGTTTTTCAGCGGATTTGGCGGCCATAAAATTGATATTGGTTGTGGTGTTGAATATCGGAGTGCCGACGTTAGTGAATTGCACCGGAATAGTCAAACGCCAGATGGGATGAAATAATGTCCTGCTGCGATTTCGACAAACCCCGGATTTCAATTTCTTGCAGGTTTTAGCGTAATTAACAATAACATTGGGACATATTGGTGATAAAAAGGAAGGGGTTGGGGCAAGTGACGTTCCTTTCCATTGAACTCTTGCAACGTGTTTTGGATTTCCGTTCCGGCCTCAAATCCCGCCCCCGGCCAACCATCGAACGGTTCCGTAAAACCGCATGTTTGTGCTGCTGGACAGTGTTAAAGACATTAAGTAAAGTGGGCTTCATCACTTGGGAATGCAGACTGACAACCTGCTTCTAAAAAACCAATTCAACCTCTCCAACGCCATGAACAGAATTCATCAAATACTGCGATGCCTCCCTGCCACGGCTCTCATTGGCTGGCTGGCAATCTTTTCTGCCGCCGGTGCCGGGGCAGATCCGTCCAATCCAACCACCCGCAAATCGCCTGGCTGGCTCCGTGATTCGGTCGTGTATGAAATCTTTCCGCGGAACTTTTCCAAGGAAGGGGATTTGAATGCGATCACCGCCCGGTTGGATGAATTGAAGAATCTTGGCGTGAACGTTCTCTGGCTCATGCCGGTCCATCCGACCGGCGAGAAGATGAAGAAAGGCCCCATCGGAAGCCCTTTTGCGGTGCGCGACTTTTACGCCATCAACCCCGACTATGGCACGACCAACGACTTCAAGCGACTGGTCGGGGAAGCCCACAAGCGCGGCATGAAAGTGATCATGGACATCGTAGCCGGTCAGACCGCCTGGGATAGCGTGCTCATGGAACACCCGGAGTTTTACCTGAAGAACACGAATGGAGTGATCATGCCGCCCGATCCCGCCTGGACGGATGTGGCCGGGTTGAATTATGCGAATCCAGATGTGCGCCGTTACATGATTGAGATGATGGAATACTGGCTCAGGGACTTCGGCGTGGACGGGTTTCGTTGCGATGTCGCCCCGACGGTGCCGGTTGATTTTTGGGAAACCGCCCATGCCGAACTGGAGAAAATCAATCCCCAGGTCATCATTCTCGCCGACGCCGGCGCCAAACCGGAACTGCTTTACAAAGCCTTCGACGTGGATTCCTCCTGGGCCCTGGTCAACACGCTGGACGCGGTCATGAGCAGCCTGGAACCCGCCGATTACGTGAAAGCATCGTGGGAACACACCGATCAGCAGTTCCCCAAGGGCGCGTTGCACCTGCGCTTTACCGACAACCACGAGGAAACCCGGGCGGTGGCGCGTTATGGCATGGATGGCGCGCTCGCGGCACAGGTGTTGATGTTGACGCTCGACGGCTTGCCGCTCTTTTACAACGGCATGGAAGTGGGCGATGCCACCGAGTCCTCCGACCCGGCCTTGTTTGAAAAAATGCCGGTGTTTTGGAATCCCGGCGGACGCCCTCCTCTCCGCGACATTTATCGGGATCTGATCAAACTTCGCAAACAAAACGCCGCGTTCTACGACGGGGACGTTGTCTGGCTTACGAACACGGCGCCGGAAGAAATCGTGAGCTTCCAGCGGCGGGATGCAAAAGATGAGTTCCTTGTCTTGATCAACCTTTCAAGCCGCCCGGTGACCGGGTCGGTTGAACTGTCAAATGCGGACGGTTTTGAACCCGTAAATATCAGTAACCGGCCCAAACCTGTTGACACCCAACCCCCTGACTTTAGCCTCAGCGGCTATGGATGGCTCATTTATCATCGCCCCGTTCCTAAATGAGGGCTGGGAGCCTTCGTTGCAACTGCATTGAGCGGGGAATGCGGCCTCACCCTGGACCGTTGGGCCGCGTCACGGCGTTTGGATTGCGGCCATTCGCCGGAAGCCAAATTGATTTGCTCAAAGCGCATTTCCGAATACCTTTCCCGTCCGATATTTATCCGCAATGACAAAATCATTTTCCAACGACGTAATCCCGTCGCTGCCGCCCGGCGTCAAACTCACCATGTTCGACAACGGCTTGGCGGCGTTTCCGGTGCAGTCGGGCCGGGTGACGTGTTGACACTCACGCCGGCGGGGCGCATTCAAAAAATCAGCTACTGGAATCCCGACCGCCAACCGGTGGATGAGTGTTTCCAACCGTCGAAATTTGTTTTCACTGGCGCAACCGGAAAAACCGTTGGGTCGCGGTCGAAAATGAATTCGTATAGGGACTGGTGGCTCCGGTCAGGTCAGCATAACCCCCTCCGACATTCGTTGCGGTCTGCAGCGTGAAACCGTTGTTCCACCGCAAAACCAGACCTCCGGTGCCTGGCAGAATGTTCAATATCGGGCCGATGACCGAGAGATTTGAAACATCGTTGGTGGCAATCCAAGGTCTGGCATCCGCCAACGCCGCACTGGTGAAACAATTGGTGAAAGTTACGTTGGTCGCATGTCTGATGTAATAGCCGTAAGCCGGCAAGTTGGTCCACATGGTGTTTTCGGGATATTGGCCGGCATACTCCGGCGGGTTTGACGGGATGGAACTCAACCCGCCGGCAAAGGAAATGTTCACATTGTCGAAAAGAATGTTTTTCAAGCGGTAAATGACGCCATTGGTAAAACAACCGGAGATGGGGCAACCGCGTGTGTCCGTCATGCTGGAGCCGGTGATGTTTCGGAAGGTGATTCCATTCACGCTGCCGACCGTCGCGCCGCTGCGGCTGCCCAAAATAATGAAGATGCCATTCTGGCAGGAGGAAAAATTGATTCCTTGAAAGGTGACATCACTGATCGCTCCGCCATCAACAGACTCGACTGCCATGGCCGAGTGCGAGGTGTTCAACACCGTGCAATTCTGGAACGTGATGTTGGTAAAAGTTCCCGTGCTGGCGGTTCCCAATTTCAGACCATTGGATTGTGATTTGGTAATCGTGCAATTCGTCACGGTGAGATCGTTGACGCCGCGGGAGTTGCCGCTTTTGAGGCAAATCGAATCGTCGCCGGAATCAATGGTGCAATTTCCAATTGCCACATGCCAGCAATCCACCACGTCGCAGCCGTCACGGTTTCCGTTCAAACCATCATCGTTGACGGTGACGTTGTTGATCGTCAAATAATCCGACTGCATGTTGACTATCGTCCACATCGCCGCGTCCACGATGTTGATGTTTTGGAGGTTGACCTGATTGCACAGCGCGGTCCAGATCGAAATCGGCCGCGTGGCCTCGACACCGGAGGTAAAATAATTGCGGCCGTTTCCGTTGATGGTGCCGCCGCCGGCGACGGTCACGTTGGTGCAGCTTTGCGCATAGACCAGGGCCATGTCACAGTTGACTTGCTGGCTGTTGTTGGCGGGCGGATTGAGAACCGGATAATCGTTGGTGGATCCGCTTCCCAACAGCGTCGCGGTCGGATCAATGTAAAGTGTCATGTTGTTTGTCAAAAAAATCGTCCCCGACAGAAACGTGCCGTTGTGCAGCCAGACGAATCCATTTGACGGACAGGCGTTGATGGCCGATTGAATGGCCACAGTGTCCATCGTCACGCCGTTGCCGGTCGCGCCGAAATTTTTTACGTCCCGCCAAAGCGAGTTGGTCTGCGTCGTGTTAAAACCGAATGTGTCGGTCGCGCTGTTGCCATTGGCGTCCGTTGCGATGATGGTGGCGTTGTATTGCCCATTGGTCGCCAGCGGTGTGGCATTGGTTGCCAATAGTTGTCTGGTGGCTCCGTTGGTGTTGAAAACCAGCGTTTGCGCGACGCCGTTGAGCAGCAGCATCACGTTCGCGCCCGAAAGAAATTGGCCTGAAGAATCCACCTCGAAGGAAACATTGGTGAGCGGATTGACAAAGATGCTGCCGTCCGCCGGCTGCACGTTGACGATCACCGGCGGAATGAGCGTGGTTGGGACGATTTGCATCCGGTTGTAGTTTTGGTCGCCGCCGCCCGAACCGCTGCCAGTGGTCTGGTTGGCGAAGATCGCCACGCTGTCAATGCTCGATCCAGCCGGGCCGGCCAGCGGTTGACCATCGAGAAAGGAAAGCACTTCGCTGTTGGTCGCGCTCCTTACAACCAATCGGTAGGTGTCGTTTGGCTCCAGGGTGAATTCGCAATTCAAGCCGGTGGCGCTGACATGGCCGCCAGCGGAATTCCCGTAGCCTGCCGCAAATGGAATGCCGACGGCGGTGACGCCGTTGCCGTCCTTGACCAGATAGGAATCTGAGCCGCCACCGGTATAATTAAATTCAAAGCGATAGCCGGTTTCATACGAACCAACACTTGCGGTCGAGTTCCCATTGCGCAAAACGAACCCGCCAAAATTTGTCGTCGCAAAGCCGATGCCTTCGGACATCCACTGGAGCTTGAAGGTCTCATTGGTCGTCAGCGAGTTTGCAAAGCCGCGATAAGCGACCGTTCGGTTGCCGCCGGCGGGCGCGGCCCCATTGGCATAAATTCCCCAGGAACAATTGGTGTAAGCTGTGCCGCCGACATTGGTGGGCGAGGCGATGGCATAGCCGTTGTTAAGATACCAGCCTCTTGAGCCGCCTCCGCTGAAGGTATTTGTGGCCAGCACCCAGGGAGTAAAACCGAAGCCTTGATTCGCACCATTGGTCCAGTTTGGGGTTTTGTAGTAAGCTGCGGCGTCGTCGTAGGCATTGATTTGGGCTGGCGTGGAACTTGCGAACGCCGAAATGACTGTGGCGGCAGCAATAATCTTCCCGATTTCCATGCCGCTGCCAATTTTCATGACAAAATACTACTTCTGAATCATTCTCGTCGCAACTAATGGCGGCAGATTATAACAACCATCAAATGAAATTTACTGGAGGAAACCGCCATGGCGCGGACGATCATACGCTTCAATTGTCGCCGGATTGAAAGCGTGATTCAAATCCGCCGGGAAGCCGGTTCCCAGTCGTTGCATCTTTTGCCGTGTCGGCCATATGAACTTCAATCATCATGCGCGGCGGAAAACCGGAACCTTGCGGCGTGAAAGTCATTTCATCGCGGTTTGGCGACCAGGAAACCGCACCGTTAACATGCGGACGTGTGGAGAACGAGGCTTCCACGCTTTCCATGTCCATCGGCCCGCTGAAATGGATCACGACCGGCGAAGCCGGCGAAATGTCTTTTGAATCATGCGCCGGTGAAATGCCTGTGACGGCTGGATCAAGCGACAGGATTTGGGCTTGCGCGATAAAAATTTTCGCCGAAGTGCCGGGAACATTCATGGCCGGTATCTCCGAGTCAGCCAGGACGGTTGCGGTTTCCTGCGGATCGATCAGGTTCACGAGTTTTGTGCCGGCAGAATAAATTGTCGGGCACGCCGGCAGCGTCTGGTTTGTGTTTACCGTGTTGAACACGACAAAAACTTCCTGCGTGCCGAGCCGCCGCGCATAGGCAAACAATCCCGGCCCATTCGCGTTGCTCCACAAATTGGATTGGATGCCGTTTTGCAATGCCGGGTAAAGCCGTCGAAAGTTATTCAACCTGGCGACAAGTTGAAACAGCGGATGCGTCATGTTGAAATTATCGCCGAGCGACGGTCCCCACTCGAATTGTCCGGCAAACATGTCTTCGCGGTCGTATGGATCTTTCCTGCCATTGAAAGCCTGTTCCGTCCCGTAATATAAACAGGGAATTCCTTGCGCGGTGTAGAGAAAAGTCAATGCCACTTTGAGCCGGTCAATAGTCGCGCCGCGCTCGCTCAAAAATCGCGGCTGGTCGTGATTGTCCAGAAACGTCACCAGCCGCGTTTGCGCGGACGGATCGTAATTGGCCGCAACTGCCGTGTAGTGATCGGCGAGTTGTTGTGTGTTGCCATCGGCGCGGCCAAACAAGGAATTGATTTTGAAATAAAGCGTGTAGTCCAAAACCGAATCGAGCTTAAACGGCCCGCCGCCCATCGTGCCGGTGTAGGAACCGCATTTGACATCGGATTGGTGCGGCACTTCGCCGAACATGAAAAAATTTGGTTTGCCTTGCGCCGCCGCAAACGCGTGGATGGCCGGGCACCAAGCCTGCCAAAAACCCATTTCGACATGCTTCACGGTGTCAATGCGGAAGCCGTCAAAGCCGGCCTGCTCGATCCAATACTCGTAGATTTTCGTCATCTGCGTCCGCACATAATCCGTCTCGGTTCTGAAATCATCCAGCCGGCTCACCTCACCCAGTTCAAGCTGCGTGGTGTCGTTGTAATCCTGGATGACACCCTGGTTATGAAACAGGTTCGTGATGGCGGGATTCGTGGCGTTGAGATCAAACGGCGGGGGATATTGTTTTGCCGGATTGCGAAAACGCATTTGGTAGCCGTCGGGCGGATATTTGAAATTGGGATAACCGGGATCACGGCTTTCAAGCAGGTTGCCGCCGTGGTTCACAACAATGTCGTCAATGACCAGCAGCCCTCGCTTGTGTGAGGCCCGGATCATGTGCTGCAAATCCGCCATCGTTCCCCAGTGCGGATCCACTTTGTAAAAATCAAGTCCCGCATACCCGTGAAATTCTCCCCGTGCGTTCAGCACCACTGGTGAAATCCAGATGGCCGTCGCGCCGAGCGCCTTGATGTAATCCAGCTTCTGCTCGATGCCCTTGAAATCGCCGCCGTGAACCGATATGCCGCTGTGCCCGGCAGGATCGTAATTTCCATCGGCGTTGTCGTTTGACGGATCGCCGTCGTAAAATCGGTCGGTGATGATCTGGTAAATGCTTTGCGCCTGCCAGATGTCGTTGGAGGTCGATTGGGCTTTGCTCTGAATTGAAAAGAAAATGAACGCCGCCGCGACCCAGACAACAGTGCAGCCAGGTCGTTTTAGCGGGAGTTGCTCAATCATTTCGCAGTTGTTTCCAATATCACTGTCATTTTGCGGACGGGATCACCAGACGATTTGTCAACCGGCGCGTTTGTGTCAACCGTGACTACCACCGTGAAATGATGCGTAACCGGATCGTATTGGACATCATCGTCCTCGCCAGCCAATACCGTGGCTTTCGGCGCTGACGCCGCATAACCGTGTAGCACGACGGACTTTTCGTTTGCCGCAAGCACAACGCCTGCCGTCAACTTGCCGGCTTCATCACGGAGCGACTCAATCCGCTGTCTGCCCGTGCCGACAAATTTGTCCTTGTCACCAAGAAACGCAATGCCGCTTTTGCCGATGGGCGCCACGACATAAAACGCGGCGGCGTCCCTGGCCAGCGGCGCGGAAAATTTGGCGTGTGCGTCAAATCTTTGGGCCGTGCCGGAAAAATAATCATAGACGTAGGCCGGTCCCGACACATCGAGTTCGCCGAGCGTGAAATGAACCTTGTCGTCCGGTGTTTTAGCCCGGTTGAAGGCAAACACGTATTCGGTTTTGATGCCGTCACGGTCGGTGTAGGTGCTGGCCGTCAGTGGCGCCGTTTTTTTCTGCGCGTCGGCGATGTAGCTGCGGTCGAGCGGCACGATGGAGGCGTCGGGTTTGACAATCACGCCGTCGGCCCGGACGGCTTGGAAAAGATTGGCCTTGTTTTCGGCACCCATCGCGTCGCCGGTGCCGACCGGCCCGGCGGACAGTGTGGACAGCAGCACATTGTTGATTTCGGTGCTCATGTAAACATCGGTCCACGGCCAGATGCCCATCGAGGCGGCCAGACGCGAGGTGTAAAGAAAATCATTCCAATGGTTCGTGTTGAAGCGGTCGCCGCTGGTGCGGATGGTCGTCAAATTTTCGTAGCGGCTGCCTTGCATAAAATAACACGGATATGGCATGCAGTATTGAATTGTGATTCCCTGTTCCTTGCAGGCGCGCGCCATGTTGTCGAGAAACGCCTCGCCGGTTCCGGCATCGCTGCTGAACGCCGGCGAGTAAGTATAGATGCGATCCAGCCAGTCCTGTTCGTAAGTGACTATGCCGGACATTTTCATGTAATCCGCAATGCTGTCCCACCATTTTGGATCCACGGCGGCGATGCCGGAAATTTTGTAGTTTTGATGGTAAGGGCTGGCCGGGTCAATCCACCGGTTGTGAGTGATGAGCGGCAGTCCGATGGACTTTTGAAAGGTATCCAGGCCGTTCGGAAAAAGATCGGTGTGCGCCTTGTATTCCAGGAGGCCGCCGTAACGGTTCCATTCGCCCGCCGGCAGCCTGTCCGATTTTTTTTCCTTGCCCGGCTTGCCATCGGCGCCCGTGATCGTCTTGTAATACCACCACGAATCGAGTTGCATGTAGCGGATGGGAATTTGCTCCTGACGATAACGCTCCACGAGCGATTGAAGCGTGCCGGTGTAGCCTTTGTCAAAATCGTAATTGTAATAATAGTTCGCGCCGTTGTCAGTCCAGTAACCCAGATATTTTAACACGGCATCTGCGTCGTCCGCCGGTCGTTTCGCGCCTTGCAAATCAAGCAGCGCGCGGCCCCATAAATCCCACGTCTTGTTGATTCCCCTGCCGAACGCCACGAGCGTCTGCTGTTTAAATCCCGCCGGCAGATTTCGCAAATTCGGATTGAAGCCGCTGGCCACTTCCTTCCGGCCGTCGCCGATCATGCTGGCCACCATGAAATGCGACGCCGGCGAAATGAGAAAGGCATTCGCCTGGTCGTCAAACAACAGCCACGGTGTCGAAATCTCATTGGTGGAAAAACGCGGCGGCGCAAATTCGTGGTGGCCGTAGCTGAAGATGTGCAGCGACTCCGGCAGCTTCGTGAAGTCTGGAAAGACGGTCGGCGGCATTTCCGTTGCCACGCCACAGGTCTCCGAAAACAGCGCCACAGCTTTCTTTCCGTAAAGTCGAATCTGGCCGCCCATCGGCTTTTGTCCATCCTGCCATTCAAAAACAATTTGCTGAAAATCGCCGACACCATCGCTGCCCTGAACCGTCACGACATTTTTCAGCGGAACCTTCAGGCTCCCGCCAAAAGTCCACGCCGGGTCCTTGGATACAATCTGGTAATCTCCGCTGCCCGAATCCACCCGCACTGACAGGCCGGTTTCCGGCGCCGATAAATCCGCCGCTTCGCCCGCGCTGCCATTCAGCGGGAAGGCCAGCAGAACAGCGGCGAAAAACGGCCCGGAAATTTGCTTTGGAAACAGGCGGTGGCAGGACATAAAAACCTAAATGGTCTGTTTTTAATCTGTGGAAAAATTTGTTCCTCCGGGCAAACGATTTAATATTGCGGCGTGTGCTGGGCCATCCAGCTCTCATCAACCACGCTGCCGGAATCCAAAGTGCCGCCGCTGTTTGCCGATATTGCTGATCCCGAGTAATAGCTGGAGTAGTTGAGATTAAATGGCTTGGTTGTGTCAGCCCCCAGCCACTTGTGCAAATCCGAATGTCCATCGGCATAAACTACTCCGGCGTTGTTGGCATGCAAACTGCCCGGACACTCCGTCATCCCGGTGGGAGTTCCAGCCGCATCCGCCGGGTTGACGTAGAAAGTGGCATCGTCGTCGCTTTCGGGGTTTTGATCCAGCAACACGAAGCAATCCG
>Ga0182018_10005353_pt1 | contig 10359 bp, 5 predicted proteins | sample 812P2MmetaG_FD_120490 | JGI IMG/M metagenome (GOLD analysis project Ga0182018, IMG submission 120490) | Permafrost microbial communities from Stordalen Mire, Sweden - 812P2M metaG | ecosystem: Environmental > Terrestrial > Soil > Wetlands > Permafrost | place: Sweden: Stordalen | collected... | reverse complement strand
GTCCAATCGTGGTCTGCGGCATACGTGCTCGCGTAGATTCGATCCGAGATGGCTGTTCCAGAGGAGTCTTCCAGTAGCTGCTCCGATTGCTGCTTGGCGGCTTTGCCGTATGCTTCACCGAGGGAGAAGAGCAAATCAGGATCATCTGGAAACTGCGCAGCAGCTTTTCGCAATTGCAGCAAAGCCGCATCCGTTTGTCCTGCGTTCCAAAGCGCTGTTCCCAACCAACTCTCGGCCTGTTTGTCCTGTGGGTCCTGTCGGACTGCCTCGCGCAAGAGCGGCACTCCCTGTGCCGGCTGATTCAGCCGAACTTCATCGATCCCCAGCCAGAGGCTAACACCGCGCATGCCGGGCCTCAGCTTGCCGGCAGTCGACAGCGCCCGCGCGGAATCGTCGAATTTTGACTGGGCGTAATAGACCAGCCCAAGATTCACGTATGCCTCGGGCAATCCGGGAGCAAGCTTCAAGACAGCCAGATATTCATGGACTGCATCATCAAGCCGGTCCTGCTGCTGTGCCTGCTGAGCAGCGAGAAAGTGTTCCTGAATTTGATCCTGGATCTGTGAACTTACGACCTGCGCGTTGCCAGCTAACGAGAGCACACATGCAATCGGAATCAGTGCGGAAAAAAACAGAAAACGCAGGCTGCGGATACGAAACATGGATTGATAGTAGTGTATTTTCACGTCACTGAATGCCATTGCGCGATCCTGTATGGTGTTTTCCTACTGGGCGGAACGTCGTGCTGTCTCAGTTGCGGAGCTTGCAAAAGTACAACACTCCCGGACCTCACTGAAGAGACCCGGGAGTGTTGGTTGTTATCAAACTTCAGACGCGACAGGGATGGTTAAACCGGTAACGTCAGAAGGCGACCCGCAGGGATCCCTGGATGTTTCTCGGACCGTAGGCAAGGCCCGAAGCGTTCCCAAAGTCTGTGTTGGTATTGACCCCCGGGTTACAAGTTTGCGTCGACGACGCACTGCAACTCACTGTCGTGTCAAAGCCGGTGAAGCGATGCCGGTTGAAGACGTCGAAGAACTCCACCCGGAAGTCGGTGTGGACTCGTTCGGTGAACATGGGGATGGCCTTGGTGACGTTGAAGTCCTCGCTATTGTTGAAGAGTTCGCGGACGCCAAGGGCTTTGGGCGCGTCGCCAAAGGTGTAGTTGGCGGCTGGAGTAAAGGCGGCCTGGTTCAGGAGGCGGCTCTGGCCCCAGACAAACTTACCGTTAAGCGCGCCAACTTTCTGTCCGGAAACGCTGTTGGGACGGCCGAATGAAGAGCCGGTTGCGCCCTCGGGGCCGGCGAAGATCCCCGAGGTCCAGCCAGACGAAGATACGGCAAGTGGGGTGCCGCTTTGGTACTTCTGGACGGCGGCAATTTTCCATCCACCAGCCAGCACGTTGACCGCGCCGCCCTGATCGGCGAACTTTTTGCCTTTTCCGAATGGTAGATCGTAAGTCCAGGCCAGGACGACGCGCTGCGGGATGTCGAACTGGCTGAGGGCCTTCTCGACCTTTAGGTTGTAGGTGTTCAGCGCGCCGGAATTGTCGTTACCTTCCCAGGCAGCCTCGGTTGGATACTCAGAATCGGCATTGGTGAGGTTCTTCGAAATACTGTAGCTGGCCAATACGGTCAGCCCGGCGCTGGTCCGTTTGGTTACCTGGGCCTGCATGGCGTTGTAAGTGTAGTCGCCGAAGGGATCGTCCATGGTCGCTGAATCCACCGTGACGGTTCCATACTGCGGGAAGGGACGCAGCGCCTGAGAGACGGAGCCGCTGAAGCCGGCATAGGGCGCTGGGACCACGCTCTGGCCCGCGCAAGCTGGGTTGCCGACCTGAGCCGCGACTTGCACTGACAAACATGTGCCGCGAGCCATGTTGCTGGGACTTCCCTGGTTGGGGTCGTGCATGAATGCCTGCAGGTGGTCGCCATGAGCGCCGACGTAGGCCACGTCCACAATGGTCTGGAAAGGCAGCTGGCGCTGCACATCGAGGGTCCAGTTTTGGATGGTGCCGGGGCGGTCGACCTTCGACTCGAGGAAGAGGGCGTTGCTCTGCCCGTTCATGACTGTGGGGTCGATGAAGGGCGGCAGTTTGCCGGGATAGGCGGTGATCTTCGAGAGCACAGCGACCGGGGTCTGCGGGCTGGCCGAGTTGGGGTACGTGTAGCTGGAGGAGAAGCCCTGGCTATCATCCTCGGCGAAGCCACCGACGCGTTGGGTGGAGAAGTAAATGCCGTAGCCGGCGCGGAAAACGGTGTTGGGATCAACCGCATAAGAAAGGCCGACGCGAGGGCCGAAGGCTTTTTGGAAGATCGACTGCGGGGAGTTGCCTCCGAGGCGTCCCGTACCGCTGCCTTCAAAGACGTAAGCGCCGGGAATGCCGCCCGCCCCAGGGTTTGCCAGGGTTGGGTCCACATAGGACATGCGGTTTGCCTGCTCGGTCACCGGGATTGGCAGGTCGTAACGCAAGCCAAGGTTGAGGCTAAGCTTGCTGTTGACCTTCCAGTCGTCGGCGCCAAAGAAGGCAACATACTTGGCGCGGAATCCGTTGACCTGGGGAATGTCAATATACGCATTGGTGGCGGCGCCGAGATAGAAGCTGGCGAAGCCGAAGCCGGAGTTGGTATCGGCCGGAGTGCTGGTGGGGCCGGTGGTGAAGTTGAACTGGCCGGCGCTGCCGGTCAGGATGCCGAGGTTGAACTGCGCGGCGCGGAATTCCCCGCCGAACCTGAAGTTGTGACGTCCCTTCTGCCACGAGACCGCGTCGTCGTATTGAAAGACGTTGTCGTCGAAGACGCTTTGGCCATCGCTGGGGCTGTTGATGCCATTGGCCGGATAGTTGTAGGTGAATTTAGGGAAAACCGCGTTGCCTACGCCCTTGAGGCCGAGCTTGGTGGCCCAGTCGCCGCCAAATCCGCCCTCTCCCGAGGTTTCGAGGCGATGGCGGCGAGTGAAGCCGGCGTTGAAGTGGTTGAGCATGGTGGGCGTGATGATGTAGTCATAGCCCAGACGCAGATATTTATTGCCCTGGACGTTGCCGCCGGTGTAAAGCGGGCCCAGGCTGGAGGTGCTTACGTAAGGCATGTTGCCGGTGAAGTAACTGCCAGTGATTTTGTTGCGCGCGTTGATGTTCTCGTCCATGCGTATGGACCACTGGTCGGCCTGCTCGAGGTTTTCACTGCTGACTGGGATGTTGAAATAGGGGCTGGTGGCGGCGGAGGGGGCGGAGGGCATGACCTTAGATGCGGCGGCAAAGACCGGATCCGGGGACTCGGTGATTTTGTTGTTCGGATAAGCCTGGCAGGTCTTTCCCTGGTTGGCGCCAGTGCAGGTCGTGTAATCGTAAAGGATGTGGGCCTGGTAGATCTGGCCGCCGATATTTGTCGGGGTTAAAAGGGACGAGAAGTCGCCGCCGAGCATGGCCTGCGTGGGGGCCGACAGAAGCGAGGTGCCTCCGTTGGCTTGCCGGAAGCCTTCGTAATTGAAGAAGAAGAAGGTCTTGTCTTTGCCGTTGTAAAGCCAGGGGACTCGCACCGGCCCTCCGACGCTTGCGCCGAAGTCGTTCTGGGTGTCGAGGGGCTTGGTTGTGGATTTGGGCCCGAAGACGGCGTTTTGGTAGTCGTTGAGCCAGCTGTCGGCATCCAGGACGCGGTTCTTGAGCAGGTCGTAAGCCGAACCGTGAAGGCTGTTCGTTCCATGCTTCGAGACGAGGTTGACCACACCGCCGCTGGCGCTTCCAAACTGGGCGTCGAAGGTGTTGGTCATGACCTTGAACTCGGAGACGGCCTCGACGCTGAAGTTATAAGTGACCTGCATGTTGGCCGATGCGAGCTCGGTGGTGGAGCCGTCCAGCAAAATGTCGCCGCCGCCCTGTTGTCCGCCACTGAGCTTGAAGTTTCCGGAGGGTGGCGAGGAGGGGTTGTTGGTCATGCTGCCAGCAAATCCGGGCGAGAGTGCGGCAAACTCGAGCGGGTTGCGAATCTCACCGCCGAATGGCAGCGGAAGCGATTCCAATACCTGAGGCGACATCGTGAAGCCGACATCAGAGGATTCGGACTCCAGGTGCGAAGCGTCGCTGGTCACGGTCACCGTAGCCTGTGAGGAACCGACCTTCAACTGAGTATTGGCGGTGGAAGTGCTGGCAACGGCCACGTCGATGCCGACCTGCCGGTATGTCTCAAAGCCGGTAGCGCTCACTTCCAGTGTGTAAGTTCCCGGCGGAAGCTCGGGAAACGTGAACAGACCCTCAGGGCCGGACTTGCTGGGGTAGGAGCTTCCCGTCTGGGTCTCCGTAAGCGTGATGGCTGCACCTTGAATCACGGCGCCATTTGTATCTGTTATGGTGCCGGTTAGTGTTCCTCTGCCCGATTGGGCCGCGACGGGGACGCCTGCAACCAAGCCAAACGCCACCAACAGCAAGAACAAGAGGCGCCACGTTCTCTGCGCCGGGGGTCGAGTGTCAATCATTTTGTCTCCTTCTAACGTTTGCACTGGCTCTTAGGCCTCCATTGTGTTTGCGGCGAGGCTGGCGACGGGGGAGGTGAGGTTTCCCGCCGCAGTCAGACCCCGAGAGATCTGGCCAGCCACCCGGATGGATAACAACTGCAGCAGCGCAATCACCGGCAAGGCGTATTTGAGCGCTGCATTTCCAGACCATCCGTAAGCGATGCCCAGGAATAACCCGCAACCCAGGCAGCGCCCCGTAAATAGTCCGAATTCGTGGTTGAAGATATATGCGTATTCGTTGCGTCCCTCGAGCTGGGAGACCGCATCAATGACCTGCAACTGGATCGGGTAATAGGCAAGATCCAGCAGCGGCTTGGCCAGCAAAAGGCAGCCGATGAAGATGAGCACGCCCACGGCGTTGAATAGCAATGCATTGGTGGCCGCGCCGAGGAAGAACAGCACCAGACCGGTGGAAAAGACAATGATGCGATGCCGGGGCGCTGTCATGCGACCGACCGTATACATGATGCAAGCGGAGAAAACGCCGCCAATGGCCTGCGTGGCGCCCAGGGTTCCCTCCTGCCCGACCAGCAACATGATGAGCATGGCCGGCGCCGTGACGATGTATCCCTGGGCCAGACCCTTGAGCAGAGCCAGCTCGAGCATCCGCCACCACAGCGGATGAAACCGGAAGTAGACGAAGCGCGTATGCTCCGGATTGCGGAAGGAGCCCCGTTCGAGGATGCCGGCGGCCAGAATTGTCAGGCCAAAAACCACCATCGCGACGATGTGGTAGGCGCGGTTGGGAATCCCGCCCAGCCAGCCGTACAGCGTGGTGCCGCTGATAAACCAGCCGATCAGCGCCGGAACCACGACGGCGGCCAAAACAGCGACGAAGTTTTCCAGGCCGTAGTAGTAGTTTCGGTTGCTGTTATTGGTTGCGGTCAATGCCAGGAATCCGCGATTGGCCCAGAAGATTCCGGTGGCCAGTCCCATGGTGAACCCTGAGGTGGCGACGCCGATGGGAGTAAGGATGCTCAGCTGCATCATCAGCATCATTGCCACACCTGAGAGCAGCATTCCCGCGGCATACAGATGCTTGGCTCCAACACGCCCTAGCAGCTTGCCGTTCAGAAAAAAAGCCAATGGCGTGGCAGCATAGATCGAAAGTTGATAGGTGACCACCTTGGCGACGGCGTGCGAATTCCGCATGACATAGGCAGCCACGAAGACTTCAATCACAGGAAGCACAAGGGCATAGATCATGTTGGACACCATCAATACCTGCATGGAGTGGGAGCAGCGAAGGAAGACCTCGAATTCCCGGCGCAAGTGATTCATGCCTTCGCTCCCTGTGCCTTCTTGGTCAGGTTCGAATCGAGACTGGCGAGAATACTCGATATGGACAGATGTGCACCACAGATCACGCTATCGGCCGCGCCGTAGTACATCGTGATGCGGTCTCCATCCACCAAATGGCCGTTGGTGAAGATCACCTGGCCGAAGAAACCCTCCAACTCGTATTGCGTCGACGGCTCCATAATTGGCGTCTCGGAGCGAGCCAGCACCCGCCAGGGCTCGTCGAGGTCAAGCAGCAGCGCACCAAGGCAATAGCGATTCTCTTTGGTTGCGCCGTGATAAATCTCCAGCCAGCCTTGCGCAGTGCGGATCGGCGCCGCCCCCGCTCCCACACGCGCGTCATCCCAATAGCCGTCGCGGCTATGAGCCAGGCAACGGTGCTGGCCCCAGTGGATAAGGTCAGGCGACTCTGCCAGCCAGATGTAATTGCCGCCCAATTCCGGACTGCTGGGACGGTGCAGCGCGTAGTATTTGCCGCCTATCTGCTCTTCGAAGATCGCGCAGTCCTTGTTGTGGGGGGGGAAGATCATGCCCACGTGGTCAAAGTTCTTCCAGTTCGTCGTCGTTCTCAACCCCACACCTACCCCATTGCTGGAGACCTGCGTGTACGTCAGGTTGTAGGTTTCGCCGATCTGGGTAACGCGACAGTCCTCGATGCCGTAAGTTTCCAATTCACCGCTGCCCATGAAGGGCTTGCTGTCAGCAGGCTCCGAAAAGTGAATGCCGTCATCGCTCGAAAGCAGGCGAAGATGGGAAAGCGTGGTGAGGTAGTCTTGCCCGTCGAAGCTGATGACGCGAGGGTCGCTCAAATCGAGTCTGGGATCGCTTGAATCGAATTCAAGCACCTCCAGTCGGCCATCCGGGCTCAGGATGGGAAAGGAGGTCCTGCCCGGGATCTGCACCGGGCGCTCGGCAACCCGAACCAACAGCCACACCTTGCCTTGAAATCGGAACACTCCCGGGTTCAGCAGGCAGGTCACCTCCAACCCTTCCACGCTCGGACGGAGGTCCGATGGCTTTAGGATCGGATTCTCGTCGAAGCGCTGAGCCAGGTCTTTCATCATGAGCCCTTCAAGGTGATTGAGGATCAGCCCTTCGCGCCGTTGTTTCGCGACGCATCAAGTCGGAGTTCAGAAGGCAACAGTAACCTTCCTTGAAAAGCACCAACCCTGAAAAGGGACTCACGACTGAAATCATTGGGAATCAATGCGAATTACATGTGATTCGCATGTTGAAATGGCAAAGGCAATGCGGACCTTGTGCGCAAGACGCCGGGCCGGGGTTGTCCCGCGTAGGCAATTAGACAAAGAATCATTCCAGAATTCTGGTCCATCTTGCTCAGAGGTTACCGGTCATTCGGCGGGGCTTTGCTATCCAAGACTGGGTTCCCTGCAACGCATTCGGTGTGCTAGGATGCGTCGAGTAAACGGTATGTGTGGATTGTGATCAAAACTGCTCACCCGCGAATTCAGCTTGACGTCGACAGGGATCGAACGGGCATGACGGAAGTTGATCATGTTCTTCGGACAGACGCCCGCTGGCAGTTGATTGAAAGAATCACAGCCAGCCCACCCTTCCAGAAATCGGCGCGGCTAAGAGATTTGCTGTGCTTCCTCGCAGAGAGGACTCTTCACGGTCAGACTCAGGATCTGAGCGAACACCGCATTGGCAGCGCTGTCTTTGGCAAGGCTCAGGACTACAGCGTCGTCGAGGACAGTTCAGTCCGCGTGCATGTCCGGCAGTTGCGCCTCAAGCTGCATGAGTATTTCAATGGAGAAGGCCGCGGCGAAACAGTCGTCGTCGAGATTCCCAAAGGGGCTTACACCACGATCTTTCACTCCGCCGAGCAAGGGGCTACTACCGAGCCGGTCGCCGCGTGGTTCGATCACAGTTCGAAGTTACGCGTGCTGCCTTGGGCGCTCGCCGCGGTTTTCTTAGCCTCCACGATTGCAGTCTGGTTTCGCCCAACCCCGGCCCTCATTGCATCTCCTTCGCCCTGGCCTCTGGCCGCGCTTTTCGATTCGAGCAATAACCCGGTTCAGGTAGTGGTTGCCGACATCAACTACGGAATGATGCGGCTGGTCGACGAGCAGCCGGTAACGCTTGAGCAGTACTTAAGCCCCTCCTACAGAAGCGGCGCCGCGTTTACGACCCCTCACCCCACCGCTCGCGATGTGCGCGTCAACAAGTACCTCTCCGGTTCCCTCCTGACGTCTTATGCGGACTTGGTTGTGGTCGACACGCTGATGCGCCTAAGTGGTAATTCACGTGATCGGCTCGCCGTTCGTTCGGCCCGGGAGTTGCGCCCGCGCGACCTTGAGCAGGGCGCGTTTGTCTTTGTCGGCAGCCCCAGTTCCAACCCCTGGGTCTCCTACTTTCAGGACAAGCTCAACTTTCAGGAGCGCGAAGGCGTGGTGGGGGAGAGCCTCAAGTTCTTTCAGAATCAGCATCCGAAACCAGGAGAGCGAGCGACTTATCAGGGTTTGGCCTTCACCGGCAGTTCTGGCGAGGACTACGCCACCATATCACTGTTGCCACTTGCCAACGGCCGCGGCAGTGTTCTCATCCTGCAAGGATTGCAGCAGGAGGGTACCGAGGCTGCCGGGCTATTCCTGGCCGATGCCAGCAACCGGCAAAAGCTCCAGGAAGCCCTCGGCTTCTCCGGATCCCCTACCCAGCCCGTCTACTTCGAGGCCCTCATCCGCACTCAGGCGGTCGCGGGCGCTCCAAATGCCACTTCGATCGTCGCAACGCGCGTCATTCATCCCTGAAGCGCAGCAAACGGCTGGCCACACGCCACAGATGACACGGGCTTCTCTATCTTCGAATCTCAATCACCCGTGCCTCGAATGGTCGCAGTCTCAACTCCACCTTGCCAACGAGCGCTTGCACTGGCTTCTCGCTCATCAGGTCGTAAACCGTGCTTGGCGCCTTAACTTCTTGAATCGCAATCCGCTTTTCTTCCGGCCATGGATTGTAGTAGAGAAACGCCGGTGGCAGGCCGGGTTCCATGAAGTTTGTCTTGCCCAAATCCCAGCGCAAGAGCCACGGATTGCCTAGCGGCTGAATCATCTTGTCCAGCCACATCACGTAGGCGCCACCATAGATCGACCGGTGTCCTGCGAAGTCTCCGCTTGCATAGGGGCTGTGCTGCCCCTTCTCATCGCGGCTCAACCGCTCATAGGGAAACATCGGCGGCAGATCGGGACGGCTCTGATACTCGCGCGGCAAGTACTCCGGATAAAACCAGCGCAGGTTCGCCGCAGCATTCAATGCCAACCGCGCTACCTCGCCGGCCAAATCTGGTCGGAATCGCAAGGCCGGCAGCAGATAGGGCAGTGTCACCATCGACTCCATGCTGTAAGTCTGACCCGCGGGCTCGGTCCGGAATCCCGCCATGAGCCCATTCACTTCGCGCCCGCCCCACTTTCCTTTCGCCATCGGTCCGGCCTGTGCATCGAGCACAAATCCCAAGGCCTTTTTCGCGTTGGTTGGGTAACCCATCGCCTCGAGACGTGCGGCGGCCATCACCGCCATGGCGCCGCTGGGAACCTCATACCATGGGTTCGCGGCAAAATCCATGTAACGGTCGATCCCGATTTTTGCTTCTGCCAGAAACTCCGCTTTCCCGGTCAGCTTCCACGCCATCAGCATCACATAGCTGTATCCACCCACCGCATCCGGTTGCCTGTAGATGTCCTGATTGGTAAACGCCGCCGTCTTTGCAAAATCGTAACCCTGGGTGTTGAAGTCATAGCGGATTTGCTGCGCCATCTGCTTCAGCCGCGTAGCGCTCTTCTCCACGCGAGCCAGCCACTCGGCATCGTGACCGAATCGCAGGCCAATCAGCGCGTAGGCCATCCCTGTCACATTCATCAGGTACCAGTATTCGCAGAGTGTTGCCCCCGCCCCATCAAGAAATAGCCCATACGTGTCGCTGAAGTAGCCCTTCAGCGACGACGCCAAACCCTCCAGGCCTTCACCGCGCAACTCCTTGCCTAATGCCATCGGTGCATAGGTTGTTAGCCCGCCGTCGTCTTCGCCTTCCAGCGCGGATGGAAAAACCTGGCGGCCGTCCTTTGCCCGGCGGATCAACCCATGCGCCGGATCCATCATCCAGGCGTCAAACGCATTGGCCAGCGCGTGGAAATCCAGGGGGGGTTCTTTCGGCCGGTCCGGCAGCCCGCTCCACCCCGGCGTGTAATCTGCTGCAGCGCCGCGCTCCGTCCACCCGGCAAGCCCTACGGCCGCCAGTCCAGCCAGAAACTCCCGCCGATTCGTCAGCCAACCGATATGGCTCACCTCTTTCGCGTCGTTGCTCATTGTTCCCTCATGCATCTGTCTTTGCTTCTGCCAGCAAATGCGGCCAACCAACACCCTATCATCTGCGTTTGCTCAGGTTCACCAAGGAGCAGGTCTCATTCTCGATTTCCATTGCGGCGGCAAGGGATGTACAAGGCAATAAGTGCTCTGAACAATGAATTCACATGTGAAATTCATCCAAAGCACCCTCGCTCGATATGTCCGCGCCTGCGCTGGGCTTGCCCGCGC
>Ga0182018_10005352_pt1 | contig 10359 bp, 7 predicted proteins | sample 812P2MmetaG_FD_120490 | JGI IMG/M metagenome (GOLD analysis project Ga0182018, IMG submission 120490) | Permafrost microbial communities from Stordalen Mire, Sweden - 812P2M metaG | ecosystem: Environmental > Terrestrial > Soil > Wetlands > Permafrost | place: Sweden: Stordalen | collected... | reverse complement strand
CTGCTCTACGTGGACAACCTGATTGGGCCGTCCACCGTCAACACCATGCCCGAAGCCACCCTGCGCGCCTTTGCCGACCACGGGATCCTGCACCGCACCGTGGACGCCGACCGTCAGGCCGCACGAGACACGCTGGACATGTTGAAGGACGCCGGCGTCGACATGGAGGACGTGGAGCAGACGCTGGAAGACGAGGGTGTGCACTCCTTCGCCAAGTCCTTCGACGAGCTGTTGCAGTCACTGAGCGACAAGGCCGCCACCTTTACGTGAACGACCACGCCACCGCGGTGGGCCCGGGCACGTAGATTGACCCTGATGCTTTCCGACGCCGATCTCCTGCAGATGCCATTGGTCGAGCTCATGGCGTTGGCCAGGAGCGTGCGCGACGAGGCCCACGGGTGTCGCGTCACCTATTCGCCCAAGGTCTTCATCCCGCTCACCATGCTCTGCCGTGACCGCTGCGGCTACTGCACCTTCGCCAAGGCCCCGGCGCGTCTGACGTCTCCCTATCTCACTCCCGACGAGGTGCGGGCCATCGCCCGCGCTGGTAGGGAGGCGGGGTGCCACGAGGCGCTCTTCACCCTGGGCGAGCGGCCCGAGCTGCGCTATCCCCTGGCCCGGACCTGGCTGGACGACAACGGCTTCGCCTCCACCGTCGACTACCTCGCCCACGCTTGCCGGCTCGTACTCGAGGAGACCGGCCTGCTCCCCCACGCCAATGCGGGCGCCCTCTTCCCCGACGAGCTGGCCGCGCTGCGGCCGGTGACGGCCAGCCAGGGGATGATGATCGAGTCGCTGGCCGAGGACCTCGCGGCGCACCGGAGCGCGCCGGACAAGGAGCCGGCCCGGCGGCTGGCCACGCTGGACGCGGCCGGGGAGCTGCACATCCCCTTCACCACCGGGATCCTGGTCGGCATCGGTGACGACCGGGCCGGGCAGCTGGCCGCCCTCCAGGCCATCGCCGCCTCGCACGCGCGCTTCGGCCAGGTCCAAGAGGTCATCGTCCAGAACTTCCTGCCCAAGCCCGGCACCGCCATGGCCCGCGTCGCCCCGTGCCCGGCCGACGATCTCTTGTGGGCCATCAGCGTGGCCCGGCTGGTGCTGCCGCCCGAGGTGCACATCCAGGCACCGCCGAATCTCTCCGACGACCTGGGGCCCCTGCTGCGCGCCGGCATCGACGACTGGGGCGGCGTCTCGCCGGTCACGGCCGACCATGTGAACCCCGAGCGCGCCTGGCCGGCCCTCGACACGCTGCGGGCGGCGACCGAGGAGGCGGGCCACGTGCTGGCGGCGCGCCTTACCGTCTACCCCGAATTCGCGCATGACGCCGAGACGTGGCTCGACCCGGCCCTGCGCTTTCCCGTCCTCGACGTGTCCGACGCCGAGGGCCTGGCCCGCGACGCCGCATGGTGCTCGGGGGGCGAGGTCGTTCCTCCCCTGCTCGTCGGTGCTGGCGCCAGCGCCGGCGACGGGGCCGGCGCCACACGCGACCTGCCGGCGGGCACCGGGCGATCGGACCGCGGGGGGCCGGTGGCCGAGGTGCTCGAGGGTGTCGCCCTGGGGCAGGAGGTGGGCCACGACGAAATCGTGACGCTGTTCTCGGCGCGGGGCCCTGAAGTGCGCCGGGTGGCCGAAGTGGCCGACGAACTGCGGCGAGCGGTCGTGGGCGACGACGTGACCTTCGTGCGCAACCGGAACATCAACTACACAAACGTGTGCACGTTCAAGTGCCGCTTCTGCGCCTTCTCCAAGGGGCCGCTCTCGCTGAACCTGCGCGGGGCTCCCTATCTCCTGGAGCTCGACGAGGTCACCCGCCGGGTGGCCGAGGCCGAGGCCGAGGGAGCGACGGAAGTCTGCCTGCAGGGCGGGATCCACCCTGACTTCGACGGGGACTACTACCTCCACGTATTGGGCGCGGTGCGGGCGGCCTCCGAGCGCATCCACATCCACGGCTTCACGGCCCTGGAGGTCACCGAGGGGGCGCGCCGGTCCGAGGTGCCCCTGGCGGAGTACCTGGTGCGGCTGAAGGAGGCGGGCCTCAAGACGCTGCCGGGCACAGCGGCCGAGATCCTCGACGACGACATCCGCGCGCTGATCTGCCCCGACAAGATCAACACCGAGGAGTGGCTCGAAGCGCACCGCACGGCGCACTCGGTCGGCCTGCGTTCCAACATCACCATCATGTTCGGCTCGGTGGAGCACCCCGACAGCTGGGCGCGCCACATCGTGCGCACCCGCGCGCTGCAGCGCGAGACCGGTGGCTTCACCGAGTTCGTCCCGCTGCCCTTCGTGCACATGGCGACGCCGATCTACCTCCAGCGCAAGGCCCGGCGCGGCCCCACCTTCAGAGAGACATTGCTCATGCACGCCGTGGCGCGGATCGCCTACCACGGGGACATCGACAACATCCAGGTGAGCTGGGTCAAGGTAGGGGTCGAGGGCGCCCGCCAGATCCTCCAGGCCGGCGCCAACGACGTCGGCGGGACGTTGATGGATGAGAACATCTCCCGGGCAGCCGGCGCTTCGCACGGGCAACGCATGGGCGTGGAGGAGCTCGAGGCCCTGGTGGCGCCGCTGGGTCGACCGCTGGTGCAGCGCTCCACCTTGTACGCCCTGGCGGGCACCGCCTCAGCGCCGTGAGCGTGGACGATCTCGAGGCGGGGGGCAACAACCCGATCGCCCGGGCCCACGAGAAGGCGGACGCGCTGCCGGACCCAGAAGAGGAGACCCTTCACGCGGCGTTCGAAGGGCTGGCCAGGGAGCACTCGCTCAGCCCGGCACAGGCGCGGGAGCTCCAGGCCATGCTCAGCTCCCTGAGCGACATGGCCAAGGAGGGGACGTCGGTCGGCGACCTCAAGATCGCCAATGCGGCGCTGGCGGAGATGACCGAGGCCTTCCGGGTCTTCCGCCCCTACCGCAAGATCCGCAAGATGACGATGTTCGGCTCGGCACGCACCCTGCCGGACGATCCGGTCTACATCCTCGCCCGCGATCTGGCCAGCCAAATGGCGCAGGCCGACTGGATGGTGGTGACCGGCGCCGGGCCGGGCATCATGGCGGCCGGCCTCCAGGGCGCAGGGCGCGAGCACTCCTTCGGGGTCAACATCCGCCTGCCCCACGAGGAGGGCGCCAACGTCTTCATCGCCCAGGACCCGAAGCTGGTGGAGATGCGGTACTTCTTCACCCGCAAGCTGATGCTGATCAAGGAGTCCCACGCCTACGCCATCCTCCCGGGGGGATTCGGCACCCAGGACGAGTCGTTCGAGCTCCTGACCCTGTTGCAGACCGGGAAGGCGGAACCGGCCCCGGTTGTCATGATGGAGACGCCCGGGGGCACCTACTGGCAGGGGTGGCTGCGTTTCCTCGAAGAGGAGGCCATCGGCTCGGGCTGGGTGTCGCCGGAGGACGTCTGCCTCTTCAAGGTGGCCACCTCGGTCGAGGAGGCGACCGGGGAGATCCTCGGCTTCTACCGCAACTACCACTCGTGCCGCTGGGTGGGCGACCTGCTCGTCCTGCGCGTGCAGACGGCGCCGAGCCGTGCCGAACTGGCGGACCTGAACAAGCGCTTCGGCGACATCGTCACCCGCGGCGCCATCCGCATCGCCAGCGCCTTCTCCCCGGAGCGCTCCAGCAACGACCACCCGGAGCTCCCCCGCCTGGCCCTCCGCTTCGACAAGTGGCACTTCTCCCGGTTGCGCCAGCTCATCGATGCCATCAACGAGTGCACGGGGGCCTGAGAGGCTCACTGCGCCGTCAGGCGCCCCACCAGTCCCAGCACCGGTCCGGCGACCGGCTTGCGACCGGGCGGCAACCTCGTGTCATTACGGTTTCCTCGGCGAATACTGCCCGCCGGACCGCCGGACGGACGGACGGACGGATCGACGGATCGGAGCGGGAGGGTCCAGTGTCTCGGACAAGGTCAATGGAGGATTCGTCGCCGGCGCACAGCGTGTCGCCGGAGCCGGGCGACGAGGGGGCATCGTCGGCGCGACCGCAGCGTTCCCCGATCCGGCTGTTGGCCGCGTACGCTGCGGTGAGCCTCGTCCCGGTCATCCTCCTGGGCGTCGTTCTCGCCTGGACCTACCGCGGCGAGGCGCGCCAGAGAGGGCTTGCCGAAGGCCGGTCCGAAGCGCTGCTCGTGGCGGAGACGGCGGTCGAGCCGCGCCTGAGCGGGCACCTCTTGAGCCAGGGGTTGACCCCGGACGAACGGGCGTCCATGGAGGCCCTCGTGCGCACAGCGGTGGGCCAGCAGGACATCCTCCGCCTCCGCCTGCGCGATCTCAGCGGCCACGTCGTGTTCTCCAGTGATGACTCCGAGCTGAAGGCGAAGCCCGAGGACGACGCCCTCGAAGCCGCGTACGGCCAAGTGGAGGCCCATCTGACCCGGCTCAATGCCGACCCGGGCGATGTGGGCAGCCCGGGCCCCGAGACGGTCGAGGTCTACCTGCCCCTGACCGCAGGGAACCCGGCCCGGCGGGTGGGCGTCCTGGAGGTCTACCTTCCGTACGCGCCGATCAGCGCGGACGTGACCGCGGGGCTGCACAATCTCTACCGCGATCTGATCCTGGGCCTCGCCGGGCTCTATGCGGCCATTTTCGGCATCTCGTTCTCCGTGAGCCGGCGCCTGCGCGAGCAGCTGAAGGCGAACACGTACCTGGCCGAGCACGACCCGCTCACGGACCTGCCGAACCGGGCCCTGTTCCTCCGCCGCGCCGAGGCCGCGCTGGTGGCGTCCCAGCGCAGCGGGCAGCCGACCGCCATCGCCATCGTCGACCTCGATCGCTTCAAGGAGGTGAACGACACCCTCGGTCATCACAACGGCGACCACCTCCTCACCGAGCTCGCTCGCCGGCTGGCGACGTTCATGCGGCCGAAGGATTGCGTGGCGCGGCTGGGTGGAGACGAGTTCGGGATCATCCTGCGCGACGCCCTCGATCCCGCCGAGATCCTCTGGCGCATCCGTACGGTGATTGAGCACGAGGTGAGTGTCAGCGGGCTCCCGCTCTCGGTCGACTCGAGCATCGGGTACGTCGTGGCTCCCGAGGACGGGACGGACGTCGACGATCTGCTCCAACACGCCGACGTCGCCATGTATGTCGCCAAGGAGCAACATGCCGGCGTCGTCCGCTACGACGCCGGCCAGAACCACTACGACGCCGCCAACCTCGCCCTCATCGGCCAGCTCCGCCCGGCGATAGACGCGGGACAGCTCGTCTTGCACTACCAACCCAAGGCCACGCTCGCCGCCGGGCATGTCGAAGCGGTGGAGGCGCTGGTGCGCTGGCAGCACCCCACCCTGGGCCTGCTGTACCCGGACCGCTTCGTGCCGCTGGTCGAGCAGACGGACCTGATCGACAAGCTCACGGAATGGGTCCTACAGCGGGCGCTCAGCGATCTCGCGCTGTTCGGTCCCGACGCCGGTCACGTCACGGTGGCGGTCAATGTGTCGGCGCGCAATCTGGGACGGGCGGGATTTGCCGAGCGGGTCGAGCGCGCGCTCCTCGAGGCGGCCATACCGGCCCACCGCCTGGTCGTCGAGATCACCGAGACAGCCCTGCTCGCCGATCCTGACTCTGCCGTCGCCGTGCTCACGCGGCTCGACGCGCTGGGTGTAAAGGTGAGCATCGACGATTTCGGATGCGGGCAGACGTCCCTCGGCTACCTGTCGACCCTCCCCATCCACGAGTTGAAGATCGATCGCAGCTTCATCGGTGACATGCTGATCAACCCGGCGCATGCCGCCATCGTCCGCTCCGTCGTCGATCTCGGCCACAACCTCCACCTCCACGTGGTCGGCGAAGGGGTGGAGTCACGCGACATGTGGGACGCCTTGCGCGAGACGGGTTGCGACTCGGCGCAGGGCTACCTGCTGGCGTACCCCATGCCGGTCGAGGAGCTGCGCCCGTGGTTGGCCATCACCCCGACGGTGATCATGACGTCGCCGGCGTAGGAGCCGGCTCCGCGCCGCGTCGCGCCCCCCCCCGGGGGGGGCTACCCGCCGGTCCTCCGGTGCGCGATCTGGAACACGTTGCCGGCGGCGTCGCGCACCATGCCCCGCCTGTCGCCGTAGGGGGTGTCGAAGGGCTCCTCCACGCTCTGCGCGCCCGCGTCGACGGCGCGGGCCCAGGTTCGGTCGGCGTCGTCGACGTAGATGTACAAGAACGCCGGGAACGCCTCTCGCCCTTCGGCTCCCGACACCATGACAAGCGAGTCCCCGAGATGCATCTCCGCCGGCCGCCCGGGGACGAGCTCGCCCGACGCGTCGAACACGGTGCGCAGGAATGTGACCACCGCTCCGGGGTCGAGGGCGACGATGCGCGCTGTGACCGAATGAAACCCCTGCGGAGGCCTGCTTGGCACGGGTGAGGCGCCGGGACCGCTCAGTCGCCGCCGGCGCGCTCGCCGGCGGGCGCCAGCACCGAGACCGCCTTCTCGATAGCCCGACGGGCCCGAACCACGCGGCGTTCTATGGCCAGGGCCTCGCCCGCCTCGGCCGAGTCGGGGTCACCCTGGGTGGCGAGGCGCAACGCATCGAGCGCGATGTCGGTCAGCTCTTCGACCATGCCCTCGAGGCGGCCCGCCAGGTCGGCCAGCGCGTCGGACGCCGAAGTCACTTCGGCAGCGCGACGCCCTGCACGGCGTAGTCACCCTCGGCGTACTCGGCGCGCATGCGCTTCTTGTCGAACTTGCCCACACTCGTCTTGGGTACCTCGGCGATGAAGGCCCACTGATCGGGCAGCCACCATCGGGGCACGCGGCCGGCCAGGAATTCGACCAGCTCCTCCGCCGTCGGCGTCCGGCCCGGCTTGGGCACCACGCAGACCAGGGGGCGCTCGGACCACTTCGCGTCGGGGACGGCGATGACCGCGGCTTCGAACACGTCGGGATGGGCCATCACGGCGTTCTCCAGCTCGACCGAGGAGATCCACTCGCCGCCCGACTTGATGACATCTTTGGTGCGGTCGGAGATCGTCATGTAGCCCTGGTGGTCCAGGGTTCCGACGTCGCCCGTGCACAGCCAGCCGTCGTGGAACCGCGAGGGATCCTCGTCCTTGTAGTACGAACCAGTGACCCAGGGGCCACGGATCTCGAACTCCCCTGCGGACTTCCCATCGTTGGGCAGCACGTCGCCCTCAGGGGAGACCACCCGTACTTCGACGCCACCCACGACGCGACCGGCCTTGATCTTGTAGTACATCTCGTCGTGACCTTCGATCCGCCGGGCCGGCGGGAGGCCGAACGCGGCCAGCGGGCTGGTCTCGGTCATGCCCCAACCCTGGATGATGGTCACGCCGAAGCGCTTTTCGAACGCCTCGATCAGCACCTGGGGTACGGCCGCACCCCCGGCCGTGATGTGCCGCACCGACGAGAAGTCGACCGGCGAATCGAGGGCCAGCAGCCCGTTCCAGATGGTGGGCACGCCGCAGGCCAGCGTGGGGTGGTGCTCGTTGAAGATGGCGGCCAGCTGCTCCCCCATCAAGAACATCTGCGGCATGATCATGTCGGTCCCGGCCATCCAGGCCCCATACGGTGTCCCCCACGCGTTGGCGTGGAACATCGGCACGATGATCAGGATCCGATCCTTTTCGGTCATGCCCACCGAGGAGGCTGACTGCTCGGCCAAGGTGTGCAGCCAGGTGGAGCGGTGGGAGTACACCACGCCCTTGGGGTTGCCGGTGGTTCCACTCGTGTAACACATCGCCGCGGCAGAGCGCTCGTCGAGCACGGGCCACTCGAGGCCGGGCTCCTCCGCGGCCAGCAGCTTCTCGTAGGAAAGCGTCTCCCCCAGCGCGGAGGTGTCCCCTTCGCCGGCGACGATGATGGTCTCGACCGTCTTGAGGTCGTCTTTGATCGCGGCCAGCAGTGGGATCACCGAGGCGTCAACGATGATGAAACGGTCCTCGGCGTGGTTGATCACGTACGCCAGCTGCTCGGCCGGGAGCCGGATGTTCAAGGTGTGCAGGACGGCCCCCATGGAGGGGATGGCCAGGTATGCCTCGAGGTGTCCCTGGTTGTTCCAGCAGAACGTGCCCACCCGGTCCCCGTCCGCCAGGCCGAGCCGCCGCAGGGCCTTGGCCAATTGCTCGGCCCGGGCCGCCACCTCGCTGAAGGTGGCCGAACGGTAGCCCCCCGGTTCGATCGTGATGACCGTGCTGTCGCCATGGACCTGCTGGCCGTAGCGGAGGATGTCGCTGATAAGGAGCGGGGCGTCCTGCATGGTGCTCTTCATCACCCCAGTATGGCCAGCGCGCGCGCCGTGTGCCCGGGTGCGACCGTTCTCCGCCGATGCGCCCCTCCCGTGCCCTGGCCGCTGGCGCTGCCGGCCTGATCCTCGCCGCCGTCCTCATGGCCACCTCCGCTGCCGTGCTCAGCTCCTCGCTCCTCGGCGAGGTGGCCGGCGCGCCGAGCCCGGGGGCTCCGGGGGCCCCGGGAACCACCGCCTCGATCCCGCCGGCCATGCTGCGCCTGTACGAAGCCGCCACCACCACCTGCGCCGGTTTGCCGTGGACCGTGCTGGCGGCCATCGGCACCGTCGAGTCGGACAACGGCACCTCGGACCTGCCCGGCGTCCACTCGGGGGCCAACGCTGCGGGGGCGGAGGGGCCGATGCAATTCGAGCCGTCGACCTTCGCCGCCTACGACCAACCGGTGCCGCCCGGAGGGGCCAGCCCGCCCAGTCCCTACGACCCGACCGACGCCGTCTATGCGGCAGCGCGGGACCTGTGCGCCAACGGCGCCGAGAACGGCGCCAACCTCTCCGCTGCGGTGTTCGCCTACAACCACTCCGACAGCTACGTCTCCGAGGTCCTCGACCTGGCCCAGTTCTACAGTCAGACCGAGGCCCAAACCGTCGCCGGCGTCACCGCCGGAGGCGTCGCCGTGGCCTGGGCGCTGGCCCAGGTCGGCACGCCCTACGTCTGGGGCGGCGAGACCCCCGGTGTCGGCTTCGACTGCTCGGGCCTCGTCCAAGCCGCCTACAAGGTGGCTGGGATCACGCTGCCCCGGGTCGCCCAGGACCAGTACGACGCCACGACAAAACTCGGACCCGGCGGCCCGCTCCAACCCGGTGATCTCATTTTCTTCGGCGGCGGTCCCACCGACGTCACCCACGTCGGCATCTATATCGGCAACGGCCAGATGGTCGACGCCCCCTCCACCGGCGCTGATGTCCGTGTCGAGGAAACGCCCACCACACCAGGAGCGTCCTGGGGAACAGACCTCCTCGTCGGCATCACGGATCCGGCTGCATAAGGTGTGCTGCCTGGTGACCCCTTTTCTGTGAACCAATTGTGAGCCGTTGCCAGGTCAGTGAGCACGCCCGAGGAGCGCCGGCGAACGACATGACCGCCTCGCAGCTGACTTGCGCCTCAAAGACTGACCGAGCCGAGGCAGGGCTGTCCAGCTCTGGGACATCACGCCAGAACATCGTGGGATGCGATCGTGGGAGCCGGGCGCCATGGCAGAGTGTCACTTGTGAAGCTGTACCTGAGTTCGTTTCGCCTGGGCCGCGATCGCGGAGTACTCCGTGACCTCGTCGGACGAGCCGGTCGCGCGGCATTGGTGTTCAACGCGTGCGATTTCTATGGGGACAGCCGACTCCTCAACCTGGAGCGAGAAACGGAAGACATATCGAGCTTGGGCTTTGAATGCGAGGAGTTGGACCTCCGTTCATACTTCGGGGACCTCGAAGGACTGCGTAGCCGGCTCGATACCTGCGATCTGATTTGGGTCGTAGGTGGCAACAGATCACGGCGTCACAGCTATCTCAATAGATTTAACACACCAAGTCACGGCTCCTGCTTCTCGCGGGACTCTTGGATAGCTTCCGTCGCCACATCCAGACACTCCCGGCAAGCGGACACCTCCGCCGTGAGCTCGAAGAGCTCCACATCGTGACGCCGGCAGCCGACACAACGTGGTAGATCTGTTCTCACTTCTCCAGCGTCCCACGGGCGCGCAACGTTTCGCGATCCGGTGAGCGTCACCGCTGTGAGCGAGGGTTGGGCGCTCACTCGAGGGACGAAGAAGGGGATCCAATGAAAAGGGTCATCATGGCGGTGGTTGCCCTACTGGTTGTCGCTTCCGGTCTGGCTATCTACACGGCAGTGACGCACACCAAGGCCGCAGTGACCACATGCGGCGATCCACGTGACGAGATGTTCTGTTCGTCGTGGGTCGGCTCATCCTTTTACGTGTTTGACACGGGCTCAGAAACAAGCCCAAACCCCGGGCTTGCCAACTCTACGATCAACGAGGAGGCGGGCGATCTCGGGCTCAACGTCGTTAAGTACGAGATGTTGACCGCTCCGTGTGGCCTTACTGACAACGCAACGGGCTGCACCACGCCAGAAGAGGTCG
>Ga0182018_10005351_pt1 | contig 10362 bp, 7 predicted proteins | sample 812P2MmetaG_FD_120490 | JGI IMG/M metagenome (GOLD analysis project Ga0182018, IMG submission 120490) | Permafrost microbial communities from Stordalen Mire, Sweden - 812P2M metaG | ecosystem: Environmental > Terrestrial > Soil > Wetlands > Permafrost | place: Sweden: Stordalen | collected... | reverse complement strand
CGGTCCAGGGGGCCGTGGTGCGGCGAAGGGTGAGGCCGTGAGCTTCGAGAACGTCGATCACATGGGTCCATTGGCGGGGAACAATGTAGGCGGCGGGCGGCGTGGTGGCCAGCGTGACTTTTGACCCAGTCTCCAGGGGGAGCGTGACGTTCCATGGTTCGTGCGAGTAGCGGACCCACATTGCGCCGGAGATGGGGCTGAGCTCGCGGGTGAACTGGTAACCGTGAAAGAGAACCGGCGTGGTATCGCCGGAAGGCGCAAGGGCGAGGGGAAATTTGGTGTTGGCCAACGGGTGCGCGCCGAGTTGTGCGGCCTCGGCGTCGGCGTCGCGATTAAGGGCGATGAGCTTGTCGGCGTCGCGGTTGATGACTTCAAGCAGCTCGCGCAGCAGTTCGTAGTTGCCCGTGACGCGTGTCTTGTAGTCCTTCAACATGTGCAGCTCGACAAGCAGTCCAGGCCGGTTCTCCAGGATCGAGTAACCCGTTGAAAAGCGCGGAGGGTTGGGGCTGAGGCTCAGGCCCTGCCCCGGATCGCTGTCGTCGTTGAGGTCGATGAGCATGGGGAAGGCAAGATGGCCGGACGCGTTGAGGTGGTCGACAATCTGGGGCGAGACGACGTCATGGAGCCAATGGGCGGTACCAGGCGCGACGTCGGGCGTGTCGTCGGCGTAGAAGGTCACGTCGTACTGGTAGTCCATGCCGTCGGTAACGTGGTCGTCGACAAAGAAGTCGGGCAGCCAGCGATGGAACATGGCGAGGAAGGCGCGAGTTTCAGGGGCGTCGGCCTTCATGTAGTCGCGATTGAGGTTGATGTTGGTGCCGTTGCCGCGCCAGCCGGCCTCTTCGGGGCCGTTCTGGTTGATGCGGTTGTACGGCGAGCGTCGCTCGTGGCCATCGACGTTGTAGACGGGAATGAAGACGAAGACGGCGTGTTCGAGAAGGTGCTTCGCGCCGTCCTTGTCTTGGACGAGATCGCGGAGCAGCGCGAGACAGGCATCCTTGCCGTCCATTTCGCCTGCGTGGATCGAGTTCTGGACGAGCAGGATCGCGCGGCCGGAAGCATGAATGGCGGCGGGGTCAAACACGCCGTCCTCGGAAACGATAATGATCTTCAGGTCGCGGCCTTCACCGGTTTTGCCGAAATTCTCAATGTGAGCAAGCTTCGGGTAAGCAGCGGCGATGCGCTCGATATATGCGACGGACTCTGCGTAGTCGGGAGTGGTGCGATAGTTGGCAATCTCGGCCGGGGTGCGCCAATCGGCGGTCTGGGCCGGGGATTGCACGGGGGCGAGGGCGCAGAGCGCAAAGGCGGCGAGGGGAGCGATGAGTCGCGAATTCATTGGGGAAATGGCCTCTCGGGGATGTATTTCTCGGACGTCCAAACGGGGTCTGCGAATAGGATTCATGCTAACATTCGTGCATATGGCGACCGTTACTCACATCCCGATCCAGGAGTATCTCGGCAGCACTTATAGGCCGGACTGCGAGTATGTGGACGGCGAGGTAAGGGAGCGCAATGTGGGCAAGTGGGAACACGCGCGGGTGCAGTGGCTGTTGGCTGCCTGGTTTTTCCTGCATGAAAAACAGTGGGGAATTACTGGGAGTACCGAGCAGCGGGTTCGGGTGGCTGAGAACCGAATCCGTGTGCCGGATCTTGTTGTCCTCGCCGCAGCACCGCTGACCGATGTCCTCGTCGATCCGCCGTTGCTCGTGATCGAGATTCTGTCTCCGGACGATACATACTCCGACACGCAGGAGCGGGCGCAGGACTATCGCGCAATGGGCGTAGGAACGGTTTGGATCATCGATCCGAAGACGCGGACGGGGCGGATGTGTTCAGGAGCGGAATGGGTTGAAGCGACGCGGCTGGAAGTGAAGGGGACGCCGCTGTTTGTGGAGCTGGCGGAGATGTTTGGTCAGTTGACGGCGGAATGAGCGCCCCGCTAGTGCGAAACCGGGCAATTGTACCGGTCGAAGCTTTGCCCGCAACCCTTGCAGGTGTAGCCACCCCACAAAAACTGTTTCAGATTTCGAGGGAGGCGAAATACTCCTTGCCGCCTCTTGCACTCGGGACAGCCAGAAGGATTGATAAACCTGGAAACCCCAGCCATCCATATAAACGTTGTGAAAGCTCCGAAAATGGCTCCAATACCGTAATACCAAAGGTGTTGATTCATGGCGTCCCTTCCGTGTTCTGCGCTTGGACGAAGAATCCAGGGATTCTTCCCAAACTTCCGCGCCTAGGTAATGTCTTCCGTGTCGAAGATGGGCGTGAGGGTGCGCTTTTTGGGCACCCCGTGAACTGAAGTGACCAGATCCTCAACGACGTCTTCGAGCTGGCGCGTGGTTTCGATGACGGCGCTCATGCTCTTCAGCTCGTCGGGCTCGGGGACGCGCTCGACAAGGGCAACTGCGTGGCACTGGGCCACGTGGTCCAAGCCAAGGCCCTCAGGGGTTTTTGCCTTGATGCTCACCTGTTCCATATTGACGTTGAGCAGATCGGCGACGCGGGCGCGCATTTCACCGGCGATCGGCGCGATCTTGGGCGCGGCGAGCACGAGTGTTGTATCGATGTTGACGATGCGGTAGCCGGCGTTCTGAAGCTCTTCCATGGCCAGGTTGAGGAAGATGGCGGAGTCGGCGTTTTTCCAGCGCGGGTCGCCCGGGGGGAAGAAGCTGCCGATGTCGCCGGCGGCGACGGCGCCAAGGAGGGCATCGGTGATGGCATGGAGGAGGACATCGCCGTCGGAGTGGCCGGCGAGGCCTTCGGGGTGGTCGATGGTCATTCCGCCGATGCGCAGCGGGACGCCTGGCTTGAATTCGTGCGAGTCGTAGCCAATGCCGATGCGTATGTCCATTCTTGCTGCAGGTCTCCGAGCCTTTATTGACTCTAAAACTTTGGCGATTTTTTTGCGAATGCGCGGCGCAAAAAAAGCGCCGAAGTCGGTGATTTGACGAATACAAGTGAAAAGCTTGCGTTGAGCGAACGGCCCGGCTGTCTAACCCAGACGTTGATTGCTCAGCGCGCGCGGCGGCTCAGGTAGAACTCGGCCAGCTCAATGTCCCCGGGCTGCGTAATCTTCAGGTTAACCTGAGAGCCATGCACCACAGCGACCGGATGGCCGGCGCGCTCGAGAACGGAGGCCTCGTCGGTACCGACAAAGCCATCCGACTCGGCTTCTGCAAGGGCGCGCTGGAGCAGGCCGAACCGGAAGCCCTGGGGTGTTTGCGCCAGGACGACGAATTCACGCGGGATGGTCGCGGTGATAAGTGCTCCGTGGGCGGTGCGCTCCACCTGCTTGATGGTGTCGACCGCGGGCAGGCCGACGATGGCCGCGCCGAACTCAAGAACAGCGTCGATGGTGCGATTAATGGTGTCCGCATCGATCAGCGGGCGGACGGCATCGTGGACAAGGACAACGTCGTCGGGCTGGGCAGCCACGGCGGCGAGGGCGCGTGAAACGGACTCCTGGCGATGATCGCCCCCCTCTACGACCCGGACACGCGCGGCGAGGTTGTGTGCTTCGCCAAACTCGGCAATCTGGGCTTCGGTGCGCTCAATCTCGGGTTTGCGAACAGCAACGTAGATGGCCGTGACGCGCTCGACAGAGGCGAAGGCGCGGAGCGAGTGAATGAGAATGGGGACGCCGTCGAGGGCGAGAAACTGCTTGGGCTCACGGCCTGCCATGCGGGTCCCAAGACCCGCGGCGGGAAGAATCGCAAATACCTGCATACCGGGCGAAGTATAGCACCGAGCGCAGCGTGGTCTTGACCCAAAAACAGCGGCCGAGTCGGGCTAGATGGTCTGTGCAGGCGCAACGTAGAACATCTCGTTGGTCGGAGCGAACCCGAACAACTCGTAAAGGGAGCGGCCGGCATCGGAGGCATGGAGCGAAGCCACGCGGATGCCGCGGCGTCGCGTCTCGTCGAGGCACACCCGGACGAGATTCTTTGCCAGGCCCTGACCGCGGTAGGCCGGGTCGACATACATGTTGAGCAGGTAGCCGCGGTGGTCGTTGGATGGGTCAAGCGGGTGGGGCGGCCACTCCAGCAGGAAGACGCTGGCGGAGGCGACAGACCGGCCGTCGTCTTCGACGATCCAGCCGAGATACTTGCCTTCGGCGATCATGCGCCTGACCCACGGCGCGAAATGGAGGCTCATGGTCTCGAGCGCGTCATTGCTTGCCTTACCCATTTCGGCGAACATGGCGTGGCGGTGGGTAGTGAGGAGCGGTGCATCCTCGAGTGTGGCGGGGCGTGGGGTGAGCATGGTTTTCTTGAGTATAGGCCCAGTAGCAGTGGAATGGGTCGCCCAGGCCGTATGATTTTTGGATGCGCGGCAGGCGGGCAAATCCGGAACGAGTGGAATCGCAGGTCGCTGGGCTGCCAATCGACACTTCCCTGCTCAAGCCGGGGATGCGGCTCGGAGTGGGCGTGTCGGGCGGAGCGGATTCGGTGGCGCTGCTGCGCGCTCTGCATGGGCGGAGTGCGGAGTTGGGGCTGGTACTGCATGTGGCGCATCTGCACCACGGATTGCGCGGCGCGGAAGCGGACGCGGATCTTGAATTTGTGCGCGTCCTTGCCGCGAAACTGGGATTGCCATTCCACGAGGCGCGGGTGGAGACGGCCCGCGAAGCGCAGGAGAATGGCGAATCGATTGAAGAGGCGGCGCGGCGCCTGCGCTATGCGTGGTTCAGAGAGCTCATGTCAAAAAATCCGTCCGACGCCCGAGAAATCTCCTCCAAAGGGTTGCTGCACGCAGTGTTGCTGCACGCACTGCCGCAACTCGACGCGATCGCCACGGCCCACACGCGCGACGATCAGGCGGAGACGGTTCTGGGGAAGTTCCTGCGCGGGGCATGGACAGAGGGTCTGTCGGGAATTTCTCCGCAGCTCGAATGCCCGGAGGGCAGGATCGTGCGTCCGTTGCTGGGTGTGACCCGCGGCGAAGTAGAGAGCTATTTGCGGGCGCTTGGGCAGCCGTGGCGCGAGGACTCGTCAAATCTCGATCAGTCGTTCACGCGAAACCGGATTCGCCGTGATCTGCTGCCGCTGCTTGAGGGTTGGAATCCCCGGCTGCGGGAGCACATGGCGCAGATGGCCGAAGTGGCGCGCGAGGAGGAAGCCTGGTGGGAGATTGAGTTGGGCCGCGTGGCTCCGCGGTTGCTGTTGCCGGGCAAGCCGGTGCGCGGTGGGGGGCGCGCGGCGGACGATGGCCTGGCGATCGACGGGCCCCGGTTCGCGGCCCTAGCTCCCGCGCTGCAGAGACGGTTGCTGCGCCTCGCGGCGCAGATGCTCGGTGGGTCGCTCGACTTTGCCGGCACTGAGGCGCTTCGCATGCTTGCCGTGGCCGGACGAGCCGGACAGAAGCGTGAGTTGGCCGGAGGGCTGCGCGCTGAGCGCACGCCGCGAGAGTTGCGATTGACGGTCGAGTCCACACCAGGCTCGCGGTCAGGCGACGGAACGAAAATTCCCGAGTATGTGGGCATGGTGCCGGGAGAAATCGCGGGGCCGGCGTTTGGGGTCAAGCTGCGTGTCAATTCCGGTGCCGAAACTGGTGCGAATTCAGAAGTTGGAGTTGGGAAAAACCCGGGTGCGGAGCCAATCCTGGCGCGGCTGCGGAACTGGCGGCCGGGCGACCGGGTCACACTCCGCTACTCCTCAGGGCCAAGAAAGGTCAAGGAGGTGCTTGAGCGGCTGCGGGTTACGGGGAGCCAGAGGGCCGTTTGGCCGGTCCTGGAGGTGGATGGGCGGATCATCTGGATGAAAGGCGTTGAAGTCGACCCGGATGCAGAGTTGGTTGTATCCGCGGACGCGGTTGGGGAAGAGTAGCGAAATTCCACTGCAGGCGGTTGTTCCCAAATGGGTTGCGGGCTCTGGTAGTGACCCGGTAATGCCCTGGAAGAGGCACATCTGCTGGGTCCGGAAATCTTTCAACAATTCCTGCCTTCAGGATACAATCGATGTTACTGCTCATCCGGCGGCGACCAAGCTTGTTCCATTGCCGCGCAGGGGTCGTGTACTTTCTGTGACTTTGCGCATGTTTGGGTCGTCTAAAGGTGGTATGGCGGTGTGGGTTGTCTGTTCCAAGGTGCTTCCCCCGCCCGGGAAAGAGGAAACCTGTTGAATTCGACGGTAAAGACGATCATCTTCTGGGTGTTCATACTCGTGTGCCTGATGATGCTGTACGTGGTGGTATCGCGCGGCACGGGCATGGGAGCCAAGCCCACCGAAATCGGCTACTCCGATCTGCTGGATAAGATCGAGGCCGGGCAGGTGCAGGATGCGACGATCCAGGGCAGCATGGTCCACGGGCACCTGAAGGGCGCCAAGGCGGCAGACGAGTTCCACACCGATATCACGACGAACAACATCGACAGCCTGACCAAGGAGTTGCGCGCAGCAAAGGTTTCCTTCTCCATCGCCAAGGAGCAGACCAGCTTTCTGCTGCCGCTCCTGTTCAACGTAGGCCCGTTTGTGCTGCTGGGCGCAATCTGGTTCTTTATGCTGCGGCAAATGCAGTCGGGCGGCAACAAGGCGCTGAGTTTTGGCAAGAGCCGCGCGCGCCTGCTGAGCATGCAGCAAAAAAAGGTGACGTTCAAAGACGTCGCTGGCGTCGACGAAGCCAAGGAAGAGCTGAAGGAGATCATCGAGTACCTGCGCGAACCGCAAAAGTTCCAGAAGCTCGGCGGCCGTATTCCCAAGGGCGTTCTGCTCGTGGGGCCTCCCGGAACGGGCAAGACGCTGCTTGCGCGTGCTGTAGCCGGCGAAGCGAATGTGCCGTTCTTCTCCATCTCCGGTTCGGATTTTGTTGAAATGTTTGTGGGCGTCGGCGCCAGCCGCGTGCGCGACCTGTTTGAGCAGGGCAAGAAGAACGCGCCGTGCATCATCTTCATCGATGAGATCGACGCCGTGGGGCGTCATCGCGGCGCTGGCCTCGGCGGCGGACACGACGAGCGCGAGCAGACCCTGAACCAGTTGCTCGTCGAAATGGACGGATTCGAGTCGAACGACGGCGTGATTCTTGTTGCGGCCACCAACCGGCCCGACGTCCTCGATCCGGCGCTGCTTCGGCCCGGGCGCTTTGACCGCCGCGTGGTCGTGGGACTGCCCGATGTGCGCGGGCGCGAAGAAGTTTTGCGCGTGCACGTGAAAAAGGTCCCGGTTTCTGACGACACCAACCTCAACGTGTTGGCGCGCGGAACACCGGGCTTCAGCGGAGCCGACCTGGCCAATATGGTCAACGAAGCAGCCCTGAGCGCAGCGCGCATGAATCGCAAGCAAGTCACGATGTACGACTTCGAACTGGCCAAGGACAAGGTCCTCATGGGCGCGGAACGCAAGTCGATGCTTTTGACCGAAGAAGAAAAGCGGGTCACGGCGTATCACGAGGCCGGGCACGCGCTGGTCGCGTTCCTGCGCGAGCACTCTGACCCGATTCATAAGGTCACGATCATTCCCCGCGGCATGGCGCTGGGCGTGACGGTATATCTGCCCGATGACCGCCACAACTATACGCGGGAGTATCTTGAGACGCGTCTGGCCATGCTCTACGGCGGGCGCGTTGCAGAGGAGATCTATCTGACCCAGATGTCGACCGGCGCGGGCAACGATATTGAACGCGCGACGGAGATGGCGCGGGCCATGGTGTGCGAGTACGGCATGAGCCGGCTGGGCCCGCTCACCTTCGGCAAGAAGGAAGAGCAGATCTTCCTCGGCCGCGAGATCGCCCAGCACCGCGACTTCAGCGAAGAGACAGCTCGCCAGATCGACCTGGAAGTGCGGCGCCTGATCGACGAGGCGTACCAGGGGGCACATGCGCTGGTTGAAGCCAATGCCGGCCCGATGCACCGCCTTGCCGCGGCCCTTCTCGAGCGCGAGACGATCGACGCCGAGGAAGTGAAGATGCTGATCGAGGGCCGGGAACTGCCGCCGATGCGGTCCAATCTCGCCACGCCCAGCGACACCGGCAGCGGCACGCCGCAGCAAGTCCTCAAGCCGGAGCCCCGCGGCGGCCCGGGCTTCCCTGAAGGCTCGCCCTCGCCCGCGTAGAACTGTGGGCAGTGAATTTTGAACAAACGGGCCGCCTCTCAACGGGTGGCCCTTTTTGTTGACGACGAACCTTTTCTGTTCCCTGACCGCTGCCCACTGTTCGCTGCCCACTGACAACTGACAACTAGCTTCTCTGGCAATTCGGACACCAGAACGTTACCCTCGCATCCGGGCTCTGCAACCGCCGCTGAATCGGCTCACCGCACTTCCGGCACGGCTCGTCCCCGCGCCCATACACCCAAACCCGCTCTCTCGGGTCGACTCTCCCCGTCGTCCTCCGGTGCATCCCGCCGTATGTCACGCGCGTCTCGCCCGAGTCCTCCAGCACATTCGCCTTCACCAGCCGCACCGATGCCGCAATCAGCGCCTCAATCTCGCCCGCCCTCAGCTCCTTCACCCGGCAGAACGGATTCACACCCGTCACAAAGCAGATCTCCGATTTGAACTCGTTGCCCACCCCCGCCATCACTTCCTGGTGCAGCAGCACGTCCGCAATCTCTTCTGTGCCATGCGCTGCCACGCGCCGCGCCACTTCTTCCGCATCGAACTTCTCGCTCAGCACGTCAATCGTCTGCGGCGGAATCCTGATCGCACGTTCCAGTTCATGCGCGCGCAGCATCTTCGCCACAGGCACGCGAAAACCCACCGTCACATACTCGCTGTTCTCGAGCACAATCCGCATATTCACTCGCGGCTGCTGCCATCGCTCGCCGGGCCGGTAGATGTGCCAGTTCCCATTCATCAGCATGTGCGTCGCCAGCGTCCCGCCGCTCGAAAACCGAATCAGCAGCCACTTGCCCCGCGACTCCACCTGCTCCACCAACTGCCCCGCAATCGGCTCGTCGTCATCCCACCGCGTCAGCAGCGGATAGGTCGACCGAAACCCCGTCACCGGCTTGCCCTCAAGCGCGCGCCCCATCGCCCGCGCCGTCCGAAAAATAGTGTCGCCCTCAGGCATGTCCGATTGCACCTCGCCGTTCGCCTATTGCACTTCGTTGCTTATCTGCGTCCTATCCTCGCGCTGCCCGATCGCCAGCGGAATCCGCCGCAAGTGCATGCCCAGCGGCCCGGCATGAAACCCCGCATCCATCAGGAATCGCGCCATCGGATGCGCCGCCACTGGCTGCCCATTGATGGTCGTAATCAGCACGCCCTCGTGGCTGTTCCCTCGCATCCGCTGCTGCCCCCGCGCGCACAGGAAATGCGCCAGCCCCGCCGCCGTCTGCCCTCGCTCCGGCTCCTCCGCCGGCAGAAACACCAGCAGATTCGGATTCCCCCTTCGCAGCCACGCCACCAGTTGCCCGTTACGCAGAATCACCTCCGCATACGAAGCCCGTGTCAGCACCCGCGGCGCGCTCTCTGAGTCTTCCTCCGCAACGGGCAGCTCTGGCCACCGCAGCACCGAGCCATAAGGATTGGCCGGATCGCTCGCCGCCAACTGAACAACCTCCGGCTTCTCGTCGGGTGGCGCACTCCTCAGTGGCCGCAGCAGGTCCACTGCCGCGGGCAGCGCAAACTGCGCCGCCCCCAGCCCCGCCACAAAATACCCGCGTCTGATCCGCCCGCTCTCTTCCAGCGCCTTCAACACGTCGTACACCGCGCTGAATCCGCCCACCACATTCTCCGCCGCAACCGACTCCCTCATCAGCACACCATACCGGCTCAGCAGTTGCATCGCCAGCGCATGACTCGCCTCCGTTGCAGAATAGGGTTTCGCCAAAGCCGATGAGGCAACGGTTCGGGCCTCATTCGCTGCGGTAAAACTCATCCGGGCGGTAGGCCGGGGATTTATCCCCGGCATTAAGCTCGAAGAATGATCGGTGGCTTTAGCCACTGAGGTATGTTTCTCGTCAGTTTCAGCCCGTGTTTCGTGTTTTTCCGCAACCCGTTCAGCCCGTACGTTCAGAGGATCAATACCTGAGGGGGCTTTAGCCCCTGAGGAATCGTGCGTGCGCACCGGCACCAGTGACCACCGTCCCTGCGCCGTCGGCGGCGTCGTTCTCCGCGACCTGAACACCATCCCCGTCTGCATCCTTCTCTGATTCCGTGCCGTCTCCGGCCGCGCAATATACGCCCTCAGCGCATGCAGCGAGTCGTTCGTGATCAGCCCCCGCCACACCAGGCTCCACAGCGCGTCAATCGTCTCGCCTGGATAGCCGCCTCCCACCGCCTGGTGCAGCGCATCCCAGAAGCTCGCTCCCGACGACTCGAGCACCGCCAGCAGCTTTTCTTCCCGCTCCTTCAGCGGCTCCGCCTGCGGCCTTGTCTGCGTCAGCAGCGGCAGCTTGTCCGCCAGGAACAGCGCAATCCT
>Ga0182018_10005350_pt1 | contig 10362 bp, 9 predicted proteins | sample 812P2MmetaG_FD_120490 | JGI IMG/M metagenome (GOLD analysis project Ga0182018, IMG submission 120490) | Permafrost microbial communities from Stordalen Mire, Sweden - 812P2M metaG | ecosystem: Environmental > Terrestrial > Soil > Wetlands > Permafrost | place: Sweden: Stordalen | collected... | reverse complement strand
GACCAACTTTCGTTTTTGAATCGCGATATGCATCGGGTGGTTGAGCCGGGAACATTTAAGATCATGGTCGGCGGAAATTCGGTGGATTTGACCGAGGCCACGCTGACCGTCGCAGCGCGATAAAACACGCGGCCGAATCACGGTCGATACGCGGATGACACAAACGGGCGTTCACAAAATCGCTGAACTGGCAAAGGTGTCCACAGGCACCGTGGATCGCGCGTTGCATGGACGCCCGGGAATCAGCGAAGGCACGCGGAAGAGGATTCTGCGGATCGCCAAGCGGCTCGCTTACACGCCGCATCCCGCGGCGCGCGTGCTTTCGATCGGGCGCGCCAGCCTGCGCATCGGAATCTGCATCCCCGAAGAGATTCACTTTTTTTACGATCAGATGCGCGCGGGAATTTACGATGAGGCGCGGCGCGTGCACGGCCTGGGCGTCGAGATCATTTATATGCCGGTGCCGAGCCTGGGCGCGGGGGAAAAAGAGCGCGTGATTGAGTTGTTGGAGCGCGGCGTGAATGCGATGGTGGTCACGCCGGGCAATCCGAAATCGATCCGCGCCTCGATCGATCGCGCGGAAAAGAAAAATGTGCGCGTGGTTTGCATCGTGACCGATGCACCGGAAAGCCAGCGCTCGGGCGTAGTGTGCGTCGATCCGAAGCTCAGCGGACACTTGGCCGCGGAATTGATGGCCAAATTCGTGCGGCCCGGCGCCGAGGCCGCGATGATCACGGGCATGCTCACCGCCGAGGAGCACAGACTGAAGACCGAGGCGTTTTGCGCCGGATTTCAAAAGGAATGTCCTAGCGGTAAAATCGCCGCGGTTTTGGAAGCGCACGAATCCGAAGAGGAAAGTTATCGCAAGACGTGCAAATTGCTGGCCGACCATCCGGAATTGAGCGGAATTTACGTGAGCACGGTGAACTGCTTGCCGGTGTGCCGCGCGCTGCATACATACAAGCGCGCGGGTAAGGTGCAATTGATTACCACAGATCTTTTTCCCGAGATGGTGCCGCACTTCCTACGCAAAACAATTCAGGCTTCGATTTACCAGGATCCTTATCTGCAGGGGCAGACCGCGGTCCGGTTGCTCGCCGATTTTCTTTTGAACGGAATCGCCATTCCGAATACGAATTACTTGAATCCGGGCATTGCGCTGCGATCGAATCTATCTCTCTTTCGCGAAGTGCGGCGCAAGGGCAGCGCGGGACGAACTGCGCGGCCCTCTTCGCAAACCGCATAGCCTTCGCGTTTTCTTCCATCTATTCATAAATTCGGCTTTCGCGGATTCGCTGTGATCTCGCGACTGCGATGCGTGACGGCTCGAATTTCACGCCGCGAATGCGTAGGATTGTGGGCGCGCAAACAAGGAAAATGAGAGGATAGAAACGCTGCGCGCCCAGCATGTGCGGGCGGCTCGCGCGGCGAGCCAATCAAGTTTATGCCGGGGGGTTATGAAGATTATTCAGCTTGCAGATCAGCAGCGCTATCCGCGGATGACCACGAGCGAGTTGCGCGAGACGTTTCTGATCGACGATTTATTTCATCCGGGGCGGATCGACGCGGTGTACGTCGATCTCGATCGCACGATTATTGGTTCCGCGGTGCCGCTTGCGGAGCCGCTGGCGCTGGGCGCGGACCCGGAACTTCGCGCGTCATATTTCACGGAGAGGCGCGAACTTGGCGTGTTGAATATCGGCGGCGACGGCGCGGTGCGCGTGAACGATCGGGAATTTCCGCTGGGCAATCTCGATTGCCTTTACGTGGGGCGCGGAAATGAAAAGGTTTCGTTCACGAGCAAGTCCGCGAGCAAGCCGGCGGAATTTTATCTGCTGAGTTATCCGGCGCACGCGGTGCACCCGACAAGCTTCGTCGAGTCGTCAAAGGTGGCGCCGGTGTTGCTGGGCGCGCCGGAAACTTGCAACCAACGGGGAATCACCAAGCTGATTCATCTGGAGGGAGTGAAAAGCTGCCAATTGGTGATGGGATTTACGCAACTGGCCTCCGGCAGCGCGTGGAACACCATGCCGCCGCATACGCACATGCGGCGCTCGGAAGTTTATTTGTATTTCAATCTTCAGGCCGAGGACAGAGTGCTGCATCTGATGGGGCCGGCGGATGAAATCAGAGTGATCGTGGCGAAAAATAAGCAGGCGGTGATTTCGCCGGGGTGGTCGGTGCACGCGGGCGTGGGGACCAGAAATTACACTTTCTGCTGGGGAATGGGCGGGGAGAATCAGGTTTACACGGATATGGATGCGCTGAAGATTTCAGATTTGATCTGAGCGCGAGGCATCGCGGCGGAATTCATCGCACTAAAAGAGGAGCACGTGGCGATTCTCGAAATATTTAATTTGCGTGGCAAAAATGTGTTGGTCACCGGATCGTCGCGAGGATTGGGTGCGGGAATGGCGATCGCGCTGGCGGAAGCGGGCGCGAATGTCGCGGTGCACGGCTCGGTCGAAAAGCCGGCGGCGACATTGGAAGCGATTCGCAAGATCGGCGTGAAGCAGGCTGCGCTGATTGGCGACGTGCGCGACACCAAGGCATGCGACCGGCTGATCGCAGAGACGGTCGAAGCGCTTGGCTCGATCGATATTCTTGTGAACAATGCCGGGATGATCCGGCGCGCGCCAGCAGAAGATTTTTCGGAGGCCGATTGGAGCGATGTGATTGCGGCGAACTTGAGTGCTGTTTTTCGGCTGAGCCAGGGCGCGGGGCGGCACATGCTGCGGCAGAAATCGGGCAAGATTATAAATATCGCGTCGCTGTTATCGTTTCAGGGCGGCATTACCGTGCCCGCGTATGCCGCGGCGAAGGGCGGAGTGGCGCAATTGACCAAGGCGCTCGCGAATGAATGGGCGGCGAAGGGCGTGAATGTGAATGCGATCGCGCCCGGCTACATGCACACGGACAACACGGCGGCGCTGCGCGGCGATCCGGTTCGCGCGGCTCAGATTCTGCAAAGAATTCCCGCGGGCCGCTGGGGCACGCCCGAAGATATGGCCGGCGCGGTGGTTTTTCTCGCGTCGCGAGCGAGCGACTACGTGCACGGTCATGTTTTGGTGGTCGATGGCGGATGGCTCGGGCGGTGAGGGCTTAAGGTCCAGCCTTGGTTGCTCAGTCTGCTTCCGTTAGTCCGGCTTGGATTCTTCGTCGCAGCTTTGATAGAGTGCCGCACCAGTTACCGACGGCGTTTGTAGTGATCGGAGGCTGCGATGGCCACGCTCGATCTGCGACCTCTCTCTTTGGGGGAGCTGCTCGACCGCACGTTCACACTTTATCGCGGGCACTTTCTTTTGTTCGTGGGCATTTCCGCGATTCCCCGTGTGTTCGTCTTGCTTATCCAGCTTGTACAAACGATGGTTTCGCCCGCGAGGGGGATCTTCCAAGCGCCGAATCCGAATCTGGCAGATCAGTTCCCGGGATTTTCCATGACGGGCATCGCGTATGCGGCGCTGTTCTTTTTCGCGGTGATTATCGTCAGCGTGTTGGCCAGCATGTTGTCGCAGGGCGCGACGGTGATCGCGGTTTCTGAATTGTATCTTGGGCGGACCACAACGCTTGGCGGCGCGTTTCGCGGTGTGTGGGGCAAACTCGGCATCATATTTGGAGTGGCTGTGCTCAGCGGTCTGGCTGTTTTCGCCGGCTGCATTCTGCTGATTATTCCTGGGATTTACATAGCACTGCGCCTGGCTGTTGGAGTTCAGGTGGCTGTGCTTGAAGACATTGGACCGGGCTCTGCGCTTAGTCGCAGCTTCACGCTCACAAAGGAAAACGCTGGGCGTGTGTTTTTGATCTTCGTTCTTTACGCTTTTTTGTTATACGGAGCGATCGCGCTGCTCGGCGTGCCGTTCATCGTAGGAACGGTATTGACGAAGAATAATCCCGACACGGTGCGAATGTTTACGATGCTTACGCAGGTGGGGAGTTTTATTGCCGAAGTTCTGGCGATTCCTTTTGTGACCATCGCGATGTCGCTTTTCTATTACGACATGCGCGTGCGCAAGGAAGGATTCGATCTTCAGATGATGATGATGAATCCTGTTGCCGGCGGGGCGCCGGCGGCGAACGGGCTGCCCAGCCCGCTGGGCTAGGATTGCATTGCCGCAAAGTTTCAAGGAGTCTCGGTTGTCAACGAAATCGATCATCTCCCGGCTAACTTTGAGTGCGGTACTTCTTGCTCTGCTGTTCGCGCCAATTATCAGCGCTCGCGCGCAAGAATCTTCGAGCGCTGATGCCAGCCCGGTGGCGAGTTCCCTGGATGCGCGTTCGTTTGCCGCGGAACTTCGCCAACTACAAAGCGAGGTTGCGAAAAACCAGGCGAGCCCTCAACGAATCACTCAACTGCGGAACAGTTTGCCCGTCAAGTGGAATGTGAAGACAGCCGATGGCAGCTACGATATTTCGAGCGCGCCGATCGATGCCTTGCTTCAAGAGGCCGAGAAGGAAACGGATCCGACGCATCGCGCGGCGCTGATGCACGACGCGAATCAGTGGCTCGACGAGGAAGCGGGCGAGGTTGAAAGCTACACGGCGGCGGAATCGCAGAACCATTCGAGCGCGCGCGGCGCACTGAGCGAGATTCTGGCGCGGCGTGAATTTACGGGCGTGCGCACTGCGACGGAGCGGGAAAGATTTCAGGAGAAGCTCGAGGAGTGGTTCGAGCGCGTTGCGGAATGGTTTATCGGGCACATTGGGCGACATGCCACCGGCGCGGGAATCTTTTTCGAGTTGTTACTTTTGGCTGCGGTTGCGTGGCTGTGCGCGATGCTCGTCCGATTTTGGATGCGCCGAGCGCGCATCGACGAACTGGAGGCGCCGCAATCGGTAGCGATTGCGCGATCTTGGCAGGAGTGGATTCGCGCTGCGCGGGCGGCTTCTGAACGCGGCGATTTTCGCGAGGCGGTGCATTCGGCGTACTGGGCCGGGATTTCTTATCTCGAGGCCGCCGAGGTGATCGAGCCGGATCGCGCGCGCACGCCGCGGGAATATTTGCGGCTGCTTGCGAAGCCGCGGCCGGACGCCGCCGCGTCGCTCGAGAAACCGCGTGCGTCGCTCGCGGCGCTGACCACGCGGCTCGAGCAGGTGTGGTACGGGCGCCGTCCGGCGAGCCGGGAGGATTTTCTGGAATCCATGCGGCAAATTGAGGGGCTCGGATGCCAGGTGCCCTAGACTCCGCCGATCGCAAGCTGCTGCTCGCCGCGGGGGCGGTTCTGTTGCTGCTGATGGCCGCGATCGCGTTTGAAACGCCGACTGGCGAAAGCGAAGGCGAATCGATTCCTTCGACGTATTACACATCACCGGGCGGCGCGCTCGCTGCTTATTTGCTGCTTCAGCGACTTCATTACAACGTGCAACGGTGGGAGCGTTCGCCGATCGAGCTTCCGTCGAATGCCACGGACTCAATTCTTATTCTTGCCGATCCAAGCGACTCTCCCCGCGCGGAGGAGCTTGGCGCGTTGCAGAGTTTTGTCGAGGGCGGCGGCCAAGTGCTTTTCACCGGGCGCGACGTCGAAGAGTTTTTCGACGACGCGCATATTGCCGATTACGGCGACGCGATATCGTCGCATACGTACGCGGCCGATCTTCCGAGCGCGCTGACGCGCGGCGCTCCGAAGGCGGAACTGCGACCGGAGGCTGTTTGGGGTGAGGCCAAGCCCTCCGAGACGCGTCTCTACAGCGATGAGGATGCCGACGTAATCGTGAGCTGGAGGATGGGTGCGGGCCGCGTTGTGTGGTGGGCGGGGCCCACGCCGCTGACCAATGCCGGTATTTCGCAATCGGGGAATATGAATTTGTTTCTTGATGCGATGAATGTTCCCGCGAACGATTTCGCGAATGGCGCGCCGGTGCAAGTTTATTGGGATGAATATTTCCATGGCGAGCGCAGTTCGCTTTGGAGCTATATGCAAAATACGCCGGTGGCTTGGGGAGTTTTGCAGCTCGGCGTGCTGGGCGTGGGCGTGCTGTTTACGTTCAGCCGGCGAAGCGGTCCGACGGTTCTTCCGGCCAGCGTTTCGCGGCTATCTCCTCTGGAATTTGTGGATACGCTCGGCGGGCTATATGAGCGTGCGAAAGCGGAGCCGGCTGTCGTCGGCATCGTTTACCAGCGATTTCGGACGCTGCTTACGCGCCAATTGCGGCTACCGTCGACGACTGAAGACGTGACGCTTGAAAATGCCATTCGCACCCGGCTTGGCCGGGACTTAAGCGGCTTGCCGGAGACGCTGGCGCGCGCGTCAGCCGCGTCGCGAGCGCAGAAGGTTTCTCCGGCGGAGGCGCTCGCGTTGATTAAAGAGTTGGAGCACTATGAGGAGTTGCTCGGTTTGAAAAAACCGGGACCACAGGAGAAATCCTAATCGTGGAACACGTCTCACGCTTGTCCGCGCACGTACGCACGGAAATGTCGAAAGTTATCATCGGCCAGCAAGGCGTGGTGGACCAGTTGCTGCTCGTGGTCCTTTGCGGCGGCCACGCGCTGCTGGAGGGCGTGCCGGGTCTGGCGAAAACGCTCGCGGTGAAAACTCTGGCGCGAATCTGCGGGCTGGGATTTCAGCGTGTGCAGTGCACCGCGGATTTGATGCCTGCCGACGTGATGGGCACGAATATTTTCCACGCGGCGAGCGGCGCATTTACTTTGCATCGCGGCCCGATTTTCACGGACTTACTGCTGGTCGACGAAGTGAATCGCACATCACCGCGAACGCAGGCGGCGCTGCTTGAAGCCATGGAAGAGCGCCAGGTGACCATCGACGGAACGCGTCATCCGCTGACGGATAATTTCGCCGTTTTTGCCACGCAAAATCCGATTGAATTCGAGGGCACCTATCCGCTGCCGGAGGCGCAACTCGATCGCTTTCTTCTGAAAATTCGCATCGATTATCCTTCCGCGGCGGAAGAGGCCGAAATTCTGGTGCGCTTCGAGCAGGGATTCGATCCGGCGCATTTGGATCGCGTGGCTCTTTTGCCTCTCGAACCGACGCTGCTTGCGGCCGCGCGGCGCGAATTAGAAAAAGTGCGCGTGGAGCCGACGCTGCATTCTTACATCGTGACATTGGTGCGTCGCACGCGCGATTGGCCGGCGCTTTCGCTTGGCGCGAGTCCTCGCGCGGCCATCGGGCTTCTGTTTGTGGCACGCGCGCTGGCCGGAGCGGAGGGCCGCGATTTTTTGATCCCCGACGATATCAAGACCGCGGCGCTGCCGGTTTTGCGCCACCGTGTTTTGTTGAAGGCGGAGGCGGAGCTTGAAGGGCTGACGTCCGATCAGGTGATCTCGGAAATCCTGGCGACGATTGAGGTTCCGAAGTGAACGAAGTGCAGCCGCTGACTCCGCCACCGGCGGAGGCGCGCGTTCGGCCGGTCGGACGCTTCTCTTTCGGATTTGGGGCGCGCTTTTTCGTGATGCTTCTGCTGGGCCTCGCGTGGCTTGGTCCAGCGTGGTGGTTTCCGCAGTGCATTGCGGCGATGCTTTTGTGGGACGCTTTGGCTTTGGCCGTGTGGGTCTGGGATTTGCGGCGACTGCCGCACGTTGAACAACTCGAGGTTAGGCGCGTTTGGCGCAGCCGTCCGGCACTCGGGGTACCGGACGAAGTAGGAATCGAACTTCGATACAACCTCCGTAGTAATCTTCGCAGCGATCTTCGTAAGAACGGAAGCCAGGCGATTCGCGCGAGCGTTGTAGACGAAACGCCCCTCGCGTTGCGTCTTGATCCGCCGACGATTGAACTTAACGTCCGACCGAACACTTCGGCGAATGCGCACTACGCGATTCTTCCGGCGGAGCGCGGCGATGCGCGGCTCGGCCGGACATTTGTGCGCTATCAAACCGGCTTGCGATTTGCCGAGCGCTGGGCTGTGGCCGACACGGCGCAGACGGTTTGTGTGCTGCCGAATCTCGAGCAGGCCAAGCGGCACACGCTGCTTTTGATCCGCAGCCGTCAGGTGGAGATGGAAAAACGGCGGCACCGGCAGCGCGGAATCGGCCGCGAATTCGACGGCTTGCGCGAATATCGCGAAGGCGACGAGCTGCGCGATATTTCCTGGACGGCGACGGCGCGGCGAAACCACCTGATCACGCGCGTTTTCCAAATCGAGCGCAGCCAGGCCATTTGGCTGGTGCTTGACGCCGGGCGATTGCTGCGCGCGCAAGTCGAGGAGCCGGTGCGGGGCCAGCGCTTTTCAAAACTCGATTATTCCGTGAATGCCGCGCTTTCGCTCGCGCAGGTCGCGTTGTATCGCGGGGATCGCGTTGGGATGGTGGCCTACGGACGCCGCGTGCAGCGGCGCTTGAACGCGGGGCGCGGGCATCAGCAGTTGCGCGCGATCGTCGAATCTTTGGCGCGGGTTCACGCGGAGCCTTCCGAAGCGGACCACGGCCGCGCCGTGCGCACGCTGCTGCAGGCGCAGAAGCGGCGCGGCCTGATTGTTTGGATTACCGATTTTGCGGAGACGCCGACGATTCCGGAAGTGATCGAGTTCGCGATGCAAATGGCGCCGCGGCACTTGGTGATTTTCGCGGCCATGGGCCAGCCGGATTTGGCCAAAGTGGCGCTGACCACGCCGGATTCAAAGGAGCAGATGTATCGTCACGTGGCGGCTCTGGAGATTTCTGAGCGGCGCAAACTTTTACTGCGCGGCTTGCGGGAGCGCGGCGTGCTGGCGCGCGAATTGATGCCGGGAATGCTGGCGAGCTCGCTTGTGAATCAATATCTCGAAATAAAAGAGCGCAGCATGTTGTGATCTCGCGCTCAGCGCGCCTCGGGTTGCTCTTGCGATTCGGGTTGCGATTGGCGCGCGCGGTTCAAATACGCGACGAGCGCGGTGAACAATACCGCGGCGAGAAGAAATTTCAGGCGTACGGGAATTGTCGATGGCGAAATGAACGATTCGATGGCGCCGGCCACCAGCAGCATCGGAATCGTGCCGAGCAGCAACTGGGCTCCGCGACCGCCCGCTTGCGCCAGCGATTCGCGCCGCGGCAGCAATCCTGGGAATAGCATGCCGCGCGCAATCTCAAAACCAGCGCCGCCGGCGATAAAAATCGCGGGAAGCTCGAGGACGCCGTGGGGCGCGACGAAACTCCACAGTTGCAAGGCCATCCCCGCTCGCCAGGTGGCTGCGCCAACCACGCCGAGTAGCAGGCCATTCATCGTGAGCAGCCAAATCGTCCAGATGCCTGCGGTGATTCCCGACGCAAACATGCTGAAGGCCACGATGATGTTGTTCGTGAGGATTGCGGAGGCCGCGACGGGCTTTATGGTCACAATCGATTCGGTCCACATTTTGTGCTGCGCGATGGTGTCCATCATCTCCGGACCGAGCACGCGATGCGCAAATGCCGGATCGTGCAACGTAACGGCACAGCCGGCGATGGCCGTGAGCGCGGTGATGGCGAAAGCGAGAAATGTGAGTGGAAATGTTTCGCGGAAAACGCGCGGATAGGTTTGCGCGTAAAAGCGCACCAGGCCGCTCATTCCGGGGCGACGGCCCATGTATATGAGGTTATGCGCGCGGCCCAGTAGTTGATTGAGATAGACGGCGAGCGGACGGCTGGTGACATCTTCGCGCGCGGTGGCGAGGTCGGACGCCGCCTGGCGATATAATAGACCGAGCTCCTGCAGCTCGCGATGTTCAAAGCCGCGAACGCCGCGTCCTTTAGAGCGATTGACCAGTGCTTCCAGACGCGACCAGTATGGCTTTCGTTTCTCGATCCAGCGCGTAGAAATCATGTCGCAGCCACCAATCACTCCCGCCCCGACGCCCGGCGATTTCGCCGAAAAGCTTACCATTGAAACGCCGGAGCAGACGTCGCTGGAGTTCGACATTGCCGGAATCGGCAGCCGGTTTCTGGCGATGGCGATCGACACACTGATTCAAGTGGCGGTAACTGTGGCCGTGGTCCTCCTCGGTGCGTTGCTCTTCTTCGCGGTGGCGCGCACGCGCCAGCCTTCCACGCTTTGGATCGCCGCGATTGCCATTCTATTTTTCTTTGTGTTGTTTTACGGATACTTCGCGATCTTTGAGGCTATGTGGAATGGCCAAACGCCTGGGAAACGCAGCGTGGGCATTCGCGTGATCAAGGATTCCGGGCGGCCCATTTCGCCGGCGGAATCCGTCGCGCGCAATTTGCTGCGGCTGGTGGATCAGTTGCCGACTTTGTACGCGACGGGGATCGTGAGCATTCTTCTGAGCAAGCAGAATAAGCGCCTGGGAGATTTCGTCGCGGGTACGATCGTGGTGCGCGAGAATTCGCTCGATAGAGCACGGCCCGTGTGGAACGAGTCGCCGCCGGCGGCAAATATCACGTACGGTTCCGCACGGCTCACGGCGGAAGAATTCGCGCTCGTCGAAGCGTTC
>Ga0182018_10005349_pt1 | contig 10362 bp, 10 predicted proteins | sample 812P2MmetaG_FD_120490 | JGI IMG/M metagenome (GOLD analysis project Ga0182018, IMG submission 120490) | Permafrost microbial communities from Stordalen Mire, Sweden - 812P2M metaG | ecosystem: Environmental > Terrestrial > Soil > Wetlands > Permafrost | place: Sweden: Stordalen | collected... | reverse complement strand
GTCTTCCAGCCGGCGCACCTGTTGCGCCAACGGCTGGAGCGGCACGGCGGCTTCGCCGGTATGTTGATGCGCGGGAGTCTGCGCGGCGGCGCAGCACGCGGCTGCGAGTAGGATGAATGCGGCTCTGGCATGCATGGTGGATCTCTCCGACTGTCCGGGATTTAGCTTACACCAGAACTGGGGATGGGTGCAGCCATCGCTGCCTGCCAAGCGCCCACGGCCCGGCGCCGTGTTCCGGGACGTCTGGAGGCCTTGAGACCACATAAGGTCACCTGACCATGTATGGTCAAAGCGGGAGGTCCGTTTGGAAGGAAGTCGGCGAACCCATCGAGCAATACCCTGGACCCGCCGTGCGGAGGGGCCGGAGATCAAGTCAGTCGGGCTAGGATCCGTACATTGGAAATCAACGTGCTACGACCGCGGTATGAAAATTGTCTCTGGCGTTTTCCGGTTCTATCAGACTGCGCGGGATGCCGCGGGCGCGTTGCGGCGCGCCGGATTCTCGGAAAGCCAAGTCAATCTGTTATCTCCGGCTTCCTCGGAAGAGGAGATCCATACTATTCCTACCTCGGATACCGAACAGCCGGGCGTCGGCGGAGCGATTGGAGGCATGCTGGGTGGCGCGCTGGGCTTGGCTGGGGGGTTCGAATTGGGAGTGGCCGCGACCGCGCTGCTGATTCCCGGGGTTGGACCGATATTGGCGTTTGGTATCGCCGGCGCGGCATTGCTCGGAGCGGGCGGTGCGGTAGGCGGGGCCGCCTTGGGCAATGCGGCCGACGACAAAGCCACGGAGGGCGTCTCTTCGGATGAGGTTTTCTTCTACGAAGATGCCTTGCGGCAAGGGCGGTCGATCGTCCTGGTGCTTGCGGCGGACGATTCGGAAGAACAGCGCGCACATAAATTGTTGGCGGACGCCGGGGCGGAGAGCCTCGACGCGGCGCGGAAGGATTGGTGGCTGGGGGTGCGCAACGACGAACAAGAACGCTATCGGGCTTTGGGGTACAACTTCGAATTGGATGAGGACGTATATCGCACCGCCTTTAGCTCTGCCCTGCGCCGCGAATGCCGCGGCAGGTCGCTCGATGAGGCGGCCGATTGCTTGAAGTGGTGGTATCCGGATGTCTGGGATTCCGAGCCGTTCCGGCAGGGGTATGAGCGTGGCCGGCAGTACTGGCAAATGCAACGACCCGGCGCGGCGCTCACTAAGTAAGTACTCAGCTTCGTTCGCGGAATGGTCGCCAGCCGGAATCCGCGCCACGATTTCCAGCTTGACCCGCCGTTCGGGAGCTGCCGACTATGCGAGCGGTTAATTCAGACTTAAGCGTACAAAGGAGATTTCCAAATGTTTCTAGGACTGTTTGTTATTTTGCTGGTGCTGTGGCTGCTGGGATTTTTCGCGTTCCACGTTGCCGGCGGGCTGATTCACCTTCTGTTAATAGTAGCGGTGATTTCTTTGGTGGTGCACTTGTTCAGGGGGCGTAGCGTGGCTTAAAGGGAGGGCCGGAGGCCAGGCGCGCCGCGATGACGCGTGGGATGCCGGCCAAGTCGGGCACTGTTTCCAGGTTCTGCCAATTGCCGGAGAACATCGCGGCGACCCGTCCGCTGGTGTTGAATCCCAGTTCCATCACGAGCCAGCCGCCGGGACGCAGGACTCGTCCGGCATCGCCAACGAGGCGCTCGTAGATTTCCAGGCCAGTGCGCCCGGCGAACAGCGCTTCGTGCGGCTCCCAGTCCCGCACTTCGCGCTGTAGACCTGCCTTGTCGCCCAGCGGGACATACGGCGGGTTGGAGACGATCAGGTCCATCGACCGATCCGCGAAAGCGGACATCAGATCGCACGCGACAAATGAGACTGGCGCGTCCAGGCGTTGCGCGTTCTCCGCGGCCACGCGGAGGGCCGCCGCCGAGATATCGGTGGCCCACACGGCGGCGCCGGCTTCCAGGCGCAGCGTGACAGCCAAACTGCCGGAGCCGCAACCCACGTCCAAGATGTGAGAGACGTTGCGCGCGGCGATGGGCATCAGCCGCAGGGCGGTTTCGACCACATGCTCGGTTTCAGGGCGGGGGATCAGCACGTCCGGCGTCACTCGGAAGTCGCGCCCATAGAACTCCTGGCGGCCCGTGATGTACTGGGTAGGCTTGCCTTGCATGCGTTCATGCAGGTAGCGGCCGTAGTGCAACCATTCGAGATCCGAGAGTTCGTGCTCGGGGTGGCCGAACAGATATACGCGGTCGCGGTGCACAGCGTGCGCCAGCAGGACTTCGGCGGTGAGCCGCGCCACGCCAACCGCGGCGTCGTCCAGGAGCTTAGTACCCTGGAGTAACGCGGTCCGGACGGTCATGCCGGTTTGGGCGGCGGCGCTGAGGTTCCGTTGTTGTGTGACGGCCAATCGCCGCCCGGCTCGCTATCTTGCTTGAGCTTCTCGGCCTGGTAGTAAGCGGTCAGCGCCTCGATAATGGGATCCAGCCGGCCTTCCATCACGATATCCAACTGATGCAGTGTGAGGCCGATGCGATGATCGGTGACCCGGTTCTGCGGAAAGTTGTAGGTGCGAATCTTCTCGCTGCGGTCGCCGGTGCCCACCATACTGCGGCGCTCCGCACCCAGCGCCGATTGCTGCTTTTCCAGCTCCATTTCGTAGAGCCGGGACCGCAGCACGCGCTCGGCCTTGGCGCGGTTCTTGATCTGCGATTTTTCGTCCTGGCAGGAGACGATAAGCCCGGTGGGCAGGTGCGTGATGCGCACCGCCGAATACGTGGTGTTGACCGATTGGCCGCCCGGCCCAGATGAACAGAATGTATCGATCCGGATATCCTTAGGCTCCAGCTTTACTTCGACTTCGTCGGCCTCGGGCAGCACCGCCACGGTAATCGCCGATGTGTGCACGCGGCCTTGCTGCTCGGTGACCGGCACGCGCTGCACGCGATGCACGCCGCTCTCGTATTTGAGCTTACTGAAGACGCGGTCGCCACTGACCAGCGCGATGACTTCCTTCAGGCCGCCGGCCGCCGATTCGCTGGCGGAGGTCACTTCGATGCGCCAGCGCTGCGTTTCCGCATAGCGCGAGTACATGCGGAAAATCTCCGCGGCGAACAGCGTGGCTTCGTCGCCACCGGTGCCCGCGCGGATTTCCAGCACGACATTCTTTTCGTCGTTTCGATCCTTGGGCAACAGCAGGACCTTGATCTCCCGCTCAATGCGCGCCAGTTCCGGCTCCAGCCGCGCGGCTTCGTCGGTAGCCATTTGGCGCAAGTCCGGATCCTGCTCCTGCAACATGCCGCGCGCCTGGTCGAGTTCGCTGGCGGCCTTTTTCCATTCGCGATACTTGTCCACAACTTCAGCGATATCGCTACGCGCCTTGGCGGCTTTGCGATACTCGGCGGCGCCGGCGATCAGCGCGGGATCCGCCAGTTGGCGCGTGAGATCCTCGAAGCGCACCTCGATCTGCTGGAGTCTTGAAACGAATTGCATGGACGTTAAGCGATAACCAGCTCGCCGCCTTGAGCCTCTTCCAGAGCCATGGCGCCCTCTAGCGCGTGTATGGCGACGGCGGCCTGCTCGTCGGACGGCGGCTTGGTGGTGATGCGCTGCAGCCACAGTCCGGGGGCGGTGAGCGTGGCCAGGAACGACCCCCGGCGCTTGGCGGCGAAGCGGATCAATTCATAACTGAATCCCGCGATGAATGGCAGCAGCAGCACGCGGCTGAGCAGTTTCATGCCGAAGCCGGAGAACGGAATCAGGGTATAGACGACCATGGAGACTACCATTACCACCATCAGGAAACTGGTGCCGCAGCGCGGATGGAAGGTGGTAAACACCTGCGCGTTTTGCACGTTGACCGGTTTTCCGGATTCGAAGTTGAACACCACTTTGTGTTCGGCGCCGTGATACTCGAAGACGCGGTAGATGTCTTTCATGCGCGAAACCAGGAACAGAAACGCCAGGAAAATGGCGATGCGGATCACGCCATCGGTGGCGTTGAAGGCGATGCGGCCTTTGAGGACCGGGTACCATTTCCCGAGCGTGGTTACGGCATAAAGCGGCACGAATTTATAGAGGAAGATGAAAAATGCGAAGGAAAGCAGCATGTTCAAACTGATTGCCCAGTTGGGCAGCTCCTTGGCTGGGGCCTGCGGAGATCCGGTCTCCAGCACGGCGTTGGCCGAGAATTTCAGCGCCCGCAGACCCAGGGCCATCGCCTGATAGAGGGTACCGACGCCGCGCACGATCGGGTATTTGAAGATGCGGTACCGCTCGGACATGCGCGCCAGCGGCTTTTGCTCAGTTACGATTTCGCCGTTCGGCTTGCGGACGGCCACACAGTAGCTGTGCGGGGCGCGCATCATGACGCCCTCAATCACGGCCTGCCCGCCGACCAGGGTTTCCTCGCCGCTTTCAAGGATGGGCATCATTTGAATATGCGTAAAAAGACGAAAGAAGGTACGTAGGGACACAATTCCTCTCAGTGTTGGGACGTTCCTATTATAACGGATTCGCCGGAGCGGGAGAGTGGGAAGGGCGCTGGACCGTTGCCATCCGGCTAATGAGCCGCGCGGGACCGGGAGCCGAGACCCGGATTTTGATTCTATCCACAGTCATCGGCCTATCAGGAAGCCGGTGACCCGGCGGGCCAGCGCGCCGTAGGGCGGGCGCAACAATCCGAGCGTGGTGAAGCGGCTCTGCAGGAAGACGCCCTTCTTCTTTGAGAACGTCAGGAAACCATCGAATCCGTGATACGATCCCATGCCGCTCGGTCCCACTCCGCCGAAAGGCAAATCGTTCTGCGCGATGTGCAGGATCGTGTCGTTCACCGTGACGCCGCCGGATGTAGTACGCGCCAGCACCGCTTCCACGCGCTTCGAGTTGCGGTCGAAGTAATAGAGCGCCAGCGGCCGCGGTCTGGCGTTCACATATTCGATAGCTTCATCGAGCGACCGGTAGGCGACCACCGGCAGCACCGGGCCGAAGATCTCTTCGCGCATCACGGTCATCTCGCCGCTTACGTTCCACAAAAACGTAGGCGGAAACACCCGGTTCTGTTCATTTGCGGATTCGTGCGCCGGGTTCACTTCCAGCATCCCGGCGCCTTTGTGCGTCGCGTCCTGCACCAGGTCGCGCAGCCGCCGATAGTGCTCGCGATTGACTATGCGGGTGAAGTCCGGATTGCCAACCAGGCGCGGATACATGGTTGCGGCGGCCTCCGATGCCAGCCGCACAAATTCCTCGCGCGCGCCGGCTTCCACCAGCACGTAATCCGGCGCTATACAAGTCTGGCCGGCGTTGTACAACTTGCCGGCCATGATGCGCGCGGCCGCCGTTTGCGCTGGAAAATCGGGATGCACCAGCGCGGGCGACTTGCCGCCCAGCTCCAGCGTCACGGGCGTCAGGTGCTCGCTCGCCGAGCGCATGACGATCTTGCCCACCCGGGTCGAACCGGTGAAAAGCAGGTGATCGAAGGGCAGCGCCGCGAAGGCCGCGCCGGTCTCCGGCCCGCCGGCCGCTACGGTGACATAGTCCGCGGGAAACAGATCGGAGACCAGGCGCGCCAGCAGGTCCGCGGTTCGCGGCGCGAGTTCCGAAGGCTTCAGCATCGCGTGATTGCCGGCCGCCAACGCGCTGACCACCGGCGACAGGCTGAGCAGCAGCGGATAGTTCCAGGCGCCGATGACGCCCACGACGCCAAGCGGCTGATAAACCACGCGCGCCCGGCCCGGCAGGAATTGCCATCCCGCCGCAGCCGGACGCGGGCGCATCCATTGCGGCAGATGGCGTATGGCGTGGCGGATGGTATCCACCAGCGGGAAGACTTCCAGCAGGAGGGTCTCCTGGCGTGCGCGCCCGCCGAAATCCTCGGAAATTGCCTGGACGAATTCCTCGCGCCGCGCGCGCAAGGCCTTCAGCAAGGCGCGCAAAGCGCGGATTCGCCGCGGCGCATCGGGCGGCTGATGCGCAAAAGCCGTGCGCTGCGCGGCCAGCATGGCCGTCAGCTCCGCATGCACGATATTGGTGCTGGTAGCACTCGTAAGTGTGGATTATAGCGCGCCTGCGGCAGCCGTGCGATCCTGTTAGCGTTAGAGATGCACGCACGCCAAGCCAGCCTGGAAGACGCCGCAGACATCGCCCGCATCTACAACCAGGGCATCGCGGATCGCACGGCGACTTTCGAAACCCGGCCTCGCACCGAAAGCGACATTTGCGCGTGGTTCGACGGCGCTCACCCAGTGCTGGTGGTCGAGGAGGAGGGCGCGGTGGTGGCCTTCGCGGCTACCTTCGCATACCGTCCGCGGGCATGTTACGCCGGCATCGCGGAGGTCTCTGTCTACGTGGACCGCGCGTGCCGCCGGCGTGGCGCGGGACGTCTGGCGCTGGAGGGCCTGATCGCCGCCGCCGCGGCCGCCGGCCTCTGGAAACTGGTCTCGCGCATCTTCGTAGAAAACACGGCCAGCCGCCGGTTGGTCGGCGCACTCGGTTTTCGCGAGGTGGGGATCTACGAAAAGCATGGCCAACTGGATGGCGTATGGCGCGACGTCACGATCGTGGAGAAACTGATTTGCAGGCTGCAGCCTGCCCCACCTAGATAGCGAAGCTCGCCGGCGGACTGTGCGCCTCACCGTCCTTGGCCTTATCCACTTCCCGTATCACGTCCGCCAGCGTGGTGCTGTCCAGAATATGCGCCACCGCGTCGCGCACCCGGCGCATGACGATGCGGGTGCCGCAGGTTTGCTCGTCCTTGCACTCGTCGCAACGCCGGTAGTTGGTCTCTCGCGCGCAAGGCAACGGGGCCAGCGGGCCTTCGATCATGCGGATCACAGAGCCCACTGTGACATCCTCCGGCGGCCGGCTCAGCTCGTATCCGCCGGCGCGGCCCTTCTTGCTCATGACCACGCCCCGGTTCCGCAGCTCCAACAGGATGGCTTGCAGGAATTTCAGCGGGATGGATTCCTCTGTTGCCACATTGTGGACCAGAATGGGACCCTCGCCGTAATGCCGGCTCAGCGAGTAGAGAGCTTGCAGGGCATACTTCGTCTTCTTGGAGATAGTACGCAATGAGGATCCTCTTAATTCTAGGATACGCCGGAGACAGTACTTTTGTATAGGCCTGATACTCTGGTAACTCATCGTGCCCCGTTCACGCGCCACCAACTGGCTGCTGCTGATGGCCGCCGCCGTACTGTTTTCCACGGGTGGCGCGGCCATCAAAGCTATATCGATGACGCCCTGGCAGATCGCCAGCTACCGCTCGGGGATCGCCGCACTTGCGCTGGCCGTCTTCGTTCCGGATGAGCGGCGGCATTGGCGCTGGGCGCTGCTGCCCGTGGCGGCCGCCTACGCCGCCACGCTGGTCTCGTTCACCCTGGCCACCAAGATGACCACCTCGGCGAACGCAATTTTCCTGCAATCTACCGCGCCTTTGTACCTGCTGCTAATCGGTCCGCTGCTGCTCAAGGAACCGCTCAGCCGCTCCGATCTGCTGTTCCTCGCGGCCGTGGCTGGGGGCCTGGTTTTGTGCGTAGGCTCGTCGCAACCGGCAGTGGCGACGGCTCCCGATCCGCGCACGGGCAAGCTGATGGGCGCGATTTCCGGCTTGACCTGGGCGCTCACGGTTTCGGGCCTGCGCTGGCTCGGACGGCGTGAAGGCGCGGGCAACGCGGCGACCGCGACTGTAGTTCTAGGGAATCTTCTGGCATTCTTAGTAACTTTACCTAAGGCCCTTCCCCCGCCGCACGCAGGCTTGGCCGATCTCGGGGTGCTGTTTTATCTAGGCATCTTTCAGATCGGACTGGCCTACCTGTTCGTGACGCGCGCCATCCGCCAGGTGCCGGCTTTCGAGGCCACCACGGTCCTGCTTCTGGAACCCGCGCTGAACCCAATTTGGGTGTGGCTGGTGCAGGGCGAGCGTCCGGCGGCCAGCTCGATCGCGGGCGGTGTGCTGATCCTGTCCGCTACACTGCTGAACGCCTGGTGGCAGAATCGTCGCAAAAAGCCTTTATAATAGACTCCATGGGCTTTTTTTCTAGAGCTTTTAGCTGCGCGGCGCTGGTGTGGTCCGCTTGTATTTCTTCCATCGCCCAGACCGGCCCCCCTCCCATACCACGAATCCAGTCGGTGACCCCCATGGGAACGGTCACGCAGAGCCCGCTGATCCAGGGGCGGGACGGCACGTATAGCGCTTTGCTCGACGGCAAATCCGTGTGGCTGTTCGACGACACGACCATGACCAAGGACAATGCCACCGGCAACAACTTCATCGACAACACCCTGTCGTGGACTACAAACCTGGACGCATCCCAAGGCATTACGCTCAACGGCAATTATCTCGATTCCACGGGCGTTCCCACGGAGTTCATGCCCTATCTGCCTTGGGAAGCGGAATACAATGCCGCACACAGCTCGAAGCATTGCACCGCGAGCCCGTGCGGCGCGGAGGTTGCCATGTGGCCCGGCCCGTTGGTGCCCGATCCGGCGCGAGATCGCGCCCTGATCATATACAACGAGATCTGGCGCATCACGGGCCAATCCTCCTGGACCGAGGTCGGCGTGGGAATTGCAATCTGGCAGAATGGCACAATCACGCGGCCGGTAGTGAACCCGAGCGCGCGATACGACACGCTCATGTGGACCGGCAGCCAGACCGGTTACGCGGGAGGCTGGGTAATCGTCGGCGACACGCTTTACGCCTATGGCTGCTCCGCCGGTTTCCTGGTGCAAAACTGCGCGGTCGGACAGGTGGCGCTGGAGAATGCCACGGTTCCCGCGGATTGGACCTACTACACGGCATCCGGCACGTGGAGCTCGAATCCGGCCGATGCGGTAACTATCTTCCAGGGCGGCGCCGCGGGCAACTCGGTTTTCTACGACGACTATCTTGGAATGTATGTGGCCATCTATAGCGGCGTCTACAGCGACGACTTTTTTTATCGGGTGTCTTATACTCCCTGGGGGCCATGGTCGGACCAAACGCAGTTTTTCACCGGCCTCCCGGGATACCAGGGCAATGCCGATTATGCGACGCTGGCGCATCCGGAATTCGCGCAAGGCAATGGACAAACCCAATACATCACGTACGTCCAGGACACCGGCTTCCTGCAGCAGGTGCTACAGCTTGTGCAGGTTACGTTTGGGCCGCCGGGTACGTGATACTTGTCGAAGATAACCGTTCTGCCCCGCGTATCATGCGCGGAAAGGTTTCGCGCCGTTCCGCCGAGATCTGCCAAGACCTCTTCAGCCTCCTGGCTGGTCATCCCCAGCTTCTTTGTGGCGATAACGTAGAACTCCGCTAACACTTGAATGCTCAGCGGATCGATCGTACTTGGCCCCAGCGCCCGATCGTGCGCATAGACGAGGACGTTGGTGTCCACGAACTCGACGCTCGTGGAGTTCGCTTCGAGTCCCCCCGATACTTCCCCGGCGCCTCGATCCGGAGCGTTCTCGATCCAAGGATACATCGCGCGGCGACGCGCGGACTAAAGTCTGCCCCACCGCAGAAGCCGGCTTGCAGCCAGGATTGGCTGCCCCACCATCCGGACAGTAGTTGTAATGATATCCTTTCCTTCATGAAGATCACCTTGCACCTGGCCTGTCTGACCCTGCTTTTCGGCGCGGCACTCGCGCCTGCCGCCGACGCCCCCGTCCTGCGCGGCTACTCGCCCGAATCGGCGCGCGCCGAGCACGACTGGGAGGTGCTGTTCCGCGCCATTCCCAGCACCCAAAACCTGCACGACTACATGCAGCGCCTGTCCGCGCGTCCGCACCACGTAGGCTCGCCCTACGATAAGGACAACGCCGAGTGGATCCTCGCGAAGTTCAAGGAGTGGGGTCTGGACGCCCACATCGAAACCTTCGAGGTACTCTTCCCGACGCCCAAGAACCGCACGCTGGAACTGATCGCGCCCGAGCATTTCACCGCCAAACTCGCCGAGCCTACTGTGGCCGTCGATCCCACCTCCGGCCAGCACGACGAGCAACTGCCCACCTACAACGCCTACTCCATCGATGGCGATGTCACCGCGCCGCTGGTCTATGTGAACTACGGCGTGCCTGAAGATTACGAGCAGCTCGACCGCCTGGGAGTCTCGGTCAAAGGCGCCATTGTGATCGCGCGCTACGGTGGTTCGTGGCGCGGCATCAAGCCCAAGGTCGCCGCCGAGCACGGCGCCATCGGCTGCCTCATCTATTCCGACCCGAGGGAAGACGGCTACTACGCGGGCGAAGTCTTCCCGCAAGGCCCTTACCGGCCCAAGGACGGCGTGCAGCGCGGCAGCGTGATGGATATGCCGGTGTATCCGGGCGATCCCTTGACGCCCGGCATCGGCGCGACGGAAGGCGCCAAGCGCCTGGCCATCAAGGACGCGCAGACCCTG
>Ga0182018_10005347_pt1 | contig 10368 bp, 12 predicted proteins | sample 812P2MmetaG_FD_120490 | JGI IMG/M metagenome (GOLD analysis project Ga0182018, IMG submission 120490) | Permafrost microbial communities from Stordalen Mire, Sweden - 812P2M metaG | ecosystem: Environmental > Terrestrial > Soil > Wetlands > Permafrost | place: Sweden: Stordalen | collected... | reverse complement strand
CGAACGGCTCAACATCCAAAACGGAGCTGGTCGCTCGGAAGGTGAACATGCTCTCGACCATCAACAACCGCCGTATTGCGCGGCGTTTTGGACGGTGAGCGCCATGGTCACCCAGAGCCCAATCCTGACCGACGGCCTTTCACTTGTCGGCGGCGCACTCGGCGGCTGTCTGCTCACGCTTGCCGTTGGTTTGATCCGACTTATAAGACGGCGACATGCGGAACGAGTGGTCGCACCGCAGGCGGACAATTCCTATACCGACGAGCGAATCGATGAAGCGGCCGCCTGCTGGGCGGCAGCTCACGGACAGCCCGAAGCAGCAGACCTCATCGCCCGAAAGCTGCGACTCACCTACCGGCTGACAAGTCCCCGACAGGATCGGCGGTGGTCCCGGTGAGTCTGATTCAGCACCTTGAAATATTTGGCCTATTCGCGCTCACGGTTGCTCTTACCTGCCTTGTTCTTAGGAGCGAACCTGATCCCAGCAAGCGCAGTGCCCAGACCGCTGCCGGTCTGCAGTCGGCCAGGCGCCAGCTAGCGGCTCGCCATCTAAAGGCCGAGATTCACTCGTCCGCGTTGCGGATGCGACGGGAACTGGACCGGGAACTCAATCGGATGGACGAAAGAGAGGAAGAAATCGATGGTTGACGTCTGGCCCTCGCGGGCGGAATTGCGTCTGGCGCGGCTACGCCTCAGTTCCTTCGTACGCGAAGAGGCATCGGCGACCGCCAGAGAATTGGGGTTCTCCTGGCGAGCGGCGGATACCACGCCGCACGGCTTGGACGGCCTGACGGACGAGCTCCGGAGCTGCCACCGCAGCGGTCTGCCGTTCCGGGTCCTAAGCGAATTCTCTGACGACACCGTCTTTGACTCGGCTCCAACCAACCACGCCATGCGCTTCTGGCACGACACACGGCACGTCTGGCTCGGTGCAGATTTCTCGACTGATGCCGAGTTGGAGGTGGCTTCATGCCATTTAGCACGGTCCAAAGCCGAGGGGCTGGGTCCAGGCAGCCTGGAATACGGCCTCCTGCTAGCCGACACCTTCGGACAGACCTTGTACGTGGCACGAACCAGGCGGTTTGTCAACCATCAACTCCAGTTCGCGTTGGACTGTCTGAGCTTCGATTTCGACACCGCCGTCGAATACGAAGTTAAACGATCACTAATCGAAGGATCTGCGTCATGATCCCAAGCCGCGACTCGCTACTGGGTCGGATTTTCCAGGCGGCGCTGGTCATCTTGCTGGTGGCCATTGCCACCAACGTGGGCTGGCGTCTCATTAAGCCATTCGTACCAGCCGTAGTTGTTCTGGTAGCCCTCGGCCTGCTGTTCCGCTTTCTGTTGCGTCGCTAAGGGTGGCCTGTCGTGTTATCGACAACGAAGCCTTGACGTGCGTCAAGGAGTGTGAGAAATCGGAGTTGAAGGCCGCTCGGCCAAGCCATTCCACCCCCTTGGCCTTGCGCGCCCTCCCACGGCTTGACGGCTGTCCAACAAAAGCGAAAGGAGGTGTCTCGGTGGGTAAACAGACCCGCATCACTCCGCATCATCGGGAAGTGCTCGACCTTGAAATATTGCCCGAGGCACTGCTTGATCTCGCGGCCACCCTCGATGAACGAGAACTGGAAGACCTTCTTTCGACTTCTGGGCAGAGCAGGAAGCGTGGCCCCGTAGCTCGCAAAAGCCAAAAGGGAACCGCCGCATGAATCAGCTCCTCTACCTATCGCTTGCCGGCTTACTGCTCATAATGAGCCTGAGTACCCTCAAGCTCACCGCGCAGGCTCGTATGCGCCGCAGCCTGGCGGCCTTCCAGCTGTGGTTTCCGCGCAACCTCGATGAGCAGAGCGTTGCCGGTGTCATGGCCGGACTTTCGGGATTGCTGCTGCCGTGGTGGAAACGCTGGCTTGAAGCCCCATTCGCCTCGATCGAGACTCACGCCGACATGGCGGGCATCCGCCACTACGCCATCGTGTCCGAAGACTGGGCGCAAACGCTGAGCAACACGTTGCAGTCCAGCGTGCCCGGTGTTCGTTTTGTCCGGGTGGAACTACCCGAGGCTCGGGCTGAGCTGACCGCTGAGTACCGCTTGTCATCCCAACAACGGCCGCTGCACATCGATCCACCCGCATTATCTGCTCGGCTGCTCGCCAATCTCCAACCACTTGACGCCGATGAAGCCGTGGTAGTCCAGTGGCTCGTTACCGCCCATCCGCCTGTATCGCCAGTGGCCAACAAGAATCAGGGACAGGTCTTGCCAACCGGCACGGTCATGGATTCAGAGGCAGTGTCGGCCCTTCGCAAAAAGCAGGCGCTGCCTTTGCTGCTCGGCGCTGGCCGCATCGGCGTCACCGCCAGAACAGGCTGGGCTCGGCTGCGACTGCTCCGCCAGGTTGAGGCGTCCTGGCATGAAACTAGAGCGCCTGGCATTCACCTGCAGCGCCGATGGCTGCCCTCACGGTGGGTCGCGGGTTCGCTCCGCCTGCGCCGCACGGCATTCGCCGCCTGGCCCGGCACATATAACAGTGAAGAGTTGGCCTCATTGGTTGGCTGGCCAATCGGCGCCATCGCCGTGCCTGGGTTGGTGCTCGGTGGCTGCCGTCAGGTGCCGGCTTCGCCGTTAGTACCGAGGAGTGGCACGGTGCTGGCCGACAGCAACTATCCGGGCGACCCGCGCCCATTGGCTCTCGATGTCGGCGCCCGTCTGCATCACACGCATTTGCTCGGGCCAACCGGGACCGGCAAGAGCACACTGATTGTCCACATGGTCTTAGACGACCTTGAGAACGGCCGCGGCGTTGTCCTCTTGGATCCGAAGGGAGACCTGGTCCAGCAGGTGCTAGAGCGGATACCAGCTGCTCGTGAGCATGACGTGGTGGTGCTCGACGCCGCGGACACCGCGCGGACAGTCGGACTCAATCCACTGCGAGCGGCCCGAGGTGCTAGCGCCGAGGTCGTCGTCGAAAACCTGGTCGGCTTGTTCAAGAGCCTTTATAGACACTCGTGGGGACCACGGCTCGATGACATCCTGCGGGCCGCGCTCCTAACACTGGCCGGTGTCGAGGGGTCGACACTGTGTGAGGTTCCTCTCATCCTGACTGATCCCGGATATCGGCGGCGGATCGTCGGGGGGCTCGATGACCCGGTCGGACTGGAGAGCTTTTGGGGTTGGTATGAGGGACTCAGTGACCCGGAGCGGATGACAGCCATCGGCCCGGTCCTCAACAAGGTTCGGGCCTTCACGATGCGCCCAACCGTTCGCAACATCATCGGTCAAAGCGCACCGGCTGTATCAATCAGCCAGGTCTTCTCCGAGAACAAGGTGCTGCTCTGCTCGCTCGCCCCCGGACTGCTTGGCGACGAAGCCGCCTCGTTGCTCGGCGCTCTGATTGTGGCGGAAGTCTGGCATGCCACCACCGCTCGGGCGGCGTTGGCTCAGAACCGGCGCGCTCCGACGATGGCCTACCTGGATGAGTGGCAACACTTCGTCCATCTGCCGACGCCGATGCCAGCGATGTTGGCTGAAGCCCGCGGACTTGGGTTGTCGATGACTTTGGCGCATCAGCATCTAGACCAACTGGATAAAGAAGCCCGCGACGCCGTTCTCGCTAATGCCCGTTCCCGCGTCGTCTTTCAGCTGCCAGCTGGCGACGCCCGCATCATCGAACGGGAGCTCGGTGGCGTCCTCACCGCTGAGGATCTGCAGGGCCTCGGCGCTTACGAGGTCGTTTGCCAGTTGTTCGCCGCCGGCATGACCCTCCCGCCAGCCACCGGCAAGACCAGGCCGCTCCCGTCAGTCAGCAGCGACGCTTCAGCGATCCGCCGTATGTCCCGAGAGCGCTACGGCATTGCCCGCGACGAGGTCGAACAAGCCATTCGGCAGCGGCAGGGCGGCGGGGCAACTGGCGCTGTCGGGCGGCGCAGCCGCCACCGGGGGAACCAATGAGCCGCTCTCTCGCCAACTCCGGTCGAGTCGAGTCCCCCGGCCCATCATCCCTGGTCGGATCAGGTAACCAGCCCAGATCTGCCAACGACTCTCTAGATCAATTGTCTCCGACGGTTGCAGTGGGCAGCTCGAGCGGCCAACGCCGCTACGTCACCAGCCAGCGTGTGAAAGCCATTGACGATCAGCTGAGCCAGCGGCAACGGGAACTGCTGGCGGACGTCGGACGACTCGGCGTCGTGAGTGCTGCTCAACTCCAACGTCTGCATTATCCAGCCACCGAGGTGGGTCGCCGCCTGTCCCGGCAGGACCTATCCACCCTGGGCCAGTTGGGCGTCCTGTCTCGTCTCGATCGTCTCATAGGCGGCGTACGGGCCGGTTCGGCCGGACACGTCTACGCCTTAGGCACAGCGGGTCAGCGGCTGCTCAACCCGGGGCAGAGGCGCTACCGGCCGCCGTGGACACCTCAGCCGAGCTACCTGCGCCACGCTCTGTCCGTCAGCGAGCTGTACGTTTCGCTCCGGGAAACCGAGCACCGGACAGGCCTCAACCTGATCAGCTTCGACACCGAACCCAAGTGTTGGAAGAGCTTCAGCGGCCCGGGCGGATCACGGCTGGTTCTCAAACCCGACGCCATGGCCGTGCTCCATCTCGGCGACTTCGAAGACCGTTATCTCATTGAGGCGGACTGCAGCACCGAATCAGGACCGCGAATTTTGAGCAAGGCACGAATCTATGTGCGCTACAGCCAAAGCGGACGGGAACAAGCGGCTTCGGGAGTCTTCCCCTTTGTGCTGTGGGTCACACCTAGCGAAAAACGAAAGGACTTCTTGATCGGCGTCCTGGCCGGGCTTCCACCCGAACAGCGGCAACTGTTCCTCGTCGCGACATCAACCGAAGCGGCTGAACGCATAGCGACCGGCTCGGCCACACCAATAACAAGAGCAAGGGAGGTGAAGTAATGAATATCGAGACGATTCGAGTCGGTCAGAGCTGGGCACCGCTTCAGCCGGCTTATTGCCGCCAACTTCCGCCCGCCGGCATCGGCGAGGCGACCATTCCGGTCCCGATGCCCCGAAACACAATTCTGATCGGTGACGCCAGGGTTCAACTAGCCACACTGCCTGGCGCATCGGTCGACTGCATCATCACTTCGCCGCCGTACTTCCAGCTCCGTGATTACGGGGTTACCGGTCAGCTCGGATTGGAGCCAACCGTCGAGCAGTGGGTCGACAACCTGAGCGAGGTGTTCGACGAGGTGGCGCGGGTACTCAAACCGGCTGGCAGCTTGTGGCTCAACCTGGGCGACAGCTTCTCGCGCCACTCCCGTGCGGGAGCGCCACCGAAAGGCCTATTGGCTTCGCCCGAACGCCTACTGATCGCTCTCATGGACCGGGGCTGGATCTGCCGCGGCAAGGTGATCTGGTCGAAGCCCAATCCGATGCCGGCATCAGTCGCTGACCGACTCAGCCTGACCTACGAGGTCGTCTACTTCCTGGTCCGCTCACCCCGCTACTTCTTCGATCTCGATGCCATCCGTGAGCCCCATCGCAGTCGAGGATCCCGAACGGCTCGGCCTCCGATCGGGAGGCGGCCACTGTGGGCCGGGCCCCTGGCTGGCAGCCAGGACGGACTGCGCCAAGCTCGCCCAGACGGTGTGCCAGGTCACGCTCTCGGCAAGAACCCGGGGGATGTATGGCAAGTACCGACCAAGGGCTACCGCGGGGCACACTTCGCCACCTTTCCCGAGCAGCTGGTGGTCAAGCCACTCCTGTCGACCTGCCCGGAGGCGATATGCACAGCCTGTGGACAAGCTTGGCGCCGGCAGGTGACCATCGAGCGGATCCCGATCAGCGCTCCCACCAAACGACCTCGCCCAACTGACCCGCGGGTGTTTCGCTTCAAGGGCTACTGGCAGACAGTCCGACACGTCGGTGAGCCAATCCCATGCGGCTGCAACGCTCCAACGGTTCCGGGCGTTGTGCTCGACCCCTTCATGGGTGCCGGCACAGTTGGCGTCGTAGCCGAACGATTTAACCGCGACTGGCTCGGCATCGAGATCTCACCACAGTTCCGCGACTTGGCCCTTGAGCGCATCGAGCAAAACAGATCAGCACGAGCAGGAGTCGAACATGCGGCTTGAGGTTCCGCATTTTCACTGGACCCGGACGGCTGGGAAAACGCCCTTGACACGGGCCCGGTCCAGCGCCAGGGTCTCGACCCCCATCCCAACCGAAAGGGCCCAACCCGTGTCAAAGAAGGCTTCGCCCAAGCAGACGCTGGATCCTCCTGTCGCCAAAGAAGTACGTACCAAGCGATTGGCCATCATCGGCGACGACGGACGGGAGCTAGCCACGTTCACTGCAAGAAACGGAATCGTCGAACTCAGAATCGGCGGTACACAGTCCGGCGTTCCCTGCGAGGCCACGATCTATGCCGGTGAATGCGACGACGGATTCTTCACCGCCGGCATGGAGCTGTGGGCTCACGGCGACAGCGTCCGCGGCTGCACCCTGACCGTGACCGGCAACCGGGTCGACGCCCACCGTTTCGGCTGACCATGCATGCCCACCTTTCTCGTCGGTGCCATGCGGCTTTCCGAGGAGATCTCATCCGGAGATCGCCGGCCGCAACCAACCGAGGAGGTCATGTCGTGAGACATGCATTCTTGGACCAGCTTCAAGTGGAGGCGCTGTCATGAAGACACTCGCCATTCGCTTGGAGGAAGAGCAGCACGCCCAGCTGAGCCTGATCGCCAGGCTCGAAGACTTGTCATTGGTTGATGCCATCAGACAAGCCATCGATGCCTGGATCGAACAGCGCCGCTCCAATCCGGAGCTGCTGGCCCGTGCTGAAGCGGTACTCGCGGACATTGACCGCGATGCCGCCGTCCGCCGCGGTGCGATTGCTGCGTTAGTCAGCAATGAGCAGCCGAGGGCGGGCACTACTTCGGGGGTCTCGTCACGTCGACGTGGCCCCTCGAAGGGGGGTGATGAGTCCAGCGCATAGCGCTGGCAGTTCCACCCCCGGCAGGGGTCGCCTCGATGGTCGCGCTTTACGCGCCTCCTTCGGGGCTCCCCTGCCATTCAACCTATGTTGTCAATAAAACTTTGACGAATGTCAAAAGATTTTGGAAAATGTAAGTAGAAGTAAGTGAGGACACCAGCCATGGGCAAGGGGCTAAAGAACCAATCATTGGGTGAATACGTCAAGTCGCGACGGTTGTCGCTTGGCTTGTCGCTGGCAGGTGCCGGGGGGACCTCTGGCCTGCACCTTTCCTACTGGAGCAAGCTTGAAGCCGGACAGTACGAAGCACCAGCTCCTAAGTACCTAAAGATCATTGCCAGCAGTCTCATGGTTCCGATTGAAGACCTATACGGCTTGGCTGGCTATGACATACCCAAGCGGCTGCCTACCTTCAAACCATATTTGAGAGCCAAATACGATTTGCCGCCCGAAGCGGTCGGCGAGTTGGAGCGCTATTTCGAACTACTACGCAACTACTACAACATTCCGAAGGACCAACCAGTCTTCCCGCCAAAGGTGCCGACTGGCATTGATCCCGAAGTAGGCGCGGAGCCAGACAGCCCAACCAGGGGGGCGGCGTGAACCCGGGGGTCATCGGCCGGTTGCGCGACATCGTGCCGCTTCGACCGCTGCGCTACTCAGAGGCGCTGCGGCTAGCTGAGCTGCAAGCTCAGCGTTTCCTTGCGATCGCTGGCATCAGCGAGCCGGCTGTGCCCGAGCGCATCATCACCGAACTGCCGAAGGTTCGCGTAACCAGAATGATCCCATTCCCGACGTCAGGAGCTACTCATTGGACCCATAGCCAATGGCTGGTAGTTATCAACGGGGCCGAACCGATCACCAGGCAGCGCTTCAGCTTGGCCCACGAAGCCAAGCACATCATTGACCATCGTTTTGCGAGTCTCATCTACAGCCGGTTTCCAACGCGCGAGCGCGACGCCATGATCGAGCACATCTGTGACTACTTCGCCGCCTGCCTACTCATGCCTCGGCCGTGGCTCACGCGCGTTTACTGCACTGGGCAACAGCACGTAGCTGACCTCGCCCAAACCTTCGGAGTGTCCCAAGCAGCCATGGCAGTGCGACTCAATCAAATTGGTCTGACGCCGCCGACTCCTCGCTGCCTGCCACCCGATCGGCAATGGACCAGCCATCTACGAAGTCAGCGAAATGAACGCCGGACTTATCTTCGGATGCCCAAAGCGCTCATCTGATCTAAACGAAAGGAGAAAGCAATGCCACGACCCACAACTTCCAAATCGAGGGTCGCGCGCGGGGAGGTCCTGCCAGCGGTGGCCAACTACCGATCTCGCGCTGTGCTGTACCTGCGTGTTTCGACTATCGGGCAAGTCAACACTGATCGCGACGGTGAAGGATTTTCGATCGCCGCCCAGCGAGACGCTTGCACCAAGAAGGCAGAGACGCTCGGTGCTGAGGTGATCGACATCTACACGGATGCCGGTGAATCGGCTCGCAAGGCTGATCGGCCTCAGCTGCAGGCCATGTTGGAGCGGCTCAAGACCGAACGGGATATCGACTTTGTCATCGTCCACAAGGTCGATCGCCTGGCTCGTAACCGCGGCGATGACGTCGCCATCACCATGGATATCCGTAGCGCCGGTGCGCAGCTGGTCTCGGTCACCGAGAACATTGACGAGACCCCTAGCGGCATGTTGATGCACGGCATCATGTCCTCGATCGCCGAGTTCTACAGCCAGAACCTGGCGACTGAGATCATCAAGGGCACCCGTAAAAAGGCTGAGAAGGGGACATATCCCGGCATGGCCCCAATCGGCTATATCCATCGCCAGGACCTCTCGGGCGGCAACGAGCTGCGTTGGATTGAAACCGATCCTGATCGAGCACCGCATATCAGTTGGGCGTTTGAGACCTACCGGAAGGGCGACTACTCACTCAGCCAGCTGACCGAAGCGTTAGCCGAGCGGGGCCTTACAACCAGACCAACACCCAAGCGCCCGGCGAAGCCGCTTGCGATTAACCATGTCAACAGGATCCTGAGCAATCGCTTCTATCTGGGGGTGTTCACCTGGGGCGGTGTGGAGTATCCGGGCAACCACGAAGCACTGGTTTCAATCGAGTCCTTCGCAACCGTACGAGCGATCATGGTGAGCCGACGGCACGTCGGCGACAAGCAGCGCAAACATCCGCACTATTTGAAGGGCACGATCTTTTGCTCTCGCTGCGGTGAACGGATGCTCTTCAGCCGTGCCAAGGGCCGAGGCGGAACCTATGACTACTTCGGCTGCATAGGACGCCATACCTACGGCAATGGCTGTACCTTGCCGTATCTGTCAGTCGATGTCATTGAAGAGAAGATCGTTGACTACTACCAGACCCTCTCACTTGGTCCCGAGCTGATCGCTGATCTGCAAGAGAAGATGCTGCGAGTTGCCAAGCGCCGAAACCAAGTGGCAGAGCGGCGGGCTAGGCATGACCGTAAACGCATCCTCGATCTAGAGAAGGAACGAAGGAAGCTGCTCCAAGCCCACCTAGCCGGGGCGGTGCCTCTCGACCTGCTGAAGGAAGAGCAGGGTCGCATAACCGCCGAGTTGGCCAATGCTGGTGCAGCACTCGCAAACACGGAGATCCACTGGGAGACCCTCGAAGCCAACCTGAGGATGGCTCTGACACTGGCAGCCCATATCGGGGACGCTTACCGGCTGGCAAAGCCAGCGACCAGGCGACACCTCAACCAGGCCATTCTGGAGAGGGTTGAGGTCGACGTCGATGATCAGATCGCCAGCGTCCAGTTGGCAGAACCGTTCATGACCATTCTTGACAGGAGTCTCATGAGTCGACTGGAACAGGAGCTGAACCCCCAGGCATCTCCTGAGGGCGGGGGTTTGACCACCATCAAATTGGTGGAGGTGAAGGGACTCGAACCCTCGGCCTCTACATTGCGAACGTAGCGCTCTACCAGCTGAGCTACACCCCCAAGAGCACATCAGGCTAGTCCGGGGTCCGAATAGCCCGGTCCTTGGGTGGCGCTCCGGCGCCGGAGCCGGAGCCGTTCGATCGGTTCTCAGGCCTCGGCGGCCAGCCGAGAGTCCTCAACCTCGTAGTAGTGCGCCAGTTCCTCTTCCGACAGGTACTTGACCGCCCCCGAATCGACGTCGTCGTCCTCGGTCTGGGCTTGGTCGGCGCGGCGCAGCTGCTGCATGTGACGTCGCTCCGCCTCGACCCGCTGGCCGTACATAGCCAAACCGACGAACGCCAAGAGAAGAACGATAAAGACCGCCGACGCGACCCATGCACCGCGCAGGGGATGCACCAACCCGAGCAGCCCGCTCAACGCGGCGAGGGCGCAAAGGATCCCGAACACGTCCCGACGCCGCCTGCGCGCGAGTTGACGGCGATCGGCGGCCACGAGCCAGCGCTGT
>Ga0182018_10005346_pt1 | contig 10369 bp, 8 predicted proteins | sample 812P2MmetaG_FD_120490 | JGI IMG/M metagenome (GOLD analysis project Ga0182018, IMG submission 120490) | Permafrost microbial communities from Stordalen Mire, Sweden - 812P2M metaG | ecosystem: Environmental > Terrestrial > Soil > Wetlands > Permafrost | place: Sweden: Stordalen | collected... | reverse complement strand
CGGCGCAACCGCGACCGTGGTTCAAGCGGCAAGAGATTCCAGACCCCAGATTCGAGACGCGGCGGATCAGTTCGAAACCGCACGACAGCTCTTGGACGCTCAACCGCCTTTTGCCGGCCTGCTTTGTCCTCTTATGAACACCGCAGCGGTGGCAATTGAGTTGTATCTGAAATGCCTCTTGGCTGAGAAGGTATCCGTCGACGCGGGGGGGGCCAGCGTATCGGCTACGCCTGAGTTCGGCCACGGCCGCTTGAACAGTGTGAAGGCAGGTTTGAAACATCCCGCTATCCTTTCGAACTAGGCCAAGATTTGTCCAAATGTCCGTCGGCGCTTCTCATGAAGCTAGCCTCAGCCCCCGGGCATCGATGTGGTCAGCCGTTTGATCGTGACATGCTCTTCGGTTTTAACGCAGGATTCTCAGGGGTCCCAAATGGTCGGCCTTGTCACGCGCTCACGGAATAGGCAAAATCACCTGGAGCATGTCTGGATCGACGTGGCCGATTTCTTTGAGCACAGCGGGATCAAAATTGCCGACGCCGCAACGCAGGAGTGTGTGCGCTACATCAGCGCAGTCGGACGCCGGGACCACGGCTTGCCCTTTTCGACCGCCGCCGCTTCCATGTCCTTCACGTACGCCGTCGCTTGCGTCAGGAGATGGTGCAGGTCGTTCCCGATGCTGATAAACGTGAAGCCCTTCTCCAGAAACTCGCCGACCCGGCTGGTGCCGAACAAAAACAGTCCCAGGATGACGTTGTTCTTGCGGGCCTGCTCGACCAGCGTCTGGGTAGCGGCATTCAGCTCTGGCGACGTGTACATGTGCGGGAATTCGTACGTTTCATACAACCCCATCGACATGCTGAGATCGTTCTGACCGAGAAAGAGAATGTCCACACCGGGCACCGCGGCGATCTCCGCCATGTTCTGAATGCACGATGCCGTTTCCACTTGCAGCGCCACGATGATATTGTTGTTCGCGTTTCCCACGTAGCCCAGTAAGCCGGCCTTGTTCGTGCTGCGCTGCGGAAAATAGACCGAGCGCGTCCCCACGGTCGGGTAACGCGCACAACTGACGGCTTGCTGCGCCTCTGAGGCAGTGTTGATGTACGGGATGAGCACGCCGTCGGCGCCCAGGTCCAGCGCTTGCTGAATGCCGCCCCGGTCATGGTAACCGGCCACGCGCACCATCGACTTTGCCCCGCCGCTGGCGATGGCGCACAGCATCGCGGATAGCTTCTCGCGATCCATGGGGCCGTGCTGCGTATCCACTAGCAGCCAATCATAGCCGCTGTAGGCCAACTGTTCCGCCACCGTGGGGCTGTGGCCATTCAGGAACAGCCCCATCTTGGGGGCGCCCTCGCGCAATTGTTTCTTGAACTCGGCTCCAGTAAGAGTAGTCGACATATTTCCAGTCCATCTTACAACAATGCGACAATGGTTCGCGGCTATGCACAATTTCCCCGAATTTATGAAACATCCCGCAAACAGGATTGCGAAGACCGATCAAGTGACTCCAGGAGTCGATGGTTACGTGTTCGACGGGGTGGACGGGGGCCAAATGGCTTTCTGGACCTGCCGTGACACAGCGGCATCCGCCGCGCATGCCCACGACTACGACGAATACATGATCGTGGTCCAAGGGTGCTATACGCTGATCGTCGACGGGGAGCGGATTTCTCTTAAAGCCGGAGAGGAGCACTTTATCCCGCGGGGCGTGCTCCACAGTGGCGAAGTCTTGGCTGGGACCAGGACCATCCATGCATTTGGCGGCCATCGGGCGGACCGCATGGGGGAATCTCCTCGGTTATGATCGATAGTGATGCATCGCCGCACGTTTCTTCAGATGGCCGCCGCCGCCCCCGGCGCACTGGCCGCTACGGACCGTAAGATCCCCAAGTACCGCGTAGTCTCGCATTACCAGGCCGCCGCGCAGCCTGGCATGCCCGGACCTTATCCCGGACAAGTCGCTTCCGTGCACGCCGGCAACTGCATTGACCCGGCCAGCGAGAAGCCGGACCCCGCCGTGGTGCGCGAGATGATGGCGCACGGCATGCGCGCCTTGACCGGCGATGCCGACGTCCGCGACGCGTGGGCGCGTTTCATCACGCCTGCCGATATCGTGGGGATCAAAGTCAACTGCTCCGGCGCGCCCGGTATCATGTCATCCCCCGTCGTGGTTGCCGAGATTGTGCGGAACCTGGTGGCGGTGGGCGTCAAGCCCGACGGCATCTGGATCTACGAGCGCTTCGAGGACCAGGTGGAATCCGTCCACTACGATCGTTATGTGCCGAAGGGCGTCCACATCTGGACGGCCGAAACCAGGCGTGGCTCCGCGGAGTCGTACGACCCCGCCACCTATGTTGAAACCACGTTCTTCGATGAGGACGACACGCGCTCCAACTTGATTCGCCTCGTGGGCAGCCGCTTCACGAAAATCGTCAACGTGCCGAATATGAAGGATCACGGCGCCGCCGGCGTCACGGGTTGTTTGAAGAACATCGCGTACGGCAACTTCTCCAACGTCGCGCGTTCGCACTCCGGCTCCCAGACCAATACGTACTCTTTCATCGGCACCCTGGCCTCGGTCGAGCCGCTTCGCTCGCGGACGGTCCTACAGGTGATGGATGGGCTCCGCGGCGTGTGGCATGGCGGACCTTTTTCGCCCAACCGCAAGTTCCGCTTTTATCCGAAGCGCATGCTGTTCGGCGCCGACCCGGTAGCCATCGACCGGCTGCTGCTCGACATCATCGACGACAAGCGCAAGGCGGAGCATGCCATCTCCGTGTGGGACCGTTCCGCGAAATATCTGGGCGGGGACGACGATCACCGAAACAATCCGAATGTCAACCCGTTCGTGCGCGAGCCGGGGCACATCGAGTATGCCGCTAGCCTCGGGCTGGGCGTGTACGATCTCGACAAGATCAAAGTCGCGAGCATCGAGGTGTGATGCCGCTGGCATTTCTGGCAGTTCTGCTGCCCACGCTGTTTTGGGACCGGCCCGTCGAGACCGCGGACACACTCCGCAAAGCCGGGATCGAGCGGCTATATGTACCTGCCGGCCAGCAACAGGCTTGGCGCAAAGCGGGTTTCGCGGCAACCGCGTTTGATCGCGCGCACGCCGTCCAGGCGGTTGCCCCTACCGTCGAATACCACATGGATGTCGCCTCGGCCACGCGTGTGCCCTGGGTGGATGCCAACGGTTGGCGATTCGAGCGGGAGCCGGGGCGTTCGTTCTTCTATGACGCTCCGCCGGGCAGTGCGGCGTTGGCCGCCGCGGAAGCGTTTGCTTATGGAGTCGAGGCCGCCATCCGCGCCGCGCCGGAGGACCTGGCCCCATTCGTCCACATGCTAAAGTTCCTTGGCGAAATCGACCAGCCGCGCCTGCCGGTGATGGCTAACATCGGCGTGATCGACGACGGTTCGGATACCATGGCCGAGGTGCTGAATCTGCTGGCCCGCCATAATCTGTTGTTTCAGGTGATCCCGTCCGCCGATCCCAAGTACGACTTGAATATCCACAATGTTCCGGAGGCCGCCAATCCCTACGAATTTGCGATGAAGGTCCGCCGCGATCTCACAGACGAGAAACGCCTGTTGCGGATTTACGGCAGCAACGTGGTGCTGGTGCGGCTGACCGGGGATGCCTCGCAAGCGCGCGTGCATCTGCTCAACTACGGCAAGGCCGGGGTAAAGGGTTTGCGCGTGCGGCTGCTAGGCTCGTATAAGCAGGGCAAGTTGACCGCGTTCGAGCATCCCGGTGAAACGCTCGAAGACTACAGCGTGCAGGACGGCGCCACGGAATTCACCATTCCCGAAATGGGCGCCTACGCTCTAGTGGATCTTGTGGGCGGCCGATAGGCCGCGGCCGCATTGACGCACATCACCATTGAAACGAAACGAACGTCGAGGTCAAGCGCGTTTTGGCTCCAGCAAGGATCACACATAAACGCGGGTAGGTAGTAGCGCAGGCCTTCGGGCGTTAGAAAATGCAGCGCCTCGGCGAAACGATCCCGTATTTATACTTGGCGAGGTGCGCTGCCGGATAAACTCACTCCTCACTAAACCCGGTCGCCCGCCGGAACGCCTCCACATAATGCCCAGCCTTCTTGTCCATCTGCCGCAACTCCGCCTTCAGCTTTCCCAACGCCGCAGCGTCCCAATCCGCGCGGTACTTCTCAATCGCCGGCGGAAACTGGCTTACATGTGCCACCGCCGCGTTCAATTTGATCTCGGCCACATCGTCGATGTTGACGAAGTAATTGGCATCTTTGCCCGCATAGTAATAGTATTCCTCCGGCACGCGCCAAGGCTCCAGCCCGTCGTGCAGCCGCTGATTGGGGAAGTACAGGTGCCATTCGGCCGCGCGGATCGCGTCCATGGTATTATTGGCCGCCATGCGGTGGTCGGTCTTGTGCCAGCGCACGTAATCGGAGCCGGGGTCCACGCTCAGCACCACGTCGGGACGATACCTGCGGATCAGCCCCGTCACCTGTTCCACCAGATCGCGCGGGTTGGCGTATTCCAGCATGCCGTCGTGATATTGCAGCCATTGGATGCTCTCCTTGGGAATGCCGATTATCCGGCAGGCCTCCTCTTCCTCATGCATGCGGATGCGCGCCAGCCGCTCGCTGGTCATGTCGGGATCGTAGGACCCTTTGTCGTCGTTGGTGTAGATCACAATGTGGATGCGGTTGCCATTCTTAGCCAGCTTGTACAGCGTGCCGGCGCAGCAGAACGTGTCGTCGTCCGGATGCGGCGTGAATAGCATGACGGTCTTGCCGCGCATGTTCTCCAGGCGGCCCGGGTCTTGCCCTAAAGCCAGGACCGAAATCGCGAAAGTCAGAAAGATGATTCTCATAGCCGTTAGAATGGAAGCATAACCCCCGTGGTTCCCAACGTGCAAGCGGCGATAGCCGGAGCAGTCATTTAGATGCGTGAAACACCATTGCCCCACTCGCTGAACCGGCCCATTGGAATCTTCGATTCGGGCGTAGGCGGCCTGACCGTGCTGAAAGCCCTGCGCCGCAAGCTGCCGCATCGCGACTTCGTCTATCTTGGCGATACCGCGCGCGTCCCCTACGGCCGCAAGCCCGCCGCCATGGTCGCGGAATTCGCCTACGGCATCACGGAGTTCCTGCGCGAATTGGGCGTGGAAGGCGTCGTGATCGCCTGCAACACCGCGTCCGCCGCCGCTTTGCCGGAACTGGCCGGGCACTTTTCGATTCCGATCTGGGGCGTCATCGAGCCGGGCGTGGAAGCCGCCGCCAGACTAACACGCACCGGACACGTCGGGGTCATCGGCACCCAGGGCACCATCGCCAGCGGCGCTTACCAGCGGCGCCTCGAACAGCGCGGCTTAACCGTGTGGGCCCGCGCCTGCCCCATGCTGGTCCACATCGTGGAGGAAGGGCTGGCCTTTTCGCCCGAGTGCGATCTGCTGCTGCGTCATTATCTCGACGGACGCGCAGGAATTGACACACTCATATTGGGATGCACACACTATCCGCTATTGCACCATGCCATCCGATGCCTGGTGGGCGATTCCGTGACGCTGGTCGATAGCGCCGAGGCGCTGGCGCAGGCGGTCAACGGAAGCGTGCGCACGGACGCGGCTTCCGGCGCTCCGGGCCGCATCGTGCACTTTGTTACGGGAGACCCGCTGGCCTTCGCGCATACCTCCGCGGTGATTGGCGAGGTGCAGGGCGAAGTGGTGCCGCTGCCGGTAACCGATCTGATCCGCTTGCAGCGACGTGAGGCAGACCTCCGGGTCTGCGCGGATCCTCCAGGACCCCCTACCCCTTCCCATCCAGCCGCGCCCGCACCGCATCCATCATGCGCGCCGGATCGGTGATGCGCAACGCCGCGAAACCAGCCGCCCGGGCGCTCTCCATACCAGGCGGCGAATCTTCCACCGCCAGCGCGCTGTGAATGCCGAGGCGCTGGCCCGCCAGCACGTAAGGATCGGGAGCCGGCTTATGGCGCTTGACGTCATCGCCGCCGACCACCGTTCCCAGGTACCGACGAATGCCCGCCGCTTCCAGGAACGGCTCGATTTCCGCGTGTGAGCTGGACGAAACCACGCCCAGCTTGTATTGTTCGGAAAGCTCCCGAAAGAACTCCGCCACACCCGCGGCGAACGGCGCGTTGGCAGCCATGCGCTCGCGGAATCTCTGTTTCTTCAGCGGATACTGCTCCCAAAGCTTCGCCGGATCGGCGGGCGGATCCACCAGCTTGGCGAAGATCTCGACCATGCTGCTATCCACCGCGCCGACACAGTGGGCCGCATAGACCTCCCAGGTCACCGGCACGCCCAACGGCGCCAGCACCTCCCGCCAGCAGTCGCAGTGGACCGGCTCGCTGTCCACCAGGACGCCGTCGAAATCGAAAAGAATGGCTTGAAACTCAGGCATGGCGTAGAACTACAACTTTAGCGAACATGGTGGGGCAGGCGCTTGCCGTCGGCCGCCGTGACGCGAATGGGCGCTCCAGTTTGAAAAGAATGCGTAATTCACGATACTCAATCCGGGCGTAAGTGCATTTTCTTCCGCTGTTTCCCGGTTGTAGTAGTATGAAATATCCAACGATAGGGTGAATTAGGCCCCGCTTGGCGGCTATAATCGGACAGCGCATACTGCGCACGCTATGCTCCTGAATTCGAATACTTCCGCGCCGGTCGGCGGACTTGGGAACCCCGGGGCGGCGCTAGGTCTCCCCGGCCGCCGTTTTACCGGCAGGTTGATCAAGGCATCTCTGGGGGGTGGCGTGGCTTGGTTCGCTTATCGAATTGCCAACGAAATTTCATCCTCCCATGGCACGTTTCAGCAGTCCCCCATCGCCACCATCGCGTTCCTGGCGCTGTCCCTGACCCTGGCTGCCTTCGTGGCTATGCGCCAACAGGCGGATCTGGTCAAGCAGACCCGCGTCCACTCCACCCGGGATCTGGGCGCAGAAATGGACAAAGCCGGCTTGGTAGGCGCGATCGACGAGGCGTCCGATGCCGTGGTGATCACCGATGGCGAAGGAACCATTCAGTACGTCAATCCCGCCTACACCAGGATGACGGGCTACCGCGCCGAAGAGGTAATCGGCCGTAATCCCCAATTGGAGCCGGACTTGCGTCCGCCCTTCTACCAGCAAGTGCTGGAAACCGTCCAGACTGGTAAAGTCTGGCGCGGCGAGGTCGCCAACCGGCGCAAGGACGGCTCCTCGTATCTGGAAGATATTACCGTCGCGCCCGTGCGGGATGCGGGGGGCGCTACTCGAAGATACATTGCCATCCGGCGCGATATAACCGCCCGCCATGCGGCCAACGAAGCCAAAGCGTTTCTCGCTTCTATCGTGGAATATTCCGAAGACGCCATTATGAGCAGCACCCTGGAAGGCGTCATTCTAAGCTGGAATCGCGGCGCGGAGCGGCTCTACGGGTACCGCGCGGAAGAAGTAGTGGGAAAGCCGACCTCCATCCTGGCCCCCGCCGACCAGCGTGCCAGCCTCAAATGGATTGGCGACAGACTGCAGCGCGGCGAGAGTGTGGGCCAGTTCGAAGGCGTGGGACTGCACAAAGAAGGCAAACGCGTCGATATTTCCATTTCGGCTTGCCCCATACGCAACGCGGACGGACAGATTACGGCGCGCGCCGCCATCATGCGCGACATTACCGCCCAGGTACAGGCGCAAGAAGCCAGGGCACTGCTGGCGTCCATTGTGGATTCCGCCGATGACGCCATCTTCGGCGCTGGGCTGGATGGCGCGATCCTCAGTTGGAACAAGGGCGCCGAGCGAATGTACGGCTACGGCGCCGGGGAGATTCTGGGAAAACCTCTCTCGATGCTGGCGCCCGCGGACGGTGCCGGCGCAGCCTCCCAGCTTCTGGACAGAACCAGCCGGGGGGAAACTATCTCGCAATTGGAGACGGTCACGGTGCATCGCGACGGCGGCCAAATTGAGGTTTCCCTCACCATGTCTCCGGTGCGCAATGCCGCGGGGGAAGTAGTGGGATCGTCCACCATCGCGCGCGACATCAGCGGCCGGCGCCGGGACCGGGAAGCCCTCCAGCAAAGCGAGGAGAAGTACCGTTGGCTGGTCGCCAACCTTCCCGATGTCGTGTGGGTGGCCGACGAGGCCGGCCAACCGGTCTTCGTCAGTTCCAACTGCGAGGGGTTAAGCGGCTACACGCCGGAGGAGGTCTGTCAACCGGGGTTCTGGATGGATCGCATCCACCCCGAGGACCAGCCGCAAGTGGCCGCCGCCTATCGCGCGCTTTTCGACGAGGGCCGGCCGATCGATATCGAATACCGGTTTCTGAAGAAGGACGGGCAATGGGCATGGCTCCACAGCCGCGCGGTGAACGTCCATGAGCGTCACGGGAAGCGATACCGGGATGGGCTGCTCTCCGACATCACCGAGCGCAAGCGCATGGAACAGAAGCTGGCGCACCAAGCCACCCACGACCTGTTGACGGGCCTTCCCAATCGAGTCGTATTCGAAGACCGGTTTCGCCAGGCTCTGGCGCGCGCCCGCCGGCAGAGCGGGATGGCCGCGCTGCTCTATCTGGACCTGGACCGCTTCAAACGCATCAACGACACGCTGGGGCATGTGGCCGGGGACACTTTGATCCAATTGGCGGCCCAGCGCCTGGCCGGCTGTCTGCGCGAATCCGAGACGCTTTCGCGCAACGGCGGCGACCGGTTTACACTGGTTCTCAGCGACGTGGGCGGGCCGCAAGACGCCGTAAACGTGGCCGAGCGGATTCTAGAGACTCTGTCGCCGCCGTTTTCGGTGAAGGGCAATGAGGTGTTTCTGGGCGCCAGCATCGGCATGGCGCTTTACCCGCGGGATGGCGTGGATCTGCCCGCCTTGCAACGGGCGGCGGACAGCGCGCTGTACGCGGCCAAGCGCCAGGGCAAGCGGCGGATTCAGTTGTCCAACCCGGAAATCAGCAAAGAGGCCGACCGCCGCCTGGCCATCGAGACCGAACTTCACCATGCCTTGGAGCGCGACGAAATATCCGTCCATTACCAGCCGCAATTCGATCTGGCCACCGGCCGGGTCGCCGGATTGGAGGCGCTGGTGCGCTGGGACAATCCGAAGTTCGGACCGGTACCGGCATCCGTTCTGATTCCGATTGCGGAAGAAAGCGGGCTCATCGTGCCGATCGGCGCCCGCGTGCTGCGCGACGCCTGCCGCCAAGCCACATTGTGGCGAGACGCCGGTTATGGTCCCCTCCAGGTGGCCGTGAATACTTCAGCCGTGCAATTCGCGCGGGGCGATCTGGCCGAGAACGTGGCCGCCACCCTCGCGGAAACCGGCCTGGAGGCGTCGCACCTGGACCTGGAGGTCACCGAGAGCGTGATTATGCACGATATCCGGGAAACCGCCCGGCAACTCAAGGAGTTGAAGAAATTAGGGGTGAGCGTTTCCTTGGACGATTTTGGGACCGGCTACTCCTCTTTGAGCTACCTGGAGGAACTGCCCATCGACAATCTGAAAATCGACCGCAAGTTTGTGCAGCGAATGAACGGTGCGGACAATACCCGCACGCTGGTTCAATCCATCGTGGGCCTGGCGCACGGTCTGGGCATGCGGGCGGTGGCCGAGGGCGTGGAAACCGGAGAGCAACTCGAACAACTCAAAGCCATGGGATGCGATCGGGCGCAAAGCTTTATGCTGGGCGGACCCGCCCCGGCGCTGTGCATTGAGGTGCTGTTGGCGGCGCGCGCCGACAGGGCCGTGGCAACGGCGTAAAGCGGCACACGGAACCGCCTGCCCCACCAGTTCCACCAAACACAGGACTTGATCTTGGCGCCGCAGGCGGTTCCGCCTGCGGCCGGCGATTGTAGGCGGCTACTGCCAGCTTACGTTTTGCCCCTGGATGAAGTGATACACGATGTAAAGCGCATCCAAACCGGTCGGCAGAGTGGTGGCCTTCACCGCGCCGCTGGCGGGTCCCACCAGCAACTCACCTGGCGGCACCAGCGCCGTGCTGTTGACGGTGGATGGCAGCGCCTGGAGCACATAAGGCGGAATCGTGAATTTCCCGGCCTGCGACGGCGCCATGCATTCCACCAGAACGCCGGGCGTGGTCGCCAAGGGCGCCGTGCCCGACTGGAGCGTGGAAGCGATAGCCGTGATGTCGACGAAACCGTTGGGATCGCCGCCGGTCCAGGTGATTGTAAGAGATTGATCGCGGGGTATCGCTGTGGCCGTCACGCTGCTCTGATTGGTCCACTGGAACGACGCGGCAGCCGGCGTCACCGTAATGGGCGCCGATAACGCGCCCACCGCCGAGCCGCCCGTGCCGGTCACGGTGTAGGTACCCGCGGTAATGCCGTAGGCCGGAGTCAGGAAGAATGGGAGGCAGTTGTCGGTGCTG
>Ga0182018_10005345_pt1 | contig 10370 bp, 4 predicted proteins | sample 812P2MmetaG_FD_120490 | JGI IMG/M metagenome (GOLD analysis project Ga0182018, IMG submission 120490) | Permafrost microbial communities from Stordalen Mire, Sweden - 812P2M metaG | ecosystem: Environmental > Terrestrial > Soil > Wetlands > Permafrost | place: Sweden: Stordalen | collected... | reverse complement strand
CCGATTCGTGCTGGGCAGCCGCCGCAAGCGGATCCACGGACAGTGAGCCGGCTATACCCAAGCCGGCGCCCACTCGCGCCGCATCCCGAAGAAAACGTCGTCGCTCCATAAGGCTGGCTCTTAAATACATACATTAGAGACGATTCTCGGTGTCAACCGATTTCAGCTTATAGAACAAAAGACTGATCACTCATTCCCTCGCCGGTATGGCTGCTAAGTGTAACCCGCTTCCCCGTGAGGAAGCGGCAACGCTATACCCCGAGCCGCGTGCGGCGGGCGAGTTCTTCCAAGGTCTGGTTGGTACGCGGCTTATAGCCTTTCAGTGGCAGAATACGTTCGTGAATGGCATCCAGCAACCACGCCGGCTGCGGAAAGAATAGACCCTCCAACTCCGCGGCTGGGGTGATCCAGTTCCGCGAACCGACGACAACCGGCGGAGCGTCCAGCGCGTCGAAGCAAAACTGGGTAAGATTCGCAGCGACAGTTTGCATTACGCCGCCGCGCTCCACCGCGTCGGAGACTAGAAGAACCTTCCCCGTCTTACGAACCGACTCGATGAGCAGATCATGATCCAGCGGATTCGCAGTTCGCAGATCAATGATCTCCGCAGCAAGCCCGAGGGTACTCAGCTCATCCGCGGCGGTAATCGCAGTATAAAGTGCGGGTCCGAAGGTGATAATGGTGACATCCTTACCCTTTCGCTTGATCGACGGTTGCGCCAAATCGATCTCGTAGTAGCCCTCGGGAACACCTTTTTCCACAAACATCTCGCCGTAATCGTAAATCTTCTGGCTCTCGAAAAAGACTACGGGATCGGTGCCCCCGAGGGCGGCGTTCATCATCCCTTTGGCGTCATAAGGTGTGACCGGGAAGACGACCTTCAACCCAGGAATGTGATTCGCCAGGGCGGTCCAGTCCTGCGAATGCTGGGCGCCATATTTCGCGCCCACGGAAATCCTCAACACTACCGGCATCACCAGTTGTCCAGCGGACATGGACTGCCATTTGGAAAGCTGGTTGAAGATTTCGTCCCCGGCTCGGCCCATAAAATCCGCATACATCAATTCTGCGACCACCCGTCCGCCCTCGAGGGCATACCCAACGGCTGCGCCCACAATGCCTGCCTCGGAGATGGGAGCGTTAAACAGCCGGTGATAGGGCAGAGCCTCCGTGAAGCCGCGATAGACGGCGAAAGCGCCGCCCCAATCGCGATTCTCCTCGCCGAATGCAATCATGGTGGGGTCGGCAGAGAAACGATAGAGCATCGCTTCAAAAATGGCGTCGCGGATGTTGTACGCCTTCATTTTCGGCACCGCCTTGCCGTCATGCTTGGGAGTGCGGATCTTCCCGCGAATCTGTTGAACCCTGGGATTGTCCTTGAGATCTTGGAGAAATTCCGGCGGGCGGTCATCGAACAGCTCGACGTGACGATTCGAAAACATGACGGAGCTGACCAAATCTGAATCGGGACCCACACGAGGACTGGCTTCGAGGTCAACCGCAAGCCGAAACATATCGGAGATCAGCGCTTCGACGTCCGCTTTCTCGCTGCTCAATTCGTCTTCTGTCGCCACGTTATTAGCAGTCAGTTTGGTGCGAAACGCAGCAATGGGATCCGCCTGCTGCCAAAGCTCGATCTCTTCCTTGGAGCGGTAGCTCGAAGCGTCGGAAGGCGAATGGCCGCTGATGCGGTAAGTAACGGTGTCGAGAAGCACCGGGCCTCTGCCTTCCGCCAGCAACTGCTTCTTCCGCCGGAAGGCATCAATTACGGGCAGCGGATCGTATCCGTTCACGCGCTCGGCGTGCATCTGTTCCTGATTGACTCCGGCCCCGATGCGGGCAATGAACTGGACGCCCATGGTCTCGCCGAGAGGTTGTCCGCCCATGCCGTAGAAATTATTCATACAGTTGAAAATGATGGGCAGGCCGCCGCCCAGGGCTTTGTCCCAGAGCGTACGGTACTGGTCCATGGCGGAAAAGGTAATCCCTTCCCACACCGGCCCGCAGCCGAAAGAAGCGTCCCCGATATTGGCCACCACAATGCCAGGCTTGCGATTCACGCGTTTATACAAAGCGGCACCGGGGGCAATGGATCCCGAGCCCCCTACAATGGCGTTGTTTGGGTAAATGCCGAAAGGAGCAAAGAAGGCGTGCATGGAACCGCCCAAACCGCGATTGAAGCCAGTCTCACGGGCAAAGATTTCGCTATACGCTCCATAGATGAAGAATCGAAGTGCCAAGCTTCGCACGGACCCTTGATAGTTCTTCTCAACCGGGCGGAGCAGTGCGCCGTCGCGATAGGATTTCATAATCTCGAGCAGCCGCTCGTCACTGATGTGGCGAATCGCGGAAAACCCTTTGGCGAGAATTTCACCGTGGCTTCGATGAGAGCCAAAGATGTGGTCGTCGGGCGTCAACTGGAAGGCCATGCCCACTGCGGCCGCTTCCTGGCCGATTGAGAGGTGGGCTGGGCCGGCATGATTGTAGGTAACGCCTTCACAAGTCCCTTTGAGCTTGATTTCATTCAGAATGGACTCGAACTTCCGAATCGCGCACATATCGCGCCAAAGACTCAGCAGATCTTCGGAGGTATAAGTCTCGATCTCTTCCTGCGGCATCTTCCCGTAGGCATTCACCGGAATGTCAGAAAAATGAATCGTATCCCTTCGAAAAACTGTTTCCGGATCGATAATGATGGACTTAGGCATTCCACTCAGCTCCTCGTCTCCCCAAACCAGCCCCCGAGCATGGTTAGATCGCACACAGCGACTCCACGTTCTCAATCCGCTCCCGGACTACTTTGAGGAATCTCGCTCCGGGAGCCCCGTCCACAATCTGATGGTCGCAAGTGAGAGACAAGCTTATGGCATCGATGAATTCCACTTTGCCCGCGCGCCGAATCGCCCTCAATTGGATCGCACCAATTCCTAAAATGGCCACCTGCGGCGGATTCAGCAGAGGCGTGAACGACTCAATCCCCAAGGATCCCAGATTGCTGATGGTGAATGTCCCGCCGGAAAGATCGTCGAGCGCAATCGTGCCCTTTACGGCTTGCCCGGCCAATTCTTCCATCTTCACCGCCAACTCTGCAATCGTGAGCTGGTGCGCGTTGCGAACCACCGGCACGATCAATCCTCGCGGAGTATCGCAGGCAAAACCCAAATGGACTTCCGAGTGCTTGTGAATCCTGCCATCGATAAACTCAGCATTTACCTCCGTAACCTCGAGCAGGGCCTTGATGGTGCAGAAAGCAACTAGATCGTTGATGTTGACGTCCGGCACTCCGGTGGAGGCTTTGACGCGGGAGCGCAGGTTGAGCAATCCGCCCGCATTCGCGGAGGTATTCAGGGTGTATTGGGCAGTTCTAGAGAGCGACTCCCGCATGCGGTTGGCGATTTTCTCTCGCAGGACGGAGATTTTGGAGGGAGGTTCGGCGAGGTCCGCCGAGAGAATCACGCCATCCGCACACGAGCCGTCCGGCCCTGTGCCAATGTGCGTCTTCGCGGAGGCAAGTTGCGGCGAAGAGTGATAAGCCTTTCGCACGTCCGATTCCAGGATCCTGCCGCCCGGGCCGGATCCTACGACCCCTGCCGCGTCAAAATCATGCTCCGCTGCAAAGCTCCGGGCCCTCGGGCTTAGCGACGCTGAGGAAGAGGCGTAAATCTCAGCCTGCCGCGGCACAGGAGGCGGGACCGTTGGCTTCAAAGACTGGGCTGTGTCCGGCGACGGAAAAGCACCCGATCTGGCCGACCCAGGACGAAACGCATCCACACTCTCGCCCGGACTGCCGATGACGAACAGATTGGTGAAAACCGGCACCAGATCTCCTTGCTCAAAGAACGTCTCTAAGAGCGTGCCTGCCACTGGAGACGTTACTTCGAAGATTGTCTTGTCGGTCTCTATTTCCACCACCGCGTCACCGTTGGCGACAGAATCTCCTTTATGTTTCATCCACCGGGTGACGACGCACTCTTCCACCGTGTTCCCCAGCTTGGGCATTTCGACTGCAGTGGCCATTTACTTGAAACTCTCCGTTCGGTTGCATCCGAATCCACAGAATCGGCTGAGGATGGGTTGCGCGTTCAAGTTGGCGAGGTCATCAAAATCCGCGCCGAGCAAGGCAGTGCGGCGGCCTGTCGGTTCGCGGCTTGCCCTCAGTGATTGGTCAGACTGTCAAGGAAACGCTTGCTTCGCTGAGCATCTTCGGATTTCTGTTCCTCAGAAAGCACTCCGTACTTCTCCATGTATTCTTGCCCGCGGGTGGGGTCTCCCAACTGTCGATATGCCTTGCCGAGCTGAAAGTAGGCCTGCGCATAGTGTGGATCGATCTTGATCGCAGTCTCCAGTTGGCGGACCGCCTCGTTAGGCTCGCCCTTCTTTAACAGTAATATCCCAATGTAATAGTGAGAATTCGGCATGAGCGGAGCAAGCTGTACACATTTATTGAGCGCATTCAGCGCGTCGTCTGTTCGGTTCAACTTGTCGAGTTCGATGCCGTAGAACAAATACGCCTGCGGCAGTTTGGAATCGATGCGCAATGCCCATTCGTATTCAGCCAGGGCACGGGAGTGCTGACCCGTCGCGGATATCATGTTCCCAAGCAGAATATGAACTTCCGGTTTGCGCGGCCAGCGGCTCTCGGCCTTGGCCAAAACCTGCTCAGCTTCATTGAGCGAGTCCAACTGGCGATAAATCGAAGCGAGGAATAGATAGGTCCAAACCTCGTTCGGAAAATCCCGGTTGGCGCGTTCGAGCAGGAGCCTCGCTCCGCCCAGATCCCCGTTCTCAAACAAGATCTGCGTTAGCTGAAAGAAATAATCCGGATTGTGCGGATCGAGCCCGATCGCCGTGTCCAGTTCCTTCGCAGCCTTCGCCAAGTCGCCCTTTTTCTTGAACGCAAGACTCACGAGGGCGTGGTACTGGGCGTTTCCTGAGCATTGTGCCGCCAGTGCCTCGAGCGCGTGCGCATCCTCTTTGAATTCACCATGCTCGATGTCTCGTCGCAATTCAGAGAGTCGCGCGTCGCTGCAGGCACCCACCTCTTCCTTAGAAGCAACTGATCCATCATCGGGGATCGATTCTCGTTGACCACGCGATTGCGCCACAGCGGAGGGCGTGCAAAATAGGACCGCGATCATCATGATGAACGAGACACTGGGTCGCACGCGATTAGCGACGGCCCTCCGTTGGGCCTTCAGCCTTGTGGACGCAACCCGTGTCTCACTCGGAGTACCCAATTGACCTCAGCCTTTCGTCGAAATCCGTTGGAAGTCCCGCCAGCGGCTTGCTTACGAAGCCGGCCGAGTATTTTACGAGGTTTAGGAGCAACCGATCAGCTGCTGGGTTTTCGTTGATTTGGTCCAGGACCGGGAAAGTGTTCACAATGAACTGGCCGTCGCCAAACTTATACACCCCCAACAGAATCCCGGAGGCATAGCTGGGCGCAACGTCGGGAACGCCATAACCGACTGCGAAAGCTGCCGCAACTACTTCGTCGGGCGTATCCTGTCCATCAAACACAAAGTGTGGTATCACCTGGCCATAGTAGTACCAATCCAAAATAGCTTTTGCCTGAAGTCCATCGAAGATCGGGTGTGCTTTGGCGACACATTCCTTGTGGTAGAGGTGGTCGACGAACTTGTAGCAGCGGCCTTTCTTTGCTAGCGGTATCCAACCGACTGGATCCTTCCCTCTCTCGAGCGCCGCGTGTGAAAGGAATACCACCACGCTTCCCCGCGCCATTCGTCGTGCCAAGTCCTTCCAGTTACTCGCATCTGAGCCCGTCGCAGACAAGTCTCCAACGAGGATGACTTCTCGTCGACTCGGCGCTCCATCCCCAACCGGCTGGCATGAGACTCCGTGTTGTCTTAACCAGTCCTGGACTTTCGCATCGACCCCCCGTACGGCAACTGTCTGGCTGACATTCGGCAAGGACGCCGCGTCCGAGAGATAAAATTGCCATGACCTCCCGAGGGGCGCACCTCCCTCTTCGAGGTTCGCGACGAGTTCGTAGGAACCTGGAGGCGTGCTCAATATCACCTCGTCGTTCAGCACCGGCACCGCGAGAGGTCCGTCCTGGCCCGGGGTAAGCTCGGGGATTTTCACCTTCGCCGTTCGTTCCCACGCGGTTCCACTGGGGCCACTAATGTGAAATCGCGCGGGATATTCACCCGGTCGCAGTACATCTTCGGTCGCCAAAACAGCTTCCACTCCAAAGGGCCGCCCCACATAGTTGTGAGCCTTATTCACGAATAGACACCAGCGAAGCGGCCACCAGCCGTCCTGCATCGCGTCCATCGCTCCGGGCTTCCAGTCACGCCAAAATCGCCAGATTCCTTCCCCAGTCATGGCGTGATCCAACATCCCGGTCATGTTGAAGCCACAGAGATGGGGATTGGAGCGGACCAGGTTGAATCCGAGCAAGCGGTGGCGGGCCATCCTGCGTTGGCTGTCGCACAGCATATCTTCTGGGAACGGATATACGCCTTCCATCCCGAAGCGCTTCCAGTCCGCGATCAGCCCGTCGGCCATTCTACGCATCAGTTGAAAATCTTCGAGATCTGGACGGGCACCCGCCTGCTCATACATTCCCGCTTCGTGGATCGCATTCATCAGGCTGCCGATGCCATACTCGGACAGAAAGACCGGCTTAGTGTCGTGGCCCAGCGTCCGGGCAAACTGTTCTGACTCGCGACTCTGGGGAACGATGGGATAAAAGTGAAAGTCACCGGAACCCACGCCCGATGGGTACTTGGTGGCGATCCGGCCGCCACCAGGGGACTCGTTGCCCCATACACGTTCCCATTCCGCGGAGCCGGGATTACTCACCGTTCCGATGCTGAGGTCACCATCAAATCTTCCGCTCGACAGAAGCACCAACCGAGAATCGTCCAGCTTCCGGACGAACTCCAGACTTTCCGCAGCGTGGCGAAACACCGTTCCTTCCCCGGTTTCGTTAAGCAGTTGCCATGCGGTGAGGCAGGCATGATTGCGGTCCCGAAGAATCATTTCTTGCGTCGAGCGGTCCCATCTTTCTTTCATCTTCGGAGAGTCTTCGAGCAGCCAATCCGCATAGGATTCCTCAAGGACCATGAGCCCGATTTCGTCACACAGGTCTAACTGATACGGGTAGGCAACCCCGATAAACCGGACAATGTTAAAACCGGCTGCCTTGGCGTAAAGCATGTCCTTACGCAATAAGTCAGGTGAACTATGCGGCGGCAGTATCTGGCCGATGGGGCAATGGTTTCCGGTGTGGGTACTGCGCAGGAAAATGCGCTTCCCGTTCAACCGGAAGTATCCGTTCACCACCCGGAAGTCTCGAAACCCGCAACGAACCGAAACGTCATGGGTTTCGCTGGTTTCTTCAGTTTCTAGATGCGCCGTCACTCGATAAAGGAATGGATCCTCGAGGTCCCAAAGACGGGCTTGCGGGACTTGCAACTCCCCATTGACGATACTTTCCCCAGGCCCAGCCGCAACTTCAACGTCATGACAGACGGCGGAGAGTGTGTCACCCGTTCTGGCCGGAGCAACTTTCAGACACAAGCGGCCGCGTGTCGTCTTGCCCAGGGCGTTTCGCAGGTTCGCTTGCACCCGGATGCTGCCGGTCTTCCAGTCGGGCCGGACGAACAGGTCTTCCACGCGTACGGCTGGAACTAGCAATAGACTGACGGATCCGATGATGCCGCCGCTATCATAGGACGCACCACTAAAGAAGGGGAAATACTTGTTGCGATGGGGCGTCTGCTTTAAAACGATGCCGTCGATCGGATCGTTCGCTGGATTCAGCACTCGCACCGCCACAAGATTCGCGGCTTTAGGCTTGACGACCTCGGTCACATCCAGCACAAAAGGCGTCTCGCTACCTTCGTGACTGCCAACGCGAACACCGTTGACCCACACATCAGCCAGGTAATCTACCGCTTCAAAACGCAAGAGAAATCGCCCGCGGTTTTGGGGATGAACCGGACCACTAAATTCGCGCCAGTACCAAGCCACTCCGTGATACTCGGGAAAGACTTCCTGGATGATGGATGGCACCTGGACCTTGCGCCCTTCAGATGCTGGCCGAGCAGACCAGTGCTGGTCACGCCCTGAGTTTTTCGCGTCCGTTGCAATCGACCATTCTCCGTCCAGCGCAATCGACATGTTCGGTGCGCGGGAGGCTCCGCCGTGGGTGCCTGGAGTCTCTATCTTCGTGAGAACATCTGTCGCTTCCACCTCGACTGGGACGGTTGTGAACCCGAGGAGGGTCCCTCCGACTCCCACGCCTGTCGCAACCTGGACCGCATCTCTCAGAAATCTTCTGCGGTCTAGGATTTTGGGCTTGCTAATATCGCTCATGCGAACCAAATCCTTTCGCCACCCGAGGTATTGTTTGGGAGGAGGAGATCCCCGCCGCATCACGCTTGAGGTCAGTCATGATGTTCAGGTCCGGCCGCCCCCATCACAGCTTGATCCGGCTTCCGAGCCTTTGCGAGATACCCAATCTTCCTCAACTGCGTATCAAAATCGTCGGGAAGCGGAGTGATCGGGTTGGTGGTCGATGGCGCCATGCAGTGAATCAGGTTTAACAAGAGCCGGTCCGCCGCCGGGTGCGTGTCCACGTTCTCGAGAATCGGGAACGTATTCACCATGAACATGCCAGTTCCCATGGGCGTAAAGCTGTCGTTCCGTACCGAGCATCGGTACGACCCCAGCAATACCCCCGACGCGTATGCACCATAGAAGCCCACGGCAAAGCCCGTCGCCGCGAGATCATCAGGTACAGCTAGTCCATCGAACGCGTAGTGAGGAGTCATGGGGCCGTAGTAGTCCCAGTTCATGATCCCCTTCGCCTGCAAACCCTCAAAAAGCGGATGTGCCTTGGCTACGCACTCCTTGTGGTATATCGAGACATCATCAAACCGGAAGTAACGACTCCTCGGTGAGAGCGGTAGCCAGGCTACCGGGTCTTGGTCGCGCTGGAATGCCGCCGGTGACAGGAACACAACCGCGCTTCCCTGTGCCATTCGCCGGATGAGCTCCTTCCAGGAGTTCAAGTCTGACCCGTTCTTCGATACATCGCCGACGAGAATGATCTCCCGCCGGCCCGGCGAGGCTCCTGAGAAGCGCTGGGTTTCGAGTCCATGCGACCTCAGCCATCCCTCAACTTTCTCCTCAATCCCCCACAAGGTCACAGCATGCTTCATGGTGGGCAGCTGGGCTGCATCGGACAGAAAGAATCCAAGGCTTCGGCCTGAAGGCGCACCGCCAGCCTCCAGATTCGCCACGAACTCATACCTCCCCGCCGGTCCATTCAGCGAGATCTCTTCCCGCAAAACCGGTACCGCGAGCGGACCATCCTCTCCGTTTGGCGTGCTCGGTATCCGCACGGTAGCTTGCCGTTCCCACACAATCCCAGTCGGCCCGCAAATCCGGAATCGCGCAGGGTACTCGCCCGGCCGCAGCACATCCTCATTGGCCAATACGGCCTCTACCACCAGCTTTCGACCGGCGTAAACGTGCCCGGGTTCGACAAACAGGCACCAGCGCAGCGGCGCCCAGCCGTCTGCCACGGCATCCATGGTCTCCGGCTTCCAGTCCCTCCAAAAACGCCAGAGGCCTCCCCCCGTCAACCCTTCGTCCACCATACCGGTCACAGAATAACCGCAGAGCTTCGGATTCGAACGGACCAAATCGAAGCCCGTGCGGCGGTAGTGCGCCATGACCCGCTGCGAGTCTCGCAGCATGTCCTCCGGAAATGAATACACAGAGTCCAGACCGTAACGCGTCCAATCGGCGGCGACCTTCTCGGCCATCAAGCGCATCAGAACATAGTCCTCCGCCTCCGGATCGGCGCCCACTTGTTCATACATTCGAGCCTCATGAATGGCGTCAATCTGGCTTCCAGTTCCGTATTCGGAGAGGAACACCGGCTTGCTGTCATGCCCCAGGGTGCGCATGAAGCGATTCACCTCGGGAGTTTGCGGTACCTGAGGATAAATGTGAAAATCACCCGAGCCTAGAGTAGACGGGTATCCTGAAACGTTCCATTTTGGCAGCCGTGGCGCCCCCGGCGCTTCCTTGCCCCAAACGTGCTCCCATTCCGAACTGCCCGGGTTGCTCACCGAGCCGATACTGGGATCGCAATCGAAACGACCACTGGATAGCGTAACGAGACGAGTGTCATCTAGAGAGCGCACCAACGGCAAGCTCTCCACCGCATGCCGGAAAATCGGTCCCTCGTCGGTCTCGTTCAGCATTTCCCATATGGCAACACTGGGATGGTTCCGGTCGCGCAGTATCATCTCCCGGGTGGACCGGTCGTACCTCTCCTTCATCTTCGGCGAATCGTCCAACTTCCACGAGGCAAAGCTCGATTCGTG
>Ga0182018_10005344_pt1 | contig 10371 bp, 13 predicted proteins | sample 812P2MmetaG_FD_120490 | JGI IMG/M metagenome (GOLD analysis project Ga0182018, IMG submission 120490) | Permafrost microbial communities from Stordalen Mire, Sweden - 812P2M metaG | ecosystem: Environmental > Terrestrial > Soil > Wetlands > Permafrost | place: Sweden: Stordalen | collected... | reverse complement strand
CCGGCTGTTTTCACGCGAGGTGCATTCAGAATGCCTCGTGTGGGGCGGACACTCCTGTCCGCCTGTGTTCACGAGCGATCTGGTATAACGCCAGCACACTCTAGCCAGGAATCGTCGCTTCCAGCCAACCTACCCTTTCCCCAAATACTTCCCAACCACCCCAGCGCAGGCTTCGACAAATTCCTGTTCGGGTTTACTAAACGTGCCGGCAAAATAGCTCTCGACATCGAGTTCCCCAGCCAGCTTGTTCTTCACGAAGACGGGGACGACGATTTCACTATTCACCATGGACGACCCTGCAAAGTAACGCGGATCTTGGGAGACATCGTCCACGACTACGACCTGCCCGCTGGTGGCAGCGGCGCCACAAAGCCCCGTGTCGAGCGGAATCCGGGCATTGGGCGTAAAGCTGCCTACGAAAGGCCCCACGGTCAGGACGCCCGGGTCTGCCGGGTCCACGAGATAAAACCCCACCCAGTTGTAGCGCGTCATCTTTTCGTGCAGACCCTGGGCGATGCGCTCCATCAGAGACTTGGCTGTGGGAGCAGTCCTGGCAAACTGCTGAAATTCTCGGAGAAGTTCTTCGTGGACAAGTATCATCTGTCGGCCCTCGCGGCAGGCGTCAGAAACTCTGGCAACACTCTGCGCCCGTCCTTGTCGCACTAGTGTACGTAAGTGTAGCGTCGGCAGCCTGCCCTGAGCGAAGTCGAAGGGTCCCGCCGGGTTATTTCATCTCGCAATAATACCCACGTGAAATATGTCGTGGGGGGCTGCACTCCTCTCCGCCCTGTCCAGAGCAATAAGTTTCGCGAATCCATTTTACATGTATATACATCTATTGGTTTATGCGGACTATCCTTCGTGAGCTTCCGGATCTGCTTTGCATGTGCGCGAGTTTTCGCCGTGCGTCGCGGGCGCTCACCCAGTTGTATGACGAGACGCTCCGCCCTCTGGGTCTGCGAGCTACCCAATTCACGATCTTGCAGGCCTTATCGCGAGCCGGTGAGATATCTCAAGGGGAACTGGGGCGGGCGCTTGCCATCGACAGCACTACCCTCACCCGCACGCTGCGAATCATGGTCCGGGAGGGGTGGATCGCAGACCGCCGCGGCAACGACCGGAGAGAGCGCTTGTTGCGCCTCGCTCAAGACGGCCGCCATCAGTTCAACCGCGCGCTTCCGCTCTGGGAAAAGGCGCAAGTACAGTTGAGGCATCAGCTGGGAGACAAGCGCTGGCACGACCTTCTGAAGCTAACTAACGAAGCTACAAACCTCACCACAAAACAAGGAGATTTGCCATGAACAACGCAAGGTATGGAAGACTTACCGCCGGCATCATCGCGGCGTGGTTCGTCTTTGCACTTTCTGCTTCGGCTCTACACATATTTAAAACTGAAACTAATCTTCCGCCGCTTCCTCTTGGCCTGGCTGCGCTGACACCAATCGTCGTGTTTCTATTCTGGTTTGCGGCGTCGGCGGGCTTTCGGCAGTTCGCATTGTCGCTAAACCCGGGAACTTTGACCTTCGTGCAATCCTGGAGGATTGCCGGATTCACGTTCCTGATCCTCTACGCCGCCGGCTTGCTGCCGGGTTTCTTCGCTTTGCCTGCAGGATGGGGCGACATCGCCATAGGAGCAACGGCCCCATTGGTAGCCAGGAAGCTTGCGAACTTCAGCCACCGCGGAGGCTTCATCTTCTGGCAGATACTGGGAACTATCGACCTGGTGACCGCGGTGGCCTCGGGAACGGCAGCTCGGCTGATTAGTCCGCACGGAGCACCAACCGCGGTTATGACGGTACTCCCGATGAGCCTGATTCCGACATTCGCAGTGCCGCTGTTCTTTATGCTTCACGTCATTTGCATTGCCCAGGCCAGACAATGGAAAGAACTACGGGACCCGGATGTTGAGAAACAATTGCCCTCTTCCGCCCAATCAGGGCCGCGGGTGGCTGGACTCCCGGGAGCCGCGTACTCCGCCGGAAGGAATCAGAGCTATCTCAGCGGACAGTAATCGCTCAACTTCCTCGTCCACTCGGATGCTAAACAGGGCGAGCCCCAAAGGCTCGCCCCTTAATTTTCCAGGCTAGTCCCGTTCAGTCCGCCGGAACCAGCTTCTCCTCTGCCGCGGCTCCCTTGGTAACGGATATGCCCAGCCCCTTCGCCACGCCCGTCCCATACGCCGGATCGGCCTTGTAGAAGTGCTGGACCTGCAACTCCTGAATGCGCCGCGGAGCCCCCTACAATGTTGCTAATCAGCCGCTTCCGCATCCTTCGGCATCAGCCGGAACAGATTTCCCGGCTGCGTGTAGTATCGTTCTCGTCGCGGTGATTATGTCGTGCAACCGTGCCGCTCACCGGCTTCGGCCGCTCGACATACACCGGATTCTGCGTCGGTCCGCCAAAGCTATTCGGTTCGTAGTTCGGCGCGGCGCCGCCGTTGCCATCGAACCGCATCGCGCCGTCCTTGTTATAGGTTGCAAACGGACACTGCGGTTTGTTGATCGGCAGCGAATCATAGTTCACACCCAGCCGATAGCGGTGCGCATCCGGATAGGAGATCAGCCGCCCCTGCAGCATTTTGTCCGGCGAAAATCCCATGCCGGGTACAATGTGCGCGGTTCAAATGCCGCCTGCTCCACTTCCGCAAAGTAGTTCTCTGGATTGCGGTCCAGGGTCAGCTCGCCAACCTCAATCAGCGGATAGTCTCCGTGGGGCCACACCTTGGTCAAGTCAAACGGATTGATGTGGTAAGTCTCCGCTTCCTTCTCCGGCATGATCTGCATGGCCACCTTCCACTTGGGAAAGTCGCCCTTCTTGATCGCGTCGAACAGATCACGCTGCGAGTCCTCGGGGTCGATCCCTCGCATCGCGCTGGCGTTTTCGCCCGTAATAGTCTTGATCCCTTGCTTGGTCTTGAAATGCCACTTCACGTAGAACAGTTCGTTGTTGGCGTTGATCAGGCTGAAGGTGTGGCTGCTGAAGCCATCCATGTGCCGGTAGCCATCGGGAGTGCCGCGGTCGGAAAACCGAATTGTGACCTGGTGCACCAGGCACGCAAGAGATCCGTGCTCCTTGATCGAACCATCCTTAAGACAGCTCACAATTATGCACGATCCCATCCCGCTTAGCAGCCAGTTTACCGACTTTTCGTAGGCGACATCTCTTGGCACGCACGCGGTTCAGGATGCGTTCCGTGCCACTATCGCGTCATCTTTCCCTATGACCAGTGCGGCCTGCGGATTCTTTGCCGTCGCCGCCCGCTCGCCCCGCCGGATCAACACAATCGCTCCCAAAATCGCCAACGACGCGAGCACCACCCGCAGCGACAAAGGCTCATGCGCCAGCAACCATCCCAGTATCACAGCGACCACTGGGTTCGCATAAGTATGTGTCGCCACCAGTGCCGGCGGAACGCGCTGCAGCAGCCATGTGTAAGCCGTGAATGCCACCACTGACCCGAACGTGATCAGATATCCGAGTCCAAAGATAGACCGCAGCGTAATGCTCGACCAGTGCGTTTGCTGGAACTCGCCCGTAACTCCCGCCGCGATCAGCAGCATGGCCGCGCCGCAGAGCGTCGGCAGCGCCGTCCGGCCCAGCGCGTCAGCAGGCAGCTTGAGCCGCGGCGAAATCACCACCCCGAATGACCACGACAAAGAACCCAGCAGCACCGCCAGCAATCCCCACAGGCTCGAACCCTTCACCGTGAGTTCCACTCCCGTCAACATCGCCACGCCGACCACGCCAAGACCCAAGCCCAGCGCGCTGAGCAGGCTGATCTTCTGGCGCCCCATCATCCAACCCAGCACCAGAATGAACATCGGTTCGGTCGCGATCAGCAATGCCGCCAGCCCCGATCCTACGTACTGCTCCGCCCAGTGCAGCGTGCCATGGCCAATCAAGAAGAAGAACGCGCCCAACGCAAATCCCGCAATCCATTGCTGCCGCGTCGGGCGAAAGCCTCGCCACCAGGCCCAAGTCAGCAGGATCCCGCCCGCAATCGAATGCCGGATTCCCGCCGTCACCAGGGGCGGAATCGTCTCGACCGCGTAGCGGATCGCAAGGTACGTCGACCCCCATATGACATAAATCGCCACAAAGGCCAGCGCCAGCTGGATGGCGTGAGTCCGGTCGTGCGCGTTCGCGGGTTTGCCAGGCTTAGGAACGATCACGGGTCGGCCTCCAATATTTATCATCCTGCCGCTGCGAAGCAGGGCCACAATCCGTTCTGATTGAGCGAAATGCACGGGAGCAGCCTCCTGAAGTCGAATAACCTATAAAACTATTTTCATAGGTTACATACAACCTTAGGCGAACTCGCATAACTTGTCAATAGTGTTTCAGTGGTTATATACTTTAGGCGGAGGGTTTCACCGATTCGACGATGGAAATCGACAAACGCCGTCCGCCCAAGTTCGAACTAATCGCGGGAAACGTGTGCCTCGATTTCATCAACACGCTCGATAATCGTCCCAGCGCTCAACCCAAAGAGTTGCTCAAGAACTACTACGACCTGGCGACATTCGGCCAAGACACCGGCATCCTCACGCCAGCGCAGCTTGACTATTTCTTCGATAACGTTCACCTCATGCCCGATGAGGCGCAGGAGGCGATGCGCCGCGCCATTAATCTGCGCGAGTCCTTGTACGCCATCTTTTCGGCTGTAATGAACAACCAACTCGCGCCGGAGTTGGCGATGGACAGCCTCCACACGAATCTCCATGACGCTGCGCTGCATTCGCGGTTGGTGCAACCAAAATTGGTGCAAGGCAAAACGGTGCAACGCAATACGGTCCAGGCCAAAACAGTGCAAGCCGAGATCGTGCGGTCTGAGGGAGGCTTGGAGTGGCGCTTCGACGACATGGCGTCCTCTCTCAACGCGATACTGTGGCCGATCGCCCGCGCCGCTGCGGACCTGCTGGTCTCAAGCGATCTGGCCTTGGTTGGCGCCTGCTCCTCGCCCACCTGCCAGTGGCTTTTTCTCGACACCAGCAAGAATCACCACCGCCGCTGGTGCAACATGAAGGTCTGCGGTAATCGCGCCAAAGTGCGAAAGTTTTACGCCAAGAAGAAGACCGCTTAGGGGTACGTGCTATATTCCTTTTCGCGGCACGCTGCCGCGGTTACTTCGCTCATCTGGGGATACCTAATGACTCGGCTTGTGCGCCTGCTCGCACCCATCCTCCTGATTTCATCTGTTTTCGCCCAGACGGCGTTAAAAAGTGATTTTTTCACGACCAGCGATGGTATTCGCTTGCATTACCTGGAGGCAGGAAGCGGGCCCGCCATCATTTTTCAGCCGGGATGGACGATGCCTGCCGAAATTTGGCGAGCCCAGATCGCCTATTTCGCCCGCAACTACCACGTGGTTGCGCTCGATCCGCGGGCGCAAGGAGATTCCGACAAACCCGCCGATGGAAACTATTCAGAGCGTCGAGCGCAGGACATCCACGAACTGCAGGCTCATCTGCACCTGGCTCCCGCAATCCTGGTGGGATGGTCGCTCGGCGTTCCCGAGTTGTTGACTTATGTCGATCAGTTCGGAACCAAAGACCTCCGGGCTCTGGTGCTGGTGGATTCGGCACCGCTCCGGGACAAACCAGATCCTGAATTGGTAATGGGAATGCTGGCCTTCGGCAGGCAAGCGGAAACGGATCGCCAGAAGTTCACTGATTCTTTTGTGCGCAGCATGTATAAGAAGCCGCAATCGGAGGCTTATTTGCAAACCATCATCAAGGCGTCGCTACGGACACCATCCAACATCGCGTTCGCACTCATCGCCGGATTTCTGGCACGTCCCGATTGGAGTTCCGCTATGAGTAAGGTGGACAAGCCGGTGCTGGTTACCGTGACTGCGCAAAACCACGCTTCCGCCGACCTGATCAAGAAACACATTCCCAATGCCCAAACTGAGGTGTTCGAGGACGCGGGCCATGCCCTGTTCGTCGACGACGCTTCGCGCTTCAACGCTACGTTGGAAAAGTTTGTGACTGCACTGCCTGCGAATTGACTACTGAAGCACTATGACGAAGTCGAGAAGGGTCTTTCCGATTCACCCGGGAGAGATTCTCAAAACCGAGTTCATGGAGCCCATCGGCGTGGGCGCTTATGCGCTGGCGAAGACGCCCAGTTTTCCCGGTATTTATGAAGTCGTCCGTGGAGACCGGGCCATCAGTGCCGACACCGCCATTCGCCTGGGAAAATATTTCGGTCTCCCAGCCCAGGTCTGGCTGAATCTTCAGAACAACTACGACCTAAGGATTGCGGAAGGCCGTGGAGTTGGCAAAGACATCAAGCCCCGCAGCAGTGACTATCTTCCTGACCGCGCCGGAACGCGCTAAGGCGGCGCACTCACTGCTTCTTCAGAAGCGTGAAATCCACCACTTCGTCTTTTCCAGGAATTGCGTCCGTCCGGGAAGTTGAGGGATGTTTATCAGTCTCGTAATCAGACCCGGGCCCGAGGTCTTTGAATTCCCCAAAGATGAAAGGAACGCCTTCCGATTGCAGGACCGAGTTGCCATCAGTCACCTGAAAATGAAGATGCGGACCGGTAGCTTGGCCGCTGTTGCCGAGGCGAGCGATGACGGAGCCGCGAGCGACGTGATCGTGCAAGCGAACTTTGATGCTTCCAGTTTGCAAGTGCGCGTAGGTAACGTAGCGGTTGGGCGCGATGCGAAGAATGATGTAATTGCCTGCAATGTTATCAAGAGTGACTTGCTGGGGTAGAACACGCGGAGTGTTCTCCGGTATTCCATCCAGGATCTGAGTAACTTCGCCATCCGTCACGGCGTGAATCGGTTCGCCGTATCCCCACCAGTTTTCATTGCGAGTGGTGCCGTCATGATGGGAATCCCCATTGGGGCCAACCTTGACCCAATCGATCGCGAACCTCTCGGGGGAGTGAATCGAGCCGTCGATCGCCAAGATGGAACGACGGTGGTTCGAATCGTTCGCGGGACCATCCCCCGCGAGCCATACACCACCCTCGAAAGGCAAATCGAGAAGTAGTACTGGATCCTGGCTTACCAGAACCGAGAAGTCTTCGAGCCTGGATTCCGCCTTCGCGCTGCCCACCCCGTCTCCGGGCCCGGCGGCCGCAAAAACCATCCGGTGCCTCAACCTACCGGGCGGTCGCGCATCCAATCCAATCTCGATCCAGAGAAAAACTACAGCGCGTCTCCCGGGATCGATGGTCTGCGGCGTCTTGGCTGCGGCGCTTGAGCCCATGCTTGAACCCACTTCGATCATGGTTGCGGACAAGGCGTCGCCCGAAATGATCTTAAGCGGCCGGCTCTTATCCGCATCCGCGTAGACCTCGAGTTGCTTCAACGTCAACGGCACCACGTCAAAATTCGTGATGTGAAGCTCGTACACCAATACCTGCTGTTCTGCCGACTTCATTGCGGCCTTCACGGCAATCGGGGGTGCAGGGCAAATCACTTCTACGCGGGGTCCTCTCTCTCGCGCCAATCCAGTCCGGGGCATGGCGAGAACTACCAGCAATGCAAGGACCCAGCTTAAAGCGATTGCAGAGGATGACCGCATAATTTCGTGCTCCTAACTTTTGTGGATCACATTCATAATGAGAGACGAGCCGGCCCTGTTTTGGTTACCATACGGAATCAGACCCACGCCTGAATATACTTCCTTCAAAGGGATGGGGCGGCTCACCTCTTCGCTACAATTGACAATCTACCTCGGAGGCCTTCCGTGATCGCTCGTTTTGTCGCTGTCGCACTACTGGCAGGTTCAGCCTTCGCACAAAATACGATTCACTACACCGCTTCCAACAGCAACGTGAAGTATTTGTTCGCGACGGCCGAACCAGTGGCGCATTTGAAGTCGGGCGACATTCTTGACACCAACACGCTCGATTGCTTCGGCAACGTGCTGAGGAAGCCCGGCGACACGCTCAGCATGGTGAAAGGCGACAATCCGCTGACCGGGCCGTTTTTCGTGGAAGGCGCGGAGCCGGGGGACACGCTAGCCGTCAAGATTCTGGCGCTCGATGTGGATGGCGACACCGGCGTGGGCGCATTCGCTCCGGGATTTGGCGCGCTCAATGAGACCAACTACACGCCCATGCTGCATCCGCCGCTGCCGGAGCGCATCTGGTACTACCACATCGATCACGCGGCGAACACTGCTATGTTCAAGGCGCTCGATTCCGATTTCTCGGTAAAGATTCCCCTCCATCCTTTCTTCGGCTGCATCGGAGTGGCGCCGGCGGAGGGTGAGGCTCGCAGTTCGGTGGTGCCCGCCGAATTCGGAGGCAACATGGATTCACCGGAAGCCAGCGTAGGCAACACGGTTTATTTTCCGGTGAACGTGAAGGGTGGACTGCTCTACATTGGCGACGGCCACGCTGCCATGGGCGACGGAGAAATCGCCGGCACCGCCATCGAGGTTCCGCTAAAGGCGCGGGTGCAGTTGAGTGTGATCAAAGGCCGCACCATCGCCTGGCCGCAGTTTGAGAACGACGACGCCATCATGACCGTGGGCGCCTACCGTCCGCTGGACGATGCGCTGCGCATCGCCTTCACCGAACTCGTGCATTGGATCCACAAGGACTATGGTTTGTCGGAACTCGACGCTTATGAGCTGCTGTCGAAGGTTGCAAAGATTCACCTGAACGAAATGGTCGATCCGAATTACGTGGTCGTGGCATCGATCGAGAAAAAGTATTTGCCGCCGAAGAAAAACTAACGCGGGCCTGTTCGCTGCTTTGAAAGGGCGCGACTTCCAGTCGCGCCGTAGACCCGTGAATATCAACAGAGGCTTTAGCCGACGACGGGGAACATAGCAGAGTGTTACCATTTTCTGATCCGAAACCGAGGTTTTCGATGGCCGCACACCCCAACAGCCCGAACCCGCACTCCTGGCCCGAGTTGCCGCTGGAGGCCTGGCAGGATACTTATGCCACCCTGCACATGTGGACGCAGATCGTGGGCAAGGTGCGGCTGGCGCTCAGCCCGCGAGTCAATCACTGGTGGGAAGTTCCGCTCTATGTGAATGCACGTGGGCTCACCACGTCCGCGATCCCTTACGGCGACGGGGTTTTAGAGGTTCAGTTCAATTTTATCGATCACAAATTGATTATCCGGACTAGCTGGGGTCCGTCGCAGGCCCTGGCGCTGAAGCCGCAGTCAGTCGCCGACTTTCACGCTGAATTTATGGCGGCACTACAGGCGCTGGGCATTGAGGTGAAGATCTGGACCATGCCGGTCGAGGTGCCGAATCCTGTGCGCTTTGAGAGTGACATGCTGCACAAGTCCTACGATCCCGAATATGCGCACCGCTTCTGGCAGATACTGATTCTGTGCGATAACGTCTTCGCGGAATTCCGGGCGAACTTTATCGGCAAGGACAGTCCGGTGCATTTTTTCTGGGGCAGTTTCGACCTGTGCGTGACTCGTTTCTCCGGGCGGCGCGCTCCCGAACGGCCGGGAGCCGATTCCATTACCCGCGAAGCCTACTCGCACGAGGTGATCAGCGCAGGATTCTGGCCGGGTGGCGGCGACATTAAAGGTCCGGCGTTTTATGCTTATGCGGCGCCGGAACCGGCAGGCTTTGCCGGGCAACCGGTGCTGCCGGCGGCGGCGTTCTACCACCCGCAACTGCACGAGTTCTTGCTGATGTATGACGATGTGCGACGTGCTGCCTCACCCCGGCAGGCGCTGCTTAGCTTCCTGCAGAGCACCTATGGAGCTGGCGCGAATCTCGCGCACTGGGACCGGAAGGAACTGGAAAGAAGCTAGATCGGCGAATGCGAATCGAAATACTGCAGGCAGACAATTTGCAGGGAGATCGAAATGTCGAAGAAATGCAAGCACCTGGATCAGATCAAGTTCACCACCACCGACACACACGTGTGTGAAGACTGCATAAAGATCGGCGACACCTGGATTCACCTGCGGATGTGCATGTTATGCGGGCACGTGGGCTGCTGCGACTCATCGAAAAACAAACACGCCACTAAGCATTTTCAGCACACCACCCACCCCGTGATGCGGTCAGTCGAGCCCGGAGAAGACTGGATCTGGTGTTACGTGGACGAAATGATTGCGGACGAGGTGGGCGCGTGAAGAGGGAGCACGCGTTTTTCGGGGCATGGATGAGTCTTGGGCGGAACTATCATGCACCAGCTAAAATCTTAAACACAGGGGCACTGAGGTTCACGGGGTAAAGCCAGGAAGGAAATGGTGGGAAAAAAATTGAAAGGGCCGTGACATTGGTTATGCTCTAGCTGCCGCCTCCTGCGAGGGAGCCAACAGCGTGGACGCATGTACCGTCACAGCCCCTTGATGCGATCACTGTTTTCACAGTCCCAAACCCCAACTGCACCTCGCAGCGCCGTCGGTTTTTTCAGGT
>Ga0182018_10005343_pt1 | contig 10375 bp, 9 predicted proteins | sample 812P2MmetaG_FD_120490 | JGI IMG/M metagenome (GOLD analysis project Ga0182018, IMG submission 120490) | Permafrost microbial communities from Stordalen Mire, Sweden - 812P2M metaG | ecosystem: Environmental > Terrestrial > Soil > Wetlands > Permafrost | place: Sweden: Stordalen | collected... | reverse complement strand
GACGTGCGCAAATACCCGGAAGCCTTTGCCCAAGCCTTAAGCCAACTGCGTCTTGTCGGTGTGAACGGCCCTTATTCGATCCTGCTCAGCGCCGATGCTTACACCGAACTCGCCGAAACCAGCGATTACGGCTATCCGGTCCTTGAGCACGTCAAACGCTTGGTCGAAGGAAAAATTATCTGGGCACCCGCAATTGAGGGGGCTTTCGTCGTAACCACTCGCGGTGGTGACCTCGATCTACATATCGGCCAGGATGCTTCCATCGGCTACCTGAGTCACACCGATACGCACGTTCGCCTTTACTTGCAGGAGACTTTCACGTTCCTTTACCTCACTTCCGAATCTGCCGTTGCCTTGGCTGCGCCCTCAAAACCCTAGAACCATGAAAGCAATCGCATGCACCCGTCCGTTACCGATCGAGGCTCAGGACTCGCTGGTCGAGCTCGACCTGCCGCAGCCGGAATTCGGGCCGCGGGATTTGCTGGTCAATGTGCGAGCGGTTTCGGTGAATCCGGTGGATACGAAGGTGCGGAGCGCGCGGCACCAGGGCTCGGCTTCGGACAACACAGCCAAACCGCGGGTGCTTGGCTGGGATGCTGCGGGCGTGGTGGTGGCTAAAGGCGCCGCGGTCGCCGGATTCGACGTGGGCGATGAGGTTTACTACGCCGGCGCGTTGGACCGTCCCGGATCGAACGCCGAATATCAGGCCGTGGACGAACGGCTCGTCGGACGCAAACCGAAATCGATTGGCTTTGCCGAGGCCGCCGCGCTGCCCCTGACGAGCATTACCGCCTGGGAACTGCTGTTCGACCGGCTTGGCGTTCGTGAGGGCGAGAGCGGCGCGTCTTTGCTGGTCAGCGGAGCCGCCGGCGGCGTGGGCTCCATTCTCGTGCAACTCGCGCGCCGGCTCACGGGACTGACCGTGGTCGCGACCGCATCGCGGCCGGAAACCGTGCAATGGGTCTCGCTGATGGGGGCCCACCACGTGATCGACCACACCCAGCCGCTGGCCGGGCAGGTGAATGGACTGGCCGTGCCTCCGGTGAAATACATCGCCAGTCTCACGGCCACCGCGCAGAACTTTGCACCATTGGTCGAGGTCCTGGCTCCGCAGGGAAAGTTCGGCCTGATTGACTCCCCGGCCACGCTCGATGTGGTGCCGCTCAAGCGCAAGTCGGCATCGCTCCATTGGGAATTCATGTTTGCGCGATCGATGTGGCAAACCTCGGACATGGCCGAGCAGGGACGCCTGTTGAGTCGCGTCTCGCAGCTCGTCGATCGCGGTGAACTCCGCTCGACGCAAACGCAGACCTTCGGCATCATCAATGTCGAGAATCTGAAGAAAGCCCATGCGCTCGCTGAGAGCGGCAAAGCAATCGGCAAAGTGACGTTGAGCGGATTCTGAAGTTGAGGTTCGGCGCGGGTGCCGACAAGGGTGCTGAAGGAATTTCAAACCGTGTTTAAACTGTCTCCCTTTTCGCCGCTGCGGCATCTAAGACCCCATATCGACGCGAAGCCGAAAGATTTAAGGAGTAGTACGTGAGCAAAACGTACCCTCACATTTACCTGGCTCGCCACGGCGAAACCGCTTGGACGCTTACCGGTCAGCACACGGGCCTTACTGATCTGCCCCTTACTGAGCATGGAGAGTGTAATGCACGAAGGCTTGGCAAACGGCTGAACGGGATGTCATTTGTGAAAGTCTTCACCAGTCCGTTGCGCCGGGCTATGCGGACCTGCGAACTGGCGGGGTTTGCCGCGGTGGCCGAAATTGACCGCGACCTCGTCGAATGGGACTACGGGGCGTACGAAGGCCGGCTGACCACTGACATCCTGCGCGAACGCCCAGGCTGGCAGTTATTCCTCGACGGGGCCCCGGGGGGTGAGTCGCCGCAGCAGGTTGCCTTGCGTGCCGATCGCGTAGTGAGCCGTATTCGAGGGGTGGCGGGCGATGTTCTGCTTTTCTCGAGCGGGCATTTCCTACGGGTGCTCGCGACCCGCTGGATCGGAATTGAACCGATCAACGGAAGATCTCTGATGTTGGACACGGCGAGCTTGAGCACGTTGACCTATGAAAACAGCCTCTCACAGCCGGCGATTAGGTTTTGGAACGACACTCACCATGTGGTTCCTGCGAACGAAGAGGAATGCTCGCTGGCGCCTGAACAGGAACAACTTGCCATCAATGAGGTGACCCGATGAAAGCGACACAATTGCTTCATGACGAGGGCCAGAGCGTATGGCTCGACAACATTACCCGTGATTTGTTGGACAAAAATACGCTCCAGCAATACATCGAGCAGCTGTCAGTTACCGGTCTCACGTCGAATCCGACGATCTTCGATCACGCGATCAAGAATAGCCCCACCTATGACGCGGCGATTGTCGACCAGCTACGGAGAGGCAAGTCCGGTGAGACGCTTTTTTTCGAGCTGGCGTTGGAGGACCTTGGCCGGGCCGCTGACCTGTTTCGACCGATCTATGAAAAGACCAATGGCGTCGACGGATGCGTTTCGCTCGAGGTATCGCCGCTCCTTGCCTACGACAGAGCCAGCACGGTGAGCGCTGCCAAAGAGTTATTTGCCCGGGCGCACCGTCCCAACCTGTTAATCAAGATTCCCGGAACCAAGCAGGGGCTTCCAGCCATCGAGGAGGCGATCTTTGCCGGAGTTCCGATCAACGTCACCCTTTTGTTCTCGCGCGAGCATTACCTGGCGGCTGCCGAGGCATTCTTGCGCGGCATTGAGCGGCGTATCGATGCCGGGTTGAATCCGCAAGTCGGCTCAGTGGCTTCGGTATTTGTAAGCCGTTGGGATGTCGCCGTAGCCAGCAAGGTGCCGGAACCGTTGCGCAACCAGCTCGGCATCGCTATCGCGAAGCGCACTTACAAGGCAGCCAGCGCGCTGCTTAGTTCAGCTCGTTGGCAGCGCGTTTATAACTTAGGCGGTCGTCCGCAGCGTTTGTTGTGGGCGAGCACGGGAACCAAGGATCCTAAAGCTTCCGACATTCTCTACGTCAAAGCGCTGGCTGCGCCCTTCACCGTGAACACCATGCCGGAGGAAACCTTGAAAGCTCTGGCCACGCATAGCGAGCTGGGCGAGTTGCTCCCCGTGGATGGCGGGAACTGCGAGGAAGTGCTTGCAGAATTTGCCAAGGCGGGAATTGACGTCGATCGCTTGGCCGCGCAGCTCCAAGATGAAGGAGCCGAGTCCTTTGTAAAGTCATGGAATGACCTGATGGCGGTGATTTCTTCTAAGGGCAGCTCGTTGCACGGGAATGCCCCACTAAGAGCCGTTGGTTGAGATGAGACCGCATCAAACTGACGCGCGAAACCGATGCGCTTCAGTACGCTGGCAAAGCCGACTTTGCCGATAAAGTTTTGTCCGCTATGCGTTACGGGTTCGGCGGACACCTAGAAAAAGCGGCTGAAAAATCAGCGGCTGCTTGAAGGATAAGCATGACGAATGGCCACTCGGATGCGCTGGTGTTCTTTGGTGCCACAGGCGATCTAGCTTACAAGAAGATCTTCCCGGCCCTGCAAGCCATGGTGAAACGAGGGCATCTTAACGTACCGGTTGTGGGCGTGGCCAAAGCTGGATGGAATCTTGATCAGCTTCGGGCCAGAGCCCACGATAGTTTAGAGAAGCACGGCGGGGTTGATCCGGAAGCCTTTGAGAAGTTAGCCGGCTTGTTGCGATACGTCGACGGAGACTATCAGGATCCGGCAACCTTTGCGGCGCTTCGGAAAGAGCTCACGGGCGCGCATCATCCAGCGCACTACCTGGCGATCCCGCCGGCTTTGTTTGAAACCGTTGTGGAGCAACTGGCGCAGTCGAATTGTGCCCAAGGAGGGCGGGTCATCGTCGAAAAACCCTTTGGACATGATCTAGCCTCGGCGCGGGAGCTCAACCGGGTTCTGCTCGCAGTTTTCGACGAAACAGACATCTTCCGCATCGATCACTATCTCGGCAAACGGCCAGTAAACAATATGCTGGTCTTCCGCTTTGCCAACGCTTTTGTGGAGGCTTTCTGGAATCGGGATTACATCGAGAGCGTGCAGATCACGATGGCCGAGGATTTCGGGGTGGAGGGTCGAGGAGGCTTCTATGACCAGACCGGAACGATTCGTGATGTAATCCAGAATCACTTGTTTCAGGTGTTATCGAATCTGGCGATGGAGCCTCCGGTTCGCACTGATAGTGAGTCCACGCGCGACGAGAAGGTAAAAGTGCTGAAAGCCATTTCGCCGATAGAAGAGAAGAACCTTGTACGCGGCCAGTTTCGCGGTTACCAGGACGAGCAGGGCGTGGCGAAGGGTTCTCAAACCGAAACCTTTGCGGTGCTCAAGTTGGAGATCAACTCCTGGCGCTGGAGAGGAGTTCCGTTCTACATTCGGGCCGGGAAATGTTTGCCCTTAACCTGCACTGAAATTCTAGGCAAATTCCGTAAGCCTCCCACATTGATTCCGGACAGCATTCTGACCGAGAACCATCTCCGGCTCCGCCTGAGCCCTGAAGTCACGATCGCCATGGGAATGATGGCGCTCGCTCCGGGCGATGGAATGTCGCTTCAGACCGGCGAAATGGTGGCCAGCCGGTCTCCTCGCGCCGATGATATGGACGCGTACGAACGTGTTCTGGGAGCGGCGATGGAGGGCGATGCAACTCTATTCGCCCGGGAGGATTACGTCGAGGAGGCGTGGCGCATTGTAGATCCTGTAGTGAAAGCAAACACTCCGATTCATCCCTACCAACCGAGCACGTGGGGACCTCAGGAAGTCGAGCAACTGACCCCGCCTGGGGGCTGGGTCAACCCGAAAGCCGGCCAAGAGCCCTCTGCCGTTACCAGCGAAGCTGCGTGAGAAATCTCACGCAGCTTCATTCGATCTGGCACGCCTTGAAACCTCAAGTCGTTGTATCAAAAGCGACCGCCACACATTCTCGAGGCTCCGTAACTCCTCTTCTGCGGTCGCTTCTGATACAACACTAGGACTTATCGGGAGTTGGCTCCCAAAATCAAGCAGAGGGAAGGATTCCATCAATTCCCAATCGACAGAGTGTGGCGATCCGGGTTCAGATGAGTGTCGTTGAATCGAGTCGGATACTTCAACCCGAATCCAAGCATTCGATCAAGGCCGATGTGAGCGATCCAGATGAGGGAGAGCGATACAATCGCAGGGCGATTCGACGCGAACGAATAACTAGCCAACACCAATGGCCCCACGTAGGTGTGGACGGCATTGTACGTGATCGCTCCCACCCTAATATTGGCGGCGTAGCCGAGCATCGAGAGGTCCGGCAGAAGAAACAGCAAGGCAAATTGGAGCCAATTGCCCTGGCTCCAATGGTAAGAGAGGAGGCTGACGATCAATACTGTGGCACCTTCTAGGTGCAAGAGTGGTCGAGGGTTCATGGCGTTCTCCTTCAAATCGATGAATACAAGAATTGCGGATAAGGTCCCGAGAAACGCCGTAGGCATCCGCAAAATCGTGCCATCCTCGTCGCCCTACTAGCCGTTGCGTAAGGGACCGCTTGCGGGGCGGCGACGCCGCGCGAACGGAGAAGATACTGTACATGAGCGAAGTTCTGGGAGGCCTTTCTCGAATTACCTTCCAAATGGGTGTCTCGGCTCTACCTCACGAGGAAATGTTAAGGTCGATCGAGATCCTCGGAACCCGCGTTGCTCCAGCCTCCGGAAAGAATTCACCACTGTCTCTTCGCTTTAGCACCAAAAGAAGGTTCGGCTACGTCTGCGCGGTAGGACGGATGACGATTTCGTTTACATCAACTTCAGCCGGCTGCTCGATGGCGAACGCAATCGCCCGAGCAATCGCTGCCGGAGGAATCGCCATCTTTTCCATCCGATCGACAATTTGGGCTTTGACATGCGGATCTGTCATGGAGTTCGCGAGGTTCGTGTGGACAAATCCAGGCGAAATGCTCGTCACGCGCAGCTTATCGCCAGCTTCCTGTCGCAAGGTCTCGGTGATGGTCCGCACGGCGTTCTTCGTGCCAGCATAGACCGCCATCGTAGGGATGATTTGAAGTCCGGCCGTAGAAATGACATTGACGAGATGTCCGAAACTCTGCCGCCGGAACACCGGCAGCGCGGCGGCGATGCCGTATAGAACGCCTTTGAGGTTGACGTCAATCATCTCCTCCCAGTCGTCGAGGCGGAGCTCGTCGAGGAGAGAGATTGGCGCTACTCCAGCATTGTTGACGAGAACGTCCAGCTTGCCGTATCGCTCAATTGCCAACCCTACCAGGTTGTAAACGTCTTCCCGCCGTTTGACGTCTGTGGGTGCATAGGCCGCCTCGCCACCCGATGCCGTGATGCGGGCCGCCAGAGCCTCAAGGCGATCAGGGCTTCGCGCTCCCAGTACCACTTTCGCACCGCGCTCAGCAATCAGGAGCGCAGTCGCCTCGCCAATTCCGCTGCTTGCGCCGGTTATTACGACGACCTTGTCTTTGATTCCTGATGAATTCTGCATAGTTCGTTTCTCTCCTTAGTGCTTTCTTCTATCGCTCATTCAAGTGCTCCTGACATCTCGGAGAAGTGCACGGTTGCCCCGTCACCACGAGATCGTTACGTTTTCCCAGCGCGTGAATGTATCGTTTGGGCCATCCGGGCCAAGAAGGGCAACGCGCACCACCTCGCGGGAGCCATCCTCGACAGACTCAGTGCCCGCATATCCGTTGAGGTTCGTCTTGGTGAATCCGGGCGAGACAAGGTTGATCTTGATCCCGGTCGACTCTAGCTCGATCACGGCTAGAGTTATCGCGTTGAGAGCTGCCTTGAATGCTGGATACACCAGGCTGTAGGACACGTGGTAGGGGTGGGATGGGTCGGCGTTCGACGTCAGCGAGCCGACTCCGCTCGACACGTTGACGATGCGGGCGTCCGACGACTCGCGCAGTAGTGGCAGCATAGCCTGGTACACTGCGAACGCCCCGAACACGTTGGTTTCCCACGCCGCCCGGATTTGGTCGAGGGATGCGATGCTCGCCGAGCGGTGCGATCCTTTTCGATCGCTTTGAGCAACGGTATAAAGACAGCTTGGACCTGATTGTCCGCGGCGCGTCATTTCCCAAGATGTGAACCATCGCAAGTCAACGCCACAGTACCCACCTCGACATAATTGGTAACGAGAAACGCGCTTGTATCGACCCAGGCTATGCCTGCACAATCGAAATCTCCTGAGCCGGCGACGAACAATATCCCATGGCTTCAGCCGTGCTATACCGCCGCGGAGAAAAGGGGGCCACCTACCGAAATTAAGTTGGCCTCCCACCGGCTAGGGCACATATAGCGAGGCCCCGGAGCGAACCGGGGCCTCGCATTCCGCCTGTCACAATCTTCCAACGGAAATCGTCAGTACTTCATATTCGTCAAATCTTCGATCAGTCCTGGTCCGGTCGGATACCAGCCCAGCGTCTTGCGCGTCCACTCGCTCGAAGCCGGCATGTCCAGCGTTGCGAAGTGCGCGAGCCATCCAAAGTGCTCGCCTGCCTGCTCCAGAGGGATGGATTTTATCGGTATCTTCAGCCCCTTGCCAATCGTCTCCGCGATCTCCCGCATCGACACGCCTTCCTCCTGCACCGCGTTGTACACCGTCACTCCCGGCCCCGTTTTCTCGACCGCGAGACGATACAAATGCGCCACATCCTTCAGCGGAGCCGCAGCCCAGCGGATCGCGCCATCGCCCACATACACCGAAACGCCCTTCTCGCGCGCGGTCTGGGTCACCAGCGGCACCAGCCCCTGCTTGCGCGTGTCGTGCACCTGCGGCAGCCGCACAATCGCCACATGCGCACCCTTTGCCGCGACAGCCTGCGCTGCCTGCTCCGGCCTGCGCGGAATCATCGGCGAATCCACCGGAGGATCATTCTCCGTGCGCACGTGGCCCGTCGCGCCGCTCGTCAATCCAACTCCCGAGGTCACCACCAGCAGCTTCCCGGGCTCGAGCACCGAACCCACAGCCTCGATGGCCTTGATCTCGTCTGCGGCATTTTCCGCAAACTTTGAAAAGTCGTGGCCGAACGCCAGGTTCACCACAACATCCATCCCCTTGGCTCCGCTGCGTAGACTGTCGAGGTCCTGCAGGTCGCCGCGATGAACCTCCGCACCTACCGCCTTCAACTGCTCCACGCCGGCATCGCTGCGCGTGAGACCGCGAACCGTGTGCCCTGCCGCAATCAGTTCTTTCACCAGTTCCGTTCCAATGAAACCCGTTGATCCTGTCACAAATACACGCATCGTTGTCCTCCTGCTGTTATGACGCAACCATGAAGGTCGCGCCAGAATTTGGCATCCGCATCCGCGTCTGTTAAAACGGAGACAATCTCCGAATATTAAGATAATCGGAGACTATCTCCGGTTGCAAAATTTTTCTGTAAACTTGATTTGGCGTCCCCGACGGGATTTGAACCCGTGTTTACGCCGTGAAAGGGCTATGCCCGAGCCCCTGGTTGCTGCTTTCGTATCTCCACCGCAGCAAAAGTCAAAGGGGGCGCATGCTTCACTTCAAATCCGGCTCCCTCCTGCAATTAATGACGCAGCGACTCAGCTTTGTCAGTGCGGAACCGTAAAAGCGCACATGATCCTTAATGCAGGCACAACGGGGACCGTCGCCGCCGAGTTCGTGGGTTTTGTAAAAGTGCTCGTGCGAGGCAATCGGTTCAAGATCAAGCAAGTGGATCGCTGGGCGCGATTACGCGCGCCTTAAGCTTTCTCTGAGGAAAATCGCGAGGATTCAAAGTAACAATGAAGTCCGCGTCCCCTTCCTCGGCACAAGCGCAGATAGGATCGTCCCCCGGATCCGGTGAAACCGTCTCAGTTCGTTTGACGAGAACTAAACTGGCTTCCTCGCGCAACAGGTTAATGATTCTACCTATCAATTCGCGGCGTACCTTCTGACGCGCCAACACTTCCTTGTATTCATCGAGGATCTGCTCGCTGATTAGCCCAGGTGAAGGTATTGTCAGAAACCCACCGCTTCAAGAGACTGGCGCTTGCGTTGTGCCCAACATTCCTGAATCCGGCTACTCCCGCCAACAGCACTGAGGTGTCTACAACACCTCTGGGGCGGCGGCGCGACCTCTTCCTAGGAGACAACCTCGACCTCTGGCTGGAGCCGACTCGCGCTGCGGTATGAGCGTACTGATTCGATGATCTGCTTTTCCGACAGATCCCCGACTTCGCTGGCAGCATCTTTCAGGGTCCGAAGGAACTCCTCCTTCCAGCCCTTTCTTTTCCGGCCTCTTGGTATATCGCGATAGATGTTCGCCAGCGGCAATCGTTGCTCTAGCTCCTTTATGATCTTTCGGATCGGGATACGAACTTCCAATGGAGTCTTTCCTGGTGCCGAACGAGCACACAGCGTGAGAATGCTACGCCTGCTTGCTTCGCTAGCTGAAAATTGCGACAGCGCTTTCGTAAACAGCACAAGGTATTGCGTGGAGGTACCCAGGGATTCCTTCAAGTAACCCGCGACCTTAGCCTGCAGCAAAACGTTTGCGTCGAAGAAGCAGACGCGCGCGCGTCGTCTCGGCCTCAGCACGCCGAATTGGACAAGGTTCTGCAGTTCTTTGGGAGGTACTCCAAGAACAGCACTTGCCTGTTTGAGCTTCAATTCCACACTTTGCATTGTTTCACCTTTACTATCTAAATATTAGACGGTATTTCATAATAAGGCAAGCAACCCCTGAACTTCTCTACATCGTCGGTGTTAGACTCTGACGAAGATCATCGGGTACAATATCGGGTACAAGGTTGGGCAACTCCCTCATAAGCATCTGCAAAGACGGCACTTGGCTGTTGATTGTTGGCAGATGTCTTGATTGAGCTTAAGTTATTGATTTTAAAGCGGAAGTGGTGGAATTGGCAGACACACCATCTTGAGGGGGTGGCGCCGAAAGGCGTGGGGGTTCAAATCCCCCCTTCCGCACCAATTTTAAGGCTGTAGATTGAATAGTTTACAGGCAGCTATCTAGTTTCGTACAATTATCGTACAATGCTTCCGGCGGGCTCACCTTCTCCCGGAGGCATTTATGTTGAGCGTCTACACTCGTCACTACCCTCCTTGCGCGCAGTCAGATCCCTATTACAGACGTTGCCACTGCCCGAAATGGATCATGGGCACTGTCGAAACGACAGGCGCGTTCGTGCGCGTCAGCGCCCGCACTCGCGCCTGGGAGAAGGCGGAGAAGAAGGCGCGGCTGATGGACGCGGAGGCAGCCGACCCCTCGCCGGCACGCGTGACCGTAGACGACGCACTCGACGCATTCATCGCAAGGAAGCAGGGACAGCGGCTATCGCATAGCTGGCTCTACAAATTTTCGTTGATGCAGCGTGAGCTGGTTAGCTTTGCGCAGGG
>Ga0182018_10005342_pt1 | contig 10376 bp, 8 predicted proteins | sample 812P2MmetaG_FD_120490 | JGI IMG/M metagenome (GOLD analysis project Ga0182018, IMG submission 120490) | Permafrost microbial communities from Stordalen Mire, Sweden - 812P2M metaG | ecosystem: Environmental > Terrestrial > Soil > Wetlands > Permafrost | place: Sweden: Stordalen | collected... | reverse complement strand
GGTGCGCGACCGAGCTCGTGTGTTCCCGAGATCGGCGTTTGAATGTCCAAATCGGCGACAGCCGACTTGGATGGCGCGAGCCCGCAATCCATAACCACGGAAAGGCAGATTTGCGAAGCTTCGATTGTATCGGACGGACCGCGACTTCCCGGTGCGACCGGAATGCCGGCTATTCGAGCGGACGTCCGGTCATACTCGCAAGTTCGCTCAAAAGCCGATCCGAAAGACGTCCGGTCACCGGCAATTTGTGCTCGCTCTCGAACTTCTCGATCGCCGCGTTTGTCGGCGCGTCGATAACGCCGGAAGGCTTGATCTGACCGTAGCCAAATTCGGCGAGGGCGCGCTGGACGGCGGTGACCCGCGATGAGGAGCCGACCGATGCCCCGATGAGTTCGGCGATAGGATCATTGCGCCGCGTCGAAGCGGTTTGCCGTGTCCGTGACGGGGCCGATGGACGCGCGGGCGCCACTTCCGCGGGCTTCGGGGTCGGCATGACAACAAGGTCGGGACGAAATTCGGCGGCCTTCGGCAATGACGGCGGATTGGCGAAGAACGGCGCCGGATGCGAACCCGATTGCAGGAAAACCGCATTGACGATGACGATGAGGCTCGCCGCGACCGCGCCGAAGATCGACATCGCATCGACCGGATGATGCGCGGCTCTGGTCCATAGCCGCAGTCCGACCGCAGCGACGGCCCCGGCCCTGCCGGATGCGCGCACGCCCGCCCGGCGACCATGGTTGCGGCGGTCACGCACTTTTCTTCACCCGAATGTCGATGGACGATGCGGCGTCTTCGCGCCCGCTCACAGGGTCTGCCAGCCGCGCCGCATTGTTCGCCACATGCGCCGTCAAATAGCTTGTCACGCCAGCCGGCGGCGGCACGGAACGCTCTTTAGCCGGCTGCGCGCGCTCGCAATCGAGCGGCAGACGAACACCGACGCGCGTGCCCTCTCCCACCCGGCTATGAATGCTGATCTCGCCGCCGTGCAGCCGCACTAGGCCCTTGACGATGGACAAACCGAGACCGGTTCCGCCGTGGCGGCGGTCGTACGACGCCCGCGCTTGAAAATATGGCTCGCCGACGCGGCGAAGATCTTCGTCGTTGATGCCGACGCCGTTGTCCTCGACGACAAAGGTGATGCTTCCAGCCTCCGCGCGAGCGCCGACGGTGACTTTGCCGCCGCGATCGGTGAAACGGATCGCGTTCGAAAGGAGGTTGAGCAGGATTTGATTGAGCGCGCGCTTATCGGCGACCATTTCTGGAAGTTCGCCGGTCGGCATTTTTTCGAGCACAACACCCGCCTCGTTTGCCCGCAACGCCAGCAGCTCGCAGCAACCGATGATCACTTGCCCCGGCGCGAACGGCTCGGGCGTAATCTCGAAATTGTCGGTCTCGATTTTCGACATATCGAGAATGCCGTTGATGACGGCGAGCAGGTGATGTCCGGAATCATTGATGAGCCCGGCATATTCGCTGCGGCGCGGCGCATCGAGCATCAGCGCCGACTCCTTTTTCAACATGTCGGAGAAGCCGATGATGGCGTTGAGCGGCGTGCGCAATTCATGGCTCATGGTGGCGAGGAAACGGCTCTTGGCGGCATTGGCCCGTTCGGCCTCCGCGCGCGCATTCTCGATCGCCTGTTCCTGGTGCTTGCGTTCCGTTACGTCGCGAAGCACGGCAACGACCTCGCGGCGGTCGTAAGCAGTGGCCTTGCCCGCGACCCGTTCGAGCGGCCGGCACCGCATCTCGATCCAGACGAATTGTGCCGCCGGACCGCCACTGCCGTCTGAACTATCGCGCCGCACGCGAAACTCGACGGACCGGCTCTCAGCCAGCGCCGCCGTGTCGCCGAGCGCGGTCAGATAAGCCGGCCGATCGGCGACATGGACCCGGCCAAACAACCCCTGGCCGTGCAAGTCGGCAATTCCGCAACCAAACAACGACTGCGCGGCCGGCGATACGAACAACACGGCGCCGTCGCGGCCTTGCCGCGTGATGACGTCGGTCATGTTGCGCGCCAAGAGCCGGTAGCGGTCCTCTTCGGCGTACAACAACCAGAAACTGGTGCGCGCGAGCGCCTCCGCACCGAGCGCGAGGCCCGCCGCGTAAAGCGCGGCCGATACGATGCCAAGCGTAGCGAGTGCCTTATATCCACTAGGATCGGGCGCTGGCAGAAGATCGAGTTCGCCGGCAAGCATCAACAAGCCGGCGGCGGCGAGGGCGAAGGTCGACGCCACCGCGACCACGCGGCGCGACGCTGAAAGCGACGCCTCAAGCGGCACGACCACGAGCCAGATCGCGGCAGAGGAAGCGATCCCTCCCGTCGACGCGGCCACCGCCGTCACCAATCCGGTCAGCGCGAGCGAAGACAGTACGTGCGCACTCTCGTAGCGTCCGGTGCGAGAGAGAAAGTAGGCGGTGAGGATAGGGGCGACGAGCCAGCTAAAAACGAGCAGCTCGATGGCGCTCGGAGCGCCGCGCGCCATCAGGTAGGCTGGGAACGACGCCAGAGCGACGATGCTGCCGAGCAATCGTGGGGCAATGAAGGCGCGATGGCGCGCTGCGGTCAACGCATCTTGCCGCGCCGAATGGTGCACCAGCGTCTCAATATAATCCCGTACTGGCGCAAACAGGCCCACGATCCTCGATCGCACGCCCGACGTTGCAGACGCGCTCCCCATTTTTCTATCGCTCGATCGTGTCAGACGCCGCTTAAGCGAACACTAAGGCACCCCCCCGCGCAGCACGCCGCAGGAGGGCGGACAGGCTTTGCGCGTGACCCCAAGTATGGGATTCCCCCATCATGGTGAACGGGCCGTTGCCGCGGCCGGGGCTCGCGCCCTCCTTGCATGGGGCATGTGCGGACGAACTCTCGCACCGATCCATCTAGTTTCGACCCGGAACATCGCAACAGCCGCGCTCGCGGCGTTCGTTCAAATTTTAGGTAAATGATATTTTTTCAACTTGCGCGAAAATTTGCGGCGTATTCTGTTCGACTATGAGGCAAAACATTCCGATACCGCCAACGCGGCTTTCAAAGGTGCCTGCTAGGTTGAGCGCACATGCGGCAGTGGTGGCCGCAGGGGATGCGGGTCTCATGTTCTTTTTGTTGCGAATGACGTTCTGGCTCGGGCTCGTTCTGGTGCTGTTGCCCTTCGGCTCCGCGCAGCGAAGCCCATCGGGCAACGACGTCAGCGCTAGCGAGGCCATTTCGGCCGCCTCGGCCACCGTCGGAGATTTGCGCAGCTTTTGCGGGCGGCAACCCGACGCCTGCACGGTCGGCTCGCAAGTCGCGACCGCCATCGGCTACAGAGCCCAGGCGGGCGCAAAGATGCTTTACGATGCGTTGAGCGAAGCGATGGCGCCGCGCGAGACCGGATCGGTCGCTGGCGGCACGACCCGCCATGCCGGCGGCGCCAAAGCTGCGATGGAGAAATCTCCGGCGGAGCGGACCTCGCAGAGCACCTTGACTCCGGCCGATCTCGCGCCGACATGGCACGGGCCGCCGCCGCGTAAGGACGCCAGGCACTCCGTATAATCCTTCCCGCTGCAACGGCGCCGGCGAGAACATCGACCTCGCCTGCTCGTCGCCCTATATAAAGGGCGACGAGGAACCGCCGCCGCAATGCCCGACATCGAAGAAATCATTGAGAACTTCTCGGTCCTTGACGATTGGGACGATCGCTATCGTTATCTAATCGAATTGGGACGGGAACTGCCACTGCTCGCGGAAGCGGCACACAGTGACGCCAACAAGGTGCAGGGCTGTGCCAGCCAAGTCTGGCTCGATACCAGCGTGCGGCCGAATGGCACAGGCGGGCCGGTGCTCACATTCGAGGGCGATAGCGATGCCCACATCGTACGCGGGCTGATCGCGATCCTTTTCGCAATATTTTCCGGCAAGCACGCAAGAGATATTCTTGCGACCGATGCGCTGACGCTGTTTGAGCAAATGGGCTTGCGTGAGCATCTTACGCCGCAGCGATCAAACGGATTTCGCTCGATGGTGGAGCGCATCCGCACCGACGCTCGCGTCGCGCTCACGGCCGCCGCCGTGTAAATTGCCGCATGACCGACATGTGACGAGGCGCGCCGCGCCCGCAACCCGGCGATGCTTCCGAGCGATGGCGTGCACAAAGGTGGCCACGCGCGCGATCGTGTTATAAATCTGCGGCGGGGCCGGCGCTTGACGCCCCCCGGAAAGGTCGAACGATGGCCGTCAGCGGTGTCGGGGCAGACAGCACGTTCGCCAATCAAAAGCTCCGCGTGGCATTGACGGACGTATTTGCCGGAGCGATCTGCAGCATCCTGTCGATCGCCTATTGCCTGTCTTACGCGGCTCTGATTTTCACCGGTCCGCTCGAGCACGTGCTCTCCTACGGCGTCGCAGTGACTTTTCTATCAGCCGCCATCGGCGGATCGATCGTGGCGTTGCGCAGCTCGCTGCCTTTCGCCATCGCCGGTCCGGACAGTTCCATCTCCGTCGTCATAGCGGCCATGGTTGCGACCCTCATCCATCGGCTTGCTTTGCATGGCGGCACCGAGTTTCTGGTACCGACCCTCGTCGCCATGTCGCTGACGACGGCGCTCACTGGGCTGCTGCTTTGCATACTCGGGTTCGCTCGCGCCGGACGCGCTATTCGATTTGTGCCGTTTCCGGTGATCGGCGGCTTTCTGGGCGCCACTGGCTGGCTCGTTATCATGGGCGCGGTACAGGTGGTCGCCGATCAGCGGCCGGAGCTCGCCAATCTTGGCGCTTTCGCAAACGTCGCGATCGCCGCCAAGCTCGCGGCTGGCGTCATCGTTGCGATCGCGCTGCAGCTCGCGCTGCGTCGCTCGAAAAGTCCGCTCATTCTGCCCGGCATTCTGTTGGCGGCATTCGTGACGACGTATGTGGTGCTGCTGTCGAGCGGTTTCTCGATCGCCGAGGCGCAGGCCCAGGGCTGGATGTTCGGGTCGCAGCCGGTGGCTGGACTGATCTCGCCGTGGCAGCCGAGCGCCCTTCGCGGCTTTTCCTGGACGGCACTGCCGCCGCTCGCCGGCGATCTGGTGGCCATCATGTTTGTCACCGTCATCAACTTGCTGCTCAACACGACCGGCATCGAAATCGCCACCCGCACCGAGGCCAACATCGATCGCGACCTGAAAGTGCTCGGATTAGCCAACATCGCGACCGCGGCGCTCGGTGGATACGTGAACTGCACCTCGCTCAGCCGCTCCATCCTTGTCCGCACGGCGGGAGCAACCGGCCGGATATCCGGGTTGACCGTCGCGGCAATTTCAGCCGCCCTGCTCGTCGCCGATCCTGCGTTCCTCGGTTATGTGCCGAAATACGTCCTCGCCGGCCTGTTGTTCTTTCTGGGCGCCGGCCTGGTTCATCAATGGCTGATCCAGTCGGCGCGACAATTGCAGCGTATCGATTACTTGTCGCTGCTCGCTATCGCGCTCCTCATCATCAACTGGGGTTTTATTGCCGGCGTCTTGACAGGTATTGTGATCGGTTGCGCGACCTTTGCGCTCAGCGTCAGCCGCGTGAACTCGATCAAGTTCAGCTTCGACGGTTCTGAATACCGCTCGTCGCTCGATCGCGGACAGCAGGAGCAATCTCTTCTGGCCGATCACGGCCAGGAGATTCAAGGCATGGCGCTGCAGAGCTATTTGTTCTTCGGATCGACCAATCGGCTTTATCAGCACGTCAAGGCGCTACTGGCGCGGCGACGGGAATGTCGCTTTCTAATTTTCGATTTTCACCGCGTGACCGGCATCGATTCATCGGCTACGCAAAGCTTTGCGCAGATCAAGCAGGCGGTTACCGAAGCCGGCGCTAAAATTGTTCTCGTCAATCTCGCGCCGGAACTGGAACGAATGTTTCGCAACGCCAGATTTATTGCCGATGACGTCATCGTCGCGATCGATCTCGACCGGGCGCTGGAATCCTGCGAGCAGGCGATCATCGAGCTGCACCGCGCTGAAGTCTCCGATTCGCGATCGTTGCGCGTCTGGTTGTCCGAAGCTCTCGGCGATGCTCAGCTCGCCAACAGTTTGGCTGAATATTGCCGGCGCCTCGAAGTCCAATCCGGCGACATCATCGCCAAACAAGGCGAACCGGCGGCCTCGATGCATTTCATCCTCGATGGCCGCGTCGGCATCATTGTCGATCTACCAGAAGGGCGGACCACGCGCGTGCGCAGCCTTGGCCGGCATACGACGGTTGGCGAAATGGGCCTGATAACCAGAAGTCCGCGCAGCGCGACGATCCAAGCCGAGGCCGCTAGCGTCCTTTACGAGCTTGATGCAGAAGCTTTCGATCGCATCAAGCGCGAGCACCCCGCGATCAGCCAGGCCCTGCTCGCCTATGTCATCCGGGTCATGACGGAGCGGCTCAGCTTTGCGAATCGGCTGATCAGCGTGCTGCAGCGCTGAGCAGGAAAGCGCATCGGCCGCGTTACCTACGGCGCCGGCGCTGCTGGCCGAGCCCCATCTGTTTGGCAAGCTGCGATCGCGCCGCCGCATAGTTGGGCGCGACCATGGGATAATCGGGGGCCAAACTCCACTTCGCGCGATACTGGTCGGGGGTCATATCGTACTGGGTGCGTAAGTGTCGTTTGAGCGATTTGAACTTCTTGCCGTCTTCGAGGCAGACGAGGAATTCGGCGGTGATGGAACGCTTGACCGGAACGGCCGGCTTGAGCGGCTCTGCCGAGGCCGCTACCTGCCCGCCGGAGATTCGCGCAAGGGCGGAGTATATTTGACTAATCAGGCTCGGGATCTCGGCACTGGAAACCGTGTTGTTGCTTACGTAGGCGGAGACGATATTCGCGGTCAGTTGAATGTAACTGCTCTCGCCGGAATTCTCAGCCATGTTGAGCCTGATGTCTCAAGAGTAACCGCGCCCCCACGCCGGATACGTCACCGCGTTCTGCGCAATTCCCGCGGCTACTTGCGAACTATTCTAAGATAAAGCACTTCAGGAATTAAAGCAATAATAGGCGGCCGACCATGCATCCCCAAGAAATATCCCGGTTATATACAGAAGTTTGGGGGCGCTGAACTTGCTGACCCACCAACCGACAAAGGACGGCGTAAGTCCAACGACAAGACAGTCAGGTTAGCGAAGCAGGCGAAGGCAAGCCGCGCGCGATCGGTTTGCAATCAAACGGCTGGTCGAAATTAAGCAGTGCTTTCGATGTGATTGCGCAGCGCGGTAATCGAGCCGAACCGCAACGTGCCCTGCGGGAGCTGCGCCTCGATCGATCCGTCCGAGTAGAGCGTATAGGCCATTCCTTCGACGACGCCGGATTTGAGGACCGAGACCGGACCCGCGGCCCCAGCCTCGCCGGCCGCGGAGACGGAAGCGGGAGCCTCAGGCTCGATGACGGGGGTTGGTACCGGAGCGGCAATGTGGGCCGGCGCCGCTTGGCCGTCCCGCCGTGGCGCGGCGGGCCAGAAAGCGTTGAACACCGATACCTTCGCTTTGCCGACCGAGGCCGGCGCCCTCGGCTTGACGTCGAACCGCGGTACGACGTGAGCGGGCCCGCCAGCACCATTCGTTGCCGCGCCGTTCGCGGCGCGGCCGACGGTCGCCGCGCTTCGCAACTCCGCAACGTTTTCCTCTGCTCGAACCGGCGGGCGCGGCGTCACTGCTACGTCGCTGCTTTCGACGATCGGTCCGCTTTCGGCCCGCGCGAGAGTTGGGAATTTTGCCCGCAAGCGTTCAAATGCCGCATCGTCGGCCACCGGCGCCGCAGCTGAGTCAGTAGATGCCGGTTGCGGATCGGTCTTCGGCTTGGGCGGGAATGGAATGCGCACCGCGACGTCCGGCGCATCTGCGCCGGCAGCAGCGACGGCTTCGCCGGTGCGAGCGAGACGCGGCATTGGCCGCACCGCCAGCGCTTGTTCGATGCGCCGCAGCTCGCGAACAGTAAGTCCCAAGCCGACGAGGAGAAGCCCGCCGACAGCCGCGATCGTGCCGGGGGTGAGGACCTCGGTATCGAAAGTGCCATCGCGGATCGCCAAGCCTGACCCAACGAGAACCAAGCCAGCAACCGTCGTCAACCCACCCAAAAGCAACAAAAACACCGGCATAACGCCCGTCCCCCGCTCCGGCCAAACGCCGGTAGCGACAACCAATTATTTTGGCCCCCATCCGGCGATGGCGCAAGAACTTAAATAGCCGCGCTGAATGGCGAGACACCCGCCAAGCGCCTGCGGACGCAGGTGTTTTGGCCCTGATGGCGTGCGATTTTAGAGCAAAGGAGACTGTCGATAATTCCTTGTAGCGCTTGATGAATCGACGCTTCCTACACACTCGCGCCGCATCTGCTCGATACTCGCACCGCGGTGGACATTGCCGAAGCGCGCCCGTTAAGCCTATTTTGAGGAAACTTTGTTCTGGCTGGGCCGTTTTACGGATACGCCCACATCCCCTCCCCCGTTTCCGGTTTCACATTGAGGAGTAGACCAATGCCTTTTACCCTACCCGATCTGCCTTACGCTTATGACGCTCTTACCCCGCACATGTCCCGCGAAACGCTCGAATTTCACCACGACAAGCATCACCAGGCTTACGTGACCGCTGGAAACAATCTGGCCAAGGGCACCGAGTGGGAGAACAAGCCGGTCGAGGAAGTCCTGAAGGGCACATTCGGCAAGAACCAGCCCCTCTTCAACAATGCCGGCCAGCATTACAACCACATCCACTTCTGGAAATGGATGAAGAAGGGCGGCGGCGGCGACAAGCTGCCCGGGCCACTCGAAAAGCAGATCACGGCCGACATCGGTCCCATTGCCAAGTTGAAGGAAGATTTCGTCCAAGCCGGGGTCACCCAGTTCGGCTCCGGCTGGTGCTGGCTTGCGGTGAAGGACGGCAAGATCACGGTGATGAAGACGCCGAACGGCGAAAATCCGCTCGTGCACGGCGCCAAGCCGATCCTCGGCTGCGACGTGTGGGAGCATTCCTACTACATCGACTATCGCAATCGGCGGCCGGACTACCTCAAGGCGTTCCTCGATCATTTGGTCAATTGGGACCACGTGGCCGAGATGTACGAGGCGGCGATGAAATAGCGACTTTCGCGCCGACGAGCGTGAGCGAGCGGGACCTCTTCGTCCGGCTTTGACACTTGACCTCGTTCACTCGACGTCGCGGAAACGCCTGATCAATCGGCACCATGAGGCATTGCCCGGGATGCAATGAAAATCATGTGCTGAATCTTCCGACCAAGCGTCCACCTGCGGGCGGGCCGATCCCGGTTGTACCTGCGGCGTGGCCGATCCGCTTGCCCGAGGCCGGCGCCGCCGCACGCTGGTTCGATTCGCTTGCGATCGCCATGCTGGTCATCGTTGCGGCGATCGCGGCTTTCACCTTCCGCGACTATGGCCTCGGCTGGGACGACTACACCCATTCGCAATACGGCAGCTTGCTGGTCTCGCTCTACGGGTCCGGCTTTGCCGACAAACGCGCGCTGTCGTTCGTCAATCTTTACATGTATGGCGGCGGCTTCGATCTCCTCGCCACGCTCTCCGCAAAAGTTCTGCCGTTCGGCCTTTTCGAAACGCGGCGCCTCGTAGGCGCCGCCGTCGGGCTCGTTGGCCTGTTTTTCACTTGGCGGTTGGGGCGTCGGCTCGGCGGCCCGCTTGCCGGTCTGCTCGCGCTAGCCTTGCTCGCGACCTGCCCGCTTTATTACGGTCACATGTTCATGAACGCCAAGGACGCGCCCTTCGCGGTCGCCATGGTGATTGCGCTCCTTGGTATCGTGAGCGCGCTCGATGAATATCCCCGCGCGAAGCCGGCGACTGTAGCGCTGTGCGGCATCGGCGTCGGGCTGGCGGTCGGCTCGCGGGTCATGGGCGGCTTTGCGCTTATCAACGCGCTCGTACCGCTCCTGCTTATTCTCGCGGCGAGATCGCGCCAGAGCGGGATCAAACCGGCTCTCAGCGAATGGGGGTCATTCCTCATCGCGTTCATTCCGGGTGCCATCCTCGCTTATCTGGTCATGGGCCTCGTCTGGCCATGGTCGTTTGTCTCACCGCTCAATCCCTTTCGCGCGGTCGAATACTTTTCGAACTTTTTCGAGCGGCCGTGGCGCGAGTTGTTCGACGGCCGTTTGATCCTCGTTCCCGACATGCCGCGTGGCTACGTGCCGACTCTGGTGGCGCTGACGCTTCCTGAGATCATGCTGCTGCTGGGGTTCTGCGGAACAATCGGCGCGATCGTTGCAACCGCGCGCGGCGAAGAAGGACGTCCGGACCCATTCGCCGGGCGCCGGGCCGCCTTGTTGGCGGTCGTACTTGCCGCCGTGCTTCCGGTGCTGGTTACGATCGCGACGCAACCGGCAATGTATAACGGCATTCGCCACTTTGTGTTCTTGACG
>Ga0182018_10005340_pt1 | contig 10382 bp, 13 predicted proteins | sample 812P2MmetaG_FD_120490 | JGI IMG/M metagenome (GOLD analysis project Ga0182018, IMG submission 120490) | Permafrost microbial communities from Stordalen Mire, Sweden - 812P2M metaG | ecosystem: Environmental > Terrestrial > Soil > Wetlands > Permafrost | place: Sweden: Stordalen | collected... | reverse complement strand
TACCAGAATGCGATGGCAGTTGGCCCGCAGCGCCATCGGGCTCCGGGCTCTGCGCAGAATCGGTCCCATCAGACGTCCTCCTCGGCAAGCGTGGCCGACGCCATAATTCTCTCCTGGGTGGCCCCGGCGGCATCGTAGATCGCCGTCACGCGGCCTTCGCGCAGTACCAGAATGCGATGGCAGCAGCGCAGCAGCTCGGGCAGTTCCGAGCTCACCAGCATCACTGCCTTCCCCGCCGCCGCCAGTTCCTCGATGATGCGGTAGATATCCTGCTTGGCGGCCACGTCGATACCGCGCGTCGGGTCGTCCAGAAACAGCACCTCGGGATGGAGCAGCAGCCACCGCGCCAGCAGTACCTTCTGTTGATTGCCCCCGCTCAGATTGCTCACGCACGCCGCCATCGACGGGCACTGCAAAGCCAGTTGCCTCGCCACCGTCTGCAATTCCGCGCGCTCGCGAGTGCCGCGGAGGAACCCCAGCCGTTGCAGGCGGTCGAGCGTGGCGAAGCTGCCGTTCTCGCGCACGCTCATGCTCATCATGAGCCCTTCGAGGCGCCGATCCTCGGGCACCAGTCCGATGCCGCGGCGCATCGCCTCCCGCGGCGATCGTGCGGCCAACGCGGCGCCGCCCAGACGAATGCGGCCGCTCCGGATCCGATCGAGGCCGAACACCGCCGCCCCCAATTCGCTGCGGCCCGCGCCTACCAACCCGGCCACACCCAGCACCTCGCCGCGATGCAGCGTAAAGGAAACGTCGCGCAGCCGGCGGGTGGAGAGACCTTCCACCTCCAGCACCACCCCGCCCCGCGCGGCCCGCTGTGGGCCGCCGCCGAGATCCAGTTCCCGCCCCACCATCATGCGAATCAGCTCCCCGGGACTGGTGGAAGCGGCCTCGCGGGTTCCCACCGTCTGCCCGTCGCGCAACACCGTCACGCGGTCGCAGATGCGAAAGATCTCGTCCATTTTGTGGGACACGTAGACCACCGAAACGCCGCGGCTGCGCAGTCCGCGGATGAGTCCGAAGAGCCGTTCCACGGCATCGTCGAACAGCGAACTGGTGGGCTCGTCCATCAGCAGGAGGCGCGCGTTCATGCTGAGCGCGCGGGCGATGGCCAGCAGTTGCCGCTGTCCGATGGAAAGCGAGGCTGCCGGCTGGCGCACCCCGCACGCGATCCCCACCTGCTCCAGAAACGGACGGCAGAATTCTTCCATCCGCCGGAATCGGGCCCACTGTCCTTCCCGGAAGCAGAGGTTCCCGATCACCATGTTCTCGCCGGCGCTCAAATGCGGGAACAGGTCGAGCTCCTGGTGAATGATCCCGATGCCCAGCCGTTGCGCATCCAGCGGACTCGAGATGGTGACCGGCCGCCCGTCGACCGCGAAGTTTCCGCTATCCGCCTGGACGGCGCCGGCGACAATCCGCGCCAGCGTGCTCTTCCCCGCGCCGTTCTCCCCCATGAGCGCGTGGACTTCTCCCGCCCGCACTTCGAGCGACGCGCCCCGCAGCGCCGCCACGCCGCCGAAGCGTTTGCCGACATTCGCGACTTCCAGAAGGCTCTCGGGCACCAAGGTTATAGACTAACGCCAAGCCGCCCGCATCGGTGGGGCTTGTTTAGCTTGCCCTGTACCCTTAGGGGAGCCGGAACAATACTCTGGACACGGATCGCGGTACGGGTGCTCGAAACGCGCGTGTTTATCCACTCTACGGTATCCGGGCCCGCGTCAAACGTCCAGCTTGTTTATCCGCCGCCCCTTAGCCGCCAAACTGCGCAAACGTGAGGAAGTGACCGGCCGGATCCTTCACGCCGAACTCTTTGGCGCCATAGAACGTGGTCCGCTCGGCCATCACCACTTCCGCCCCCGCGGTGGCGGCCATGGTCTGCGCCAAGTCATCCACTTCGATATATAAAAAGGTCGGACCTCTGCGCGCCAGTGTGTCGGGGTGCGGATGATCCTTCTCCACGCTGGCGTAGTTCTGGTACATGATTTCGGCGCCGCCCTTTTGCAGCATGGCGAAAGCCACCTTGTCGCCGTCGGGAACTTCCGCCGTCTTCTCGAAGCCCAGGCGCTCCACCCAGAACTTCACGCACGGCTCCACTTCTTCCACCAACAAAACCGCGGTAATTTTCTTGACGTTCATACTAGTCTAAATTAGACTAGTGGAGAATCCGTGTCAAGGAGAAAAATCGTGCTTCCCGAAAAACGGCGTTTTCGCGACCTGGTATCGGTAGGACCGGCCATGGAGCGCGACTTCAAGATGCTGGGCATTCTCAGCGTGCCGCACCTGGCGCGACAAAACCCCGAGCGCATGTACGAGAAACTTCGCAGCCTCACCGGCCAGCGGCAGGACCCCTGCGTGTTGGACGTTTTCCGCGCGGCCGTGGCCCAGGCCCGCGACCCGCGCCTACCCGCCGAGCAGTGTCAATGGTGGTATTGGAGCCGCCGCCGAAAATCGAGTCGCGCCCAATGAAATCGACGCGCTCGCTCACCACCCCCGATCTGGTCCTGCTAAGCCTGTTGGCCGAGCGCCCGATGCACGGCTACCAGGCGAACCTCGAACTGGAACGGCGTCAGGTGGGCGACTGGGCCGGCGTCTCCCGGCCGCAGGTCTACTACTCGATCGAGAAACTCGCCCGCCTCGGACTGATTCGCGCCGGCGCGGACGCGTCGCCGGCCGCCGGTCCTGGCCGCGGCGTCTACAAGACCTCTGCCAGAGGCCGCACTGCGCTGGCCGAAGCCCTCCAACGCGAGGACTGGACCACCGCTCGCGACCGTCCGGCGTTTCTCACCTGGCTGGCGCTCTCCTGGCAGGCTTCCGCAGCCACCATCCACTTGCAGGTCGCGCGCCGCCGCGAGTTCCTGGAGAAGGAACTCCCGCGCGAGCAGGCCACCCTGCGCGCCATCCGCGCCGAAGTGGGACATAGCTCGCACGAGGCCGTGTGGATGGTGACCCTGGCGATCGCACAACTGCGCGTGGAACGCGGCTGGCTGCGTAAACTCGCCGGCGAATTGGATCGCCGGGCTCCCGCGCTGCACCCGCGGTACGCCGCCCGTGAACCGGCGGAATAGCCTACTGTCGGATGGGGACGCCGCCCGGCACGGGCGCCGCGGGCGCCACCGGCGACACGGGGGCCGGAGTCGCTAGCAATTTCTTCTGCGGCGGCGGCACCAGCAGTTCGAACGGGATGCTGTCCGTGGGCGGAGTTACAGGCACGGGACCGGTCTGCTCCATGCCCGGCTGGTGGAGCACCACCGAGCCAGGGTTTAGCTGCGGCACGGAAAACGTGAGGGCCGGCACGGGCTTGTCCGCTGGAATAGGCCGCACGATTTCCGGCGTGATAATCACCAGCAGCTCCGAATGGCTCCGGCTCACCGATTTCGATTGAAAAAGCTTTCCCAATATAGGGATGTCTCCAATCCCCGGCACTTTGGAGAGGCTTTCGGTGGTCTGGTTGTCCAATAGTCCCGCGATCACAAAGCTTTGGCCGCTTTCGAGTTCCACTTCGGTCTCCACGCGCCGCGTGGACGTGCCCGGGACAGTGGTGCCTGCAATGGTGACCGAGTTGGTGTAGTCCAGGGCGCTCACCTCGGGCGCAACCTGTAGCCGGATGGTGCCTCGCGGCGTGATCACCGGCAGAAAGCCGAGCTTCACACCGTACTCCTTGAAAGCAATCGAGACGGAGTTCGATCCGCCTCCCGGCTGCACCATGGGGTAAGGAAACTCTCCACCGGCCACAAAGTGCGCCGCCGTGCCGTTGATCACCAGCACGTTGGGTTCGGCCAGCATTTCCAACAGACTCTTGCTCTGCAATGCCTGTATGGCCAAGCCCAGATTCAGATCCTTGCGAAACAGAAAAATGTTGATCGCCTGGCTCAACGAAAAGGTTTGGGCGCCATCCTGGCTGATGGGCGGGCCGGTTCCCAGGGCCGTGGTTTGATTAAACGCGCCGCTCGCCAGACTGGTCCCGAGGTTGATGGCCGCGGAGCGGTCCACGTCGGCAAACCGCACCTTGAGCAGAATTTGCGGCTCCTCTGGCGGGATGGCCACGCGCAGCAGGTTGACGGTCTTGCCAAGCGTGGAGGCGATTGCCAGAACCCGCTCGGCCGAGACTACGTCCTTCACCGTGCCGCGGACAAAAGCGATCTCGTTGTCTAAAGTGAGGTCGATGCCAGCGCCGGCGAAATCGCGCGCGATCTGTTCCCGCACGGCGTCCAGCCGCAGAGAACTGGCCCGCACCAGAAGGTCGTAGACCAGCCGGATGTTACCCTCCTGCCAGATCACCACCGAGGTCTCCCCGGGGGATACGCCATTAATCAGAACCTCCCTTGGACCAATCACGACAGTCTCCGCCAGAGTGTTGTTCGCGATCGAGACGCGCTGAATGGCCACAGGGCTATCGATGCTCAAGGACTTGCCCACGGTGACCACCAACCGCTCCGCGGCGGCGGCATCGGCGCAGACGGCCTGCGAACAGAGAATGCCGGTGACGGCAAACATCGAAAGGATCCGGTCCCATTGCACGAATGAGTGATCGGCGGGAATTCTCGCCAGGTTTAGAGCCCGGCGGCATAAAGTTGCGCCGTCGAGCCGCCGATCTTTGCAATATGGGAGCGAACGCGGCTATTCAAATCTTGTTCTGGACCCAGCAGCCCTTTGTTGGCCGCGGGTTGGCCGATGTCTTACGGAACCGGCCGGAGTATCGCCTTATAGAGTGTTGCGACAACCTGCCGGAGGCCCTGGCCTGCCTCAGAACCGCTCGGCCTACGTTAGTGCTGGTCTACCTGACTTCCCGTATCAGCCTGTCCGACGTGCGCGACCTGCGGTCTGCCGGCGATCCCGCGCACATCGTATTGTGGGGTGAGGGATTGACGGGCGAGTTTGCCTTTCAGGCGATGCAGTTGGGTGTGCGCGGCATTCTGGCGAGCACCATTTCGATCGACGGTTTGCTGGCAGCGCTGCAAAACGTCCACCGGGGTATGTTGTGTTTCGAGCAGGAGTTGATGGACAGCGTTCTGGCGCAGACACGCGTGGCCCTCACGAAGCGCCAGGGCCAGATCGTATCGCTGGTCTCGCAAGGCCTCAAGAACAAGGAGATCGCCACCGCCATGGGGATCACCGAAGGCACCGTGAAGGTCTACTTATACAAACTCTTCCGCAAGCTCGGCATGAACGATCGATTGGACATGGCGCTATACGGTCTCAAGAACCTGTTTGTGGCCCAAACCGCGGCGCCCGATCCTTTCGGCCCACGCTCTCTGCCGCCGCGCGTCCGCGACGGCACGAATTTCCATATTTTGAACTGACGCGGTGCACACGGAACGCCGCTCCCCCAAGGGCGCACCTCGGTGGCCGCGGGATTAGGCCGCTCGTGCCGTCCCGAAGCGGGCTGGCGCTACGTGGCATAATGAGCGTCTTAGATGCCCATTTTCTCCCGGTTCCTGGAAGCCGTTCACAGACACCCGCGGTGGGGTTGTGCGGGGTTGATCGCGTATGCCGCGGTGGCCACGTTTCCCCATGAGAACGTGCAATGGCTGGTGAATGAAATCGCGATTCGGATCACCCATGCCAAGTTGTATCGGGTGTCGGCGGAGATTACCGCGGTGGAGGCCGTGGCGCTGACGGGCATCGTGGTTTGGCGGCTCAGAGCGCACGCCGCGCGGATCACGATGGCGTCGTTCTGGATTGTGACGCTGGCGCTGATCCTGTTCACCTGGCACACGTTCACGGCGAACAACGTCGAACTGGTGCACTATCCGCAGTATATTCCGGAAGGCATCTTGCTGATGGCGCTGACGCTCTCGCCGGCGGAATCGCTGGCGTGGATCGTGATCTTCGGCGGTTTGGACGAGGCCTTTCAGTATGCCGTGCTGTCGTGGTGGCGGCCGGTTCCCTACGATTTCAACGACGTCTACATGGATCTGCTGGGCGGCGCGGTGGGAGTGCTGGTGGCGATGGCATTTCTCGATTGCGGCCGGCGCGGGCGCGAACGGGTTGCGCGGCCGCTGTGGAAGCGGCCGGGGATCGTGGCGCTTCTGGCGGTGGTGGTGAGCGGCATTCTGCTATGGGCGTCGGGACTCATGTTGCTGTTCGAGGACAAAGCGGACACGCATCATTGGTTTGCCCTGAGCCGGTTTCGCGCGCCGGCATTTTGGTTTCAGGTAGTGGTCAATGGGCCGAATAAGTACCACACGCTGTCGCCGCTGGAAGGACCGATTTTGATTCTGGCGACGATCGGGTTGTATGCGCTGATCGATTGGCGGGTGAAGATTTCGGCGGGGAAACAGTGAGGCGTCGCGCCGCCGTTTCGGCATCGAAGGAAATAGATCGCGTGGCCCCGCCCTTCAGGGACTTTCATACGCAGGTCCACACTACCGGCTTGAGCCGGTTCGTTTAGCCCTGGGCTAACGCCGCCAAAGCCGGACGCATTTCTCTCACGGGTGCGACGAAATCGAATTCGTAGCGGCGACCGCGTATCGAAAGCGCAATCGAGCGATGCCTCCGGGCGAGGTCAACGGCTATCGGGGCGTCCGAAGGCGTTGGGAAGGGGATGGGGCTGGGCATGGTCTACGGCTATACCTCGCCGTGACGGGTGCGCCGCCTGCTCCGCCGCGGATCGAACAGGCCGGGTAACACTCTTGCGTTGCACCGGAACTTTCGATTGAGGGCGGCAATGTGGCTGGATCCGGGCCGTTGCGGCCGGACTTGAATGTGTGGACAGGCCATGCAACCGGCACACGCCGGCCCACCATCATCGGGCTTCCCCCTGCATTCATCTTTGCCTGCTCGCACCTTGTTCCCTGGTGGAACGACGGCACACGTGCCGGCCTTAGGGTAGCCGGATAAACAAGCTGGACAATTTCCACGCCTTTGGGTACCGTAAGGTAAATGAACACGCGCGTTCAGCGTGTTCCTGTCGCGGTCTACGTCCAGACTGTTGTTCCGGCTACCCTTAGCTTACCCTGTCGATCAGAATTGGAACCATTTTCCCGATAGCGGAAATACGACGCGCTCCTCTTCGATCATGTTGTGCCGGGCCATCGCGTGGAAGCGCCGGACCAAGCGCAAAGCGTCGTCGTCACGACCGCCCGCGAGGGCGCCATCCAGATGCGCGCCGATCTCCAGGACCTCGGCGTGTTGCGTGGCGATCTTGGCGGCGATGCGCGAGGAGTGCTTCTCGATCTCCCGCAGGAGCGGCCTCTCAGCGGCATAATGCTCGTCCAGCAACACCTGCACTTCGATGAGGATGTCCACGTAGTCCGCGTTGGACCCAATGGCGGCCAGCAGAGCGTCCAGTTGGACCTCAAGGGCGCGATGCTGGAGCAGCAGCAGATCTCTTAGTGGTCGCGTTCGGTCACCAGTTCGGTCACCGCCAGCAGCGCGCGCTGGTAGCGTGAGTCGGGAAACTCGTTGATGATGCGGCGGGCTTTGTCGGTGAAGGCTTGCGCGCGTTCCTTCACTCGTTCGATGCCGCGGTATTTCTCCAGCAGCGACAGGATCTGCGAGAACGGCACTTCCTCGTAATTGCGCTGCCGCAAAATGGTTTCCACCAGACGGCGCTCGGCGGCGGTGGCGCGTTCCAGCGCGTACACTAGCGGCAAGGTCACCTTGCCCTCGCGCAGGTCGCCGCCCACGGGCTTGCCGAGGGTTTTCTCGCGGGCGGTGAAATCCAGAACGTCGTCCACCAGTTGGAAGGCCATCCCCAAATTCCAGGCGTACTCGCCCAGCCGCTCCTGCGTCTGCGCATCGCTATGGCTGGCCAACGCGCCCAGGCGGGCGCACACGGAAAAAAGGCAGGCCGTCTTGCGGTCCACCAGTTCCATGCAATCGGCCTCGCTGACGCCGATCTTGCCGATGCGGTCGAGCTGCAGCAGTTCGCCATCCACCATCGTCTGGGTGAGCGAGATCAGCAGGTCGAGGATCTGAAAGCTGCGCTCCCGCAGGGCGATTTGAAAGGCCTGCATGTAGAGCCAATCGCCCGCCAGCACGCAGGTATGATTGCCCCACTTCACGTTGCTGGACGGGCGGCCGCGGCGCGTTTCGGCGGCGTCGATCACATCGTCGTGCACCAGCGTGGCCGCGTGCAGCAGTTCCACCACGGCTCCCAGTTGGATGGCGGAGGCGTTCGAAGAATTGCCGTTCGAGTTGGCCAGCTTGGAGGAGATCAGCAGCAGGGTGGGGCGCAACCGCTTTCCGCCGCTCGATTGCAGATACTGTCCGATGGCCGTGACGGCATCCACCGACGCCACCGATTCGACGGTGATCTTCTTTTCGACCTGTTCCAGCTCGTCCTGGATGAGGTCGAAAACTTCGCGCGCGGTGAGGGCCTGCCCCAGCTTGCCTAAATTCATGTAAGTTAACCAGTTTACCTGTTAGCGGTCCCGCCCTGCAAATACGCGCTGTTCAAATAACCGCGCGACGGGGCGGGTTTTGGGGCGCGGCACGGTCCAGTGCGACGAACATCAGGCGCTCAAAATTCCGCGTAGCGATCTCCGCGATCTCTTCGGGCGCGCATCCGCGCACCTCCGCCAGGCGGCGCACGGTCTCCACTACGAAGGCCGGTTCGTTGCGTTTTCCGCGATGCGGCACAGGCGCGAGATACGGGCAATCGGTCTCCACCAGCAGGCGATCGTCGGGCGCGATGCGCGCCGCCTGGCGCACCGCATCGGCTTTGGGGAAGGTGAGCACGCCACCGAAACCGAGGTGAAAGCCGAGGTCCAGCGCCTGGCGCGCCTGCGTCTCGTCGCCGGTGAAACAGTGCATAATTCCCGCGCCCCGCCAGTGCGCGCGCAACGTTTCGAGGGTGTCGTCCCAGGCTTCGCGCGTGTGGATTACGATGGGCTTTCCGCTCTCGGCGGCGATCTCCAGTTGTTGCAGGAAGACCGCGCGCTGCACGTCGCGGGGCGAAAAATCGTAGTGGTAGTCGAGTCCGATTTCGCCCACCGCGAGTACCTTGGGGTGCGCCGCGAGTTGGCGCATCCGCGTCCAGGTTTCGGGCGTGGCCTTCGACGCGTCGTGCGGGTGGACGCCGATGGTGGCATATATAAAAGGATAGAGATCGGCTTGGCGAACGGCTACCTCCAGGTCGGGCGGACCGTTGCCGGTACCGATGGCCAGCATGCATTCCACGCCGACGGCGAGGGCGCGTTCGATGGCCTGCTCGCGGTCGGCGTCGAACTTGGCATCGTCCAGGTGGACGTGGGAATCCACCAATCTCACTTGAGGCGCGCCCCCACGGCGATGTCTTCGAGGAAAGCGGCCAGCACGGGCTTGCCGTTCGATTCGATGCCTTTCAGCTTGCGCGGCTGTAGATTGGCGATGATCAATACTTTCCTCACTTGAGGCGCGCCCCTACCGGGATGTCTTCGTGGAAGCCCGTCAGCACGGGCTTGCCGTCGTTCACGGAAGCGGCGACGATCATGCCGTTCGATTCGATGCCCTTCAGCTTGCGCGGCCGCAGATTGGCGACGATCAATACTTTCCTCACTTGAGGCGCGCCTCCGGCGGGATGTCCTCGTGGAAGCCGGTCAGCACGGGCTTGCCGTCGTTCACGGAAGCGGCGACGATCATGCCGTTCGATTCGATGCCTTTCAGCTCACGCGGCTGCGGATTGACGACGATCAATACTTTCCTCACTTGAGGCGCGCCCCTACCGGGATGTCCGCGTGGAACCCGGCCAGCACGGGCTTGCCGTCGTTCACGGAAGCGGCGACGATCATGCCGTTCGATTCGATGCCCTTCAGCTTGCGCGGCTGTAGATTGGCGACGATCAATACTTTCCTCACTTGAGGCGCGCCCCTACCGGGATGTCTTCGTGGAAGCCCGTCAGCACGGGCTTGCCGTCGTTCACGGAAGCGGCTACAATCATGCCGTTCGATTCAATGCCTTTCAGTTTGCGCGGCTGCAGATTGGCGACGATCACCACTTTCCTCACTTGAGGCGCGCCCCCACCGGGATGTCCGCGTGGAACCCGGCGAGCACGGGCTGGCGGTCGATTCGATGCCCTTCAGCTTGCGCGGCCGCGGATTGGCAACGATCACCACTTTGCTCACTTGAGGCGCGCCCCCACCGGGATGTCCGGGTGGAACCCGGCCAGCACGGGCTGGCGGTCGATTCGATCCCTTTCAGCTTGCGCGGCTGCGGATTGGCGACGATCACGACTTTCCTCACTTGAGGCGCGCCCCCACCGGGATGTCTTCGTGGAACCCGGCCAGCACGGGCTGGCGGTCGATTCGATGCCCTTCAGCTTGCGCGGCCGCAGGTTGGCGACGATCACCACTTTGCTCACTTGAGGCGCGCCCCCACCGGGATGTCCGCGTGGAACCCGGCCAGCACGGGCTGGCGGTCGATTCGATGCCCTTCAGCTTGCGCGGCTGTAGATTGGC
>Ga0182018_10005339_pt1 | contig 10382 bp, 9 predicted proteins | sample 812P2MmetaG_FD_120490 | JGI IMG/M metagenome (GOLD analysis project Ga0182018, IMG submission 120490) | Permafrost microbial communities from Stordalen Mire, Sweden - 812P2M metaG | ecosystem: Environmental > Terrestrial > Soil > Wetlands > Permafrost | place: Sweden: Stordalen | collected... | reverse complement strand
CTCGTTGGTATGTCGCTCGTATGGGCAGCGCTGGTGATTGCGGGAGCGCGACTCATCAATTTTGATGAGCCCTACCTACCATTCGCGATCGCCGGCGGCTTTGCCTTCTTCCTGCGCGGCGCTCCCTCGCGTTGGGAGATCTATGCCTGGCTGTCGATTTCAGTGATCTTCGTCAAGCTTATTCACCTGTCGCAGATTCCCTTCTGGGTGCTTCGGGTGGCGAGCGGGTTCGCGTTGCTGGGTTTCGGAGCTCTCTTGCTGCTTGGTTTTCGTGCTCTGTGGTCCGAGCGCGAAGGCCGCGAGAACGCTCTGGCACTGCTGGCCCCTGCGCTGATTTTGGTTCTCTTCATCCTGGTTTCCGGCAACGTACTTCGGTTCTCTGGCGCCCTCCATCCCCAGACAGAGGATGCTTGGCTGTATGTCGTCGACGGAAGCCTGGGGTTTCAGCCAAGTTTCTTGGTGGGGACGATGATGTTCAAGAGCCTCGTCCTGACGCGGAGTGCGCTGCTGACATACCTCTCCCTGCCATTCGCCATGGCGGTGGTGTGTGCCTGGCAAATTCCTCCTGGTGCCAGGCGGATCTCGTTGCACATGCTGACCGTGCTGTTGGTGGCGGGGGTTGCAGGATGGATTTTATATAACGTGGTGCCTGGGACCGGACCGCTTTACGCATTCGGTCGCGACTTTCCCTGGCACCCTCTTTCCTACAGGGACCTGTTGCGGTTCCCCCTGCAGAAGATGTCGATCCCTCTGAACATCCCGCGAAACGCCATGCCCTCGCTGCATGTGGGATGGGCGGTGCTGCTGGTGTGGAACAGCAGAGGTTTTCCACGAGTTCTGCGCGCCACACTGGTTCCCTACCTACTTTTGACCGTGGTGGCCACGCTCGGCGGAGGCCAGCACTATTTGGTCGACTTGGTCGCAAGCTTACCATTCGCGCTGGCGGTACAAGCGGCTGCGTCTTACGCGCTTCCTTGCAGGCCCGCACGCTTCACCGCCTTGATTACAGGTCTGGCATTTACCACGGCGTGGCTTTTGCTGGTGCGTTTCGGGGTGGCCCTGACTCTGAAATCCCCAGTGATCCCATGGATATTCATCCTGATTACAACGTCGATAACGATCTGGCTGGAGAGCAGGATGTCGGAGAGTTATGCAGGAGGTTGTGTCGCGGAGAACCTGCCTCACTTCGAACTTTGCTCACAGCCTTCCGCAAACCAAGAAGGCCCCCTGCCGAATCGTTCCCCAGTTCCACGAGAGCCATTGTCGAAAGGGCACAACGCAGGTCATTAATGGGTTCAAAGTCGCGAAGTGACACTATTTGTCGGTCGGCGAAAGCCCAACTAGCCGGGACGCGCTCTTGCGGCCATTTAGGCAATTGACCAGAGTGAATCAGCTTGAAAGTAAGGCAGTTGGGCTGATTGTAACGGAAGTGTCGGATTCTCTACTTTGGTCCCCCACTTGCGATAGAACTTATGGTTCCAGTTGATTGGATTGGCGGGGTAGCCCGAGGACGGATCCTCGGGAGGAAGAGAGCGAGCGCTCTATGCAAAAACAAAAAGGCTTCTCGCTCATTGAGTTGCTGATCGTGGTGGCGATCATTCTCATCATCGCGGTGATCGCCATCCCGAATTTCCTGCGCGCCCGTATGGCCGCCAATGACTCTTCCGCGGCCGCCTCTGTTCGTTCCATCAATACGGCGGAAATTGCTTATAACGGTGCCTACCCAACCGTCGGCTTTCCCCTGTCTCTAACGACGTTGGGCGGCGCGTCCCCCTGCACCCCAGCCGTAGGAACAGCTTGTCTGATTGACAACTCCCTGGCCACTGCCAGCAGCGGCAGCGGAAAAAGCGGCTACAACTTTAATGCCACCGGCTCGGCTAGCGGCGGCAGCCCGGTCAACGACCAATTCTATTCAACCGGCACGCCCGTGGGCCCGACGCTCGGCACACGCGCCTACTGTTCGATTCAGGACGCCGTAGTTCGTACGCAGCCCACGGGCAATATCACGCTCGTGCCGGACTATCCCACCTGCGCGACACTGCTTCCGATGGCCAACTAGTCGAGCCGCATTTCCAGGTAAGGATTTTCCGGATCGGGCTTCACCCCAGTAACCGTCGTAACCTCCCACCCAGTACAAAAACATCGCACCGTTTCATATAATTTGGGGAGAGAACAGCTCTCTTCCATGCTAGCGAACTGCCATGCCTGCGATTGAAATTCTAGGTTTGGAAAAAACCTATCTAGTCGGGTTCTGGCGCACGCGGCCGAAGTGTGCACTTCATCCTCTGCATCTCCAGGTGGAAGATGGCGAAATCTTCGGCTTCCTGGGCCCGAACGGCGCCGGTAAGACTACAACTTTGAAACTGCTGATGGGGCTGGTGTTTCCGACCTCGGGATCGGCGCGCATTCTGGGGAAGGAATGGATCGACCCGGAGGTAAAGGCACAAATCGGATTTCTTCCCGAGCAGCCCTATTTTTACGATCACCTCACGGCTCACGAACTTTTGAATTACTACGCCCAGCTCTCCGGAGTTCCGCCCAAGGAGCGTTCCCGTCGCGTGGATCGCACGTTGCAACGCGTGGGGCTGAAAGATGTGCACGGCCTACAGCTCCGTAAGTTTTCCAAAGGTATGCTGCAGCGCGTTGGAATTGCGCAGGCCATTTTGCACGAGCCCAAGCTTGTATTCTTCGACGAGCCGATGTCAGGACTGGATCCGATTGGACGACGTGAAGTGCGCGATCTAATGGAGCAACTCAAGCAAGAAGGCAAAACCGTTTTCTTCTCTACCCATATTCTTTCCGACGCCGAAGCGCTCTGCGACCGCGTCGCCATCATTCACAAAGGCGAACTTCGCGGCGTCGGTGCGATTGCCGACCTGACCTCCAGCGTGCAAGGCAAGGTGGAAATAGTCTGGCACAGTACGCAAGTGCCTGCTTCCATGAAGGCTCTGGGCGCCGACTGCCACATCACCGGGGACACTGTGCGCGCCATCATTGACGAAAATCAGCAGGATGCGGCCATCGACGCACTACGCCGCGAGCGTCTGCGGTTAATCGCGCTTACTCCTGTGCGCACTTCGCTCGAGGCTTACTTCGTCGAAAAACTGCAGCGTGCCGAGACCTCGGCTGGGAGAACGGTATGAGAGCGCGAGTGGCTCACATTGCGTCGAACACGTTTCGGGAAGCGGTGCGTGACCGGGTGCTCTATAACCTCATCGCCTTCGCCGTGCTTCTTTCCGGAGCCGCTATTCTCGTGGGCCAGATTTCCGTAGACATCGAGAAACTGGTTGTCATCAATCTGGGTCTCACGGCGGTTTCTCTGTTCGGGATCGTGATCGCCATTTTCATCGGCATCGGACTGGTTTCCAAAGAAATTGAGAAGCGCACACTCTACACCGTCCTTTCCCGGCCAGTTCGCCGGTGGGAGTTCATCGTAGGAAAGTTTTTTGGACTCGCGGGAACCCTGGTGGTGAATACTTTTTTCATGGCCATCGGCGTATTCGCCGCCCTGTTTTACGTCTCGCACAAGTTCGTGCGTGCCGATGGCCTCATTTTGGTGGCGTTGTATTTCATCGTCCTTGAATTTCTGATTATTTGCTCACTGGCATTGCTGTTTTCTTCGTTTTCTTCGCCGCTGCTTTCCGCCGTCTTCGCCTTCTCTCTGTTCGTGATCGGAAGCTTTGCCGAGGATCTGCGGGGTTTCGCCGGCATGGCGCATGGAATCACGCGCTGGCTCGTGACGGGCGCTGCTTACCTGGTGCCGAATTTTTCCGCATTCAACATAGTCAGTTCCATCGCTCATGAGCAGCCCGTGGCGGCGCAACTTATTTTGCACAACACTCTGTATGCGCTGTTCTACGCGGCGATGGCCCTCAGCGGGGCGGTATTGATCTTCGAAAACAGGAACCTGAAATGAATCGGCGGAAGACCTCATGGGTGGCCGCAGCTTGCCTGTTGTGTTCGCTCCTCGCCAGCGCCATCCTGTTGCATCACTCCGACAAAATACGACCGCAATCCACGCTCAGAGAAGTTTTGTATATTAATTCTCCGCAGTTCCTGAAGCGCGCCAGCCTTGGTTACAGCGGACTGCTGGCCGACATCTATTGGACTCGTGCCGTGCAGTACTTCGGCTCCAGGCACCACGACGAGGCTAAGAGCTACGACCTGCTCGCACCGCTGCTGGAGCTCACCACCCAGCTCGATCCCCATCTGATCGTGGCTTATGAATTCGGAGCCAGCTTTCTGGCTCCGCCGGCGCCCAGCGGAGCCGGCCAGCCCGATCGAGCCATTCAATTGATGGAGTACGGCATCAAGAACAATCGCGACGACTGGAAGCTTTACTACGACCTGGGATTTGTCTACTACATGAATCTTAAGGACTATCCGAAAGCCGCCGATGCCTTCGAGCGAGGATCGATGATCCCAAACGCGCATCCGTTCATGCGGGTGCTGGCGGCGCAGATGGCGCAGCATGCCGGGGAGTTTGATACGGCGCGCATGCTCTGGTCCGCTACCTACCAGAACAGCCAGGACAAACAGATTCGCAGCAATGCGGTGGAACATCTGCGTGCTCTGCGGGTCGACGAGACGGTGACGCAACTGCAGCAGGCGGTCACGCGTTTTGGCGGGCGCACTGGCCGACTGCCGGCAAGCATGTCAGAACTTGTGACGGCGGAGGGCTTGCCTCGTGTTCCAGTCGATCCCGATGGACATCCTTACAAACTGACCGCGGAAGGCCGCGTCGAAGTTCGCGTGCCCGATGATTTTCCCTTTGCCACGAAGGGACTTCCGCCTGGGTACACGCCGATACCGAAATTCCATTACGACGAGCAATGATCTGGTCGTCGCTTATGATGGCGAAGCATGGACGGCCGCAATACTTCCATTTCCACTTTGCCGGGAGTCAGCGTGCGGCGATCGGCGTGGAATTGGTGGAAGGACATTGCGGGTCGGGAAGGCCCAGTCGCAGCCACGCATCGTCTGCTAAGTGCCCTGGTGGATTTTGTTCGGGATTCGACGCCGCAGCGCCGGCGCCAGCGCTATGGCGATGCAGAATATGATTGGGATCACCGTGTCAACACAACCAGCGCGGCAGTGGGTTGGCACGATCGGTTGTTGGGAGTTTTCCATTCCCCATACCAGCCGACCGAAGCTGGTCTATTCCACGAAATGATCGTTCCTTTGTCGGCGCATGTTGGCTTCGATTTTCGAGAATTCCTCTTCGTCGATTTTGGGTCGGGCAAGGGACGAACATTGTTGATGGCTTCGGATTATGCCTTTCGCCGCATCCTTGGCGTGGAACTTTTGCCTGCGCTGAATCGCGATGCTCTCGCGAATCTCAGCAAGTATCGCAGCGAATCGCAGAAGTGCTTTGCCATGGAATCAATCTGCGCGGATGCAACGGTGTTTGCCTTTCCCGAGGAACCGATCGTGCTCTTTCTCTTCAATCCGTTTCCGGAGTCTGGGCTGCGCCGGGTGATCGCGAATCTGGAACAGAGCCTGCGGGAGCGTCCGCGGAAGATTTACGTGCTCTATCACAATCCGCTGCTGGAGTCCGTGTTTGCCGAATGCCCCGCGCTCGAGAAAATTGGCGGAACGCATCAGTATGCGATGTATGCGTCGCGGTAAATGCCGTCGAGTTGTGACTGTGGATTGCGGTTGCAAATATTCTTTCTGCGCTCGATCTGCATGATGCATTCTTGGATCAGAGGGTGGTGCTTATTTGCGAAACCTCGGGGGTTCCCCTCCCCCTCACCCTCTGAAAGTCTTGCGCGGCGCGGGGTTCGTAAAGAGTGTCTGCAAAATCTAGAGGGTAAGGGAGGTCAAGATCGTCGATCCAGAGAACAAAGGACTTAGGCCCGTTCTTCGTCCGGCTCGGTGGGAAGTCATTGCCCCGACCATGATGGGCGGATTTGTGGTCGCGCACAACCTCAGATGTCACAGGGCGGTTCTCGATTTCCAGTTTTCAGTGATGCGCCGCGGTATCCTGTTAGCACCCAATAACGTGCTCGGACTGGAGGACTGGAGGACTGGAGGACTGGCGTGCTTGACATTACCAAGGACATTCAATCGCTGACAACTTTCCGGCGGCGTTCTGGCGACCTTATGAAACTGCTCAGGAAAAGCAAGCGGCCGGAGTGCTTACGGTGAACGGGAAGGCGGCGGCGGTGGCACAGGATGCCGAAGCGTATCAGCGCTTGCTGGATGCAGCTGCACTCGCCGGCGCCGAGGAAGGTGTCCGGCAGGGATTGGAGGACTCCAAGAAACGCAGGATCCGGCCGGCCAGGAAGTTTTTTGACGAGTTCGAAGCAGGGCATGGCATACCTCGCTAACCTCACCTCCCGCGCGGAGCGCGATCTTGAGTATCGGTATCGCGAAATCCGACGCTACGGGCTCCGATGCCGCGCGGAGACGGTACGAGGGATTGAAGAAACAGATTCCTAGTTTGGAAGAGCTCCCCAATCGGTGTCCGGTAACGCCTGGGAAAAAGACAGTCAGGCACCTGCTCTACGGTCGCGAAGCATGGCGTCCATCGTGTGATCTACCGCGTCCTTGAACGGCAGAAGGTGGTTGAAGTGCTGCATATCCGGCACGGTGCCAGGAAGAAATTTCAGGCGGCGGATTTTGAGGGGAGTGCTGGGGCGGTTCGGGATCGGCCTCGGCTTCACCTTGCCTACATTTCAAAAAAACAGCGCAAAGCGGGCGCCAACTCCCCTCCTCATGTTGTAAAGGTGGGATTCGTTAAGATAATGTCGTTGAAATCGGTGAAGAAGGCTACCGGGTGTGGATCTTCCATGAGAGCCTCTCCCGGGTGTGTACTGTGATTGCCGTACTGACCGTCGACTTTGACCAGACGGTCAGCCTGATTGCTATCGAGCAATTCCATCCCCTCACACTCGGCAATGAGGTCTGGGTCGAAAATAGTTTGGAGGTCGCCTACGGTGCTGACCTTAAATTCCTTGTTAAACCGTTATTTGCTTAACCTCTTCCTTTAGCTGCGCATCGTTCATCGGAGTGGTGCCTCGTCACAAGGGGGAACATACTCCGGGGGTTATGGGAGTCAGCGATCTGCGGCGGCTCGACCGCGGACTCCTAGTTCGTTGCAGCTGCGAAGATCAAAGCAGATTCCTCGCTCGCGTTCGCCGGTTTCACCGGCTCCGAAGCGGCTCGGAATGACCGTTTCTTGGAGGGACGCATTTTACGCAGCGCAAAAAGCGCTGCGCCACCCAAAACCAGAGTCTGCCGTGGGGCGATAGAATGGTGGCAATGCTGAGACTTGCTGGCGCACTACTCATCGTCACCTTCACTTGGCCGGCGTGCGCCCTGGCTGAGGATGTCCAGGCGATCGCGCAGGCCGTGGATGAGCATTACAACCATGTGCGCACGCTCCAGGCAGAGTTTACCGAGGTTTATCGCGGGTCAGGGGTCGAGCGGACGGAATCCGGGACAGTTTGGCTGGCGAAAGGTGGACTGAAAAAACCTGGCAAGATGCGCTGGGAATACCGTTCTCCCAAGGAGAAGCTCTTCGTAAGCGATGGGAAAGATGCGTGGTTTTACGTCCCGGACGAACGGCAGGCGAGGAAGTCGGCCGCACGGAAGCTGGATGATATTCGATCTCCACTTGCATTTTTGCTTGGCAAGACCAAGCTGCAAAAGGAGTTGCAGGGGCTATCGCTAGCCCCGGACGTTGCCCCTGTGGCGGCTGGGAACCTGGTCTTGCGAGGTGTGCCCGAGGCGATGGCGGACCGGGTGAGTGAGCTTTTGTTGGAAGTCACGCCGGAGCATCAAATCGTGAGGATCGTGATCGCTGAGGTGGATGGATCGACGACGGAATATCGGTTCAGCAATCAGACAGAGGACGTCGCAATCCCGGATGCGCGCTTTCAGTTTCATCCACCAGCAGGAACAGAGACGGTGGAGGGAGAGCTGGGAGGTTGAAGTGCGGGATCGACAAGAACGGGTACCCTTTTGCACAACCGAGCCTTAGGATCCAGGAACTTGGTTTGAAACCGGCTCGGCTGATAGGCGAGTTCTCCTAAACTCGGGTAGGCCGGGATAAGAGCGGCAAGCCTTCCGGCACAGAGAGTGCAATTGTTGATGTTACTTGCGTACCCGAAAGGCTGGAAGATGCGGTGACGGACGGTTGAGATGCGAAGCGGCAATGTTAGACTGAGCCGATAGGGTTGTGGCCGGTGGAAACCGGAACGAACGGGTAAATGGCGGAATTTGTCGTAAAAGTCGCGGACGAACGGGGGCGTTTGCTCCAGCAGGTGGAGCAGGGCTACTCGGTGTCGGAGGTGCGCGACCGGTTCGCCGCCCAGGGATACCTGGTCTATTGGGTGAAGCCGCAGGGAATATTTGCCGGCGGTATGTCGCTGCGCCGGCGGCGCAAGATCAAACAGAGCCGTTTCCTGGTGTTCAACCAGCAGTTTCTGACGCTGATCAAAGCCGGGCTACCGATCCTGAATTCCCTGGAGCTGTTGATCAAGCGACAAAAAGACGGTCATCTGCGGCAGGTTTTGGAGAATGTACGCGAGCGGGTCAAGGGCGGTGAACTGCTGTCCGACGCCTTTGCGGCGCATCCCGTGGTGCCGAAGATTTATACCACGACGCTGATGGCGGGAGAGAAGAGCGGAAACATCGATGAGGTGCTGACGCGCTACATCAACTTTCAGCGGCTGGCCATGACGTTTCGCAAGAAGCTTTTCGTGTCGTTGATTTATCCCACGCTGCTGGTGACCGTGGTGACGATTATGGTGATGTTTCTTTTCACCTACGTGGTGCCGAAGTTTGCGGAGCTGTTCAATAGCCTGGATGCGCAGCTTCCGGCGATCACCCTATTCATGCTGGCGGTGGGGCAGTACGCGCAAAGATATTTTCCCTTTGTCATTCTCGGGCTGGGGTTGGCGGGATTTGTGTTCTGGCAGTGGGGAAAGACGGATCGCGGAGCCGATCAGATTGACCGCTTCGTCCTGGGTTTGCCGTTGCTGGGAGATATCCGACTGAAACATCAAATCGCGACCTTTTCGCGGATGCTCTCTACGCTGTTACAGGGCGGCCTGCCGCTGGTACCGTCGATGGAGACGGCCGGAAGTTCAATGACGAGCCGGCGCATCGTGAAGGGCGTAATGCGGGCAAGTGTAAGGGTCCGCGAGGGGCAGGGACTGGCCGGCAGCTTGGAGGAACAAGATATTTTCCCCGACCTCGCAGTGGAAATGCTGGAAGTGGGCGAGTCGACGGGAGCACTGCCGGCGATGCTGAATTCGGTGGCGGAATTTTATGAGGAGGACGTGCAGACGGCGTTGGGAGCCTCAATGGCGCTGATTGAGCCGCTGATTCTGATGGTAATGGCGGTGTTTGTGGGCGGAGTGTTGATCTCGCTGTATCTGCCGATCTTCACCTTGGGAGTCCACTGAGTTGGAGTCGGATTGAAGTTTTCGCAGTGACGCTGGAGATGTGAGAAATGGCAATGGCGGAGAAGAAATCACTTTTCGTGCACGGTGAGAACGGCGGCCAGCTGACTACCACGGGCAATCCGATCACCGACCTGGAACGGGCGCAGGATGTGGCGCGACGCTATCGCTGCGAATTTGTGGACCTCACCGACTTCCAGCTGCATCATGAGCTTTTCAAGAAATTCTCGCCGGAATTGATGTTCCGCTACAACTTCGTGCCGCTGGAAGAGACGTCCGACGGCAAGCTGGCGATTGCCATCGCGGACCCCAGCCAGCTGATGATGATCGACGAAATCAGTTTGCTGCTGCAGAAGCGGATCGTAACCAAAGTAGCGACGCTGAAACAGATCAGCGACATTCTGAAGAAGACGGAACAATCGCAGCGCGTTCTGGAAGAGGCCAGCGAAGGCTTCCAGATCATTCGCGAAGACGAAGCTACCGGCGTCGAAGAGACGCTGACCATCGACAGGCTGACGGCGGCGGGCGATACGAGTCCGATTATCCGGCTGGTGGATACCACGATTTTTACTGCGCTGCAACGGCGGGCCTCCGACATTCACATCGAAACGCGAGACGACTCGGTGGTGATCAAGTTCCGCATCGATGGCGTGCTGACACAGGCCATGCCGCCCATCGGGAAGGAACATCACTCGACTGTCATTTCGCGTATCAAGGTGATGAGCGAGCTGGATATTTCCGAACGGCGCGTGCCGCAGGACGGACGCTTCCGGGTGAAGTACAACGGGCGCGCCATCGACTTCCGCGTATCGATCATGCCGTCGATCCACGGGGAAGACGCCGTGCTGCGCGTGCTGGACAAAGAATCGATGAGCGAGAAGTTTCGAACGCTCACCCTGGACGTGGTTGGTTTTGATGAGGATGACCTGCGAAAATTCCGGCGCTACATCAAAGAACCGTACGGCATGG
>Ga0182018_10005338_pt1 | contig 10382 bp, 9 predicted proteins | sample 812P2MmetaG_FD_120490 | JGI IMG/M metagenome (GOLD analysis project Ga0182018, IMG submission 120490) | Permafrost microbial communities from Stordalen Mire, Sweden - 812P2M metaG | ecosystem: Environmental > Terrestrial > Soil > Wetlands > Permafrost | place: Sweden: Stordalen | collected... | reverse complement strand
TGTTTCCGAGTCGGCGCGCTGTGTTTGGCACCCGCTGCATGCGCCGCCCCGAAGATTTGACAAGCGATGGACTTGGGGGTCAACATGCCGGTCATCGGGAGACACAAACGCGTTCTAGCCGTCGTCTTGCTGGCGCTGGCGATAGGTGGCGCGCTCGCGGCCCTGGCCGTATATCTGCACAGGGTCGATATCCCCGTGCTCGAGCCAAAGGGGCCGATTGCTTCTCAAGAGCAGCACCTCATCATCATCACGGCACTGCTGAGTCTGTTCGTCGTCATCCCAGTTCTCGGTCTGGTTGTCGCGTTCGCAGTGAAGTACCGCGAAGGCAACACCAAGGCGCAGTATTCGCCGACGCTGGCCAGCAGCAAGCGGTTTGAGACGGCCTGGTGGATCTATCCCTCCGCGCTCATCGTGGTGCTCTCGATCATCACCTGGAACAGCGCGCACAGCTTGGACCCTTATAAGCCTCTCGATTCCAAGACTCCGGCGTTGACGATCCAGGTCGTGTCGTTGGACTGGAAGTGGCTCTTCATCTATCCCGACCAGCGCGTCGCATGCGTGAACGAGATGGTTATCCCCAACGACACACCCATCGATCTGCTCCTCACCTCTGACGCCCCGATGAACTCTTTCTGGATACCGCAGTTGAGCGGGCAAATCTATGCGATGCCCGGGATGCAGACCCAGCTCCACCTGGAGGCAAGCTCCGCGGGAACCTTCCGTGGGTTGTCAGCGAATATCAGCGGAGCTGGGTTCTCTAGCATGACATTTCAAACCAACTCCACATCCCTCTCTGCTTTCCGACAATGGATTGATGCGGCCCAGCGCTCACCTAAGGCGCTCAACCAGGGCGCGTATTCGGTGCTGGCGCGGCCGACTGAAAACGCACCCATCTCGTGCTACGCCGATAGCGATACTTCGCTCTTCTCGTCGATCATTTTGCGATACATGACGCCGGACAGCAGCTCGATGAGCATGGCGCCGGGAAGTCGCTCGATGAACATGGCAGAGGCGAGCAGCTGATGCGCACCAACGTCACGTGGCGCCCATGACCCTAGCGAATGAGGTCACAGGACGCCTGACCTGGGGTGCGTTCCTGCACGGTCTGATCACCGAGGGCGCGGTGTTCGGCATGCTTCTGGCGATCATCGCGCTGGCCGCGCTCGTCACCTACAAGCGCCGCTGGCGATGGCTCTGGAGGGAGTGGCTGACTACCGTCGATCCCAAGAAACTTGGGGTGATGTACATCCTCGTTGCCATAACGATGCTCGTCCGCAGCGGTGCCGACGTCCTGCTGATGCGTCTCCAGCAGGCCACGTCCGTGGGCTCGTCACAGGGTGTCATCCCCACCAGCATGTTCCAGCAGCTCTTTTCGGCGCACGGGACGATCATGATCTTCTTTGTCGCCATGGGGCTGATGTTCGGCATCATCAACCTGGTCCTGCCGCTGCAGATCGGCTCCCGCGACGTCGCGTTTCCCTTCCTCAATGCCACGAGTTTCTGGCTCTTTGCGGCGGGAATGGCACTCGTCAATGTGTCTCTGGGAATTGGCCAATTCTCCGCAGCTGGCTGGTTGGCGTACCCTCCGCTCTCGGAGTTGCAATACAGTCCCGGAGTTGGGGTCAGTTACTGGATCTGGAGCCTCCAGATTGCCGGCATCGGCAGCCTGCTCGCGGCCGTGAACTTCTTCGTCACGATCCTCAGGATGCGCTGTCCGGGAATGACCTTGATGAAGATGCCCATGTTCGCGTGGAGTGTTCTGTGCAGCATGTTTCTTGCCATGTTCGCGTTCCCAATTCTCACTGTCACGCTCGCCCTTCTCTTCCTCGATCGCGCCATCGGGACCCACTTCTTTACCGCCGGTGGTGGTGGCAATATGATGATGTACGTCAATCTGATATGGGCGTGGGGGCATCCAGAAGTTTATATCCTTGTTCTCCCCGCCTTTGGCATCTATTCAGAGGTGGTGGCAACCTTTTCCCGTAAGCCGCTGTTCGGCTACGCGTCAATGGTAGTGGCCCTCATAGCCATCACCATTCTCGCCTTCTCGGTCTGGGTGCACCACTTCTTCACCATGGGCGCGGGCGCCGATGTCAACGGCTTCTTCGGCATCATGACCATGATCATCGCGGTCCCGACCGGCGTCAAGATCTTCAACTGGCTTGCGACGATGTTCCGCGGGCGAATAAAATTCGCGACCCCGATGTATTGGTTCATGGGCTTCGTCGGCCTGTTCACCATCGGTGGGGTCGCAGGTGTGATGCTCGCGATGCCGGCGATCGATTTCCAGTTGCACAACAGCCTGTTCCTGGTCGCGCACTTCCACACCATGTTGGTGAGCGGCGTCCTATTCGGTGACTTCGCCGGTCTGATCTACTGGTTCCCGAAAGTCTGTGGCTTCCGGCTCAACGAACGGCTCTTGCGGTACTCGTTCTGGTGTTGGTTCATCGGCTTCATCGTCGTCTTTGTGCCGCTTTACATCCTAGGCTTTATGGGTGCAACCCGGCGTCTCGATCACTACGCCGCGTCGACCGGTTGGCAACCACTCTTCATCGTCTCGGGCCTCGGGTCGCTGATCATCGCAGCGGGGCTCGCGTTGCTCATCCTTCAGGTGGGAGTCAGCATCCGCCAACGAGCTACGACCCGAGACGTCGATGGCGACCCATGGAATGGCCGCACGCTCGAGTGGACGACCACCTCGCCGCCCCCGGTCTATAACTTTGCCACCATCCCGGTCGTCCATGGGCGCGATCCATTTTGGGCGGCGAAGCAGCAAGACGCTGCGCCGTCAGGGACGCGAGTGTTCAGCGATATTCACATGCCGAAAAACACCCCGGTTGGAATGTTCGTCGGCGGGTTTGCCTTTCTGGTCGGCTTCACGCTGATTTGGCATATCTACTGGCTCACGATTCTCGCAGTGCTCGGGCTGCTCATCACGGCGGCGATCCGTACCACGAGTACGGACGAGAGCGAGTACATCATCCCGGCGTCCGAGGTAGCGAGGCTTGAGTCATCCCTACAAGGAGTACCCGCGTGAGCGCAGCGGAGTTCGCAGCGGGCGGCCAGACCGACGCACGCGACGGCGAGGTAGACGCCAAAGCGATCTTCGGGTTCTGGGTCTACCTCATGACCGACTGTGTGCTGTTCGCGGGCCTGTTTGCGACCTATGCGGTCCTCCGCGACAACACCTTTGGTGGTCCCGCCGGCTATCAAATTTTCAACATGCCCGAGGTTCTCGTGGAGACACTTGTGCTCCTGATGAGCAGCTTCACCTGCGGCCTGGGTGTGCTCGCTGCTCGGAGTAACCGCACGTCGCAGGTGCTGGGCTGGTTTGCGGCAACCTTTGTGCTTGGGCTCGTCTTCTTGACCATCGAACTCACCGACTTTCAAAGCCTCGTAACCCAAGGCAACAGCTGGACTCGAAGTGGATTTCTGTCGGCCTATTTCACCCTGGTCGGTACCCATGGCCTCCACATCACGATCGGCCTTCTGTGGATGGCCGTGCTCGTGGTGAGGATCCTCAAGACCGGTCTCACCAGGGGCAATGTACGCAGGCTCACGCTGCTCAGCCTCTTCTGGCACTTCCTCGATTTGGTCTGGATCTTTATCTTTACGATTGTGTATCTGATGGGGGCTGCGCGAGTATGAGTGACCATGCTGGGCCGAGCATCCTTCCGGCGGAGATGAGGAGTGCCAGCTTACGCGGGTATATCTTCGGCTTCGCGGGATCCATTGTTCTGACAGTCGCGGCGTATCTGTTGGTCGTCGGTCATGCGTCCACGAACGGCGTGCTCGTATCGGCACTGGTGCTGCTTGCGCTGGTCCAGTTCGGGCTGCAGCTGGTCTTTTTCCTCCATCTGAATATGACGACGCAGCAGAAGTGGCGCCTGTATATGCTCGGTGCGATGGTCATCGTCGTTCTCGTCATCGTCATTGGCTCCTTATGGATCATGGGCAATCTCAACACGCGCATGACCCCCGCACAGGAGCAGCAGTATATGACCGCACAGGGCGGGCTCTAGGCGTACCGTCAGGGCACCCGTTATGGATCCTCGCGCCCGCCTATGAGTTTCGCGGGCTCCGTGCCGGCGCAGAGTGTTTGGACACCGGCTGAATGCGCCGGCCGTGACCGGTCCGCACCTTAGCAGCAACACTGCGCGCGGGCAGTCCCTTCTCGCCGAGCGTCCCGTTGCGGGCGCGCTCGATGTTGACCGCCGCGCCCACCAGCGCCAGATGCGTGAACGCCTGCGGATAGTTACCGAGCAGACTGCCGGTCACCGAGTCCGCCTCCTCGGCAAACAACCCAAGCGGTGACCCGAGCGCAAGCAGGCGCTCAAACAGGGACTGTGCCTGATCCAGTTCGCCGACGTGGGCCATCGCGTCGGCGAGCCAGAACGAACACAGCAGAAACGATCCTTCGGCGCTCGCCTTGCCTGCGTCGTGCGGGCTTCGAAGATACCTGCGGACGAGCACGCCGCCGTCACTCAGCTTCGCGCTAACGGCCGCGACCGTCTCCTTCATACGAAGGTCGTGGTCGGGTAGGAATCGCGTCTGGCTCATGCGGAGCACGGCTGCGTCGAGGGTGTCGCCGTCGAGCGTCTGCGTGAAGGCTCCAAGATGGGCATTCCAGCCGCGCTTCTGTATGGTGCTGTGGATCTCGCGCCGTGTCTTCACCCACAGGCGCTCGCGATGCGGCAGCTTGAAGTGACGGGCAATGCGCAAGCCCCGGTCCACAGCGACCCAGCACATCAGCTTGCTGTACGTGTAGTGCTGGTCACCAGCGCGCGGTTCCCAGATCGACCGATCAGGTTCTGTCCACCGCTCGATGGCCAGCTCTACCACCGGTCGGAGCTCATCCCACATGGCTCGGCTGATCTCCCCGCCGAATCGCGCATACAGATAGGCGGCGTCGAGCAACTCTCCATAGATGTCGAGCTGGAGTTGGTTGGCCGCGGCATTGCCGATCCGAACCGGTCGTGATCCACGATAGCCGGCGAGGTTGTCGAGGGTGGACTCCGGCGCGGTTGCCCGGCCGTCCAGGGTATAGAGGTTGGGAATGTCGTGCTTGGGGTGGTCGAGCCCGATCAAGCGTAACCACTTGAAGAAGGCGTCAGCCTCATGGATCAACCCAAGTTGGAAGAAGGCGTAGAGGGTAAACGCCGCATCGCGCAGCCACGTGAATCGATAGTCGTAGTTGTGGTGGCTGCCGATCCTCTCCGGGAGCGAGGTCGTGGGTGCCGCGATGATCGCGCCGGTCGGTGCGTAGGTCAGCAGTTTCAGCACCAATGCCGATCGCCAGACATGCTCTTGAAATGGCCCGTCGTAAGTGCAACCACCAATCCAACGCCACCAGTATTCCTGCGTGTCGCGAGCCAACTGCTGCGCATGCGCAGCACTCCACTTCCGCCGGCTGCAGTGCCCAGCGCGGCTCACGCGCAGGCCGAAGGCAACCGTCTCGCCCGCCCTGATGGTGAAGCGCTGCCGCGCCCGAACCTGCGGAAGCGACGACTGAATGCAGAAGTGATGCGGTCCGGCATCGCCGTGGAAATGGCCAGAACTGGAGATGAATCTCGTCGGCGCACGACCATAGTCGGGCGCGGGATCGATGACCGATTCGAGGTTTACGTGCCCGCTCAGACACTCGATCAAGCGAACCAGCCGAAGTTCACCTCGAGCGCGAGCATGATCCTCAACCTCGGGCGCCGTGACCGGCATGCAATCCACCAGCGTGACGACGCCAGTCGACGTTGAGTAGACGGTCCGGAGGAGATTGGAGCGGTCGCGATACTGCTGCCGGGCGCCGTGTCGGACGGTGGGCCGGATTTGCCAGGAGCCGCCTCGGCGGGCGTCGAGGATGCGAGCGAAAAGTGAGGGATCGTCGAAGCGCGGGAGACACAACCAGTCGACACTTCCATCGGCGCCGACCAGGGCCGCGCTGCGACAGTCGCCGATCAGGCCGTAGCCACTGATGGGCAGATAGCCGTGCGCAGATCGGCGTGCAGTGTCTAGGGTCACGTGCACGTTCCAGCCGTGCGCTCAGCCCAGGGTGTCTTCGCCGTCATCGCACATACAATGCACCGATGTAGCGCACGAACAGTCGACTGGTGACCGGGAAAGATGCCATCGCGCTGCTGCTGGTGATCCTCGCCGTCATCCTCGTCCTTGACAACCCCGCAGCACGACCATGCGGTTTCTCATACCCCAGGTGAGCGCGTCACCCTGGACGGCACTCCTCGCCCGCTTGATTCTCGGCGTCTGCTTGGGGGTGGGCCTCGCCGTCCGGCGGAGTGGTTCGCCCCGACTCTGAACGCACGCGCCAACGAGGAGATCGACGCCTTCGTTCCCTACGTCGTGTTTTCAACATGTCGCGGTGGTCCTTACCACCAGAAGACATTTCGGGCTGCCTCGCTCCTGCTGTGCGAACCTACCGCGATGGTGTCGAAGGGAATCGTGTCCCGGGCCTGAAGGTCGCCGGCGAGCATCACCGAGCACGAGGGGGACGCGATCTCAAGGTTCCGCTGGGAATCTGGCGGACCCACGATAGCCACCATCGGACCTGGTCATCTGTGGGCTGTTGCTGAGATTGTTACTGGGGGACGTGCACGCTCAGCGCCTGTCTCCAACCGAACCGTGTCTGCCGCGTGCGAGGAACGCTCGTCAAGCACCGCTGCGCCGCGTCAGTTCGTCCGTCAACCTACCCGAGGAGGAGCCCGATGTTTGGACACGTCAAGGACCCAGTTGTCGGAACTGCCACGGTGGTGAGCTTCACGGAGACCGGGGAGGCATCGGACTCGGGGGTTGTCATCATCGGTCAACTTCTCCTTCGCGCCGATGACCTCGAGGAGACCGTCGAGGTCACGGATACGATCCCGCTGTCGCAATGGCCGATTGATCGGGGCACTGTCTGGAAAGTCGCGTTTAGCCGCGAGAAGCCTACTCACGTCAGATTTCCGTGGGATGAGGTCAACCCCGAAGAAGTCCTCGCCGATGTTGACCGTCGGAACGAAGAGGTGGACCAACAGGCGCTCGCGGCCTCCATCATCGAAGGTGGGGGGCGCATCCGCTAACGTCGCCTCACAGTCAAGGCGTGCCATGGGCGCCTCAATAAGGAACTCGCCCGCCACGAGCTGAGACGGTCTTCCGCTCCATCCGCGCGATCACGCGGAATCGAATTTCATTACCAGACCTTCGGATCGGGCGTTGATAACAACGAGATGCGACTGCGCGAACCACTTCGGATCCCGAAGCCGCGGTATCGGCACGAGGAAGACACCGCTCAGTGGTACCGGGCGACCCGAGTCGATCGCCTTCACGTTCTGCTTGAAAGTTGAGTGTTGCTGGCGTGCGCCCCCGCGCGAGTCGCGTTAGGGCGCCGGAACCAGCAGCAGAGGGTTCGTTGTACGAGCCACGACGTCAGCCGCAACGCCTTCGCTGCAGAGCCACCGAGATGGTCGCTTTAAGGCGGCGGCGAACGAGGATGTCCCTTGTCGAACCGAGGCCCTGATGCAGGACAGTTTGGGCGGTATCTGACGTGCCAGTCGAGCGCGCGGGTGGTGGCCCCGCGGGTCGTGACCCCTCGGTGAGGCACGACGATGACTGCGTTCCCGACGGCCGTGCTTAGGTCTGTGTCGTCGTCAAGCCAACTCGCCGGCTCAAAGCGGGAACGGGCGTCCCGCCCAACGAATCGTAACCGGCCCTAAGGCCCACCGATGGTGATCGGCAGCTCGTCGACATCCAGCTCAGGGGTCAGCGCGTCCTCTCGGTCCTGGTCCCCGGAATCGTCGTCATCCGAAGCGTCTCCCTCGTCGGGAACGATCGAATCATCATCGTGGGTCTTCGGCATCCTCACTCATCGATATCCTCCAAAGGTCGCAACTATTGTTTCATCGTCACGGTCCGCTGCCTCACGCAGCCTTGGGTGCCGCAGCGGCCCCGCCCGTACATCCTCATCGTTGGCCGTTACGCTCGCGCAGCTCTCTTAGCTAACGGACCGCCGGGCAACCCTGCGCGGTGGTGAGCGCTACAAGCTCACAGCTGAGCGGGTGGCAAATCGCCACCCGCTCAAGAGAGAGAGACGTTTCGAAATATACAAACCAACGCGTCAGTTTCGCATGCTAGCATATCTGCATGCCCCGCATCTCGGAAGGCGCGCGCCTCGAGCGCCGCCAACAGCTCATCGATGCCGCATGGCGGTGTGCTGGCCGGATGGGATACAGCGAGCTCACCGTCGACGACATCTGTGCCGAAGCTGAGGTCAGCAAGGGTGCCTTCTACGGCTACTTTTCGTCGAAGCAGGACCTGCTCATTGCCCTCCTTGAAGAGGACGCGGCTGAACTCGATGGCCGGCTCGAGCGCCTCGCTCAGCGCAACATCTCCAATGTCGAGCGACTTCGCAGCTTTGCTCGCGAGATGTGTGAGCGCGGCACCGACCAGGCCCGAGTCCAGGTGCGTTCGGATCTCTGGGCCGCCATCCTCACCGAGCCAGCCATCCGTGAGCGAATGGTGTCAGCCGTTGGGCGGCGCAGAGCCATGTTGCGCGGCTGGATCGAGTTGGCCGTCGATGACGGCGAGATCGCCGACATTCCTGCCAACGCCTTCGCCTCGGTCCTCCTCGCTCTGGGCGACGGTCTGACGTTGCACGGCTCACTGGATCCCTCGGGATTCCGCTGGCCCAACATCGCGCGTGTGCTGGCGGCCATCTTCGCCGGACTCAGCGGCGACGAGGAGTGAGGCCAACCGCCCGTCGGCTCCACCTTCCGTCCGATCTTCACACACGAACGCTCGACTGGGTTCGGGGAACGCAGGGCGGGATCATCGCGATTGCGTTGGTCGTGGGAGCGGGCGGTGGACTCGGCGCAATCGTCTTTCGCGACCTCATCCGCTGGTTCACCATCCTCTTCACCGGCCACAGCGACTACAGCGCGGCCGGACACGCCATCAATCCGAACGTGCCCTGGCTCGGCATTTATTTCGTCATCCTGACGCCAGTTGTCGGTGGCCTCATCTATGGGCCCTTGATCCAGCTCTTCGCTCCTGAGGCTCGTGGCCATGGCGTCCCGGAGGTGATGCTCGCCGTTGCGGAGCGAGGCGGGAAGATTCGCCCTCAGGTCGCCGTGGTCAAATCCCTCGCCTCGGCGATCTGCATCGGAGCTGGCGGTTCCGTCGGGCGGGAGGGCCCGATCGTGCAGATTGGTTCGGCGCTTGGCTCCTCGATTGGGCAAGCGCTCCACGTCTCAGAAAACCGATTGCGTCTTCTTGTCGCCTGCGGCACTGCTGCGGGCATCTCGGCGACCTTTAACGCTCCCATCGCGGGCGTCTTCTTCGCCCTCGAGCTCATCGTCCAAGACTTCGCTGTCGATGCCTTCGGCGCCGTGGTGCTCGCCTCGGTGGTGGCGGATGTCATCGGCCGAGCAGCGTTTGGCAACCAGGCATTTCTCACGCTACCGGCATTCCACATTGTCTCCACGTGGGAGTTCGGCCTCTACGCCATCCTCGGGGTGCTGGGCGGTCTTGCTGGCCTTGCATTCATCCGGGTTCTGTACGGGACCGAGGATCTCCTGGACCACATCTGGCACGGGCCCGAATGGTTGCGTCCGGTGGCGGGGGGCGTGCTCCTGGGACTCCTGCTGCTGGCGCTCCCGGAACTGTATGGCGTCGGCTACCCGGTGCTCCAGAACGCTGTCGCCGGACAGATTGTTCTCGGGCTTTTGCTGCTCCTGCTTGTCGGCAAGATGCTTGCCACCAGCCTGACCATCGGTATCGGCGGATCGGGAGGTGTCTTCGCACCGTCGCTGTTCATGGGCGCGATGCTGGGAACCGCCTTCGGTCTCGTCGCCCACATGCTGTTCCACACCGCGGTGGCACCAGCCGGTGCGTACGGTCTCGTGGGGATGGGGGCGGTCTTCGCCGGAGCGGCACGAGCACCGATCACCGCGGTGATCATCATCTTCGAACTCACGGGCGACTACACGATCATCCTGCCGTTGATGGTCGCAATCGTGGCGGCCGCTGCTATCAGCAGTCTGCTGTCCAAAGACACGATCTATACGCTCAAGCTCCGTCGCCGAGGCATCGACATCCTCAAGAGTCGTGCGCCGAATCCCATGCGCGTACTCCGAGTTCGCGACGCCATGCAACAGGTGCCCAAGGCGATCACAGCGACGACGCCGCTCCGCGACGTGGTAACCAGATTCGCTGAAGAAGGCACGACGGACCTCCCGGTGGTCGATGCCGCCGGCAGATACTGCGGAGTGGTGACCGCCGTGGCGCTGGAGACCGCCTTACGGAACGACACACTGGATATGGCTTCCGTCGATGTTGCGGAGATGCCACCCACGGTCACCTCCGAGGCGACGTTGGAGGCGGCACTCTCGCAACTCGTC
>Ga0182018_10005336_pt1 | contig 10383 bp, 5 predicted proteins | sample 812P2MmetaG_FD_120490 | JGI IMG/M metagenome (GOLD analysis project Ga0182018, IMG submission 120490) | Permafrost microbial communities from Stordalen Mire, Sweden - 812P2M metaG | ecosystem: Environmental > Terrestrial > Soil > Wetlands > Permafrost | place: Sweden: Stordalen | collected... | reverse complement strand
CTGGAGCGGATCCAGGCCAATAGCAGTTCGGCACAACTGGTGGACGCAGACGAACTGCTGAAGAGGGCGAGCGACCTATGCAGCGAATCGGGCGACGCGTGGTATTACCGCTCTCTGGTGGAGGCCAAGCTCGGACGCGCGCGGATTGCCACCTTTGCAATGCAGAACGCGCAGTCGTTTTCTTCCGATGCGCTCAACGAGGGGCTGAATCCATTTGTGCTTGCGACTCCAGGCACCAACGGCGCCGCGCCGCCGGCAAAGGTGCGGCAGAAGTGGGCGCTGATTATCGGCATCGGGGACTTTGCCGACCCCAACATTGAACCGCTGCGCTATTCGATGGGGGACGCGGAGTCCTTTCGCGACGTTCTTCTGGATGCCAAGGGGGGTGGATTCAAGGCGGGGAATGTGCGCCTGCTGACGAACCAAGACGCGACGCTACGCGGCATCAAGGAGGGCATCAACTGGCTGGCACGAAGCGCTGCCCCGGATGACATGGTAGTGGTTTATGTGGCGACGCATGGTTCGTCGCGGGACCTCGATACGGTGGGAGCGAATTACATCATTACCCATGACACGGAGGTTGGGGCGAATATCAACCCCGATTCGCTTTATGCGACCGCGTTGCCGATGGTCGAGCTGGCCAATGCGGTTGCTACTCGAGTGAAGGCGCGGCGGACCGCAGTTTTTCTGGACACTTGCTACAGCGGAGGTTCGACCGAGGCCGGAGGAAAGCTGCTGGCGCCGGGAGTTGCGACAGCGTCTGTCTCTGCTGCCACTCTCGAACACATCAGCCAGGGAACGGGACGCATCATCCTCACCGCGAGCCGGACCGATGAGGAGTCATTGGAGAGCGATACGCTGCATCATGGATATTTCACCTACTTCCTGGTGCAGGCGCTGCGAGACCGGCCCGAGCAGCCGCTGAGCAGGGTGTTCGCCTATGTCCAGCAGCACGTAGCGGAGAAAGTCGCCGCCGATTACAAACAATATAACCTTCACCAGGACCCGGTCATGAGCCGCAGCGCGGACGATGCGGACTTTTCGCTTGTTGCCGGCGGAGAAGGCGCTACGGCATCGGTTGCGAAGAGCGCAGCGGGCGTCAAGGGCCTGAGGTGAGGAAACCTCGGGCCTACATCTGAGGGGAATTGGCTAGCGAGACTTTTTCCTGGCGGGTTTGGTGCGGGATTTTGCGGGGGGCTTTGGGGCTGGCTTTGCTTTCGGTTTGGGAGCGGGCTTGCGTGGGGCTGGCTTAGGGGATGGCTTCGACGCGGGCTTTGCAGCGGGCTTGGGTGAGGGCTTGTGTGCGGCGGGTTTGGGTGCAGAGGGTTTGGGTGTGGCTTTGGGAGCGGGGGCGGGATTTGCGGCGGTTTCGGCGGCGGCGGCTTCGGCCTGCTGGCGCAGGGCGTGGATGACGACGCGGAGCATCTCTTCTTCGGGCGCGGGCTTGCCGGTCCAGATTTCGAACTGGCGGGCGCCTTGCTGGACGAACATCTCGACGCCGGTGATGATGGGGATCGACATCTGGCGGGCGAGGCGGAGGAGCGCGGTCTCGAGCGGGTTGTAGACGAGGTCGAAGACGAGGCGGGTGTTGAGGTCTTTGGCTTCGAGGATGGGCGCGGCCTTGTTGCCGGCCATGCCGACGGGTGTGGCGTTGATGATGACGTCGAAGGAGGATTTGGGCAGGGCGTCCTTGCGGATGGTCTTGGAGCCGGACTGGCGGGCGAGTTTCTGCGCGGTCTCCGGGGTGCGGTTGAGGATGAAGACTTCTGCGCCTCTATCGCGCAGGCCGAAGACGGCGGCGCGTGCGGCCCCGCCGGCTCCGAGGACGAGGACCTTGGCGCCGCGGAGGGGGAGGCGTTTTTCGAGGGGGCCGACGATGCCGGCGACGTCGGTGTTGAAGCCGAACAGCTTGCCTGCGTTCTCGCCGGAGGGGACGCGGAGGATGGTGTTGCAGGCGCCGATCTTAGCGGAGAGGGGATCGGTGTGCTCCAGGTGCTGCATGATCTCCTGCTTGAGGGGCATGGTGACGGAGAGGCCCTGGATGGGGATTTCCTGCACGAGCTTGAGGAGGTCGGAGAGGCGGCTGGTTTGCAGGGCGAGGTAGACGGCGTTGACGGTCTCGCGGCGGAAGGCCGTGTTCATCATGATGGGCGAGAGGGAGGAGCGGACGGGGTTGCCGGCGACGCCGTAGACCTTGGTGGCGGCGTCGACCTGGTCGATGCGGTAGGTCTCGATGAGGGTGCGGGCGGCGATCTGGCCGGGCCCGGTCTCTTCGCCGGGGGTGGCGGCGGCGAAGGTGAAGGCGGAGCCGGCGCGGACGCCGAGGACGCGCGAGATGATGCCGGCGTCGCCCATACAGATGCCGATGATGTTGGTGTGGTCGTTCATGCGCTCGAGGAAGCGGATGAGGGTGACGTTGTCGACGAGGGCCTTGGCGGTGGGGACGATCTTGACGAAGTCGGGGGAGAAGCGCTCGATGCGGTTGAAGGTGGCGTCGAGGTCTTTGGTGGCGTGGAAGTCGTGGTGGCTGACGATGAGGCCGATGCCGGTGTCGCGGAGCTTCTGGACACCGGGCCGCTTGAGGGACTCGGCGGACTCGAGTTCGAGATCGATGAGGTGGAAGCCGGTTTCGGCGGCGTGGGAGAGGACTTCGACTTCTGCGGAAAGGGTGCCGGCGAACTTGCCGCCGTTGGCGGTGCGGCGACAGGTGGCGATGGCGGTGGCGGCGGTGTTGGCGGCGAAGAACTGCTTAAACTTTGGGAGGGCGAGGAGGGGTTTTTCGAGGTAGTCGAGGCGGAACTCGAGGAAGGGGGTTTCCTTGACGACGGCTGTGGCCTTCTCGATCATCTCCGCGGGGGTGGCGCCGGTGATGGCGACGCAGACCTTGGCGATGCGGGAGCGGAGGAACAGAGAGGCCATACTGGGCGGGTTCGAGATCATAGGCGCAATCGCGTATCTTACAGAGCAGTCGGCCCGGATGCAAATTTTCGGGGCGTTTTGCGGGCGATTAACGCATCCGGTTTGGGAAGCGAGAACTCGATGCGCCGGTCTCCTGCGGATGTTCCGCCAGCCGGCTGCGCGGAGATACTATTGGGAATGGCGGGTGCGGTAAGGTAGACATTTAGAATGAGAGAGTTATGGGTTGGGTAGAGAGCGACGAGGCGATTGGGGCGGTGGATGAACTGCTCGCGAGGGTTGGGCTGGAGCATGGGCGGCGGACGACGCGGGCAGGAACGTGGGCGGGTGGAGAGAGGAAGGGGAAGGTAAGGGGGAAGGCCGCCGGAGTTGAGGCGGTGGCGAGGCAGGCTTCCGGGATTGCGGCGGGGAGTGTGGTGCGGGTGGAGGGTTGGGAGCGGTATGGATGGCTGCGGCATGGGTTCAGCGCGCGGGGAGGTGGGGTTTCGAGGGTTTATGGGGAGGGCCCGCGGGGGGGCTCGTTGAATGTGGGTTGGACGAAGGAGGACGATGCGGGGAATGTGGCGGAGAACAGGCGGCGATTGCTGGCGGAGATTGCGGGTTCGGGTGCGGCGCGGCTGGTGACGATGCGGCAGATTCATTCGGGGCTGGTGCGCATAGTGGAGGCGGGCGATGGCGCGCTGGAGGGAAGGCTGGAGACGGCGGAGGGGCGTGCGGTGCTGCGCGGCGATGGGATGATGACGGACATTGCGGGGGTGATGTTGGGAGTGCAGACTGCGGACTGCGTGCCGGTGCTGGTGGCGGATGTGCGGCGGCGCGTGGTGGCGGCGTTCCATGCGGGTTGGCGCGGGACGCTGCGGCGGATTGTGGAGCGAGGCGTTGGGACGATGCGGCTGCGGTATGGGTCGCGGCCGGGAGACTTGATTGCAGCGGTGGGGCCGTCGATTGGGGCGTGTTGCTACTCGGTGGGGGAGGAGGTGCGGGCGGAGTTTGGGTCGCAGTTTGAGTATGCGGGGGAGTTGTTTTCCGAGGCGTACGATTCCGATCCGGTGCGGGAGAAGTATCCGCTGCTGTTTTTAACGGCGCGGGCTCCGGGGCACTCGAATATCGGGCCGCAGATTCATCTTGATTTGTGGGAGGCGAACCGGCGGCAGTTGCTGGATGCGGGGATTCCGGCGAAGCGGATTGCGGTGGTGGGGGAGTGTACGGCGTGTGCGCGGGTGGGTGGCGAGCTGAAGTACTTTTCGCATCGCGGGGAGAGCGGGTTTGCGGGGCGGATGATGGGGGTGGTGGGGGTGGCTGGTGAGCTGTGTTGACAATTGTATGTACAGAGCGGACAATTGGAGAGTGACGGTTGGAATTCGACTGGGACGAAGCGAAGGACCGCGAGAACCTTCGCAAACATGATGTTGGGTTTGAGACAGCGAAACTGGTCTTCGATGATCCGCTGGCTGTTACGGTGCGCGCGGATTCAGATGAGGCGGAGGAGGAACGCTGGGTGACTGTGGGATCCGTTGGATCTCACGCGGTAGTCCACGTTGTGAGCACTTGGCGCGGAGACTCGGTTCGGATGATCTCGGCCCGTAGAGCGACTGCGGCAGAAAGGAGACGCTATGAAGAAGCTAACGAAGGAACAGAAACGGGACATCGCAGCAATCGCGGCAAAAAAGGACGAAGACATTGATTTGTCCGACATGCCGGAGGTCACGGATTGGAGCGGCGCGGTCGTTGGGATGTTCTATCGTCCCCCGAAGCGTCCGGTGACGATGCGGCTGGATGAGGATGTACTGGCGTGGCTGAAGGGGTTTGGGCGAGGGTATCAGACGAAGGCGAACCTGCTGCTGCGACACGCGATGCTGAACAGCGGGGCGAGGAAGCCGAGCCGCGGACGTTAGGAGCCTCTGAATGAGTGCGGCGATTCAGGGGCGAGACGAAGGGCCATTTCGTGAGCTGTAAGCTTTGAGCCGATCAGTTGTCAGTCCAAAGGCACTTCATCAGAGTTTCGCTGGCGCGCGCGATCGCCGGCTGTGGATAATTTCTTTACCGGGCCTTCTTTCAAGTTCAATATGCACCTAGAACAGTTTCATAATCTGGAGCCTCGTTTTGATGGGGCGAAAGGTGGATTTGCCGGACGGCAATGAAGTTAGCGTTGACCTTGAATGGAATTGACAACGCATAACTCGAACACATATTGTGCCGAAATATGAACTTTATCAGCGGTCTCCTCTCCCCTCGCGCAGCCAGCGTTTTTAGCGTGGTTCTAGCCTCCCTTCTACTGTTTTCAGGCCGTGCATCCGCTCAGGGTTATGGGTCGATTGTTGGAACGGTGACGGATACCACCGGGGCGGCGGTTGCGAACGCCACGGTGACGGCGACGCAGACCGATACGGCACGCAAGACGGTGGTGACAAGCGATGCTGCTGGGGCGTTTGTGTTTCCGACGCTGTCTCCCGCGGGCTACTCGATTTCGGTGTCGGCGCCGGGATTTGAGACGTACAACCAGACCGGCGTGGTGCTGGAGGCCGACCAGGCGCTGACGGTGAAGGCGAAGCTGGCGATTGGGGCGACGACGGAGACGGTGGAGGTGACGTCGGCGGTGCCGCAGGTGGACACGACGACGGGCACGTTGTCGCAGGTGATCAATACGGAGAGCGTGGTGGACCTGCCGCTGAATGGAAGGAATGCCGCGGGCTTGATCACACTGGTTGCGGGCGTGGTGGTGGCGCCAGGCAACGGACTGGACCAGGGCGCGACGAAGACGTTTCCGGTGGCGGTGTCGGTGACGGCGAATGGAGCGCAGGCCAACCAGTCAAACTATCTGCTGAACGGCGGCAACAACCTGGACGAGCTGACGAACGTGAACGGGCCGTATCCATTCCCGGACGCGATCCAGGAGTTCAGCGTGCAGACGAGCAACTACAACGCGCAGTATGGGCAGGCGGCGGGCGCGGTGGTGAACATCGTGACCAAGGCGGGCACGAAGAGTTTCCATGGGTCGGCATTCGAGTTTTTGCGCAATGGCTACTTCAACGCGAAGCCGTATTTTGCGACTTCGGCGGACACGATCCACCGGCACCAGTTTGGCGGGACGATCGGCGGGCCGGTGATTATCCCGCACATCTCGCGTGGGCAGAGCACGCAGTTTTTCTTTGGCTATCAGCACACGCTGTTTCATCAGCTTTCGAGCAGCTCGCAGGCGACGGTGCCGACCCTGGCGGAGGAAGGACGGACGCCGGGCGGGCCGACCTATGCGGATTACGGAAGCCTGTGCACGGGGACGTTTACGGCTGCGGGTACGGGGACAAATCCGGGGAGCAACTACTGCAGCAACTCCGCGCAGCAGCTTTACAACCCGTTTACGGGGAAGGAGTATCCGCTGAACCAGATTCCGGCGACTGACTTCGATCCGGCGGCGGTGCAGCTGGAGACGCACATCCCGGCGTACACGGGCACACCGGCGGCGGGCAAGGTTGGCGGCGTGGTGTTTTACGACAAGCCGACGATCCAGGCGTACAACGAGTACTTTGCGCGCGTGGACCACGACTTCGGCGGCAGCGACCACTTGTTTGGGCACTACTACAACAACGACTTCGCGCAAGCGGGGATTTTCGATCCCAACGAGTTGCTGAGTTACGCGTCGTTTTCCAATGTGCATTACCAGAGCGCGCTGCTCTCGGAGACGCATACGTTCACCAACAACCTGCTGAACAGCCTGGTGGTGAGTTATCAGCGCGAGATCTCGCTGCGCGGCGGGCCTCCGGGATCGCCGGATGTGACGGACTACGGCGTGACAAACCTGTATCAGCCGCCGGAGAACAAGACGATCCAGTCGGTGGGCATCTCGGGGTACTTTACGATCTCGTCCTCGGCCTATGCGCTGTGGGAGCGGAACAATTACACGTTCAACGACGACTTTCACTGGGTGAAGGGCAACCACAACTTCGGGTTCGGCGGGCACATTGAGCTGAGCAAATTCGATCTGACGAACACGGGCAGCAGCAATGGAACGTTTGCGTTTGCGTCGGTCAGCTTGGGCTCGCCGACGACCTCGCCGCAACTGAACTATGTGAATGCGCTGGCGAACTACCAGCTTGGGTATATGAGCACGTTCCAGCAGGGGATCGCGGAGTTTATCAACGACCGCAACAACTTCCCTGGGCTGTATGCGCAGGACAGCTGGAAGGTGACGCCGCGGCTGACGCTGGACTATGGGCTGCGCTGGGAGGAGTTCTCGCCGTGGACCGACCGGCTGGGGGGAACGACGGTGTTCAACCCGGCAGGCTACACCGCGAACACACACTCCAGCGTGTATCCGAACCTTCCGGCGGGGATGCTGGTCTCGGGCGACAGCGGGATCGCGCCGCAGGGCGTCTACAACCAATACAACAAGTTCATGCCGCGGGTTGGATTTGCGGTCGATGTGTTTGGGGATGGGAAGACTGTGGTGCGGGGAGGTGCGGGTATCTTTTATCAGGACCGGCTGCCGGGATTCACGAACCTGAACCAGGTGGCGGGCTCGCCGTATACGATCAGCGCGAAGCTGACCGATCCGGGGAAGTCGGCGGGCGCTCCGGGCGGGCCGTTCAGCAACCCGTATTGCACGGGATGCGCGGCGGGCGCGGTGGCGAACCCCTTCCCGTATTCGCTGCCGTTCCCTTCCACCAAGGTCTTTCCGACGCCGCAGCTGCTGCTGGAGTACGCCGCGAACGGGCAGTTCCATGTGCCGGTGACGGACGACTTCAACCTGACGATCGAGCGGCAGGTGATGAACGATGTGGCGCTGCGACTGGCCTATGTCGGTTCGGTCTCGCGGCATGAGTGGGTCGATCTGGAGCTGAACCCGGCGGTGAACAATGGGTCCGGGTTGAGCACCGACCTGCGGAGGCCGTACAACACGGCGCCGAATGTTGCGCCTTGCACGACAGCGACGGGATGCGCGGCGAGCTATACGCAGATTGTCGAGGCTGACATGAGCGGCGCAGGGAGCTATAACTCGATCCAGGCGACGGTGGAGAAGCGGATGTCGCATGGCTTCTCGTTCCTGTTCAATTACACCTACTCTAGGGCGCTGGACGATCAGCCGTATGCGCTGGGCGTGTCCAACACGGAGGACCTGAACGCGGGCGAGTCGTATGTGTATCCGTCGTATCCGGCGGGCGTGAACGGCGGCACTCCGGCGAACTACAAGGCGCTGGATTATGGGCCGTCGGACTTCGACCATCCGAATGTGTTCTCAGCCACGTATGTGTATCAATTTCCCAAGCTGAGCGAGGGCAATGGGGCGCTGCGGGCGGTGGTGAACGGCTGGCGGATAAGCGGGCTGATTCAGCACCACACGGGAGACGCGCTGACGGTGACGGCGGGGTCGGATGTGTCGCTGACGGGGTTGAATCAGGACCGCGGCCAGCGAGTTCCGGGCATCGCGACCTATAGCTCGGCATCCGGCGCGGGGACCTGCACCACGGCGGCGCACTGCTACAACTGGCTTGCCAACGGGGCGTTCGTGAAGCCGACGAATGCGGGGCCGCTGACCGGGACGGGGTTTGGCAACGTGGTGAAGGGTTCGATCCGCGGGCCAGCGTATACGGACTGGGATGCGGCGGTGCTGCGGAGCTTCCCGATCTATCGTGAGTCGGACCTGGAGTTCCGGGTGGAGTACTTCGACCTCGTCAACCACACGATCCTTGGCGACCCGGCCACGTCTCTCTCTTCGGCGACGTTTGGGCAGGTGACGAGTGAGAATGCGGCGGGGCCGAGGATTGCGCAGTTCTCGCTGAAGTTGAAGTTCTAGAGCGGGGCGGGTTCGAGGTTAGTGCGGATGCGGGCGCCAGGGCTTCTCAGAAGGGTGAGAGCCGGGCGCCCGCGCTGCATTTGGGGCGGGTTTGCGCTAGTGGGTGGGGAGTGGGGTGTCGAGGAGGAGTTTGATGGCTTGCTGGTAGGTCATGGGGGGGACGGGCTGGAAGTTGGCGGTGTCGTAGACGAGGCGCTGCTTGACGGTGCGGACCATGAGAGCGCGGACGGTGAGTTGCTCGTCGATGTGGTCGACGATGAAGCGCTGGGGGGCGTCGCCTGGTTGGCCGCCGGATTGGACATAGGTTGGGGCGGCGGACTGGTGGAGGGTGACGGTGCCGCCGGGGAAGAGGTGGGCGACCATACCCCAGCCGATGTTGACGGGGCGGAAGACGTCGGCCTGGAGGCTGACCACGCGGCGGGTGCGGGCGTCGATCCAGACGCGGCCCTCGAGGCCGGTGAGGGTTTCGGACTCCATGTCTGGGGGCGACCATTTGGGGTTGGGTTTGAAGTCGAGGACGACGAGGGTGGGGTCTGAGGCGGGTTGGGGGGCGAGCTGGGTTGAGGGCTGACTGGAGGGTTGGCTGGGGGGTGGGGGCTGGCCGGGGGCGTAGCTCCAGAGCATGGCGTCGGGCATGAGCTTGAGCATGTGGACGCCGAGCTTCTTGTTGTCCTGCTCGCGGTGGACGTGGCGGAAGAAGTCGCTGGGGGAGGCGAGGAGATCGTTGAGGCGCTGGCGCTCGGCGGCGTCTTCTTCGGGGGTGAGCGGGCGGCCATCGCGCTGGATGAGGCGGGCGACACTGCCGTCGGGGGTCTCGATCTGGTCGCGTAGCTGGTCACCCTTTTCGGTGACATCGTGGAAGCGGTAGCGCAGGTAGGAGCCGGGGTGCTGGACGACGAGAGCCTCGTTGTTGGCGCAGTCGAGCGCCCAGGAGCGGGCGGGCTCGGCAAGAGACGGTGGAGCCGATGGCTGCGATGACGCCGCGATGGAGGCCGGGTAGGCGATGGCGAGGAGGAGGGCGGCGATGATGAGCGACGCGCGCGGGCGGGGGGGCCGCAGCGATGTGCGGTGGCTGGGTGGAGATGCCGATGGGCCGGGCTTTATTTCCTGGGATGAATCGGATGAGTGCATGCGCCCCGTCTTGCTGGGTTTGACGAGACCCGCGGGCGCAAAGTTTTCCACCCCCGCGTGGGTCCAGAACTTAAGCGAGTTTAGAGCATTTCGGGTGGCGCGGTGAGTGGGAGAGGGTTGGCGAAGCTTGCCGCGAAGTTTGCCTCGGAGCGCGGGGCTGGGTATAGTTCGGGCAAGCGACACAATTCGAGCAAACGCATTCAGGGAGTGACACGCAGATGAAGCCAGCAGAGGGTTCCACCGTTATTGGGATGTCGGTCACGATCCGCGGAGAGTTGTCGGGGAAGGAGGACCTGTATATGGATGGCGTGGTGGAGGGGACGATCGCGCTGCTGGAGGGTCGGCTGACGGTGGGGCCGAATGCGCGGGTGATGGCGGACATTGAGGCGCGCGATGTGGTGATCTTTGGGCTGGTGGAGGGAAATGTGCATGCGACGGGGCGGATTGAGCTGCGCGATTCCGCGGTGGTGAAGGGCGACCTGATCGCGGGGCGGCTCTCGATCGAGGAGAGCGTGAGCATGAAGGGCCGGGTACAGTTGCAGGAG
>Ga0182018_10005335_pt1 | contig 10388 bp, 8 predicted proteins | sample 812P2MmetaG_FD_120490 | JGI IMG/M metagenome (GOLD analysis project Ga0182018, IMG submission 120490) | Permafrost microbial communities from Stordalen Mire, Sweden - 812P2M metaG | ecosystem: Environmental > Terrestrial > Soil > Wetlands > Permafrost | place: Sweden: Stordalen | collected... | reverse complement strand
TTTTCAACGCGTCTCGTAACGGGTGGCCGAACGGGAAAATCTCCCCCACCCGCCGGCCCATCATGCCCGCCGCCGTCGCGGACAGGAATTTTTCCGCGGACGGGCTGATCAGCATAGCCCGCCCCTCGGCGTTGAACAGAAGGATTCCGTCTTCCAGACCTACCATCACTTGATCCAGGTTTTCGCGAAGCGTCGAGAAAACTTCGCGGACGTCCCGCAGTTGCTTTCCGATCCGGCTGATCTTGGTGCTGACCAGTCCCAGTTCGTCGTGCCGCTCCACTGGCGCGAGATCGATTTCGCCCGCGGAGATACGGTCCAGTTGCGCGGAGATGCGCGCCAGAGGGGCCAGCGATATCGCGCTCAGGATGGCCGCCAGCAGCGTGGACAATACCACCGCGCCCAGGGCCACGATGCCGGCCGATTGCAGACCCGGGGAAACCTCGTCGCGCAACAATGTGGAAGACAGTCCGATGTGAATATCTCCGAAGGGAGCGGCGCCTAGATTGAAGGGCAGAGAAACTTCGAAAATCATGGGCCTGCCGTACAGCACTTTCAATTGCCGCGGGAAGTTCGAGCCGACCAATTCCGAATACGGAACGCGCCGGGTGATGTTGCGGCCGCGCAAAGTGGGATCGCTGGACTCCAGCACCAGCCCGGAGCGGTCGCTTACCGTGATTTCGTAGATGATCGGAGAATATCCCAGCGCGGATTCTTCAACGAAATTGAGGGTGCTGCTATTGTCGAGCGCGCGGCGAACGTACTCCCGCTCGTCCTCCGGCCCTGCGGACGCCGGAGCCTCGCCCCGCTCGGCCGCTTCCTGCAGCGCTTGCTGGCAGGCCCCGAAAACTTCCAGCGCTACGTAATGCGCGCGGTCGTCCGCCTGGCGGATCACCTGGCGGCTTAGGCGAGTCAAAAATAGCCACGAGACAGCCGTCACCACTCCCAGGACGACGAGTGACGTTGCCACCGTAAACTTAGTCTTTAGACTGAGCGGCATACTTCCCAACCGCCTCGTATTCCTTGAGTTTGTTATGGAGAGTTTTCAGGCTGATGGCCAACAGTTCGGCCGCTCGCGTTTTGTTCTGATTCGTCGCCGTTAGGGTCTGCAGGATCAGCTCCCGCTCGGCTGCTTCCACCGTGGTGCCCACCGGAAAGCGCAAGCTCGAAAGCTCCGACGACTGCGTGGCCGGCGCCCGGCCAAAATCCGTCGGAAGATCCTGGCGTCCGATGATGCCGCGGTCGCAGGCGATGGCAGCGCGCTCCAGCACGTTGCGCAGTTCACGCACGTTCCCCGGCCACGGGTATGCTTTGAATAGCTCCATTGTTTCGGTATTCACCGCGGTGACCGCGCGGTTGTGCTTGATTGATATGTCGCCGAGCAGCGATTCGATCAGGATCGGCAAATCTTCCCGGTGTTCACGCAACGGCGGCAGGTGCAGATGAAAAACGTTTAGGCGAAAATACAGGTCCTGACGCAACTGGCCTTTGGCGACCGCTTGCTGCGGATCTTTATTGGTTGCCGCGATTACCCGGACGTCTACCGGCGTCTCGACTTTGCTCCCCAGCCGCCGGATTTTCCGCTCTTCCAGTACCCGCAACAGCTTGGCCTGGGTGGGCGCGTGCATCTCGCCGATTTCGTCCAGCAACAGAGTGCCGCGGTCGGCCAATTCGAAGCAGCCCACGCGCCGCTCGGCGGCTCCGGTAAATGCTCCGCGCTCATGCCCGAAAATCTCGCTTTCCATTAGGGATTCGGGAATGGCCGAGCAGTTGATGGCGATGAACGGCCCGTTGGCTCGCTGCGAGAGCTGGTGCAGCGTCCTCGCCACCACCTCTTTCCCCGAACCGGTTTCGCCGGTAATGAGTACCGACGCCGTCGAAGGCGCCGCCATTTCGATTTGGCGCATCACTTCCTGCATCTGCTTGGACGCTCCGGCCAAGTCGCCGAGCCGCCCAACTTCCCGCAGTTGGCGCGTAAGAGCCGCCATCGCCCGGCGATCGTGGTGCAGGGCCAGCGCGCGGTCCAGCAGCGCCCGCAGAACCGGCGCTTTTAAAGGTTTTTCAATATACCAAAACGCGCCGGCTTCGATCGCTTGCGCCACCCGGTCTTCGCTGCCGCGGCCAGTGATTGTGATCACCGGTATGTTCCGGTTTTCTTCCAGGATTCGGCGGATCAGCTCGAGGCCGTCCATACCCGGCAGTTCCACGTCCGCCAGCACCACCGCCGGGCGGAATTCCACCATTTTGTCGAGGGCTTCTTCCGCGCTCGCCACTCCCAGCACTTCGCATTGCCACTTGCGCAGCAGCGCTTCGTAGCCTTTGCGTGCGTTCTCCTCATCCTCGACGATCAGGATGCGGTCTTCGAGTCGGTTGTCGGCGGCCATGGTTGGAATGATGTTGTCCTTAGTCGAATCTGATCCCGCATGAATCTACAGCGACGGGCCATGGGTGACAAGTGATACTGCGTGGACGACCCGGCGTTCTCCGGGTTTCCATCGACGCGGCGAATCCTCAAGCGAACAGAGGGCTTAACCTATCTTCGTCTTTTCTTTTGCCACGTCCAATAGGAAAAACCAGGAGAATTCCCTGAAATATGACAGATGATTGCCGCCTGCAATCGCTTATGACCCGTGCAGCGCCAGCACCACGCGCTCGCCCCGGCTAAACATAGCGAAAAACCCCAGAACCTGTCGCCACGGCATGTACTTTCGATTGAGTAGTTTCATCGCCCGCCCGGCGGCGTCGCCTGACAATATTTCCGCGCGCGCCTCGACCCACGCTCCCTTTACGTTCCCTCGAATGTCGCATGGCGCAACGCGCACCTGGGGATTGTTGCGGATGCGCTTCATCTTCCCAGTATCTCCTATGGTGTAGAAATATAGCGTCGCCGGCGCCCCTACCGTGGGCTCGCCGGCGAACCACACTGGCGTACGTACCGCGGTGCCGTTCTTAACCACGGTTTCCAAGCTCATGTATTTTTGGCCCGCAAAAATCGCGAACGATTGGGATTCGATCATAGTGATCCTGCCTGAGGAATCACTTATCTTACTTCGGGTGGCGCGCTCACCGAAACTAATTCCAGAAGCGGCTATCGTGCTGGCAGGGTCAGCGGGCGCTCGAGAATGAGCTCGATCTCCCTGAATTAGATGGCCGTCCTTCCGGGAGGTGGATCGGCGAAAAACATTCTATCAGATGAGGGGGAGCCGCGAAGGGTGGTCCAAGAGGCTAGACCAAAAACCGAGGAATCGTATGTTTTGCCCGAACACATGCCGAGCACCAAAGCCGCGATCTCAAGCTCAGGCAGAAAACGGAGAAAAGGCATTTCCTGGGGAGGGGGAGTCTAACCGCGAAGCACCCAGTTTTCCGGCTTATCGACGAACTGAAATCCGTAGCGCGGCCACGGCGCTGCCGCGCCCTCACGCCGAACGGCCTTGGCTCGTCCGACCAGGGTGTCGCCCCCGCTCACCAGAAAAACTTCCACCATCGCGTCTTTCACCAATTGCTTGGTCGCCGTGCACAGAAATCCGCCGGCGCTCACGTTTTCGGTCACTGTCGCTTCTTCGAACGACGCACCCCCGGCATCCACGCCGCGCAGCTTCAGGGGCACCTTCATCTGCACGCGGACGTGTGCCCGGCGTTCCGGACGCTTTGTCTCCAGCTCGCTGGCCAGACGCGTCTTCAGGTTCTTGAAGTCGATCGGCTTTTGGAAAACGCATCGCGCTCCCAGGTTCGCGCAATGCTCGTTGTACGCCTCTGCCGATTCGCCGGTAATCACGAACAGCGGGATTTGCGCCGTGTAGCTCAGGTTGTGCAGGCTTTGCACCAGCTCGAACCCGGTGAATTTCGGCATCATCAGGTCCAGCAAGATCGCGTCCGGCTTGTGCTCCAGCGATAGGCCCAGCGCTTCTTCCGGGTTGCCCGTTTCAATAATTTCGTAGGTGTCCGACAATCGCAGACGCAACAGTCCGCGCATGGCCTTGTCGTCATCCACGATTAGTATTCGCTGCATAGCTGGGTCCTCCTCGTTCGCTTCAAGACACTGAGGTCACTGATTCCAATCGCGCCGCCCGGCCATCCAACGCTTCGCGGAGCTTTTTCGCCAAGGCTTCTCGGGTGAATGGTTTTTGCACGAAAATGCTTCCCGGATTCAGTACCGCGTCTTTATTGAATACCTGGCCCGTATATCCAGACATATAAACCACTTTCAGTTCCGGCCGCTCAAGGATCATCTGCTGCGCCAAGCCCGGACCGTTCAGTCCCGGCATGATCACGTCCGTAAGCATCAGGTGGATCGTGCCACGGAACCTCTTGCTGATCTCCAATGCGTGGGCTCCATCTTCGGCCTCCAACACGGTGTAGCCGTACGCCGCCAATATATTGCGGGCCAGCTTTCGGAGCGCTTCTTCATCCTCGACCACCAAAATCGTCTCCGCGCCCTGCTGCGAATCCTTCACCGCTCCGCTCGGCGCGTCCCCGGTGGGTGTTTCCATGGGGGCTTCCACGCGCGGGAGGTAAATTCGAAAAGTGGTGCCGACGCCGATTTCGCTTTGAATGTCGATGTAGCCGCCGCTTTGTTTCACCACGCCGTACACGGTCGAAAGACCTAGCCCGGTACCCTTGCCTTTTTCCTTGGTGGTGAAGAACGGCTCGAAAACGCGTGCCTGCGTCGCCGCGTCCATCCCGGTGCCGGAGTCGGTAACCGTCAGTAGCACGTACGGTCCGGTCTTGACCGGATAGGGGTAGCGCCGCGCGAACGCGTCATCGATCTGCGTATTCTGCGTCTCGATCACTAGTTTGCCGCCCCGGGGCATGGCGTCCCGGGCATTCACCGCGAGATTCATCAGCACTTGTTCGATCTGCCCTTGGTCGGTCTTGATGCGGCTCAGATTCGGTTCGAGCCGCGTGGTCATCTGCACGTCTTCGCCGATCATGCGATCGAGCATCTTCTTGACGTCGACAATCACCCCATTGAGATCCAGCACTTTCGGTTCCAGCACTTGCTGACGGCTGAACGCCAGGAGCTGACGCGTCAATGCCGCAGCCCGCCGGCCCGCATTCAGGATTTCCTCCACGCTGGTCCGCTGCGCCTCATCCGGGCCGATTTGCTCCTGCAGGATCTCCGCATATCCGATAATCAGGCCCAGCAGATTATTGAAGTCGTGGGCAATTCCTCCCGAAAGCCGTCCCACCGCCTCCATCTTCTGCGATTGCCGGAATTGATCTTCCAACTGGCGACGCCCGGTAATGTCGCGGTTGACGATCACCAGTTTTCCGGCCACTTCCTGGGTGCCGCTGATGGTGCTGGCGGTCGATTCCAGCGTGCGCCAGCTGCCGTCTTTGTGCATCATCCGGTACTCGATCCTTTTCCCCACCCCGTTGGCCAGCGCTTCCTCGGCTGCCTGGTTCACCTTTTCCTGATCATCCGGATGAACCTGGGAGAGCGGCACGGTGTTGTCGAGCTCCTCGGTGGTATATCCCAGGATTCTTGCGTAAGACGGACTGTTGTAAATTCGCCGTCCATCCGCTCCTACCACCGCGATCATGTCCGCCGCGTTCTCAGTGATTAGACGAAACAATTCCTCGCGCTCCACCAACTGCCGCCGCACCAGGTGAATCTGCAACTGCTGATAGATGGTGTAGACGTCAAATATCAGCACCAATCCCACCAGACCCCGCATCGCCAGGTTCATCTGCGTTGGATCGAATTGAATGGCGCCGTTCCGCAGCATCGGAAATGCGAAGGAGGCCAGGCCCAGCGAGAGGATCAGTGTGACCAACACCGCGGCCCAGGAGAGCCACCACTGGCGGCGCTCGATCTTGCGAATGCGGGGTAGCGGTGCGGTTTTGGTTGTTTTCACGTGAACTCTTGGGCCGGGGCGATGAGCCAGTACCTGACGGACCGTGAGATAACCTGCTTTAGATCACTCATGGTAGCCTGCCGGGCGCATGCCGAGACGACCGGTCTGCAAGGCCCTACGCCTATGAGTTAACGGCTAAGCTAATACTCGGTAAAATCATGTAGGCAGCTAAGTGATTGTTAATAGAACTCTTCCCGCTTTGACCCCGGGTCGATTCATTCTTGCATCCCGTTGTAACCAGTATAATTACGAATTGTCAGCGACGGCGATCTCCCCCATCATGCCCACAGTGGGATTTCGGGAATGCGTGCCGGGAACTGGAACTCCCAACTAAATGCCGGAATCCGAACTGTTTAGACGGGAATTCCGGATTCGAACCGGTTTGGTTCCGGTGTTGCTTGGACAAGTTAGTGGCTCAAGCTGGCAGCCGCTCAGTTTTAATCAGTTTTCCGGCCCCGTCCCCGAATCGAAAGCTCGGAATCTAAGGCAATTTAAGGCGATGACCATGGCAACCGAAACAAGCGCGGTTCGAGATTGGGAATTACCGCAGTTGGAATCCGAAATAGAACCTATCGCGGAACACCCAGCTGCTATATCGATTTTAATTGTCGACGATGAAGACAGCGCACGTGAGCTGTGTCGTGACGTGGTGCTCGATTGCGGCTTCCACGCCCGCCTGGCCAGCACCACCGAGCAGGCGCTCGAGGCTCTCGACGATCATCCCGTGGACATCCTGCTCACCGATCTGCGCGTGCCCAAACTGGGAGGCCTCGAGCTTCTCAAGCGGGTGCGCCAGCTCTACCCGCAGGTGGGCGTGCTGGTCCTGACCCAGTACGGTGCGATCGACACCGCCGTCGATGCCACCCGCTTAGGCGCCGAAGATTACTTGACCAAGCCATTTCACGTCGCCGATCTCCGCAACCGCCTGCAACGGGTAGTTCGCTCCCGCGGAGCAGTCCGCGAGAACCGCGTGCTGCGGGAACAGCTCCGCTCGCATCCCGGCTTTGCCGGTTTAATCGGCGCCTCGGCCAAGATGAACAGCATCTATCGGCTGGTTGAGCGGGTGAGCGAGCACTCCTATCCGGTGCTAATCCTAGGCGAGAGCGGAACCGGCAAAGAATTGTTGGCTCGCTCGATTCACTTTTCGGGTTCGCGCCGGAATCGGCCGTTTATCCCGGTGGATTGCACCGGACTGGTGCCCACGCTGGTGGAAGCCGAGCTTTTCGGCTACGTGAAAGGAGCGTTCACTGGGGCCACCCACACCAAACGTGGCCTGGTCGAAGCTGCCAATGGGGGCACCCTGTTTCTCGATGAGATCGGCGATCTGCCCATCGATATGCAGGCCAAGCTGCTGCGTGCGCTGCAGGAAAAAGAGATACGCCCGGTAGGGTCCACCGAGCGCGTGCCAATCACCATTCGGGTGATCGCCGCCACTAACCTCGACCTCGAAAAGGCGGTACGTACCGGAGCTTTCCGGCAGGATCTTTTTTTTCGGCTTAACGTGGTGCAACTGAAGTTGCCGCCGCTGCGCGAACGCAAGACCGATATCCCCATACTTGTGAATCATTTTATGGAAAAATTCAGCGAGCGTCATGGCCAGGGACGCGAGATTGCGGTCGATACCATGGCCCAACTCATGGCCTACGATTGGCCTGGCAACATACGCGAACTCGAAAATGCCATCGAACGCGCCCTGGCCCTGAGCTCCGGCCCCATCTTGCAGGTTGCCGACCTTCCTTCGAACATGCAGTATTTCATCGGCGACCGTTTGCCGGCAAACGACGTGGTAATTCCGCTCGAGGAGCTGGAGCGCCGTGCCATCCTGCAAGCCCTGCGAGAAGCCCACGGAGATAAGCTCGCCGCGGCGCACCGTCTCGGCATCGGCAAAACCACTCCCTATCGCAAGCTCAAGCAGTACGAAGGTTTGGCCCGCCCGTCGTAGTCGATACTCGCCACATTGACGTTCTCCCACACCAGTCTGTCCTAATTTGTTCGCCAATTCGGCCGATCCAAAAGATCACGCAGGAGCTGTGCTGCGGCTACGGGTGCGTTCGCGAACCTTGCTGCGCAGCGCGGGAATTGGGGATTCCCAAGAGGGAATAAGAACGGGCCGGATTGGGATGCCGGCCGCGCGGTGAGCCGGGTGCGCGATTGCGAAGTTACTTAATCGCCGTGATTTATTTCGCTTCGGGGATGGCCGCAGCGTTGCTCTTCGGTATTCGCGTTTGAGGAGCGAGAGATGAATTATTGCACGAGCATTGTAGTTAGGCGGCACAATCGCCGCGCGCTTGAGGTCGTCATTGGGCTTGGGCTCGTCGGTCTGTCCTCGGCCCTGGTCTTGTTTTTGGGGATGATCCGGTAACCGCCAATGACGCGCCGCCGCGCCAAAGAGTTGCGTGCCGTCGAGCGGGGATCAGCGCTGCACAGCAGTCCCGGTTGTTGGCCGGGGCCGCGGGCCGCACCAGGTCTCTCCAGCCCGGCGTTCGCCAGGCCACCGTCGCCGGCAGCTAGCATTCAATCCAAGATTCTCCAGACCGAAAAATTGGCCGCGCTCGGGCAGCTCGTTTCCGGAATCGCGCACGAGCTGAATAATCCGCTAACGTCGATCATGGGCTATGCCCAACTGCTGCTTGGGCACGGGTTGGCGGATAAGCCTATGGCCGAGGCTAAGAGGATTCTTCAGGAAGCCGAACGGGCGCGCCGCATCGTAAAGAATTTGTTGTTCTTCGCGAGTGAAACCACCCCGGAAAGATCTCCGGTGGATCTCAATGAAGTGGTGGAACGCACCCTGGCGCTACGCAGCTACGAACTGAAAATCGAAAACATCGCCATCGCAACCGATCTTTCCCCGGACCTGCCGCGCACCATGGCCGATCCTTACCAACTGCAGCAGGTGGTTCTGAATCTCCTGGTCAATGCCGAGCAAGCATTGCTGGAAAGCCGCGGCCACGGAACGGTGAAAATCAGCACCGGATATGCGGGGGCGGATCGCTTGGCGCTGGAGGTGGCCGACGACGGCCCGGGAATGCCGACGGCGGTTGCTTCGCGGATTTTTGAGCCGTTCTTCACCACCAAGCCGCCCGGGCTCGGAACCGGCCTGGGCCTATCGATCGTGTATGGGATCGTCCATCAGCACGGCGGAGAAATCTCGCTGGACAGCCGGCCCGGTGCGGGCACCAGGATCAGAGTCGAGCTTCCGCTCACCGCTCCGGCAGGCGCGCGCCCGCAGCCGGTGGCGCCAGCGACCGAAATCGCGGAGCCTAGAGTTCGGCCCTCCCGCATTTTGGTGGTCGAGGATGAGCCCACCGTCGGCCAGCTCATTTCCGATGTGTTGCGAGAAGACGGCCATCACGTGGATGCCGTGTTGGACGGCCAGGAAGGCTTGGCGCGGCTGTCGAAGGCTAATTACCACCTGGTGATCTGCGATCTGCGGATGGCCCGTCTGGATGGCCAGGCATTTTACGACGCGCTGGCCGGGGTCGGCAGCAATCTTCGCGACCGGATCATATTCATCACCGGAGACATTCTGGCATCGCGCACCCTCGAATTCCTGGAGCCCAACGGGTTGCCGTATCTGGCTAAGCCTTTCCTGGTAGAGGAACTGAAACTCGCGGTGAATCACGCCCTCGACGGCCATGCACGGCGTGATAGCTCGCCGCCGGGGAATTTGCGGTAAGTCGAGGGGAATCGGGAAACCGATACCCGCGGTCCAGGAAATCCCGGCTTCGGCAAAGGAAACTGCGCGATCACGACCATGTCCGACCAACGATACGTTTTGCTAGCTTCGATCGATTCGGCGCTTCCGCCGAAACTGATCGACACCATGCGCCAACTGCCCATCGTCCCGGAGATTCGCGTCGCGTTTACCGTACGCCAACTCAGCGCACTGCTCGAGTGCTACCCACCGCAGGTGATCGTGGTGGATGAAATTCTAGTGGATGGTTCGATGGACGCGGCGAAAAACCTGACCGCGGCGGCTCCCGTGATCTTGCTCGCACGTCCAGGAAGATTTGGCAATGCGGCCCGGATCCTGATCCACGAAGATGTTGAATGCATCGCCCAAACCGGAGACTACGTTCCGTTGCTGGTCGCGCTGGTTGAGCGGCACGTGCGCTGGGCTCGCCAATCCGCTGCCGGATCGACGGTAGCCTGGGCGGAAATGCCGCCGGAATTTGCGGAAGTGCTCCGCCACGAGATCAATAATCCACTCACCGGCATCCTCGATAACGCCGAGATGGTGCTGGCTCACCGCGAACGTCTGCCCGCCGCCGCCGCGAAACGGCTCGAAATTGTCGTCGATCTTGCGGTGCGGTTCCGCGAGACAATTCGGCGCCTCAGCGTCACGCGCGAGATTCAGGTGCCCGAAGCGGTTCGCTCCGTGTAGAAGTGTAGACCAGAGAAACTCCCAACCAACTACCGTCGAGTGATTCCCGCGTGCCTTTGGCCGCTAGGGAGTCGAGCGTCGCGTAAGCGTCACCTGCCACCCCGGATGGATACCTCAAATACCGGGTAACATGGTTCCATGCCGGTCAC
>Ga0182018_10005334_pt1 | contig 10389 bp, 7 predicted proteins | sample 812P2MmetaG_FD_120490 | JGI IMG/M metagenome (GOLD analysis project Ga0182018, IMG submission 120490) | Permafrost microbial communities from Stordalen Mire, Sweden - 812P2M metaG | ecosystem: Environmental > Terrestrial > Soil > Wetlands > Permafrost | place: Sweden: Stordalen | collected... | reverse complement strand
TCTCCATGTCGGACTGCGCGGCCAGGATCATTTTGAATCCCTGCCGCACCACCGCATGGTCGTCAGCCAACAGGATGTGGATCTTTTCTCTCATGCTCTACGCCGCCGGCCGGCACGCGGACTTCAATTTCGACGCCCTGTCCGGCTTTGGAGCGCACGCTCAGGTCGCCACCCACGCTGCGCGCGCGGGCCCGCATCCCGATCATACCCATGCCGCGCGGCCCGGCGCCAGCGGCCGGTAAGCCATGCCCGTCGTCGCGAACGGAGAGGCACACCTCGCCACCCTGCGAGCCCAACGTGACGATGGCGTTGCGCGCGCCGGAATGCCGCGCCACATTGGTGAGCGCCTCCTGCGTCAGGCGGAACAGGTGCGTCTCGGTCTCATCGGGCAAGCGGCCGGCAATGCCGGATTTGAATTCCGTTTGGATGCCCGTGCGATGCGTGAAGCCTTCGCAGAGCCAGCGCAGCGCGGCTTCCAGGCCAAAGTCGTCCAGGCGCGATGAATTGCCGGCGCCGGTGATCTCCGGAGTGCTGCGGAGGGCCGCCAGGTTGGCTTTGACGGCGGTCAGCGACTGTCCGAGTTCGTCGTGCAGTTCATGGGAGAAACGCCGCGCGGTGCTCTCCTGGTCTTCCAGCATGTGCCAGGAGACCCGGCTCAGTTCGCTCTCCTGCCACTCCATTTTGCGCAGCAGTTGCGCGGTCAGGCGCACGGTCAGCACCGTACAAAGCAATGCCAACGTGAGAAAAGCGGCAAGGAACGCGGCGGACTGTTTGACCAGGCGCTCGGAGCGCTGGTCGATCTGATTCTGCGCGGCGACGGCCCTCCGGTAACTGGACTCGATGAGCTTGGCGACCACCGAAATGAACGCCTCGTGATCGCGGAACAGATCCTGCGACGAAAATGTTTCCGGCTCCTCGACCGCCAGCAGCCGCCGCGCTTCGGCCGAGAATGCCGCGGAGGTTTGCCGAAGCTGATCGTACAAGGGCCGCTGCGGAGTCTGAGCACCCTCGGCGACGATGCGGTCGATGTTGCGGTCCGCCTCATCCAATTCGGACAGGATCTTGCCTTCATCGACGGAATCCGGATCGCGCGCCAGGATGGAGAAGACCTCGCTCAGGCTGGCCTGCTGCCGGTGCACCTCTTCGAGCAGGCGGTTGGTGGACTGCTGCTCCTGAACCAGGCGCGCCGCGTTCTCCTTGATGGTGTGGATATTGCCGATGCCGATGAAGGCGCCGGCCAGCAGTAGGACGATAACCAGGCTGAATCCGGCGATCAAGACGCGCAGCAGGCTGCGGTGGGTGATCCGGCGGGCAGGCGCAGGCGTAGGTGAATGTTCCTTCACGGTCCTCCAAGTCCATGATGGCGCTACGACGGGCAATGCGGATATCCCCTATCGGGGCTAATCGAGCACCCCGACAGGGGCTATGGTTCGGCGATTCCGGCGTCTTCTTTTGCCCGTGAGTTAGCCTTTCGAGTCTATCGTATTAAAACCGGCGTTGCAGCAAGATGGAATAGACGGGACAAACAAGTTCCGCAAGGAGAGATCAACATGAAGAAAAGCTTACTCGCGATCGTTTTCGCCGCCGCCAGCCTGCCAATGATTTTTGCGCAGAACACAGCGCCGGCCACCCCGAGCCAGTCGACGCCGAACCAGAAGAGCACGACACCGGCGAAGAAGGCCAAGAAGACCTCGAAGCACAGCACCAAAAAGACCACCGGCTCAACTAGCACTACCAGCAACCCTCCGCAGAAGTAGCTGTTCCCACCCCAACGTGGGCAGGCGAAGATACCTGCCCACGCAGCTTCCCCCAGCGCCCGCATCCCGATTCATTCGCGGATGAGAAAAAGACCGCGGGCATTCCACCCTTTTCCGTAGTGCAGGAATACGACGTAACCTTGAAGTTGCTATTGCAAGGTTCAGCCTCGCTCACTATGCGCGAGTTGACCGGCACAACGGTCGCCAAGTGGTTGGATGTGCAACTGCCAAAAGTGCAGAACCTGCGGTTGGACCTTTTGGGCGAGACCCTCCACGGCGGTTTGATCCACTTGGAGTTACAAAGCAGTAATGACGCAGCGATGCCGTTCCGGATGGTGGAATACTGTCTCGGCGTGCACCGGCTGTTCGGACAATTCCCGCGGCAGATTTTGCTCTACGTGGGTGAAGCGCCAATGCGAATGGAGAACGAGTTGCGCGGTCCGGACCTGTTGTTCCAGTACCGTCTGATCGACATCCGGACTCTGGATGGCGACCGCCTGCTGGAGAGCGAGCAGGTCGGCGATCATGTAATTGCTATCCTGGCGCAATTGCGGGACCATAAAGAGGCGGTCCACAAGATTGTAGAGCGGATTGCCGGTCTGGCGAAGGCGGCCAGGGAAACCGCCCTGGCCCAGTTGACGATCCTGGCCGGATTGAGGCACTTATCGAAAGCTGTAGAGCAGGAGACACGGAAAATGCCGATTGATCTCGATATTCGGGAACACGAAGTCTTGGGACCTATAATTATCGAAGCGGAACAGAAAGGGCGGCAGGAAGGCTTGCAAGCAGGCCTGCAAGCAGGTGAGCTCACCATTCTTCGCCGGCAAATTGAGAAGCGCTTCGGTGCCCTGACGGGTTGGGCCGTCGAAAAACTGTCGGCACTGTCGTCATCCGATTTGGAAGATCTTAGCGAGCGGGTTCTGGATGCCAAGAGCGTGGAAGAATTATTGAGGTAAGGCCGTTCACGCGCGCCACGTCCCCACAGAGACACAGGCGCGAAAAATGTTAATTCACTCACGCGCGCTTTAGCCGCAAACTGTTGGTTACCACCGTAACGCTGGAGAGCGCCATGGCCGCCGACGCCAGCACCGGCGATAGCAGCCAGCCCGTGAATGGGTACAAGACACCCGCCGCGATGGGGATGCCAATAGCGTTGTAGGCGAATGCCCAGAACAGGTTCTGCCGGATCACTCGCATAGTGCGCCGCGCCAGGTCGAGCGCGCCGGCTACGCCATTCAGATCGCCGCGCATCAGCGTGATGGAGGCGGCCTCCTTGGCAATGTCGGTTCCGGTTCCGATGGCGATGCCCACATCGGCCTGCGCCAGGGCTGGCGCGTCGTTGACGCCGTCGCCCACCATGGCAACCTTCTTGCCGGCCGCTTGCAACTTGCGCACCTCGGCCGCTTTGGCATCCGGGAGCACTCCAGCGAGCACGCGCTGAATTCCGACCTGCCGCGCGACGTTTTCGGCAGTGCGGCGATTGTCGCCGGTAATCATCCAGACTTCGATACCCATCTCATGCAGACGGCGCACGGCGTCCACCGCTTCGGGTTTCACCGTGTCGGCGATACCGATCGCGCCCGCATGCCGGCCATCCACGGAAACGGCCACAGCGGTCTTGCCTTCCGCAGCGAGCCGCTCCATTTCGGGCAACCCAGGCGGCCCGGTGAGGCTGCCCACGGTCACGTCGTGGCCGGCCACGCGGGCCTCGACGCCACGCCCGGTAACGGCGCGGAAGCCGGCGGACGCCTCCTGCGCGATCGCCAAGGCTTGGGCATGCTCGACGATCGCCAGTGCCAGAGGATGCTCGGAGTAGCGTTCCGCCGATGCGGCCAGGCGCAGCACTTCGGCTTCTGAATACCCGTTCATCGCGATCACATCGGTCACCCGCGGTTGGCCGCAAGTGATCGTGCCGGTCTTATCCAGGATGACGGTGTCGATCCGGTACGCGGCCTCCAACGCCTCGCCGCCCTTGATCAGGATACCGCGCTCCGCGCCGCGCCCCGTCGCCACCATGATCGCGGTGGGCGTTGCCAAGCCGAGCGCGCAAGGGCAGGCGATGATGAGCACGGCCACGAAATTCACCAGGGCGAACGAAAGCGGGGCCGCCCCCGACAAGCCCAGCGCCAGCCACACCAGGAACGTCACCGTGGCGATAGCCAGCACGCCCACCGTGAAGTAGCCGCTCACCACATCCGCCAGCCGCGCCACGGGCGCGCGCGAACCTTGCGCCTGCCGCACCAGTTCGATCATCTGCTGCAGAGTCGTGGCCCGCCCCACCTTGCGCGCCTCAAACCGCAGGCTTCCGGAACGATTGATGGCGCCGCCATAAACCGCGTCCCCGGGCTTCTTATCCACCGGCATGCTTTCGCCCGTGAGCATGGATTCGTCGACAGCCGAATCTCCCTCGCGCACCAAGCCATCCACCGGGATCTTCTCGCCGGGGCGCACCACCACGAGGTCTCCCACGCGCACCTGCTCGACAGGAACGTCCTGCTCGGCGCCGTCGCGCACCACGCGCGCGGTCTTGGGCTGCAACTCGCGCAAACGGCGGATGGCCTCCGAAGCCTTGCCTCGGGCGCGCGCCTCCAGCGCCCGGCCCAGCAGAATCAAGGTGACGATCACGGCGGCGGCTTCGTAATACACCTGGTGTCCGCCGCGCACTGTCACCGCCAGCGAATACAGGAACGCGGCGCCCGTCCCCAGCGCGATCAGCGTGTTCATGTTCGCGGAACGGTGCCGCAGCGCGGTCCAGGCACCCTTGTAGAAAGGCGCGCCCGCGTAGAATACCACCGGCGCGGTGAGCGCAAGCTGGATCCAGTTCATCGCGGCGAGATGCATGCGCCCCGGCCACATACCCAGCACCACCACCGGAACGGCAAAGGCCGCCGCCAGCCACAGTCGTCGCTGCAGCGCGGCGTATTCGCGCTCGCGCGCCTGCTCCTCGACATCCTCGCCGGCATTCTCGCCGGCCAGGGACTGCGGCACGCCATAGCCCAGCTCTTCGATGGCGTCCACCAGGTTGCGCACCGCCGCCCGCGCGGGATCGAACGTTACCGTAGCGGTGGACGTGGCGAAGTTGACATGCGCGCTGGTGACGCCCACCGTGGCCGTGAGTTGGTTCTCGACGGCGCGCGCGCAGGCAGCGCAGGACATCCCGGAAACCGGCAGATCCACGCGCTCTGCCATGCCGGCTGGCAGTGCGGCGCTCATTGCGGCACAGTGTAGCCGAGCTGCTCGATAGCATGCAGCAGGTCGGGCAGCTTAGTGCGGTCGGCGTCAAACTCGACCGCCGCTACGCCCGCCGCCAAGTCCACGCGCGCGCTCGACACGCCCGGACTGTTGGAGAGCTTCCGTTCCACCGAGCGCGCGCAGTTGCCGCACGTCATGCCGCTTACGTGGATTTTGGCGGTTTGCATGCCCATATAATAATGATGCACCGGGAGTGAAGAAGGTGGCGGGAAGCACTGCTCCCGCAGCCACTTCACGAACGCGATTTGCGCGGCCCCGCGAACGTACCGCGGCAACCGGATGTATCCCACCCGCCGGAACGCTTCCCGCTCCAGCGGCCGGGTTCCATGCTTTACCGCGCCGTAGCCTCGCCTCCCGCCGCCAGCTTGCTCAAAATCCGGTCGTGAATCCAGTGCGCATCGAACCACTCCACCGGATTCACCTGCACGCCGTCCACTTGCATGCTGAAGTGCACATGGTCGCCGCCGGCCAAGCCCGTCGAGCCGCTGTGACCCATGGCCTGGCCCTTCTTCACCATTTCACCCATCTTCACATCAATCCGGCTCAGATGCCCGTAGATCGATTGCAGGCCATATCCGTGGTCGAGCACGATACAGTTTCCATAGATGCCCAAGTCCGACGCCCACACCACGCGCCCGTCGTTCGCCGCCACTACGGGCACATGTGCGGTCACCGCCAGGTCGTAGCCGAGGTGCACCTGCTGGTCCACCTTCTGGCCTTTGTAGATATAACTCCGTACATCGGCGAAGTGCGCTTCCACCTGCGAATTCGCGAGCTGCGAGAACGGACCGTTCCACAATACTCGCTCTTCGGTCTTCAGCCGCAAATCCGCGAGCGCCTGATTGTTCTGCTTGCGCAGGTCGCGGTTGATGCGCAGGAAGCGCGTGAGCCGATCGCCCGACCCTCCGGGATCGATCTGATTCACCACTTTGTCCAGAAACGCGTCCGTGATTTCCAGGTCGCGCGTGCGGAATGGCTTGGGAAAGACCTTGTACCAGAATCGGCCGGTGACTTCCGTGCCCGCCGCGTTGCGCGCATACACGTGCGGCACGGTGTCCACGGGCAGATCCCAGGGAAAACCGAACAGCGAGAATCGCTCGTTCTTAGGCCGGCCCGGCATCGGAAAGCTGCGGAAGATATAAGGCCCCAGCTTCACGCCCGCCTCGCTCCAATCGCCTGAAACCGTGAAGGTCACCAGTTCGCTGCCGCCCTGGTTGATATAATGCTGCGCTTCATCCACCGCGAGGCGCGGCGGTTCCAGCACCACATCCAGGTCGTAGCTCGCGCTGGTCGTGCGGCCCAGGAAGTCGTTCGATTGCGCCTCCACGATCAGCGTGGCTTTACCCGCGCGCAACGCCGGCGCCTGCTGCTTGCCAGCCGGAAAATCGACCGCGTGGGGCGCTTCGCGCAGCCGCACGAAGAGCAGCCTGTGAGCGGGATTGTGCCGGTCGTAAACGGTGTATCTTGCGCCATTCTGTTCCAACACCGCGTTGAACCGGCGCAGTCCATAAGGGCCGGTCACTTCAATTTTCACGAGCGTACTGGTCCCGATGGCCTTCACCGGCGGGTCCATGGAGATCGCCGGCGTGGCGGAAAGCGCCGCTAGCACCACCACGGCCGCGACTGACAAAACAGCCACAAGCGCAATAATGAGCTTCACTTTTTAGTCCAGGAATCGATCCAATCGATGAATGTCTTGTACCAGAGCAGGCTATTTTGCGGCTTCAGCACCCAGTGCCCCTCGTCCGGAAACAGCAAGAGCTGCGAAGGCACCTTCTGCAGTTGCAGCGCCGTGAACAGTTGCAGACCCTGGCCCAGCGGCACGCGATAATCCAACTCGCCGTGGATCACCAGCGTGGGGGTATGAAACTCCTTCACGAACAAGCTGGGTGACCAACGGCCGTAACTCTCGGGATTGTCCCACGGCACGCCGCCGAATTCCCAAAGCGGGAACCATAGTTCTTCGGTCTCGCCGAACTCGCTGCGCAAATCGTACACGCCGTCGTGCGAGACCAGTGCCTTGAAGCGCTGCGTGTGGCCGAGAATCCAATCGATCATGTATCCGCCGTAGGAGCCGCCGGCGGCGGCCATGCGGCTGCCATCGGCATAAGGCAAGCTGGTCACCACGTGATCGGCCACCGCCATGATATCGTCGAAGGCGCGGCCGCCCCAGTCGCCATTGATCTCGTCGATGAACTTCTGGCCGTATCCGGTCGACCCGCGCGGATTGGGCATCACCACCACGTATCCCGCCGCGGCAAACACCTGCGCGTTCCAGCGATAGGTCCAGCTATGCCCCCACGCGCCTTGCGGCCCGCCATGAATCAGCATCAGGACGGGATACTTCCGGTCCTCCCGAAAGCCGTACGGCTTCACTACGAAACTTTGCACGCGCGCGCCATCCGCGCCGTCTACCCAAAACTCCTCGACCGGCGTCATCTCGTGAGAGCTCAGCGCGGCATCGTTTGTGTGGGTTAACGCCACTGCCGCGCCTCCGCTGGAGGACGCCCGGTAGATCTCCGCCGGCTGCGTGCCGCTCTGTTGCGTGAAGACCAGCGTCTTGCCGTCCGGCGTGAACTGCATCTCGTCGAGGTGGTTGTCGCCGCTGACCGCTATGCGCGTCTCGCCGCCCTTCAACGACTTGAACTGGATGGACTGCCGCCCGCGATCCTCCGAGGTGAAGAACAGGCTGGCTGAATCCGGCGACCAGGCAAAACTGCCGACCCAACGGTCCATGTTCTCCGTCAAATCCGCGACCCGGCCAGTGGCCCGCTCCATCACCCACAGCCGCCAGCGGTCGCTTTCATAGCCCGGCCGGATCTGTGCGCGCCAGGCCAGATACTTGCCATCCGGCGAGTACTGCGGTCCGTTGTCCGCGCCGGGGTTATTCGTGATCTTGCGCGCCGTGCCGCCGTCGATCGAAACAGCGTAGAGATCCGAGTTGGTGCCGATGGCACTCCGCAGCCGAATCTCCGTCAGCGTGCCCGTATCGTCGATCGCCGCATAACAAACCTCGGCGCCGTCCGGCGAGATCGCGTAATCGTCGGCGCCGCCCAACGAGAATGGCGGCACGTCCAGAAAACCGGTCGTCAAATCCTTGGGGGGGCCGCCCGATACGGGAACGACCAACAAATGGCTGCGCCGCGGACCTTGCCACCGATTCCAGTGCCGGTACAGCAGGTTGGTGTAGATGCGCGCCTTCACTTTGTTGTTCTTCTCCCAGTCGAGTTCCCTTTGGGTACAGGCGTCGTCGGCGCCGCATTGGGGGAAGACTTCGCTCGAGAAAACCAGGTTCTTCCCGTCGCGCGAAAACAGAACCCCGCCCGCTTCGGTCGATAGATTCGTCACCTGCCTGGGGTTCCCGCCGTCCGCATCCATCAGCCAGATTTGCGACGAACCTCCGCGGTCCGAGACGAATGCGATGCGCCTGGAATCGGGCGACCAGCGCGGCCGTTCGTTATCCTGCCCGGCTTGCGTGATCTGTCTCGCCATACCGCCCGCCATCGGGGTCACGTAAATTTGCGTGATGCGCTTGTTGTCGATCACGTCGATCGTCTGGACCTGGAAAGCCACCAGCCGTCCGTCCGGAGAGACTTGCGGATCGCCGATGCGCGCCAATTCGAGCAGCGCTTGCGCGTCGAACGGAAGCTTCTGCGCGAACAGGCCGGCGGCTGCGAGAAGCGCGAGAGAGACTCGATGCATAACAGAATTGTAGCGCCGCATGCTAGCATGGTTTGCATCCCTCCGGCCCGGCATCTCGTTATATGGAAACGCAACTCGATTTTCTTGGCGGCCTGCGGCGTACCCACTCCTGCGGGCAGTTGCGCGCAACGGACGCCGGCACGCGCGCCCTGCTGATGGGCTGGGTCCACCGCCATCGGGATCTCGGCGGCGTGATCTTCATCCATCTGCGCGACCGCGATGGCGTCACCCAGATCGCCATTCATGCCGATGCGGATGAAGCCGCCCACCGCAGAGCCGAACAGGTCCGTCCGGAGTACGTGATCGGGGTGGAAGGCCGCGTCGCGCTGCGCAGCGCGGACACCGTCAACCCGAACCTGGAGACCGGCGCAGTCGAGATACTCGCGGAAAAAATCTGGATCTTTAACGAATCCCGCACGCCGCCCTTCCCCATGGAAGAGACCGTGGATGTGGCCGAAGAGGTGCGGCTGAAATACCGCTACGTCGATCTGCGCCGCCCGCACATGCAGCGCAATATTATCCTGCGATCGCAGATCTCCTTCGCCGTTCGCGAATGTCTCAACGGGCAGGGCTTCCTCGAAATCGAGACGCCTTTCATGACCCGATCCACGCCGGAGGGCGCGCGCGATTACCTGGTGCCCAGCCGCGTGCAGCCCGGCAGTTTCTACGCGCTGCCGCAATCGCCGCAAATCTTCAAGCAACTGTTGATGGTCTCCGGCTTCGACAAATATTTCCAGATCGTGCGCTGCTTCCGCGATGAAGACCTGCGCGCCGACCGCCAGCCGGAGTTTACGCAGATCGATCTGGAGATGTCCTTCCCGCAACAGGAGCGCGTCTTCGAGGTGATCGAGCCGCTGGTCCAACGCGTCTGCCAGGTGGCGGGATTCCAGGTGCAGATCCCGTTGCCGCGTCTGACCTATGCGGAAGCCATGCGCAGCTACGGCAGCGATAAGCCCGACCGGCGCATTCCGCCCATGTACCCGGTGGAGCAGCTTTTTCCGAACGGCATCGGGAGCGTCCACGGCCTGCCGCTGGTGGCCATCCGGATTCCCCAGACCGGCGCGCTTAGCCGGCGCGAGCGCGATGAGTTGAAGGCCTACGGCGCCGAACGCGGCCTGCGCGTCTATGACGATCCCAAGCGCCTGGCGCGCGATCATCCCGACCCCATGGAGCGCGTGCGGGAACTGACCGGCGCCGCCGAGAACGACTTGCTGATGCTGGCCGACTGGGCCGGAGAGCCGAAAGGCCAGCGGCCCGAAGAAACGGTGTTCCAAGCCTGCGGGCAATTACGCCTGTTCGCCGCCCAGAAATACAACGACCGCCACAAGCTGCTCGACCCGCGCCGTTTGGAGTTTCTCTGGGTGCTGGACTTCCCCATGTTCGAGTGGGATGAAGAGGAGCGGCGCTGGAACGCGGCGCACCATCCCTTCACTTCGGTACACGACGACGACCTCGACAAGCTCACCAGCGACCCGGCCCGCTGCCGCGCCAAGTCATATGACCTGGTGCTGAACGGCACGGAGCTGGGCTCCGGCTCCATCCGCATTCATCGCCGCGACGTGCAATCGAAAGTCTTCGCCGCGCTGGGATTCAGCGCAGAAGAGGCTCACCGGCGCTTCGGTTTCCTGTTGGAAGCCCTGGAATACGGCGCGCCGCCGCACGGCGGTATCGCGCTCGG
>Ga0182018_10005333_pt1 | contig 10393 bp, 11 predicted proteins | sample 812P2MmetaG_FD_120490 | JGI IMG/M metagenome (GOLD analysis project Ga0182018, IMG submission 120490) | Permafrost microbial communities from Stordalen Mire, Sweden - 812P2M metaG | ecosystem: Environmental > Terrestrial > Soil > Wetlands > Permafrost | place: Sweden: Stordalen | collected... | reverse complement strand
GTTCCGAATCAAGATCCCTGATCGCCCTCTCCCATGCAGCTTTGGCCTTCGCCTTGGTAACGGATTCCTTTTCGACCTTAGCAATCCGTTCCTGGCCCTGTCGTTCGGATTCGGCAATTGAATGATCATGCAAGACCGTGTATCCGGTGTGCGCTAACAAGCAGAACCCAAGAATCGCTGAAGCAATTACAGTTGCTTTCCCGTTGTCCACATTGATTCTCCTCTTACCTATGATTTTGGGTGCTTTTCGAGTTCTGCTACGAGTTTCCTGGTTATGGCGTCGTCAGGATCAACACCTGTATCTTGCGGGAGATCTCGCCCACAAAATCGGCACACACGAGCTTCAGCTTTGATGGTCCGGCACAGAATGGGCACTTTCGAGCGGTTCCCGATTGGAGTTGTTCACGCTCCATCTGTTCCACGTCTGCTTTGATGAGCAATGAATGAGGAAGAGCGACGATAAACAATGCCGCCCCATACAACCACCATGCAACAAAGCTTCGTCCTTTTGATTGGGCGATGAAGCCCGGAATCACACCAATGCAAATTGCGATCAACAGGAATTCCATCTCAAAGTTCTCCCTTCGTGGAAAACGCACAACTATGCGCTCGGCTTCGTAAACTTTGGCCTGATCTGTGTCCGTCTAAGGTGGGTTCAGCGCACCATGCGGAATTTCGCAACAGCCCGGACATTACGAAAGCGGCCATCGTTTAGACACGATGAATGCGTTCGCATGTCGGTTGGGAGCGTAGCATACGGCAGGGCTGCAAACAAGGGCTACGGCTCTAGCTCCCATAGCGGCGGGATCTCACGTTTCAGCACCAACTTGTATAGGGCCGGCATCGCTTCGTGGATCGCCATAGAGACCCGGCGCAAGTCTGCCAATTTCACAACTTCATTTGAGAACTTCAGACTGCCACGGGCACTGCCTGTTCCCATTCCGACACGTCCCGTAGCTTCATCTTTCCCCATGCCGTTGTGCATATATTTGTTGCGGAGCTTCTGTGCGGACTTCAAAGAAGCAATCACTTTGTCATAGCCGCACAGATGTGAGTGCATCGGAGAGAGATATTGGCAGAGGCCACCGAGCATGTCTAGCCGCTGTGGGAAGTTCGTGTGCGCTATCAAAATGAAGACAGTTGGATCGTCAAGATCGTTGACACCTGCCAACTTTTCAAGGCAGATGTTCAGCGAAGACTCCAAGTAGCCCCAATTCGCTGCGATCCGGCCCAATTCGAGCAAGTATTCATCTGGCAACGGCCATCCATCGAACTTCAACCTGAGAACCTGATCGTCCGTCATCGTGCGATTACGCCGGAACCGGGAGGTTTTGCAACCCCGTAAATTTCACAGTCCTCTCCGGAATGCTAGCGAAGAACTCGTAGACGGCTTGGAAGTCTTCCTTCTCCAGACACGGAAAGTCCCGCAAAATTTCGTCTTCCGACATTCCGGACGCCAGATAGGACGCCACGTCGTAAACCGTGAAGCGCAGACCACGAATACATGGTTTCCCGCCCATTTTGCCCGGCTCTACAGTGATCCGTGGATACAGACTTGCCATAGCCCAGCACCATGATAGCGCTTATGATGATGGACTGTTTCGAGCGCGCAGAGACTGGTGGTAGAAATTCCAGTGGACCTGGATGGCCGGATCAACCTCGACCGCCGCGATCGCGCTGGCGCTGCGCGTCGCCAAACCCAACAGAACCCGTGGTAACCCAATATTCACTTGACGCGATATAGTATGCGTGGGAGCATCCCATCATGAAACGTCTTGCCTGGATTCTACCGTTGGCCCTGGTGCCGCTGCTCGCCCTGGCAGCCAGCCTCACCATCGATCGCTGGCGCCGCCTTCCGAATGTCACCGATTCCACCGGAGCGGTAACGCTTCCCAACGGATGGCGCATCACACCCGCCGGCAAGCACGTCAAGCTGCCCGGCGATCTCCCCATGAAGATGCAGGTCACCGCCGATGGCGCGCACGTCGTGGTGCTCACCGGCGGTTTTCATGACCACAGCCTGAGCGTGATCGACGTCCACTCCGCCGCGCAACTCTCCACCCTCGACGTGGTCAAGACCTGGGATGGCATGGCATTCGATCCCTCCACCGGCGCCGTCTACCTTTCGGGCGGCGGACACGCCAAGCGCGGCTTCATCGAAGCCATGGCCAGCCTGGGCCTCGCGCCCGCCATGAAGGATTCCATTGAAAGCCCCATTCTACGGGTGCATTACGAAGGCGGCAAGCTTACGCCGCAACCGGCGCTCAAGATCGCGGGACTCGACGAAAAGAACCGCTACATTTCCGGCATGGCCCTCGGTCCCGACGGTTCGCTCTACGTGTTGAACATCCAGACCGACACGCTCTATCGCCTCAGCGGCGCGGATTTCACCCAGCAGACGTCGGTGAAAACGGGATACCGGCCTTACGGCGTGGTCTTCTCTCCCGATGGCGCGAGCCTGGCCGTTTCCAATTGGGGCGACCGCTCGGTCAGCCTGTTTGACCCTGCGTCGCTGCGGGAGACGGCGCGCATCGCCGTGGGAAGCCATCCGAACGAGATGGTCTGGTCGACGGATGGCCGTTTGTTCGTGGCCGATTCCGGATCGAACGAAGTCAGCGTGATCTCCGGCGGCGCCGCAAGCGAGACCATTCGCACCTCCCTCGACCCCAAGGCGCCGGTCGGCTCCACGCCCGATTCGCTGGCCCTGTCGCCGGACGGCCTCCGTTTGTACGTCGCCAACGCCGACAATAATAATGTCGCGGTCATCGACGTCTCGAACCGCAAGGAATCGCACCTGCGGGGATTCATTCCCACCGGCTGGTATCCCACCGCGCTCGCCGTCTCGTCCGATGGCAAACAAGTCTACGTCGGCACCGGCAAGGGCTTGGGATTCCGCAACAACTACCCCGCCGAGACGATTTTCGCGCAGAAAACACCTGATCCAAAAACCCCGTACGATTACATCGGGGCCGTCTTAAGCGGGCATGTCTCCATCGTGGACGTCCCCGATGCGCGGCAGCTTGCCGCCTACACCAAACAAGCCATCGCCAACGTGCCGGTGCCGGCGGCACACACCGATTCGGCCCAGGCGGCCCGCATCCAGCGCGACGTATTCCCCAAGATCCACCACATCCTTTACATCATTCGCGAGAATCGCACCTACGATCAGGTGCTCGGCGATCTGGGGGTGGGCAATGGCGACCCCAAGCTGGTGCTCTTCGGCCAGCAGGTCACTCCCAACGCTCACGCCCTGTCGCGCCGATTGGTCACCCTCGACAATCTCTACTGCGACGGCGAAGTCTCCGAGGATGGCCACCAGTGGTCCAATGCCGCCTATGCTACCGATTTCACCGAGAAGGCCTGGACGAACAGCTACAGCGAACGCAACGAGCCGGACGGCGACGAGCGCGTGGTCTCCTCGCCGGCCGGTTATATTTGGGATGCCTGCGCCAGAAAGAACCTGACTTTCCGCACTTATGGAGAAATGGCGAGCTTCGTTTCCTCCCCCGATTCCGAACCGCACGCGAAGGGCACGGGCTCCCTCACCGGCCACGTATCGGTGGAATGGCTGAAAGCGAAATCGAAGGGCGGCCGCGACCCGGAGAAAGCCGCGGTCTTCGTCAAAGAACTGCAGGATGCGGAAAAGACTGGCGAGTGGCCCAACTTCATGGTGATGTCGCTGGGCGAGGACCACACCAGCGGCCTCAGTCCCCGCGCGTTTACGCCGATCGCACAGGTCGCTTCGAACGACCAGGCGCTGGGGCAAATCGTGCAAGCCGTGAGCCATTCGCGATTCTGGAAGGAGACCGCCATCTTCGTGATCGAAGACGATGCGCAGAACGGTCCGGACCACGTCGACGCGCACCGCACGGTCGGCCTGCTGGTTTCTCCCTGGGTCAAGCGGGGCGTGGTGGACAGCACCATGTACACCACCTCTTCGTTTGTACGCACCATGGAGCTGATTCTTGGATTAGCTCCCATGACGCAGTTCGATGCCGCGGCAACGCCTCTGTATTCGTCGTTCACCGCCGAGCCGGCCTTCGATGCCATTGACAACATCGCGCCGCAAGTGGACCTGCTGGCGCGAAATCCGGCGACGGGGGCGGGCGCCGTGGCCTCCTTGAAGCTGGATTTCTCCGATTACGACCGCGCCGATCCCGATGAGCTGAACCGGATTCTGTGGGCCGCGCTCAAGCCCGGCGAAACCATGCCCGCCCCGGTCCGAAGTCTTCCGGTGAGGCGTTCGGCCGCGCCGGCACGCTGATTTTGGCTTCCCGTTTGTGGGGCGGACCCCCTGGTCCACGCCATAGGCGTTAAGACAAGGCCTGCGCCCAAGATGACGATCTCAGCTCGGCGCGATCCAGTCTCGGCTCCGGGTTCGGTTGCGACTTCCCACAAGGCCGGATAGGAGGGGTTTTGCGACGCAAGCCGACCGGTGGGGACTGATCGCCAGTAGCGTCTCCAAAACGGTCGCCGTCACGATGTGATGTCTCAGATATGATACCTTTTGAACATGCGGCCGATCATCCTCCATCCCAAAGCGCGGGAGATCATACGCCGGTTTCCGAAAGAAGTGCGAACGCGCGTTGGGAGGGGGCTTTTTCGCCTACAGATGGGAGAGCTACTTGTAATGCCCAGCTCACGGCCAATGCCAGGAGTCGCCCCCGGAGTTTCGGAAATCCGCGTGAAGGCGGAGGACGGCAGTTTCCGCGTGTTCTACTACACCGCTTCATCGCGGGGCGTTCTCGTTTTTCACGCCTTCGTCAAGAAGACTCAGCGGACGCCTCCTCTGGAAATCGACTTGGCCCGAAAACGCCTAAGGGAGCTTCTCGATGCATAAACTCAAACCGATCGTTGCAACAACGCCGGAAGAATTGGCTGGCGCCCTGGGACTCTCCAGCGCCGCCGCTAAGGAATGGCAGGTTCAGCATGTCCTGGTTGGGCGACTAAAGGAAATTGCGCGACGGCGGAAGATCACTCATGCGGAGATCGCGAAGCGCGCTGGCACCTCACGGACCAGGGTAACTGCGATCCTGAACGATGACCTCCAACATGTATCGAGCGATCTTCTGATCCGCATTCTTGCCTCCCTGGGCTATCGCGTAAAGGTCTCGGTGGTCAGATCCGATACCGCGGCGTAGGCGCTCGGCTACAACTGGGGCCTGCCCGTTTGCCTCATTGTGCCCACAAAATCAATATTCCGGATGAACCTTGTCCCCATCCCGCCGCATCCCATAGTATACTGGCACGAGCGCTTTATATAGATGATGTGCACTCCTAGGGGATAGCTGTCGCCGAATGCGCGATTACATCGAACTCACCAAACCGCGAATTACCTGGCTCATCCTCATGAGCACCGGCATCGGATATTTTTTTGGACTCCCGGCCGCCGCCAACTGGATCGGATTCCTCAAGGGAATCCACCTCCTCTCCCTGCTCCACACCATCGTCGGGACCGGCCTGATCGCCTCCGGCACCGCCGCCCTCAACCAATGGTACGAGCGCGAGGCCGACCGGCACATGCGGCGCACCGCCGCCCGTCCCCTGCCCTCCGGCCGCATCTCCGCCCACGGCGCACTGGCATTCGGCGCCGCGCTTTCCGTCGCCGGCTTCGCGGAGTTGTGGCTGGGTGTCAATCTCCTCTCGGCCGCCATCGGACTCTTCACTCTGGCCACCTATCTGTTCCTCTACACGCCCATGAAGCAGCGCACCTGGTGGTCCACCACGGTGGGCGCCATCCCCGGCGCCATGCCGCCCATGATCGGCTACGCCGCCGCCGCCGGTGCCATCACCCGCGAATCCTGGGTGCTGTTCGCCATCCTGTTTATCTGGCAGTTCCCGCACTTCTACTCCATCGCCTGGATGTATAAAGAGGACTACGCCCGCGCCGGCATCCTGATGCTGCCCGTCGTCGAGCCCGATTGCCGCTCTACCGCGCGCCAGATCGTGATCTACGGAATCGTCCTGATCCCCGTGAGCCTCGTCCCCGCCATGCTGGGGATGTCGGGGCGCATTTATCTGGTCGGCGCGTCGCTGCTCGGTTTCTGGTTCCTCTATTCGGGCGTGCGCGTGGCGCTGGAACGCAGCCTGTCGCGCGCGCGTGGCGTACTGGTAACGTCCGTCCTGTACCTACCGCTGATTTACGGCCTCATGCTTCTGGACAGGCCCGGTCTGTGATCCAAGTTCAAAATCTTACCCATCGATACGGTGACCGCGTCGCTCTCTCGAGCGTCAGTTTCGAAGTGAAAAAAGGCGAGATCTTCGGCCTGCTTGGTCCCAACGGCGGCGGCAAATCGACCCTCTTCCGCATCCTCTCCACCATGATGGTGCCCACCGAGGGCCACGCCATCATCGCGGGCCACGACGTGGAGTGCGACCCCGCCGCCGTGCGCCGCCACGTGGGCGTGGTCTTCCAGACGCAAAGTCTCGACAAAGCTCTCACCGTCGACGAAAACCTGCGCGCTCAGGGCCATCTGCACGGCCTCAGCGGCGCCCTTCTGCGCGAGCGCATGGAAAGCGCCCTGGAGCGCCTCGGTCTCGCCGATCGCCGCAAAGACCTCGTCGAGACGCTCTCCGGCGGACTGCGCCGGCGCGTCGAAATCGCCAAGGCGCTGCTCCATCGCCCGCAGGTGCTGCTCATGGACGAAGCCTCCACCGGCCTCGACCCGGCGGCGCGCCGCGATCTCTCGCGCCATGTGGAAAGCCTGCGCGAAGCCGACGGTGTCACCATCCTCCTCACCACCCACATCTTGGAAGAAGCCGACAAATGCGACCGCCTGGTGCTGCTGCATCGGGGCAACCTCGTGGCGCAGGGCTCGCCCGCCGAGTTGCGTTCGAGCATCGGCGGCGACGTGGTGGTGCTGGAGACCGCCGATGCCGCCTCGCTGGCCGCCGGAATCGCCGAACGCTTCCATCTCCAAGCCTCGGTGCGCGAGGGCGAAGTGCGCGTGGAGATCCCCAACGGCCACCGCTTCATCGCCGAAGTGGTGGAGGCGTTTCCCGGCGCCGTGAATTCCGTCGGCCTCCACAAGCCGACCTTGGAAGACGTCTTTGTGCGTCAAACGGGAGCCTCCATTGAGTAGCTTTTTCCTGCCCGCCGCCACCCTCTGGCAGCGCGAATTGGTCCGTTTCTGGCGGCAGAAAAGCCGCGTCCTGGGAGTGGTGGCATCGCCCCTGGTCTTCTGGCTGTTGATGGGCTACGGCTCGGGCGACCTGGCTCGCTACTACGCCGGAGCGCTGGTGCTCACCGTAATGTTCTCCGCCATCTTTTCCACCATTTCCATCATCGAAGATCGCCGCGAGGGCTTCATGCTCTCGATGCTGGTCTCGCCCGCGCCGCGCACCAGCCTGGTGCTCGGCAAAATCCTGGGCGCGGCAACCCTCGCATGGATTCAAGGATTGATCTTTCTGGCCTTCGCCCCGCTGGCCGGCGTACGCATCGGCCTGCTGGCGGTGATTCCCGTGGCCGCCGCCATTTTTCTGATTTCCTTCACTCTCACCGGTCTTGGTTTCGCGATCGCCTGGAAGATGGATTCCACCTCGGGCTTCCACGCCATCATGAACCTGCTGCTGGTGCCCATGTGGATGGTGTCGGGCTCGCTCTTCCCCATGGCTACCGCGCAGGGCGCGATCCGCGCCATCATGTGGGCCAATCCGCTTACCTATTCCATCTCTCTGCTGAACGGCCTGCTGGGCCTGCCGAATGCCAACCCGGATCCGCTGGTGAGTGCGGCCGTTACGCTCGCCTTCGGACTGGTCCTGCTGCTGGTATCGGGCCTCTTCGCGGCGCAAAAGAGCGCCAAGAGCGCCGCATGATCCGCATTGATTCCCCGGCCCTCCAGTGTGTGGCCTCTCACCGAGCCGCGACCGTAACGGAGCGGAGGGCTTCGCTTCCGCTGCTCACCCTGGCGCTGCTCCTGACGGCCTGCGTCAAGCCCCGCGACCTCCCCATCTTCGGCGACGTGCCCGAATTCCAGCTCACCGCCCAGACCGGCCAGCCCTTCGATAGCAAGGCCCTCGACGGCCACGTCTGGGTGGCCGATTTCATCTATACCACCTGCACCGGTCCCTGCCCCATGATGACCACGCACATGCGCCAGTTGCAGAACTCCACCGCCGAAATCCCCGACGTGCTGCTGGTGTCGATCACCGTCGATCCGGTCCACGATACCCCGCCCGTCCTCACCGAGTACGCCCGCCACTTCAAGCAGGACCCGTCCCGCTGGTTCTTCCTCACCGGCGGCATGGACAAACTCAACGACCTCGGCGTGCGCGCTTTCAAACTGAACAGTGTGGATGGCAGCCTGACGCATAGCACGCGTTTCGTGCTGGTGGACCGCCATCGGCGCATCCGCGGCTTTTACATCTCTGGCGAGGACGCCTTCATGCCGCAACTGCTGCATGATATCCGCCAACTGGAAAAAGACCGCTCCTGACAAAACCGCATGCCGGCGCGCGGCTCCGGGATTTCGACCCACGGGTTTCGTACGCGGCCCGAAGAGGCGGCGCGGGCAACTCCTGCCCGCCTCGTCCGGACCTTCCGGCGTGGCCCGCCGCCAAACACACAGTGCCCGTTTATCGGGTAACGGCGTGTCACGGGTGTGATCCGCATAAACCTACGGAAACAGGATGGGAGTGCCGGCCGGCTTTTCCAGTCCGGCCGTGGGTGTGGAGTATACTGTGGAATAGAGTGCACATATAGAAACGATTCAGGTCGTTCTCGATACGAAGCTGTTACGGGCGACCGACCGGGCTGCGCGTCAGACAAAGCGGAATCGCTCCGCGTTGATTCGTGAAGCCCTCCGGGAGCACCTCCGGAGCCTGGAGATCCAAGCGTCGGAGACGCGGGACCGCGAGGGTTATTCGAAACCGCCGCGAGCCCAGGACGAATCGCTCGTTTGGGAAGCGGAGGCGGCGTGGCCGGCGGAATAGTCGGAGGGGATGTCCGTCTTTACCAGTTCGCGCCGCCGTACAAGAACAGACCGGTGGTCGTACTTACCCGTGACAGCGCCCTTGCCTATTTGTCGAGCGTGACCGTGGCGCCGATCACCTCGACGATTCGCGGCGTGCCATCCGAGGTGGTACTGCGCGAGGAAGATGGCATGAAGGCGCCTTGCGCGGTGAACCTGCACAACGCGGTCACTGTCTCCCAACAGCGATTGGGTAAGCGAGTGGCGCGGTTGGGCTCGGCGCGTATGACGGAGATCCGTACCGCTTTGCGCTTCTCGCTCGGTTGCGATCCCAGTCAACGCTAGCGGCCGCTGCCTTCGTAACGGTCGATCCGGCGGAACCGAATTCCGGAACGGCGTTTGGCGGGAGGAATCCTGCTGAACCAAGATTCCCGACGGGATACCGACTTTTCGTTCCTAATCGAGTGGCGTCGTCCGGAAGTGTCGGGATGTGGTTTAATTCTAGTGTCCGACCGCAGCTATTCCGCAAACCTTATCGCTGCAGAAGCCTCCAACCGGGACGCCCTCGGCTCAGCAACTGAGCGCGCCGTCGTCCTATTCAAGGAGCGCCGCGCTGATCGCTGATGCCGTCAGCGGCAGAATTAACGTGCGAAGGGCGGAACATCCCAGAGATGTTGTGGCGGACAATGGGAACGGGCTCACTTGCCGTAATGATGCGCGTCGAGATCAAACCGGAATTGCTACGCTGGGCGCGAGAGCGGTCCCGGCTCGACCGTGCCGCGCTCGCCCACCGTTTTCCGCAACTTGATGCCTGGGAGCGCCGCGAGTCGAGCCCAACCGTCAAGCAATTGGAAAGCTTTGCCAAGGCCACGCACACCCCCGTCGGCTACCTTTTCCTTCAGGAGCCGCCTGTCGAGCGTGTTCCCATCCCGGACTTCCGCACCGTCGGTAACGAGCGCATCGGACACCCGAGCCCCGACCTTCTTGACACCGTCTATATCTGTCAGCAACGTCAGGAGTGGTACCGCCACTTCGCGCGATCCGAGGGCGAGGAGGTGGTCCCCTTCGTGGGCTCCGCACATTTGAATGACGACGTCGAGCCTGCCGCGGCGACGATCCGGCGCGCATTAGGGTTCGACGTCGAGGAGCGCCGCCAGATGCCCACCTGGACCGACGCGCTGCGGCGCTTCGTCGAACAGGCCGATGCGCTCGGGGTTTTGGTCATGGTGAACGGCGTCGTGGGTAGCAACAACCGCCGCAAACTCGATCCGCAAGAGTTCCGGGGCTTCGCCCTGGCAGATAGCCTCGGGCCCCTAGTGTTCATCAACGGCGCGGACACGAAAGCCGCCCAAATGTTCACGCTTGCGCATGAGTTGGCTCACATCTGGCTCGGGCTATCCGCTGTCTCCGACACACAGGCGTCGCAACTGCCCGAACACGAGGTGGAGCGCTGGTGCAACCTTGTTGCTGCTGAGCTTCTGGTT
>Ga0182018_10005332_pt1 | contig 10395 bp, 10 predicted proteins | sample 812P2MmetaG_FD_120490 | JGI IMG/M metagenome (GOLD analysis project Ga0182018, IMG submission 120490) | Permafrost microbial communities from Stordalen Mire, Sweden - 812P2M metaG | ecosystem: Environmental > Terrestrial > Soil > Wetlands > Permafrost | place: Sweden: Stordalen | collected... | reverse complement strand
GCCGCTGGTAAATGAGACGGCCTTATTCAAGCCCAACGTTCCGACGTACAACGCAGCGTAAGATCCATCGATGATTTGATAGCTCGAGGGCAGGTTCGCCAAAGTATCCGCGGAAATGGTGAAGGCGCTGGCGCCGGGCGGGGCAAGGCACTGTACTTCCACCGTGGAGTTGGTGGCGGCGGCGTAGGAATAAAGCAGAATTGCCGTGGGCGCGGCAGTGTCCGCGGGAGTGAACGTGAGAGCGAGCGGAGCGCTGCGCTTGACCACGACGATTGCGTTGGGCCGGGTCCAGGCCGGCGGCGGCTCGGCATTGATGGGGATCACCTTCTGGTTCGCGCCGCCCGGATCGATGGTGAAACTTGCTCCGGCGCTCAAAGGGTGCAAACCGAATGAGGTTGAGTCGACCGTCCCCCCTACGATGCTCGCGTAGAACGAATCGGCGGCGGGGATGCTCAGAGACTGAGTACCGTTGTTGTAGGTCTCGGTAGGTTGCGGACTGAGACTGGCGCTGGCAGGCAGGGCTCCGGGGAGAGTGAGGGCAATGGAGGAGTCGCCCGAAGTCTGATGAAGCAGGCAGGTGCCGGCCGGCGGATAGGACATGTAGGGGTCGTAGTTAAAGGGCGAATTGGGGCGCGTGTAGAACCGCGAGTAGACCTGCTCCAGGGTCTTGGTAACAGGGGTCGCGGTGTTGATATTTTCGATGTCGTTCACTTGCTCCACATGGATGAAGGCCTGCGTTCCGGGAGTGCGGACGAGGGTCGAAAGAGGATTGCCTGGGTCGTCACACGTAGCCGCGCCGGGAGCAGCGATGGCCATGGTTGCGGTATTGGAAATCACGCCGCCGGCGTTAGCCGACACCGGCACCCAGCAACCGAGCGGGGCATTGTCGGGGACCGTAGCTACAATTTGATCGATGCCGGAACAACACGGCGTGCGGCCCGAATACGCAACGGCCGCGGTCTGGCCCCCGATCGTTAACGTCACCGGCGTGCTGACATTACCGGCGGTGGGCGCCACGTTATCTGGAAACGTGACGGGGCCAAGGCCGGTGCCCCAGATCGTGATGACTTGGCCGGGCGCGGCGGGGAGCGCGAGCGAGTTGATCGGTTGATTGGCCGCGCTCACGTAGTTCTGGATGATCCCGGGGCCATAGCCGCCGCTGGAGATGGCGAAGATGCCAGGCGCGGAGTCGTCGATCTGGATGGTGATCGCGTTGCTGCGATTGCCTTGGTACGTCAGGCGCAGCGTGGCTAGGCCGGCCGCGACGGTGGAGGGCATCACCGCGTTGATTTGCGTCGGCGAGACGAAGATCGGGAACGCCTGGCTTACGACGCCATTCTGCGTGACGCTGATGGAAACTCCGGCCAGCGTTGAAGAGAGCGGAAACGACAGTGCAGGGCTTTTGGCGGGGCCGAGATTCTCGCCGAAGGTGGTGAACACGCTGCCACGCGCGATGGGAGCGTTGGGCAGACCGAAGGGTGCGTAGGAAGCCGCGTTGTAGGTGCCGCGGAAATAAAGGGTGGGCTGCTGAGCGAACAGAGCGCTGCCCGCGAGAAGAAGCAAAACGACGCGCATGGGCCCAGTTTACAGAGAAACGCAGATGGCCGCGTTATCGCTCACGCTGAGCGGCGCCGCGGGCGCTACGGCTCCGGGAGAGAAACGCAGATGCCCGCGCCATCGAAGGAGGAAGAACCTCCCACGCTGACCGTGACATTGGTGTTGACGAGATCCGGTCCATCTCCGGGAGCACACGGGGGCAAACCGCCCGGCACTCCAGGAACGGCGAAGTTGATCTGGTACAAGCCGGGATATCCGGCTACCAGGCCGGTGAACAGCGGGACCGGCGGCGGCGTGAGAGTATTGGTCAGCTGCGAATACATCGGCGCGGACGCCAGAGCGTTGGCGTGATAATTGAAGTCCAGAATAAACGCCTCCGCGGTGGGCGTGGGCTGCGCGGCCGGTTGGCCGGTTGGCACCACGGGATTTGTGGCGCCCAGTCCGACCGCGTATGCGATCAGTTCCTCGCCCGTGAAGGCCGGGTTCGCGGTGGAAACCAGCATGCCGTTGGCATGTGTCACCTCCGGCTGGCAAGGCTGCCCGCCGAAGGGGGCGTAGCCGAAAGCCCCCGGCAGGACCGTATCGCAGACCGTCAGAATATGCACTTGGTCGGGCAGGACATTCAAGGCGCTCGGCGTCCCCGCCACGCCATTCTCCGTCACGAAGAATTCGGTTAACACCACAACGTTGGAGTTGGGGCAGGCGGTGAGAGACGCGACGCAGGCGGTCCGCAGGCCGTAGGGAATTTGTATGGTGATGGCGGTAATCGCGTTACAACCCGCGCAGGTAGTGAGCGGGTTGACTTCGAAGATCGGCGCGGGAATAGCGGTTCCCTGCTGGATGGTGACGCTGATTCCCGCGAGCGAAGTGGGCCAGTTGCCGGCTCCCGCCAACACCGGCTGAGTGAGAGTGCTTCCCACGCCCGCCGCGAATACAGTGATGATTTGCCCGGGCGCGACGTTGACTGGAACGGGGAACAAGTATCCCGCTCCGGTGATGGTGCTGGGACTGGCGCTCTGGCCGAGGGCGGAAAGCGCGGTGGCTGTCGCGATAAGCAGGAACCGTGTTACTGAGAGGATCATAGAAATATCCTTCGGAACGCGGTAATTTCATTCTAGCGCAGGCCAATGCGCTACGGATCGCCCTGCAGGTGTGGTAATCGTGTTGGAATGGCGATGACGTTTGAAGCCGTCCGCAAAATCGCGCTCGCGCTCGATAACGTCGAAGAGGGCACCTCCTACGGCACGCCGGCGTTCAAGGTGCGGGGAGCGTTGATCGCGCGGCTGCGCGACGACCTCGGGGCGCTGGTGGTGCGCATGAGCATTGACGACCGCGAGGCTCTGATGGCGGCCGATCCGGATACCTACTTCATCACCGATCATTACCTGAACTACCCGTGGATTCTGGTAAACCTGGCGCGCGTGCGTCCCGACGCGATGCGGGATTTGTTGCGCGGGGCTTGGCGGTTGGCCGCGGCGGAGAAGAAGGGAACCGGGGGGACCAAGAGGCGGCGGACCTCAGGTAAGCTAGATAAGTAATTCTCCTAGAAGAGGGCTGTGAGATGACGAGGACTCATGCGATGAAATCCTTGCTGAACACTGTGGCGCTCTGGGTGGTTCTCGGCGGACTTCCTGGCATTTTGTTCGCCCAGTGGCCGAATTATCCGACGCCGGGCGTCCCGAAGGGACCCGATGGAAAGCCGGATCTAACCGGGCCAGTGCCGAGGACGGCCGACGGGCATCCGGATCTGTCCGGGATTTGGGAACTAGGTCGGCCGCCGAGACCGGCGCCCAGGGACGGAAGCATCCCCGGGCAACTGCCGCTCTCGCCGCCGCCCGCACCGCCGGCACCGGCCGCAGGAACCGCGCCGGGAGCACGTCCCGCCCCTCCAGTCTTTGGTGGGGGACAGTTCTTCAATATCGGGTCGACCTTGAAAGATGGCCTGCCGTTCACGCCGTGGGCCAAGGAGGTGCGCGCACAGCGCAAGGGGGAGAACAACAAGGACAATCCCGATGCGCACTGCCTGCCGCTCGGCCTGATGCAACTGCACTTGCATCCGCAGCCGCGAAAGATCATTCAGATGCCCAAGCTGATTCTGATTTTGTATGAGGCACAGGCCGGCATTCGGCAAATCTTCATGGATGGGCGTCCGCTTCCGAACAATGATGCACAGCCGTGGTGGTACGGCTACTCGATCGGGCATTGGGACGGCGACACGCTGGTGGTTGAAACCACCGGTTTCCGCGACGACGTGTGGCTGGATGTGGAGGGGAGCCCGCTGACCAATACCGGTAAGATGACCGAGCGGTTCCGCCGGGTGAACTACGGAAACTTGGAGATCGAGGTCACGGTCGAAGACCCTAAGGCGTACACCAAGCCGTGGACGGTGATGATCAGGCATAAGGTAATGCTGGACACGGACCTGATCGAGTTCATCTGCAACGAAAACGAGAAGAGCGACGCGCACCTGGTGGGCAAGTAGATCTGTCAGTGCTCTTTGTATTCGCCGAACACGGCGCGCAGGCGATCCGATATTTCCCCGACGGTGCCGTAAACCTCGGCACAGGCCAGAATGTGCGGCATCAGGTTGTCGCCCGAGCGCGCCGCCGCTTCCAGCGCGCATAAACGAGTCTCCACGGCGCGAGCATCGCGTGAAGCGCGCAATTCGCGAAGCCTCAAGATCTGTTGCGCTTCAAGCGCGGGATCCAGACGGAACATCGTGGGCGGCTCCTGCTCGTCTTGTTGAAACTTGTTCACGCCGACCACCACCGCATCGCCGCGTTCCACGGACTGCTGGTAGGCGTAAGCGGCGTTCTGAATTTCGGCTTGGATGAATCCCCGCTCGATGGCGGCCAGCGTGCCTCCCATGGCATCAATGCGCTCGATGTACTCGCTTGCGCCGCGCTCGATTTCATCAGTTGCCCTCTCGATGTGATAACTGCCTCCGAAGGGATCGGCCGTGTTGGTGACGCCGGTCTCATGCGCGATGATCTGCTGTGTGCGCAGCGCCAGCCGCGCGGCATCCTCGGTGGGAAGGCCCAGCGCTTCGTCCTTGGCGTTGGTGTGCAGCGATTGCGCGCCGCCCAGCACCGCCGCGAGCGCCTGCATCGAGACCCGAACGACGTTGACATCGGGCTGCTGCGCGGTGAGGGTGGAGCCCGCCGTCTGCACGTGAAAGCGCAGCATCAGCGAACGCGGATTCTTCGCGCTAAAACGGTCGCGCATGATCTTGGCATAGAGACGCCGCGCGGCCCGGAACTTGGCGATTTCTTCCAGGAAATTACTGTGCGAGTTGAAGAAGAACGAGAGCCGCGGCGCGAAGGCGTCCACGTCCAGTCCAGCTTCGATGGCCGCGCTGATGTAGGCGATGGCGTTGGCCAGCGTGAAGGCGACTTCCTGAATCGCGGTCGAGCCCGCCTCCCGGATGTGATAACCGCTGATGGAGATGGTGTTCCATTCCGGCAGCTCGCGGGCGGCCCAGGCAAACAGGTCGGTGATGATCCGCATGGCTGGGCGCGGCGGATAGATGTAGGTTCCGCGCGCGATGTATTCCTTGAGGATGTCGTTCTGGATGGTGCCGGAGATCTTGCCGAGCCGGGCGCCCTGGCTTCGCGCAACCAAGACATAAAAGCTCAGCAGGATCGCCGCCGTGGAGTTGATGGTCATGGACGTGGTGATGTCCGCCAAGCGAATGCCCTCAAAGAGCCGCTGCATGTCGGCCAGCGAGCAGATGGCGACGCCCACGCGTCCCACTTCGCCGGCCGCCAGCGGATGATCGGAATCCATGCCCATTTGCGTTGGGAGATCGAACGCGACCGAGAGCCCGGTGATGCCTTGCGACAACAGATAGCGATAGCGGCGGTTGCTCTCCTCGGCGGTTCCGAAGCCAGCGTACTGGCGCATGGTCCAAAGGCGGCTGCGATACATGTCCGGATAGATCCCCCGCGTGAAGGGGTACTGCCCTGGGAGTTCGGAGCCGAGTTCGGTGCTCATGATTTAGAGATTTTGCGAGCGCGCATAAAAGAATGGATGCCGAACCCGGCCATGAGCAGCCCGAACGGGATTTCCAGGGCTAGGCGGGGAGCGGTATCGTTCTTTCCCCAGTCGCGCAGGATAGCATGCACGGGCAGCAGCGCCAAAACAATGAAAAAGAAGCCGATCACCTGATTCCAGAGGATATGTATGGGGCGAATGACTCCGGGGATCACGTGTCCCAGAAACTTCTTTGCCATTGTAAACATGGACTAGTACCAGTGTAGCGAAACGGTCATCACCGTTCCGGTGGAATGCCAGGGTCGAGTGCTAAGCCGAGGAATCGCTACTGAGAATTGGGGTTTGAACCGATAAATGTATAGGAGAGCGAAAGCCAGACGTTAGCCCACTTACCTTTTGGTGAAACTGTGCTTGCCTCTGCAACATCAAGAAGGTAGAGTGGGAGTGATATTGTAAGAAGTAGCCCGCTGCAAGGAGAAAGGGGCAATGCGTGGAAGAGAAACTCAAAGAGCTGATGCAAGAGCTTGGCAATGCGATCAACGAATCGTTGTCCGACTCCGACCGCATTGCGGCAGCTATCGGAGAGATTAAGCGGGCCGGCTACGACGTCTTCCTGGTGTTGGAAGCCACCATCGGTTTCAACAAGCGCGAGGAAAACGGCGAGTACGAATCCGAAGATGGGGAAGCCGAGGGAACGGAATCGGAAGCTCCCCCCAAGCGGAAGTTCGAGTCCACCGGCAAGATCAAACTCACCTCGCAAGATCAAAAGTTCCTGAAGGCTCTGAAGATCGCGATCGACGAAGAGAAAAGTTAGAGAAAAGCCAAAAGCTAAAGCAACTCCCCGTAGACCCTCCAAGTTGCCTCCACCGATTTTTCCCAGCTAAATTCCTGTACGCGCCGAAGCCCGGCCCGAGTGAGCTGTTCCCGCAAAGCAGTGTCGGCGGTCAGCCGGAGCAATCCCCCGGCGATCGCAGTCACGTCGTGCGGATCAACCAACAGCGCCGCATCGCCGGCGACTTCGGGCAGCGCGGAAACATTCGAAGTCAAAACAGGAACGCCGCGCGCCATGGCATCCAGCACCGGCATTCCGAAGCCTTCGTCTAAAGACGGGAACGCGAAGATCGACGCGCGCTGGTAGAGTTCTTCCAGCTCGGAATCGGGAACATAGCCGAGCACTTGGATGTCCTCGCGGCGCGGGCTGCGTCGGATACGATCGAGAGCAACCTCGGAATCGAATCCGGACGAGCCGGCCAGGACCAGCTTCCATCCAGGCTCGAGCTGCTCGAAAGCTTCCACCAAGCGGATCGTGTTCTTGCGGCGTTGAATGGCCCCGACCGAGAGGATCATTCGCTCCTTGGCTGGGGGCCGCGCCGTCGGCGCCACCGGTCGAACCCCGTGATGGATGACGCGAATCCGCGCGGGATCCACGCCCAGGAGTTGCTCTACTTGGCGAGCCGTGAACCGGGAGACGGCGATGATCAAATCGGACCGCTCGGCTGCGGCGCGAGCCTGCGCGGTGAAGCGCTCGCGGAACTCGGGGCTGGAGTAGTCGCCTGAGATCACAAACAGATCGTGGAAGGTGGAGACCGCGCGGCGATGCCGGGCGGAGCCGAGCCGCTGGTTCAAACCGTGGAACAGATCGGCCGATGGCGCGCGATTTTCCAGCAACAGGCGGCGGCTGGCGTTGGGGGGAAGCGGATGGGCGAAGGAGCCGAGGAAACGGTGCGGCCGGTAGCAAAACAGATAGCGCGCATCCGGATGGGCCCGTGCGTCGCCATAAGCGAGGCCATGCAGGATTTCGCGTGAGTACACGCCGACGCCGGACAGATCCCGGCCCAGGCCATAGGTGGCGTCTAAGCCTATTCTAAACCCGGCGATTTTCAATCAGCCAGGATAGCGGTTTTCGCGTGCGCGCGTAGCTCGCCCGCCAATACTTCTTCCAGGTTTTCGCGGGGATCGAGCGGGGTGACTGAGAATCGGATGCCGGCGGCAACAACCTTTGCGGCGGCGCGATGCAGCATGGCTTCCACCGTGGTCGTGGTGAGGCCGGTGGTGATCACGCAGAATCGGGAGCGGTCCCAGCGGCCAATGATAGAGGGCGCTTCGAAGGCCGTGCCGAAGACGTCGGCGACCTGAATCAGCAGCGGCTCGCGCGCCTCCCGATCCGCCGAGACTTCCACCAGCGCCAGCAGCAGTTGCATGCGCCCCGAGACAGAGAGCCGGGCGTAGTGCGCAGTGACGGTCAGCAACGCATCGCGGCTGAGAACGCCGGTGAGATCGTCGACGAACGCGGATGCCCGCACCGCCCGCGCCCGGCGCTCGCGTTCCACGGCGTAACGAATGGAGCGAGCCAGCAGCCCGCACTCCAGTTCCGGCTTCACCAGTACGTCTTGGGCGCCCTCCCGCAGCAATCGATTCGCAAGGTTTTCGTCCGCCTGGTCGGCCAGCACAACGATGGGGGCGCCCTGGGCGTTGGCGCCGTAGACACCGGCATGAACGTCCAGGAACGAATCGAGCAGCGTCGGGCTGTCGGGCAGGCTCAGGTTGAGCAAGACGATGTCGAATGCTTCCCGGCGCAGACAGTCCATGGCGCCGGCCAGCAGTCCCACCTGCACCACGCTCGAACTTCGCCAATTGCACCACTGGCGGTTTTCCTGGATCTCGATCAAGGCTTCGGCCAGGAGCTGTTCATCTTCGAGGTCGTCTTCGACGAGCAGAATTTTGAGGATTCTTGGGTCTGGCACTCGTTGGTAGTGCCGCGGGAGTGAGTTTCGTCTCAGCCTAAACGGCTCCGCTTGCTAACGCGCGCGGCTCAGACCGCGAGCTGGTATTCCTTCAGTTTGCGGTACAGAGTGGTGCGGCCGATTCCGAGCAAATTGGCCGCGATGGCGCGGTCACCTTTGGTGTATTCCAGGGCTTCCAGGATGGCTCGCCGTTCTATCTGAGTCAGCGGCACGATGGGCGAGTGGTTGGACTCCGGCGGTCCCCAGCGTTCGTGTGAACTGGCCTCGCCGGGCGGCTTGGAAAGGGGTTGATAGCCCACCGCCACCGAAAGGGTTTGAGCCTTTTTCGCGATCAGATGATTCAGCAACATCGAAGGCAGCTCGGCGGCGTGCAGCAGCGGCCCGGTGTTGATGGCCACCATGTGCTGGATGCAATTTTCGAGCTCGCGAACGTTACCGGGCCAATCGTAGGAGAGCAAGGCTTCCAGCGTCTCCTGCGTCAGGGTGTGACCTTTGCCGTGGCGGGTGAGGAAGTGCGCCAGCAGAGCCGGGATGTCTTCCTTCCGGTCGCGCAGCGGGGCCAGGCGAAGGTTCACCACGTTCAGCCGGTAGAACAGGTCCTGGCGGAATGTCCCCTTTTCCACTTCCTTCGCCAAGTCGCGGTTGGTGGCGGCGATCACACGGAAGTCGGAGCGCTTTTGCGTGAGTGAACCGACTGGCCGAAACTCCTTCTCTTGCAAGACGCGCAGGAGCTTGGCCTGCAGATCGAGCGGCAGTTCGCCGATCTCGTCGAAGAAGGCGGTGCCTCCGTTGGCGGTTTCGATCAGGCCCGTCTTGGGCGTCACCGCGCCGGTGAATGCGCCTTTGACGTGGCCAAACAGCTCGCTCTCCATGAGTGGGCCGACCAGGGAAGAACAATCGATGGTGACGAAAGGACCCGTCGCGTGGACATTGTGTATGGATCGCGCAACCACTTCTTTTCCCGTGCCGGTCTCGCCCAGCAGCAGGACAGGCCAGCGGCAACGTCCCAGCTTGTCCACCATCCGTAAGACGTTCCGGATGCGCGGTGACTGGCCGACCAACAACGGCTTGGATTCTTCAGCTTGCGCTAGCATTCAACAAGAGGCTCCGAATCTGACTTGTTTTGAAAACAGAGTGTCTTTGTCCTTCATAAACTCTAAGGGGACTTTAGGATTTCGACAACACCCCACGGTATTGAATTGCGGAATCATTTGGGGTATTGGGGCCACTTCATTTGGGGGTATGGCCTTAGTACTGCCGTTTGGGCGCCGGCGACCTCCCTAGTCCGCGGGATCGAGGCGCACAACGAATCCCGTGCCCTCCTCGTGGCGAATGCGCTGGGCCAAAACACTGGCGGCTGCTTCGGAGGGTGCTCGTCCCACTAGGACTCGCCACATCGAGGGACTGCCGGGGCGGAGCACCAGCCGGGCGGATCCAAACTCGCGTTCGAGCGCGGCGCGCACACGCTCGGCGCGGTCTTCATCCAGGAACGCGCCGGCTTGGACCGCATACCAATTTTGGGCGGCGGTGGTGGTGGGGGTGGAGAGGATATCGATGCGGACGCGCGCGACTCCCGGTCCGATGAGTCCAATGGCGCCGGCGGCGGCGTGCGAAAGATCGATGATGCGGTTCTCCACGAAGGGCCCCCGGTCGGTGATGCGGACGTCGACCGTTTTGTCGTTGGTGAGATTCACCACCCGGACCCAAGTACCGAAGGGCAGCGTCCGGTGCGCCGCAGTGAAGCCTTCCATGTCGTAGATTTCACCGTTCGCGGCGGGGCGGCCGTGATAGGGATGCCCGTACCAGCTGGCGAGTCCAGTTTCGCCGGAGCGAATCGGGGATGGCGGGGGAGCGGCGGCGGTGCGCTGGTGCTTTTTCGCGCAGCCTGCCAGCGTCAGACCCGCCCATGCCAGCAGCAGGATCGCGGCCGGCATTGCGATCGCGGCCGGCATTGCAATGGATCGGCGACATGCCATTTGGTCCGATCGTAACGCGCGCCGCGCTCGCGGGCAACAACAAAATCGCGTGTTTGTGGAGTGGGGAGGCCGAGAACAATTCGAAGCACAAATGGTTTTGGGGTCCGAGGGCGGCGCGGAGGCCG
>Ga0182018_10005331_pt1 | contig 10395 bp, 8 predicted proteins | sample 812P2MmetaG_FD_120490 | JGI IMG/M metagenome (GOLD analysis project Ga0182018, IMG submission 120490) | Permafrost microbial communities from Stordalen Mire, Sweden - 812P2M metaG | ecosystem: Environmental > Terrestrial > Soil > Wetlands > Permafrost | place: Sweden: Stordalen | collected... | reverse complement strand
TGACTTCTCGAGCCCCGAAGCGCCACTGCCGCGATAGAAATAACTAATGTGTGGCAAAGAAATTTTTACTGGATATAATGCTTTCGTTCCGTAGCCAACTCGCGTAAATTCTGGTGTCAATCATTTTGGCGTGCGGACGAACAAGGCAAACCAGCTTTGCTGCCAACATCGGTGAAAAAAACAAATAGCGGTTCGATCGCTGACAGGCGGTCCTGCACGAGTTTGCTTTCAGACTTGCACGAGGTCACTCATGCTCAAGAGAACTGCACTCATCGCTTTCCTCGTCGTGTCGTCCTTGTTGATGCCGTTTCTCTTCACGCCATACGCTCGGGCTCAACAGACGCTGGGCGGCATTACGGGTACAGTCACAGACAAGACTGGCAGCGTTCTGCCGGGAACCGATGTGACCATCGTGGGGGACCAGACAAAACTCACGCGCACCCAGAAGACCAACGCAAATGGCAGCTACGACCTCGTGAACCTGCCGATCGGCACCTACATGCTCACCTTCACTCACGACGGTTTTGAAAGCGAAAAAATTCCTTCCATCACGGTGCAAGCCGACCGAACCGCCACCGTCAACGCCACTCTGCCCGTGGGCAAGGTGGGCACGGTGGTTGAAGTGGACGCAACCCCCTTGATGAACGCGGTGGACACCACGAACGGTTACATCCTGGAAAAGGACCAGATCGACGCCGTGCCGCTACCGACGGGCAGCTTCACGGGACTGGCCATTCTTTCTCCGGGAGTGAATGCCGAACTGCCCGGCGGCACAGGCGCCAACAGTGGCCTGGGCAATCAACCGATCTGGGCCAACGGCCAACGTGACACCAGCAACAGCTTCCTGCTAAACGGCGTCGACGCCAGCAACCTGTTCAACGGCAAGAGCACCAGCCAGGTGGCCTCTTCGCGCATCGTGAACAATACTGGTGTGGCCGGAGTCGCCAGCACGAACGCCGCCCCGCCGCAGACCACAGCATCTATCTATTTGGCGATTGGTCAAGCGTTGCCAACCCCCGCCCCGGAGACCATTCAAGAGGTGCGCGTGAACACTTCCATGTACGACGCGCAACAAGGCTCGACCAGCGGCGCGCACATTGACATGAGCACGGCGTCCGGGACGAACACGATTCACGGCGCGGGGTACTGGCACCGCGGCACCGACTGGCTGAATGCCGCGCCGTTCTTCAACAAGCAGGACCCCAACATTATTCTCGCCAACGACGCGGTGCCCCAGTTGCATCGCGAAACCGTGGGTGGCAATCTGGGTGGCGCGCTGATCAAGAACAAACTCTTCGGATTCGTAAGCTACCAGCACCTGCACGATTCCGATCAGGAAATCGGCATCTCGCGCATGATGGTGCCCATCGATTTCAACCCTACTTACCTGTCATCAGCGGGGTGTGGCTTCACCAATCGTCAAAGCTCTACGTTTGCTGGTTGTCTGGCGGCCATCGCCAACAATGATTTCGGCACGGGGATCACGAATCCCGCCACGCAGGTAAACCCGGTCGCGCTTGCTCTCTTTCAGTACCAGTTTCCCAATGGACAGTACCTGATTCCGTATTCCAACTTTGGCGTTAGCCCCACACCGGATTTTCCGGAAGACGCCATCATTCCCGGCACAGCCTACTTCTTCGCCCACCAGGCGGTGGCGAATCTTGACTGGAACAAGAGCTCCAAGGATACCCTCTCAGCCAAATACTATTATCAACACGACCCAACCACCGCCCCTTACGCCTACTCCAACGTTGCCGGATTCACCCAACACCTCGACGCTGGCAGTCAGGTGGCTTCGCTCACCAATACGCAAAACCTGCGGCCCAATTTGAGCATCGTCGAAGTCCTCGGCATTCTTCGCGAGAAGGTTTACAGCACCATCGAGCAGCCGTTCACGCCGCAACAGCTGAACATCAACACCTTCGGCTCGACTGCTTTCCCGGGAATCAGCGTCGTGAATATTCTTACGGGAGAACCCCCTGTACCCAACGATTTTCTCAACATCGGCCAGGGTGCGGCTTCTCAAGGGGCGTTTACCGGAGTGTTTCAGAATCGCATCATGCCTTCCGCCGACGCCATCTGGATGCGGGGCAAGCACACCTTCACCTTCGGCGGCAGCTATGCCTATACCCAGCTCAACACCCGTGATGAGAGAACGAACCAAGGAATTATCGCTTTCGCAGACTTTGGGCAGCTCCTGCAGGGCTTGGTCACCACCAACGACGATTTCACGACTACCAAATTCCTTCAGGGCAACGCTAACCGCTACTACCGTGCCGGGCAATCGGGCGCTTATCTCCAGGACAAATTTCAGTTCCGCTCCAACCTCAGCCTGACTGCCGGGCTGCGCTGGGATTGGGACGGCGGCCTCACCGAAAAATACGGCCGCATTTACAATTTCGATCCCTCGCGTTATTCCTATGACGACGCGAGCGATACGCTCACCTCCAACGGAATAATCATTGCCGGCAACAACAAGCTGTTCCCCACCAAAGGCGTCAGCAATACCACGCTCACCGGAAGGCAGTGGGGATTTGCCCCGCGCCTGGGCGTTGCCTGGAGCCCGAAAAAATTCAACGAGAAGCTTGTCGTCCGTGCGGGAACCGGTATCTACTACGACCGCGGCGAACTTTTTTCCTATCTTTCACCAGGCTTCGCAGAGGGCGTGATCAACGGTGGACCGTTCGGCGTGAACCAAACTCCCCCGTACGTGAACGCGCAATCGTGCGGCACCGATCCCGCCGCCGCCCCTTCCATTACCTACTACCAGGGTTTTATCCCCACCTGTCCCTCAGGTATTGCTGGAGTTCCTAACTACTCGCTTTCCAGCCCGTGGGGTCCAACTCTCGGTCCGGCTCCGACTGGCAATCCGATGGACATCAACAATTTTCTGCCGAATACCGGAGTGCCCGGAGTCGGAATACAAGCAGGAATCCTGGACGGGGAGCAGCTCTTCTCCTTTGCCACCTACAACCGCGCCAACAAGCTGCCCTACACCATCAATAACACGCTCGACTTTCAATGGCAGCCGCGCAATGACCTGGCCATCGAGGTCGGTTACGTCGGCAACTTGGGCCGGCACGGAGTCATTCCCCTCCCCTTCAATCAGCCCGGCGTCGCCTCGCCCAGCAACATCATCCACCCTAATTCGCAGAACCCGCAGGAATACACCTACGGCTACACGGTTCAGACGGCATCTGCCTGCTCTCCCTTTTGTCCAATCAATTTGCCCAACGGTCAGCCCATGCAAGTCACCTACGAGGGCGGCAACGTTGACCTGCGTGTTCCCTACCTCGGCTACTCGGCGGAAACGGAGAGCTACACCGCGGCTGGTGTCTCTGCCTACAACGCCCTGCAGACTCACGTCGAAAAACGCATGAGCCATGGGCTGCGGGTGGGGTTCTCCTACACCTATTCCCACGCCCTCGACGAGCAGAGCGGCATGGGACTGTTCTTCAACGGCAATAATCCGCTGGACCTGCGCTCGGCTTACGGCTCATCTGACTTTGACCGCACCCACGTTTTCAACTTCAGCTACTCTTATGAGTTGCCCAGATTTTTTTCCGCGTCCACGCTGAAAGGCAAGATCGCAGACGGATGGAGCCTTCACGGGGTAGCCGTTTTCCAGAGTGGACAACCCTATAGCGTCATCGACTACACGGGCGCCGTGGGCAGCATCTTTTATAGCGTTTACGATGGCATCACCAATCCCGTCGTGCCGCTGGCTCCCGGCTGTACTGCCAAAAGTGCCCGCACCGGTTATTCCGGCGCCAACGCTTACTACAATCCCAACCAGACCGCCCTCAACCCCGCTTGCTTCACTCTCCCTTTGCTCGACCAGAATGCTCTCGGAGGCGCAATTCCCGCCGGCGATACTTTCGAGACCAACTTCACCACCGGCCAGCGCAACATCTTCCGGCAAACCTGGCAAAGGCGCGCCGACATTTCATTTGTAAAGGCTACCCCGCTTACCGAGCGAGTCGCCCTGAAGTATAGCTTCGACATCTTCAACGTCACCAATACCGCCAGCTTTGATGTTCCCATCGATGACGTCTCGCAGAACCAGTTCTACAACCAATTTCCAATAGCGGGGCAGCCGGCCCTCCCTTCTCAGGGAGCCGGTAGCTTTTACAACCCGCCCGCCTCGCTGGGCGCCGTGAACAAAACCATCGGCAGCCCACGGCAGATTCAGATGACACTGCGGGTCGAGTTCTAGCTTTCGGTTCAGGGATAAGAATGGGCAAGGGGCGATCACTCTTCCCCGATATCCTCGTTCCACACTGCGGGATTCTTGCGGATGTATTCGCTCAACAACGAGGCGCACTCGGGAGAATCAAGATCAAAAATTCGCACTCCCAGCGAACGGAGCCACTCCAGCCCGCCCTGAAAATTGCGGCTCTCTCCCACTACCACCGCACCGAAGCCAAACTGCCGAATCAGTCCACTGCAGTACCAGCACGGCGCCAGCGTGGTAACTATGGTCAGGCTGCGATAGCTGCGCTGGCGCCCCGCATTGCGGAACGCATCAGTCTCGCCATGCAGGGATGGATCCGCGTTCTGCACGCGGCGGTTGTGACCCGAGCCGACGAGTTTGCCCGCGGCATCAAAGATCGCGGCTCCGACGGGGATGCCTCCTTCGGCCAGCCCTTTGCGGGCTTCCGCCAACGCCACCTCTAACATTGCAGAATGATCAAGCTCAGACATGACCTTACGATTATATGAGCAGCGCGAGAGTGAGGCTGCATTGCGGAAGCGCAATTGTAACTGGGGAAAGCGAGGCTGTCCTGATATCAAATTGGCTAGTCTGAAATTCCCAGTTAGTGTAATCGCGGGGATTAATGCAACAATCCTGTGCGCGCTATCGGCAGTAGCGTGCAATGATCTTCACACATTCATTAAACTGGAGGCTCCGCGCGGGTGGAGCGTTCGTCTGAGAGGAAGTCATGAAAATCGCTCTCGTCACGCTGCTTCTTGCAGCATCCGCATTCGCCCAAGCCCCGCCTGCCATTGCTACGCCGGCCTGCGGCTCCCAGAAGGTCAGCTTCAAAGTGAAGCTGGACGAATCCCAACACGCGCCGGCGCAGCCCGAGCCGGGGAAGGCGCGGGTTTACTTCTTTCACGATGCCGGTACATCCATGACCGTTGGATATCCAACGGTGAAGCTCGGGATGGACGGAGCGTGGGTAGGCGCAAACCACGGCAATTCCTATTTCTCCGTCTCCGTCGAGCCGGGAGAGCATCGTGTCTGCGTTACCTTGCAGTCCTCTCTCGTCGCGCAGCGAATGGAACTCGCGCATTTCACAGCAGAGGCAGGGAAGGTTTATTACTACCGCACACGACTCGTTATGTCGCGTAGTGTGGAGTTGTTAGAGCTTGATCCGATTGACTCTGATCAAGGCAACTATCTGATTGCCTCCTTTCCGCTGAGCGTTTCAAATGCCAAGAAGTGACGTGGGTTCGTCTGGCGTTACGCGGGAACGCTGGCGGACAGAATCAAATTGAAACCGAGCCAATTACTAAGCGTCTAAATCCGCATCCCGTCCGGGCCGAGCGTTAACCGTACGTGAGGTCGGTGCTCTGTCCGACTTCGATGATATAGCCGTCAGGATCGCGGATGTAGCAGCGTATCTCCCCGTACTTGGGTATCGGTTCCGTGATGAACTCGGCTCCTCGACTTTTCCATAATTTGTAGCACGCTTGAATATCCGCAACGCGGAAATTCATAAAGCTGTTGATGTGATTCGGGTCGGGGACGCTGAGCGTTACCGTCGGCTTATCGGGGGTCGGCCCGCCCCCAACGTTCAGAATCATCCAGATATTCGCCAGCTGAAGGTACGGAGGCGCGTTGCCGTCACCCATGGTCAGAATGCGAGCGCCGAAGACCTTTTCGTAGTAGCGAGCCGATCGTTCGACGTCGGCGACGGTGAGAAAATGCGCGATGCTGATCCCTTCTTTCGGGGGCATCTCATAGCTCTTCTGGTAGATTTGTACGGCGTTCATTGACGACTCCTTTCAATACAGTGTTCATCCGTTGATTCTGCTTCTTTCGTATTCATGCCTGCTGCCGATTAAACCTGATGAGAACAGGCAAAACAATTGGACTAAGGTATTGCGCGATACTTTGGGTGGGATGGACCCAAGATGCGGTCGATCTGCCGAAGATGGTTCAAGTCGTGTGCCGCTTCCAAGCGGACGAACTCCTCCACCGTTTGCCGTCCGCGTACCTCGTGGACCCCATAGCACTCCACCCACCGTGCGCGCGGGACCGATTCCAATAGTCGCAGGTTGCTCTCGCGCAGCGTCCGAAAGACCCCTGCCGAAAGGCTCGCATCTTGCTGAGCGTAACCCAAGCGCTCCGCCCATACGGCCTGATCCCACCACGTTAAGGCCACGCCCGGATTCGCCAGCATGTTTCGCAATCGCCACCCCATCGCCAGCTCTGCGTCCGCCAAGTGCGCTACGATCTCGGCGATTGACCACTTTTCAGGTGCAGGACGCCGGATCAACTCCTCGGGCGCGACATCGCGCAGACGCCGATCGAGTTGCGATGGGGTGGCTTGTTGGACACCGATGGGCTCCTCATCGCCAAGATAGCTTAGGACTCGAGTTCGGTATGCTTCGAACGTCTCCACCATTGGTCCTCCCGGTAGACTGCGTATGCGGCCGGGACAAAAATTGGGGACAGACACTAATTTCCATTGTCGAAAAACGGAAAACATTCCGCCTGTCCCCGGTTTCCGATTCTTATGCCGCTGAAACCGACTTCTTCCTCCCATCGAGTGCCGGTAGAAGAAGTTTCAGAAGCGCTTCATCAGAGAACGGGTTCTGACCTGAGATCAGCTCGCGATCTTGAAGGACATAGCTGCTCCATGGAGCGAGCACGCTTAAGTCACCGCCCGCCGTACGCAGGGCGAAGTCCGGGTAGAAGAGAACCTTACCACCAATCTCAAGCGGCTCCCGCTGTTGCTCCTCCGCTGTCGAAAAGATGGTCATCTTATATCCAGCATAGATCCAACCCTGCGCCTTGGCGTGCGCTCCGGCGGCATCGCCCGCACTCAGCGCGGCGACTACCTCCTTCGAATTCGGAAGAGCCGAGAGAAGTGAAATCGGGCCATGGCAGAGCACTGCCGTAGGCTTGGATGTCTTATGAAAGTGTCTCATCACGGTACCAGCGTCGGGATCATCGAGAAGATCGATCATCGGGCCATGTCCGCCGGGGACGAAAACCGCGTCATATTGATCCAGGCCCGATGCGACCACATCCGAGATGCGGGTTGGATCTCTAAGCCCAGTCAGGCCGTCGCGGAATATCATATAGTCCTGAAGCTTGGCCGCGTCCCCACCGAAGAAATCGGCGACCTCTGAATGCACATCCACCTGGGGCGTGTTGCCTTTGGGGTTGGCGAAGGTGATTTCGTAGCCCTCCTTCATCAGGGCGCGAACCGGAACCGTCAGTTCGTTGAGGTAGTAGCCAGCGCCGGCATAAACCTTGCCATCTTTCAAGGGCAAGCCACGACCGCTCGAGACTAGCACTAAGACTTTTCCTTTTGTTGTCATTTTGTTCTCCTTTTTGAAATTGAGTCTGTTTCCTTGGCGAAACTGGGTCATCTCCTCTCGCGGGGCATCTCATGGCTCTTTTGCTCGATTTGTATGCTGTTCATTGATGGCTCCATTTCCGATGGCTGCCGATTTTAAATACGGTACCCCATTCGAGTTTCCGCTGGCTCTTGAGGTGCGGCGGCTGCACTGCTCACTATTGCTCGACCGGCGGCAGCTTGATTAGACCGGAACCGCGACGACTCGTCTATTAGACGAACGTATCGACCAATACCAAAGCGTATAGTGTATCCTTGTCCTCTGTTACTTCCCCGGCTGTAAATCCCTTGGGTAATCCAGGAACTTAAAGTATTTCAGGGGGAATCTGTGAGTGCTGCGAAGAAGGCTACGGCTGTGGTCCAGCCAATTGAGACAGGAAAAGGGGCGAAGCGTACCTATTTTAGACAGGCCGATTTTCCCCAGACAGATTTGCAGCAGGCCCAGAAGATTGCTTCCGCACTGGTTGACAATTTTGCGGGTAAAGAGGGCGCACCGCCCGACATCGCGCTTGCCATTGGCATCAGTCCCACCAGTAGCGCGTGGGCGCCGCTGACGGGCAGTGCCATTGCATATGGTTTGACCGACGGCGGTGTTAACGCCAACACCATCAAATTGACGCCCCTCGGCCGCAAGTTAGTGGCGCCAGAAGCCGAGGGCGACGATCTCGTTGCGCGTCGCGAAGCCATACTGAAGCCTCGCATCTTGAAGGAATCCTTCGAGCGTTACCGCCGCGCGAAATTTCCTAACGACACCATCGCCACCAATGTATTGAAGTCCCTTGGCATCCCACCGGAACGCGTTCAGTCTGCCCTGGAGGTCGTGAAAGCGAACGGCCGATACGCGGGCATCATTCGCGAAACTCCCACGGGTCCTTTTGTAAGCCTGGATGCGCCCGGTGTTCCTGCTCCTACGGCTACGCCCGCACTGCTGGAGCACGACGAAGAGGAGCCTGCCGCGCCTCTGGAAATCCCGACCGTAGGAACCGCAGCCGCGCCCGTCGCGCCCGTCGCCGCCGCGGCTGTGAAACCCGCTCCAGCGTACGATCCGAAGAATAACCGCGTCTTTATATCCCACGGCAAGCAGAAAGCGATTGTTGCTCAGATTAAGGAACTTCTTACGTTCGGGAGTTTTGACCCGGTCGTATCCGTAGAGCGCGAAACAACGGCAATCCCGGTGCCCGAAAAAGTATTTGAGGATATGCGGGCTTGCGGTGCTGGAGTCATCCACGTAGGAGCCGAGGGCGAGTATCTTGACAAGGAGGGTAACAAGCAGCGGAAGATCAACGACAACGTACTGATTGAAATCGGCGCGGCCATGGCGTTATATGGGAAAAAGGTCATCCTACTGGTTGAGAAGGGCGTCGTGCTCCCCACCAATCTGCAAGGACTTTATCGCTGCGATTTCGACGGCGACCGTTTGGATTACGAAGCCACCATGAAGCTACTCAAGACCTTTAGTCAGTTCCGTTAGCAAGGAGTGGAAGAAGCGGGGACGGCCGAGACGTTCAACGATGTTCCACTCCGTCGAGAAATTGGGGAACGTTGCGTCCATCCCCAGGCCTTCCCCGGGTCTCCGTCATACGATGCACATCGCGCTTCCAAAAGCGAAAGGAAATCAGAGCAGGAGAACGAGAACAGATGCCTGAGAAACTGCAACTGGCAGAAGAGGCCGTCCAGCGAATTATAGCGGAAGAAACTATTCGGCTTGAGGTGCGCGAACAGCTCCGTAAGCGAAAGTCCGATGAATCCAGCTCGAGGCTTGTAAAATTTCTCAATTCGAGCTTCGGCCTCTTCCTGCTCAGCACAATCTTCGTCACGGGCTTAGGCGGATTGTTCACATACTGGACTCAAAGGACAAAGGACGTCCGAATCGAACAAGGAACGAAAGAGAAGCTATTGGCGGAGTACGAATGGCGCCTCATCGACCTGGATGGGCGAATCGCTCAGAACCACGCCCATCCGGGGACGCCAGAAGTCTGGGGCGTGAACTCACTTATGACAATCAAGGCCGTGAACGGAAATGATTTCGCAACAACGCTTCCAGAATTCAAAGAAGTGAATTGGGCAGGCCTGATCATCCAGCTGCGAGAGCTCGGCATTTCGGACTACGCGGATGAAGCGATTCGTGCCACGAAAGTCTTGACTGACGGCCCGTTTCCGCACCAGGACCCGGGTAATCGAGGCTACCTTGACTCCGAGGCTCTTGACCGATTGTCCGCGATTCTTCACAAATATTTCGACAGTGCCCACAAGAAGATCTACGCGTGAATCCCGTCTGCCGCTAGGTTTTCTCCATCATCCGCGAGGAAACATCCACATCAGCGCTTGATGTGGGTTATGCCCCCGGGAATCCGAACATCAACCACGACTGATTGGCTACCCAATGCGGGTACAGCTCCGTCATCTGATCGAACAGCTCCTGGTCGGACTTCGCGGTTTTCTGCACCCGATCGAAGTCCTGCAGGTAACGCTTGGTGTCTTGGATCGTCGAGGGAGAGTCGGGGGCGCCAGGCTTCTTGTGACCGGCGACAACAATCGCCGGGTTCAGCGCCGCTAACCGGTCGAGCGCCGCGATCCAATTCTTTCGGCTCTCCGGAGTGGTATCCCCGACGTACATGCGGCATTGGTTGTACACAACGTCGCCAGCGACGACCAGGCCGATCGCTGGGACATACAAAGACGTCGTATCGGCACTATCGGTGTGGCCCTGCTCGATGATGCGCAAATCGTGGCCCTCGAGAGTGAACGTGTCGTGCTCATAGGGCTCAGGGGCAACCAACTTAGTGGGCACTTGCCCAGG
>Ga0182018_10005330_pt1 | contig 10396 bp, 7 predicted proteins | sample 812P2MmetaG_FD_120490 | JGI IMG/M metagenome (GOLD analysis project Ga0182018, IMG submission 120490) | Permafrost microbial communities from Stordalen Mire, Sweden - 812P2M metaG | ecosystem: Environmental > Terrestrial > Soil > Wetlands > Permafrost | place: Sweden: Stordalen | collected... | reverse complement strand
TGCTCGGATTCTCCGCCATCGCCTCGGAGAGGTCGACGATCGTGTTTGGAGGCCGCAGTAGTGCGGCGCTGCCGCCGAGATCTGTTTGGTGCTTCCAGCTCCACTCGCTCAGCACGTCGATCAGTGTGAGGTACTCGAGATCTGTTTTATAGTCGAGCTGCTCGCGAATGTAGTCGTTGAAGACCGCCTGCACTTGCGGCGTGGTGGCGAGATCGGAAGTGTCCCATCCCGGCTCTTCCCGGTTGCCGACCGGGTCGTAACCGGAGTACCGCGCGTCCATGTAGCCGACCATCTTGCCTTGGTCGCGGAGCAGGTCGCTTCGGAATCGCCCCGGCGCGATGCGCAGGTTCGCGGCGCGGATCGTCGCGGGCGACAAGCCGGTGTAGGCGCTGAGCTGCGCGACGATCGCCTCGCGCCGGTCGGGCGGCAGCGCGTCGCCCTCAGCAAGGGCCGTTAAGTAATCGGTGAGCGCGAAGCGCTCGACGCGCGAGAGAAACGTCGGGAGATCTGTCGACCGGTCGACGCGGCGGTAATACGACGCGGTGGCCGCTTCGGTTGGCAAAAAGAGCACGAACGGCCAGTCGTTACCGCCGACCATCGCGTCGTCCCAAAGCAGGTCGACGTTGAGCGCCGACGACATCAGCACGACACCGTTGAGATCGATCGCTTGACCGAAGCCGTTCTCCATCAGCCGCGCGACGGCGGCCGAGCGAATCGTGCCGTAGCTTTCGCCGAAGAGGTACTTCGGTGCGTCCCAGCGGCCGTATTGCGAGCAATACAAACGAATAAACTGTGCGAAGGCGGCTGCGTCGGCGTCGACGCCGTAGGCGTCGGTGGGCTTTCCTGAGGGCAGCAGGCGGCTAAAGCCGGTGCCGGGCGCGTCGACGTAGACCTCGTCGGTAACGTCGAGCAGCGAGTACTCGTTGTCGACGACGCGGTAGGGCGCCCAGACGCTCTGCCCGGGGGGAGGAACGAGCACGCGCACCGGGCCGAACGCCGCCATGCGCTGCCAAACGCTCGAGCCGCCCGGACCGCCGTTGTAGAAGAACGTCACGGGGCGCGTCGCCGGATCGGCGCCGTCTTTCGTATACGCCGTGTAGAACATCGAGATATCGGGCTGGCCCTTTGCATTCTTGAGCGCGATCGTGCCGGCGCCCGCGGTATAGGGGATTGTCGTGCCGTCCATGTGGAGAACGTGATGCGTGATCGCGACGGCGTTTGCCGCCGCGGCAAGCAGCAGCGTTGCCAGAATCATACGATTGCCATTCCTTTCGTTTCGGGTGCCCAGAGCAATGAGATCCAGAGTCCGACCGCCGAGAGCGCGCACGCGCCGAGGATGACCGCCGTCACGCCGAAGCGCGCCATGCCGATCGGCAACAGGAACGTTCCGACGAATGCACCCACCCGGCTCACCCCTGCTGCGAATCCGGCTCCCGACGCGCGGATCGAGGTGGGGAAAAGCTCGGCCGGATAGATGAGTTCGAGCACCGTTGCCGCACCCATGCCGATCGCGTAGGCGAGAAATGCGACGACGACGATTGCGGTTCGCGCAAACGGCAGAATGCCGAACGCCAGCACCGCGAACGCGAATCCGCCGATGCAGACGGGTCGCCGGCCCCAGCGCTCGACCAACGGCATCGCGCCGAACGCGCCCAGCGCAAAGGCCATGGTGATCGCAATGCTTCCCGCCGGCGAACCGCTGCTGCCCAGGCCCAACGCGGCCAAGACGGTCGGCGCGTAAGTGTAGATCGCAAAGAGCGGCACGACCTGCAGCAGCCACATCGCGGAGATAAATGCCAGCTTGCCGCGATAGGCGGAGTCGAAGAGCGTTCCGAACGAGACGAGCTGCAGCTCGCCGGCATCGCGCGCCGCCAGCCACATCGGCGATTCGGGGGCGCTCGCGCGCAGCAGCAAACCGATTACCGCGAAGATCGCGGGGCTGGCGAGAATCCACTTCCAGCTTTGCGCGCCCGTTTGGAGGAGCGTATACCCGGCGATGTAGGCGACAGCGGCGCCCAGCGACCACACGCCTTCCATCGCGCTGAGCGCAGCGCCGCGGCGCGCCGCCGGCATGAACTCCGCGATAATCGCCGTCGCGATCGGATAGTCGGCGCCAATCGCCACGCCCAACAGAAAGCGCAGTGCGATGAGCTGCCAGGCGGCGGTAACGAAAATCTGCGCAATGGCGATGACCACGAATGCCCCGAGATCGGCGATCATCAGAATGCGGCGCCCGTGACGGTCGGTGAGGTGGCCGAAGAGCGGCGCCCCTACGAGGATGCCGAAAAGCGTCCCCGCGCCGATGACGCCCGTCGTTACCGCATTGAGGCCGAATCGCGGTGCGAGCGTCACCAGCGCGAGGCCGATGCTGCTGAGGATGTAGCCATCGCAGAAGACGCCGGCGTTGGCGTACGCGAAGATCGTGTAATCCTGCCGGCGCATCCGCTACTAGTGTAGCGTCCCAGCAACGAGTTTACAACGCCGAAAAGCCCCGCATCTGGACCTTGATGGCAAACCGTTACGCGCAGCCTCCGATGCTGCAACCTGCTCGGAAGCAAGAACTAGCGGGCTGCTAACGGGGCGGACAAGGTGCGAGGTTGAAGAAAATACCGATGGCTTTGCCTACGTCCGAAGCGCCCAAAGGCGGCGGTCTCAAGACCGCCATCGATATCCTCATTGCGCCAAAGGACGCGTTCGAGGAGCTCCGCCTCGTTCCGACTTGGGGTTGGGCGCTGATCGTTGCGCTGGTTCTAATGGTTATAGGTTATTTCTTACAGCAGCCGGCTGTCGAGCACGCGTCGCTCGGTACGCTCGCGCATGCGTTTGCGACCAACCCGCTCTATACAAATCTCACCGACGATCAGAAAAAGCAGATGCTGGAACGAGTTGCCCATCCCCCGGGGTACCAAACCGCGTTGGGTCTCATCAGCCTGATCCTCGTTCTCTTCATCTCGACGTTGCTCAACGCGATCATCCTGCTCGCGGCCAACGTAATCGCGCAAGGCAGCGGGGATTTCAAACGGTTTTTCGCTGGGTCGATGAACATCGCAGTACCGACCATCGGCCTCTACTCTGTGACGCTCGGCGTTATCTGCCGGGTTCTGGGGGCCGAGCACTTCGCAACGACTGCCGATGTGCTGCGGGCGACCCCCGGCCTTGCTCTTCTCGCGCCAGGCGCCAGCGGAAAGCTAGCTATGTTTCTGGCTGGAATTCATATTTTCACGCTTTGGGGATGCGGACTCAATATCGCGATGATGCGCGTCACAGCAGGTGTAAAAAACGCTCTCTCGTGGGCATTTCCATTGTTCATTCTGATCGCCAGTGCCGCACTCCAGGCCGCCGCCAGCGGGCTCTACGGCTGACGACGAGATGCGCCATCCGTTCTTGATTCTCGCCCTGTGGCTCGCGGCGGCCAACGCCCCGGCACTCGGAGCCGCTCCGATGACGTTGCCCGACGCCGTGACCTATGCCCTGGCTCACAACTCAACGGTTTCGACGCAACAGGCCGCCGTTACGCTGGCACAGCACAACCTCGCGTTGCAGCGCGGCGTCGCCTACCCCACGGTTAATGGAACGCTCCAAAGCTGGCTGGCCAAGAGCGCCAACTTTCAGGGCGGCTATGCGGTCATCGGGCAGTCTCAGCAAAACGTGGTTAGCCAAAATACGGCACAGGTAGGTATAACGAACTGGGATCTGACGACCGGAGGGTTTGCCTTTCTGGCGCTAGCGGCGGCGCGCACACAAGAACGACAGGCTGAAAAGACGCTGGCCAACACCGAGGATCAAATCGCCACGAACGTTACTAACTCGTTCTACGCTATCGTACAGCGGCAAGCGATTGTCGACGTCGACCAGGTGACCCTCGACTATCAAAACGCCCTCGTCGGCGTTGCCAAAGTGAAGGTACGCGCGGGAGTCGCGGCCGGCGTCGATGTTCTGCAGGCGCTGACTTCCGCTGCCAAGAGTGAATCGATGCTGGTGGCGGATCGTGCCGCGGTTGAGGATGCGAGCGAAGCGCTCGCGCAGCAAATCGGCGCGCCGCTGCTGACTCAGTTTGCAACTCCGGCCGCCGTACCGCAGCCGGCGCTTCCGCACGGAAGCGTCGATTCGCTCGTCGCAATCGCCGACGCCAGCCGCCCCGACGTCGCAGCGGCGCGCGAGGGCGTTTTGGCTGCGCTGTTCACGCGGCGCGGTTGGAACGTCGAGTTGTACCCACAAGTCGCGATCTCGGCTTCGATCGGCAATCAATTCTCACCGACGACCGCGATCTTGCTTCAAGATGATCTGACGCAGGAGTGCCTGGCCAGCCACTTGCCGCCCAACTGCCTTGGAATCGCGCCCCGCGGCTCGCCCGGCTTTTGGTCCATTCAGGCGATCTCGACCTTTACGCTGCCCCTGATCGACTACAACGCGCGTCACAGCGAGCGAGTCAACGACGACGCGCAACTCGCCTCGACAGACGTCGCCTTTCAGCAGACGCGGCTGCAGGCGGAGCTCGACGTGCGACAAAGCTACCGGGCCGCGCAAACCGCGCTTTCGCAGCTGATGTGGGCCAAGCAGGAAGCCGCCTTTGGAACGGAATCGGCGCGCATCGCACAGTTGCAATACAGGGCCGGGGTAAAGACGATCTACGACGTCCTCCAGGCACAGCAGGCCGCCCAGTCCGCAGCGAACGATTACATCGTGGCACGCGTAAGCTACGTCGACGCCGTGGTGAAACTGCGCGTTTCGCTGGGAACGTACAGCGCGCAAAGCGCCGTCGCCGACTTGGGATGATGGGATGAAGCGAGTTCGGAATCTCGTCATTCTCCTCGTAGGGTTGGCAATAGTCATTGCCGTCGCGGTCGTCGCATCGCGCCACAACGCTGACGCGCTCGCCGTCCCAATACAGCGGATTGCGCGCACCACATTCGCCGTGAAGCTGCCGGAGAACGGCGTCGTAATGCGCCCGAAGACGGCCACGATTCCAACCTTGCTGACGGGGAACATCGGTCAGATTTACGTCAAGGCCGGAGACGTCGTGGCGGGTGGAGAGCTGCTGGCGACGATCTACGATCCTACCCTCGAATATACAGCCGCCGGCTCCCGCGCCGATGCCGTCTCCGCCTCGGCGAATATCGCGACGGCACGCGTGCAGGAACGTAACGCGCGGGTCGGTTATCAGGCGCAAGCCAACACCGCAAAGTCGAGTCTGGAGCTCGCGCAGGAGACCTACGATGCAGACGTAGCCCTCTTTGCGAACAAGGCGATCCCGCGCCAACAGCTCGATCAGGACAAGGCCAAGCTCGAACAGGCCCGGATCGCCTATCAGCAAGCGGAGCAGCAGCTCAAGCTCGGGGCGGTGACGAGCTACACCGGCGACAGCGTCCAATATGCAATCGCGGCGGCCAAGAAAGCCCAGATCCTCAACGACCAAAACCAGCAACAGATCGCCTTCACCCGGGTTACTGCTCCCTTCGACGGCGAGATCCAGACGGTTGCTGCACAACCGAATGATGCGCTGCGCCCGTTGCAGCCCGGCGATGCCGTTACGGCCGGTCAATCGCTGTTTACGATCGCCGGCGGCGAAGGCTACATCGTTCGAGCGGAGGTCGACGAGCAAGACGTCATCAACGTGCGCCCCGGCCAGCGCGCCAACGTAAGCGGGCAGGACTTTCCAGGCCAGACCATCTTCGGTCGCGTGGCGCATATTGCTCCGGTTGCGACCAAATCGACCGACGCATCGAGCACCGCGAAGCAAGTGCTCACGACGATCGCGCTTGACGCTTCGCCAAGCTTCCTCAAAGACGGTATGACTGCCGACGTCGATATTTTGACGACCTACGTCCGAAACGCGATCGTCGTGCCAAACGATGCCGTCTCGAAAATCGGATCGAGATCGTACGTCTATGTCGTCGAAAACGGAATCGCTCGCAAGCGCGCGATCGGCGTCGGCAAAGTGAGCGACACGACGACCTGGGTGCGGTCCGGCCTGAGCCCCGGCGAGGTCATCGTCGCTCAAACGGTTATCGGATTGACCGACGGCAGGCGCGTCAAACCGCTCGCGTCCCCTTCCCCTCTGCCCACGGGCGCGTGACCTACCTTCTGGCGTACGTCGAAGAAGCCGTCGCGGCGCTTTGGCGTCATCGCCTTCGCTCGATGCTGACGATGCTCGGCATGATCATCGGGAGTGCCTCGATCATCGCAGTCTTTGGGATCAGCAAAGCCGCAACGAGCGGCATCAGTGCCACGTTTGCGTCGTTCGGGCAATGGCCGATCGTCATCTTTCCAGACCCGTCACAAGACGATCCAAACCTCACAGCGATACAGTTTCGTGATGTGGCGGCGGTCGCCGGAGCTCTCGCAGATTCGGCCGCTTCGGTCCAGCCCGCCTGGGATCGCACATTACCCGTTTCCTTTGGGTCGACTCGAGACTACACCTCCGTCAGCCCGGATGGTAGCTACCATACCGATGCGCTCCTCATGAGTGAGGGCCGCAAGATCAGCGCTTCGGATCTGGCCGGTGCAGCACGCGTTAGCGTGATCACCGCGGACGTTGCCAGAAAGTTCTTCGGCAACAACACCGCGCTTGGTAACTATCTGCGTATCAGCGGTGGCCGTTACGAGGTTGTCGGCGTCTATGCCGACATCAAAGGCTCGTTCATAAACAGCCTGGGCGGCAGCTCGAGTGTGATCCTGCCGTACACAACGTATCACAACGATCTGGTTACCGGGCCGCTCGACTACCTTCTCGTCTACCCGTCGGATCCGCTGACGGCCGATGCCGTTGGAAAGGCGGCGATGACCGAGCTCCAGCACTTTCACGGCGCTCGCGCGAAATACATCGCTCAGAACACTGCCGACCAGCTGCAGGCCTTCGAGACCGTCCTCCACGTCATCGGAATCGGGTTGTCGGCCATCGGTAGCGTCGCACTGGTGGTTGCCGGCATCGGCATCATGAACATCATGCTAGTCTCGGTCACCGAACGCACCCGCGAGATTGGGATTCGCAAAGCGATCGGAGCCAATCGCGCCAACATCGCCACGCAGTTCATCATGGAATCGATCGTGCTTTCGCTCTTGGGCGGCGTGATCGGAATGGGGGTCGGCCTGGCGGCTACGCTGGGAGCCGCGAGCCTCTTGAGCCGGCAACTCGGCGAAATTCTCATCCCGTACCTCCTGATCGTGTGCATCGCATTAGGGTTTTCGATTGCCGTCGGCATGCTGTTCGGAATCTATCCTGCGCTGCGGGCGGCGCAGCTGAATCCGATCGAAGCGCTTCGCTCCTGAGGCTCCTAACGATGACGTACTTCGAAGAAGCGGCGCGCGTTCTGCTCGCCAACAAGGTTCGGTCGCTGCTCACCATCGTCGGTCTCGTGATTGGAGTCGGCGCCGTCATCGCGATCCAGGTACTCGGCAACAGCATGGCCGGCGCGGTCAACGGCGCGCTCGGCTCGCTTACCGACAACTCGTTTGTGATCTTCCCAAACTCGCGGCAGCGCGATGTTTCGAAAGCGGCGATTACACTGCGCGACCTGGCCGCAATCCAAGGCGAGATTCCGGGGATTATCGCTGCCGTACCGCTGGGCTCAGAGAGCGAACTCGTGCGAGCGGCCCATAGCCAAGTCCGATTCTCCCTTTCCCCGGATGCTGCGGTCTCCTTCGACAACTTACCGCTTCTCTACGGACGTCGCTTAACGGCCGAGGACATCGCCGGCGCCGCCAATGACAGCGTGCTTACCAATAACGCATATCAGCGACTCTTTCCACAAGGCGGCGACGCGATCGGGCAAAGCATCTACGCGGGTTCGCACCGGTATGTCGTCGTCGGCGTCCTAGCGCCGCCCAAGCGCGGATTCCTCAACGCTCAGTTTAGTGGAGATATCTTGATCCCATGGACGACGTACGTGCGCGATTACCTGCGCGGTAGCCGCCTCTTTGGAGCCGGATTCATCGTTACGGACCCGGCGCAGATTCCGCACTTGGAGCTCGCGGTGCAGCGCAAGCTGGGGGAGCTTCACCACGGCGCCGCCGGGCTGCAATACCTAAGCCTCGACAAAGCCAAGTTTTCAAAAGGCATTGACGGCATTTTCAACGCATTGACACTGATCGTCGGCCTAATTGGGGCGGTCTCGCTGTTGGTCGCCGGCATCGGGATCATGAACATCATGCTCGTCTCGGTCGCCGAGCGCACGCGGGAGATCGGCGTGCGAAAGGCGATCGGCGCACGACGCGGACAAATACTCGTGCAGTTTTTCATCGAGGCGTTGACGTTGTGCGCGTCCGGCTGCGCGATCGGCTTGGTCATCGGGCTGAGCCTCGGCGCATTTGTCAACCATGTGTTCATCATCAAACTAACCGGAACCGTTGTCCCCATTCCTTGGGGCAAAGCCTTGGGAGTCGCAGGGGCCTTTGCGGTCGTTGCGACGCTGGTGTTCGGCACCTATCCGGCATATCGCGCTGCTGCCCTGGACCCGATCGAAGCTCTGCGCTATGAGTAGTCCCGCCGCGAGCACGGCCGAACGGCCGCTGGCGATCGACCTTCACCAGATCGAGAAAGTCTACGAGAACGGCCTACTCAAGGTCACCGTACTTCGCGGCGTCACGCTTACCGCAGCGCAGGGCGAGTACATCGCGATCATGGGGCCGTCGGGCTCGGGCAAATCGACATTGATGAATCTCATCGGCTGCCTCGACCGAGCGACGAGCGGCACGTATGCGCTCGATGGCATCGATGTTTCGCAGCTCGACGATAACGCGCTGGCAGACATCCGGCTTCGCAAACTCGGCTTCGTTTTCCAGGGATTCAGCTTGCTGGCGCGCACCGATGCCTTGCATAATGTGGCGCTTCCACTCTTCTACGCGGGTGTACCAACGAAGCGACGACTAGCGCTCGCTCAGCATGCTCTCGCCCAAGTCGGTCTCGGCGATCGCGGCCGCCACGAGCCGAGCCAGCTCTCAGGCGGCGAACAGCAGCGGGTCGCCATCGCCCGAGCGCTCATCAACAACCCAGCCGTCCTTCTCGCCGACGAGCCTACCGGCAACCTCGACTCCAAGACCGGCGAAGAGCTTATGCTCCTGTTCAGCAAGCTCCATGAAAGTGGACGCACCATCATCATGGTTACTCATGACGAGCAGATCGCCCGCCACGCTCGCCGTGTGATTCGATTACGAGACGGTTTGATCGTCGACGATACCGTGCGCCGCTCTTTCGCGTCGTGAGGCGGTTGCAACGAAGCCGTTCGTGTTTCCGGACGTATCGACGTACCATCCGGAGATCGCGTTATGAAGGTTGATAGACGGCCGCTACATCGCCTTCCAGATGGCCGAGGTTGGCGGGCGGAATCCGGTCGCCAGAGCGCCAGGCGTGCCCCTTGGCCTGGGAGGTGGCGATCTGGACGGTCGATCCAGGCTTCGGCTCGCGTTAAATTCGCCGGCGCGGCCCGTCGAGAGGCGAGAAAGGTGCAGGAATCATGGGCGGTGGCTCGATAAGGCACGGCGAATGTGGCGTATGACGAATCCCGGTCTAGGAAGTAAGCAACTATGAGGGGCCGGTCTGCTTTTCTTTTCGCGTTGATTGCCTGCTCGGGCTGTCAGGCGGTGGGCCCGCGGCAGTCTGTTCCTCAAACGGTGACGCCAAACTCCTCCTCCGAGGGCAACTATATCAAGCACGTCGTCGTCATCGTGCAAGAAAACCGCAGCTTCGAAAATTTCTTTGCCGGATATCCGGGCGCCAATGCGCCGATGTCCGGCTGCGGGTACCCGCCGAAGAAAGAGGCGGTACGACGGGCGAGCCAAGCCCGGTCCAACTCTACGCCTACCTGCCCAAAAGGCGACGAAGTGATTCCGCTGCGCCAGATCACCTTCCAGAAAGGGCCTAACCTCTCGCACGAGTTCCATTCTGGGATCATCGATTGGCGCAATGGGAATATGGACGGCTTCACGTATTTCGGTCACGTCGTTCACGATAATACGGCCGCATATGCCTATGTCGAACGGTCTCAAGTTGCGCCGTATTGGAATATGGCGCAACAATACGTCTTGGCAGATAACATGTTTCCGACGGAATTCGGCCCTAGCTGGACGGCTCATCTGACGATCGTCGCCGGAACGGATAACGTGGGCCCCAAGCATGCCTTGGCCGACTTTGCCGACGGCCGAAACAACTGCAACTCCCCAGCGGGCGAGAAGACGACGACGGTCAACAAGAGCCGGGTGGTACGGCAGGTATCGGGACCGTACCCGTGCCTCGACCAGTTCAATACGATTGCACAGGTGCTTGACACGGCGGCGGTTCCCTGGAAGTACTATGTCGGAACAAATTTGAAGGCCTTCATCTGGTCGCCATTTGCCGCAATCAAGTACGTCTACAAAGGCCCGGACTGGAACACTGACATCATCGAACCGTCGACGCAGG
>Ga0182018_10005329_pt1 | contig 10397 bp, 12 predicted proteins | sample 812P2MmetaG_FD_120490 | JGI IMG/M metagenome (GOLD analysis project Ga0182018, IMG submission 120490) | Permafrost microbial communities from Stordalen Mire, Sweden - 812P2M metaG | ecosystem: Environmental > Terrestrial > Soil > Wetlands > Permafrost | place: Sweden: Stordalen | collected... | reverse complement strand
TGAGCAGGCAAAACTTTGACCGCCACGCTGCGCTCCAGCCGTGTATCGCGCGCGCGGTACACCTCGCCCATGCCGCCCGCACCCAGCGGTGACTGGATTTCATACGGGCCGAGCTTTTTCCCGGGAGCGAGGGCCATGAGTGCCTGTGATTATAACGTGGGCGCCGCTGGCAAAGTGCCTTTGGGTCGCTAGCGTTCAGGCCGACAATGATGCCTTGTGCGGAAAAGTGAAATCCGAGGGCGTCGCAGAAGGCAAGTTCTGAACAGTTGGGAAGAAAACAGATGCTGGATCCCGGTTGACGGGCAAACCTTACCTTACCGATTAAGGAAGGTTGCCGACAAACCAGGAGCTGCCGTGTTCCAGCGCCATAGCGCATTTGTCATTACTGATCATCACCGGGAAGTGCCTGCATCGCAGGATAAGCGGCAATGTCTGTATGATGGCCCGTATGAATCGGACCACCTTCTTGCCTCTGCTGCCTGTCGTTCTCGTCGCTATGTCCGCTGTGGCCACTGCGCAAACGACGGTTGTTCGTTTTGGGATGCTTGTATATGGAAAAGGGCAGGTAATCCGCGATGCGACCGTTGTGATCGAGGGGGATCGCATTACCAGGGTCGGTTCCAGCGAGATCGCGATTCCTTCAGGCGCAAAGGTGATCGATCTTCATCGATTCACAGGAATTCCGGGCATGATCGATGTCCACACGCACATGACTTACTACTGGGACCGGGCACCCGGCACACGTCCGTGGACAGAGCTGGGGACACTTGGACCAGCCGTGACGGTCTTTCTCGCACAGGAGAACGCACGCAAGACACTGGAGGCCGGCGTCACAACGGTTCGCGATCTTGGTTCTTGGGAGTACACAGATATTGCAATGCGGAACCTGATCGATCGGGGAGCAATGACCGGACCTCGGATGTTTGTCGCTGCAAACGGATTACACATTACTTCCGAGCCCTACCGCCCCGGAGTGGTCAATCCCGATCCCGGGCGAGCCGATGGAGTCGCGGAGGTGCAGCGCGTTGCGCGGCAACAGATCGCGGCTGGAGCAGACTGGGTCAAGATGTACGGTTCTACCGGTAGCGCCGAGGACCTGACCGGATACGAGACCTATACCTACGAAGAGATGAAGGCTGCAGCCGATGTCGCTCACAAGGCGGGCAAGCGAATTGCCATTCACTCCTACGGGCCAGAGGGGGCTCGAGACGCTGTGAAGGCCGGGGCCGACTCTGTCGAGCATGCCATCGATATCGACGATGAGACTTTCCAGGCGATGGTGAAGCAGAACACCGTATATGTTCCAACCGTGGCTCACAATCAGTACTACATCGATCACAAGGATGAGTTTGGTTACGACCAGGCCGCCGTCGACAGACTTACCGGATACATACTGAAGAACGTGGAGACGCTGCGACGTGCGATCAAATTCCATGTGAAAATCGCCATGGGCTCAGACGCAGTCTTCACCGGTTTCGGAGAGAACACGAATGATCTGCCATGGTTCGTCAAGGCAGGCATGACACCGGCCCAGGCACTGGATGCAGCAACCGGCGTTGGCGCTGAATTACTCGAAAAGGCGGACATTCTCGGTCGCGTGGGCCCTGGTGCCTTCGCTGACCTGGTAGCCGTGGAAGGCGATCCCCTCAGCGACATCGACGTCGTTGTCCATCATGTGAAATGGGTGATGAAAGGCGGAAAGGTGGTCGTCGACAGGGAGTAATTGCTCCTGCGAGTGACTCTTCATGACGGGGCTTAGCTAACGATAATTATCTTGGATGACTGGTACGGGCAAGTCGGCTTGTTGGAAGGTATCGTCGAGGTGTTGTCGGAAATTCGGGCGGATGACGCTAGGGCAAACCGGAAGTAATTCTGCGGTGTATGTGCTTGAGCGTATTGGTGGGGCCGACATTGCGAACCTCGAGCGGGCGTCCGTCCCTAAGCGCACAGTGTTTCGGCGTCTAAATGCCAGCGTCAGGCGTTCTTGATTTCTGCTTTTCTCTGCTCCAGGTAGGCGTCGATCGCACGTCTGACCAATTCTGCGACCGGGGCCCCTGTGACCTTGGAGAGGGTCTGCAACTTGGCCATCTGGCCCGATCTCACGAATAGCGCTGTCCGAAGCATCGCGTCTTTCATGACATAGCGTAACCCGTAGGCATATACCTGTCAATGAGATGGGCCACGGATTACTATAGATGACTATCGTGCTATAGATATGCCTGTAGGTATATCGTACACTGAGCGTGGAGGCATATGGAATACCTCAATCGCGAAGAGCTGGTCAGATTGTTCAAGGTCGCCCGCAGCTACAATCCGCTGCACCACGTCGCTTTGCTCGTCGGCCTTCTACATGGGCTCCGGGTGTCAGAGACGCTGGCGATTCGTGGGCGCGACATCTGTGACGGTAGGGTGTCAGCCAAGCGGCTGAAGAAGAGCCGCCCGACGCTGCACTCTCTGCGAATTGACAGCGATCCCCTCTTCGACGAGTCTCCACTCCTAGAACTCGCTAAGGCTAACCCCGAGACCGAATTGTTTCCGTGGTCACGGCAATACATGGATGTTCTGATCAAACGATATGCCGCCCTCGCGGGCATTCATCCAGCAAAACGGCACTACCATGTTTTGAAGCACAGCATTTGTGTTCTGCTGTGGCAGGAAACGCACGACCTCAACGCGATCCAGGACCACGTCGGCCACCGCAGTTCCTCGAGCACGCTGATCTATTTGAGGGCAGATGCGGCTCTGAAGGCCCAGATGACTGTCGTCGGCATGTCATTCAACGAGGCGCCCCAGGTCTAATCACAGGCGCGACACAATGTGTCGAATATTATCCCGAGTGTACTGACGGAGGAGAAGACTGCTGTGAACGGTCGCTGGAGATCGCCCTTGGATACGCTCGGCCCCCCCGCCGATGATTACTGCCGGTCACCTTCGTGCCATTTTCACGAGGCGCTGGAGCAGTTAGAATGTAGATAGCATCAGGACAGCGCGAAAGCGCGACCAACCGACTTGGAGAGCACGGTGGTATGGGGCTTCGGCCCGATGCGGCATAATGCAAAGTTCTCCACGAGCCGCCTGATTGTGGGCGGCATTTCTTTTTCGGTACCTGATGCGCGTTCGCTCGAAGGAGACACGCGCATGCACTCACCTCAAGACGACGCTGTTTCGATTCCCACTTCCAATCCTGACCTTCTCGTCAACAACGTCGGGACACTGTACACATTCTGTCCCCTCACGGCACGCGCTAAGACATGGATCGACGAGCATGTTCAGGACGATGCCCAGTGGTTCGGGCACGCACTTGTCGTCGAACATCGGTACGCGTGGGGACTGGCTCAGGGGATGTCAGATGACGGGCTGGTGCTGTCATGAGTATCGGACACGAGAAACAATGGAAAGATCTCCAAGAATTGCGGAGAATTTACTGCCTCAAAGACTCTCGTACGCCCTCGGGGAGTTTAACCGCCCACGGGCTGCGACTAGAGCGCATCCTTGATGGATATCGAAAAGATATTCAAGAACTGAATCGCATCTTCGCCCTTGAAGATCCACGTTCTGCTGTTCCGCGTGCTGACGCCCGCGTGTTGACGTTCCGTCTAAGGAGAACTGATGACGCCTGAGGATTTGAACAACGCTCTACAGCGAGCGGCACTGACGTTCGTGCGAGAAGTTAAACAGCAGGACGTTCCCTTGCGGGTCAATCGGGAACGCGCCGTCGATATCATCCGCACGGCACGATACCAGCATCGGGACGAGATATCCCCCATCCTCGATGCCCGTGCATACATCAAGGGGCGACTGCCCGTCCGTGACAGGGCGACGGCAGTCGCCATCCTGTTGCAGCGGGATGCTGTGCTCGCTCATCGTTGAATCACCGAGCCGGGGCAGTCGTCATCGGGCCTTCTCCCTTAGCTTTCCGCCTTTGCTCTCTGACCAGTCTGGTCGAGTCGAGCTCAAACTACTTCGTCGGCTCAGCCGTCGCCACAGCCGTCGGCTCCGCACCAACGACCTTGAACTTCACATCCCGGCAGTTGCCGTTGTCTTCGGCTCGCAGACTTTCATGTCCCGCTTCTCAATCTTCGCTTGGAATGTGCCGGGCAGTAACATGTCTTTCGGGTTCTCGGGCACGAGATCATAAGTGTTGCCATCACTGGCTTCAGCCATTACGTGCTCTGCTACCTTGTGTGACCAACCAGCACCCATATTTCCACCGATTTTGGCAAAGCTGAAGCTGCCGTTCTTATTTTCAACGTTCTGCGTCTTCAGCACTTTGACGGTCAAGGGATACTTGTCCTTCGCAAGCATTGGCTGAACGGTGAACGTTAGTAAGAGCAAGCCGAGTAGTAGTTTCATTATGTTTTTCTCCTAAGATATTGCGAGACTCTCTGCCCTAGATTCCATCACGAAACACAGGCTGCACCTAGTTACCTAAGGCTTGCCCAACTCTCATTGTAGGGATAAGCAGTTCTGACTTTAGGCGAACAGCTCATTGTGCTGACTAGTTAACCCGACGGGCATCTTGCTTCGCCAGAACGTCAATCCAAGCCATCAGGTCCGATTTGCGGACACGCTTCCTGTGAGCGTGCTCGGCAGAGTTCATAGACCTGCCGAGGTGTCATCTTCAAAAACTGGGCTGCTTCTTCAATCGTCAGTATTTGGTCGTCATTCATAAAGCCTCCATTTCCACCCAGGAACAAGCACGGCATCAGTAGGAGTTTACATATAGACGGTCCACAGGGGGGCGTTACAACGTAACTCCGCCGGGCTTCGCAGTTGTTTACATGTAGATTGTGGGTGAAGCGGTCACCCCTCTCGCGTTCAAGATAGCCGCTCCTTCAAGCCCCCATCGCTACGTCGTACCGTACCTAACACCTAACACATGGGTATATGTGTAAGAAGAAAGAAGAAGAGAGAGGCATGTCGCTGTCCTGCCCTCAGCTAGCTCCTAACCCACATCCTCCCATCTAGACCAAAGCGCGCGCGCGCCCTTGCCCGGCTGACATAGACTTGGTCTCGTTTACCCTTCCGGTCGAATGGAAACCGCCCAGCCAGCCCACCTTCTATCCTGTCGTACGCATCGGTAGCAGTCAGACGGTCGGGGAAGCCCTCGATGATTTTGACCATCGCTTCAATACAGGTCTGCTGCCTCCCTTTTATAATTATCGACCTGCGGTCGGACAGAGTGCTCACCGTCGGCGTTCTCCGTTTCGGGCGTTTCTCCTTCGTCTTATAGAACCAGCTCCCATTCCCCGGTTTCAAGCTTGGGTTATTTCCGAGTTTGCGCACCATCGACTTGCCCTTATCAGTCTGGGCGTACTCTTTTCCTCCGACCACGTCGTTTTCCAACAAGTCCGTCAAAGTGACTTCGAGTGCCTTTGCTCGGAGACCCATGCTCGACAGTGTGCATGAACGCTTGTAGAGATATTCGTAGCGGTCTTCGAAATAGATGTCGAAGCCTTCCGGCAGATTCTTCCTCCGCATCTGAACTCGCTCGTCCGGCGTGTACTTCCTTTGCTCCGCTTCCTTCAGTGCCAACTTCGCCGCCTTCTCTGCGTCGACGGCGTCCCAATACTTGTCGATGTCCTTCACCAGCCAGTCGACAAGCCACTTCGGAAACTCCGGCACGGGGCCGTCATCGACACAGGTGTAAACCTCACCAGTCTGTTTAACAGAGCCCGCTCCGACAACGAGTGAGCCGCCGCCAACTCCTTTCAGGTCGTATAGCGTCGGGTGCTTGCCCTCCTCGTCAATCGTCGTCATGTCTTTGACGTTCGAGTTCACGGAGTCCCATCCACCGAACTTCTCGAACGAGTACGGCGTTTGCTTGAAATAGAAGTGCGTCTTGTAAGGCTTTGACTTAGGGCTGGACTTCACTCGATAGCCCTTCGGCATCTCGTGCTTTGTCTCGCTCTCAATCCGCTCAACCACGCCCGGTGCATCGACATCAAGAAAACAGTGCCGACCGACGCCATGCTTGCTGACAACTCCGACGTTGTGGTTTGCGTACTTACCTTTCGAATATTTGAGAACCTCAGCAGGGGTTGTGATCTGCCAGTTCTGCCAGTTCTTCATCACTCCCATCTTCGTCTCGGGATGGACGGGAGTGACACGAAACCCTCGCTCGACGAGCGGAGTTGCTATTGAAACGAAATCGATCTGGCGCAATGTCATCACCTTCTACTGCTTGGCTCGTGCTATCTTGCAGAATAATCGGAGAACATCTTTGTAAACGTTCCGTGCCGCCCTTAGGGCTGCGTTCTCAGCGACACCACCGGCACATAGATGCTCTTCAACTCCCTCTGCCACCACTGGCCGTTACCTTTCCGCTCAGCCGCGGTTGTAAAGCCGTATTCGTACGCCAAAGCGCGCGCATAGCGGGGCGGCGCTTCCGGGAATGGGTTGTGCTTCAGCAGCCGCAAAACGTCCGGCGACCCTTCCAGCAGACGTTCCATGAAATGAATAATCCAGGGATCGCTCTCATAGCTTCCCAGCGCCGCAAACCACATCTGCCAATCAAGCCTCGGCTGATGAGGCTGCACCCAAATCGGCCGCCGCTTCAGATCGCCTGGTTTGTACTTGAATTCATACGCAAACCACGTCACTCCGTCATTCGATCCCTCAATCACGATCTCCGGTCGTGAGTCGGTCATAACAGCAAAAAGTCCATAGGTGTTGACAATTTCAAATGGCGAGACGGCGTGGATGACTTTTTCCGCCGGGGCCCACCGAAATCCCCAGAACATTCCCGCCAGTTGAAAGCCGCTCACGAACATCACGGCGACGGCCAGAGTTCCGCACGCAGCGCTTCGTAAGACCCGCCTGTCGCTATCCTTCGCCCCGCCCAGTACTCGTTCGGAAATTCTCTTGGGCAGAACTCGGCTGACCAGCACATCGTCCCACAGGAAAATGCACAGCGAGACCGTCAGCAGATTGAAGAACGCATAGTTTCCCGTCAGAAAGATGAGCAGCTGCAGCAATACAATTGGAATTCCTGCCAACGCGCGCACCCGGCGCGGAGCGAAGATCAGAAAAGGAATAATCAGCTCCACAAGAAACACAAACCCCACCGACACCCGATGGAACCACGCCGGAAGCTGATACATGTACCAAGCCAGTGTCGTGGGTAGAGGCTGGGTTAAGTAGTGAACCGGCAACGCGGTGAATCTGCGCCACAAAGGATCGCCGCTGAGCAGCTTCACCGCACCGGAGAGAAACATCAGGCGAAACAGCAGCCAGCGGAAAAGCCAGATTACCAGCAGCGAAGAACCGAGAAATATCGCCAGAAACCCCGCTTCGAGCAGCAGTGCGTCCCATTGATAAGACATGAACACCTGGCCGGCACTTGCGACCGACAGATACAATACGAAAAGCGCAACCCGGACAACCCGCCGGTCCACGCCGATTACAAGAAGGGCCGAGAAGCAAACCCCCGCGATCCAGACGGCCTTGATGGAAGTGTCGCTCGTGCCTAGCCAGAAGATTGTCGGAACATTCCAATACGCCGCCGCTCCCAGATAGTTTCGGACAGCGGGCAGGAATTCAGCCACCGGCAGAATCCCGTGCGCACCGATCAGCCCTGCCGCCTGCACTCCGAACGATGCGAAGGCGATGAAATAAATCATGCCGAGAAGCCTGAGAAAAAGCCACCCGCTCAGCCGGTAGGTCTGTGGCGCGAGTGGAATTCCCCAAAGCAAGCTCGTCACTCGATAGGCAAGCGCCCGGTGACGCGCGATGACAGCGTAGATCGTTTCAGAAACCGCGGCAAATCCCGAAACTCGCTCGTAAAACCACGACATCCATCTCCTGCCCGGGGCCGCATCGAGCGCACTGAAAACGGCATGCGCGCCGCTCCTCACCTCGCCATCTGGCAGGACGAGTTTCACCGCCGATGCGAAATCTCCCTGAGAGATTTGAGGAAACTGTGAACCTACTTCCTGAAACGGCTCGTAAAGTATTTGCTCGCCAGTGAGCCGTTTCCAATACTCAACCCACACCCGACAAAACGGGCACTCCCCATCAAAGACGAGCATCGGCCGCTCGAGAGACGGTTTGTCCATCAGGTTCACCGATCACGCGCGAAGGTTCGCGTTAGCTTACCCGGGACAGTGTTGCGACGGCGAACCCTCTGTACAGTCGACGCAGGCTAGTGTGTTGGGCGTTGCTCACTAGAACGTGAACCCCCCGGCGCACCGCCTCATTCGCTGCCGCGGCAAGCCTTTGCTGATCGTTCCAAGAAAACAGGGACTCATTGTAGCGGATGAATCCGTTATTGTTGTGGCGCACCGTGTAGGGCGGATCGCAATAAATCAGATCTCCGTGTTGCGCATCAGAGAAAGCCAACTCAAAGTCCCGGGAGACAATCCTGCATCGTCGTAGCAGCTTTGACGCGGCCCGCAGCTCGGACTCGGCGAAGACCCGCCGACCCTGATTGCCGGCAAAAGGAACGTTAAAGCCTCCAGCCCTATTAACGCGGTAAAGCCCATTGAATGCCGTCTTATTCAGGTAGATGAAGCGCACCGCCCGGTCGAGGTCGCCTGAGGGCAGGTTCTTCCGGATATTCAGGTAGGTGCGCTTGTTGACACTCAGCGCGCTCAGCCGCCTGACTAGACGAGGAAGATTGTCCCCTACCTGGGCGTATGCGTTGGTTAGCTCTTCGTTGATATCGGAGAGGACCGCTCGACTGGGTGCGAGGTCAAAGAACATCGCGGCGCCCCCGAGGAAAGGCTCGAAGTAGCAATTAAACTTGGCGGGGAAGAACTCTCGGATCGCGTCGCAGAGCCGCCGCTTTCCGCCCGCCCACTTGATGAATGGAACCTGGGCCTTCTCTCTGGTTGATGCAGGATGTGTGCACGGTTGCGTCTTGTCATTCCGCGCCATCAGCGATCACCAGAACGATACACAATAGCACAGTGCGTTCGGGGTCTGGCTCGAACTCATTGCTTGGCCCGATGTCGGGGTCAGGGACGACGGACAAGAGCGCCGGTCCCACACGAGCAGTGGAAGCAGGCGGGTGGGGGATGTTCACATGTCACAGACTTAGTTCGGTGAACAAACTGGATTGTCTTCATGCCATGGGGACTGACGCGGTTTCAGCACTGCGGGCAGAGTCATTTGGCCGGGAGGACGATCCTTTCGCGCCCTCTGCGAAAGGATGAGAGGCTGGGCACTTCCACAGACACACGAAAGCCCTGGTAGTCATCCGGGCCGTCGCAGAATTGGTACGGAACGCCGCCCGCCACCTTTAATGATAAATGCGCCGCTGAGCGTGTCAAGCAATAGTGCCCCATCCTACGCGCGAAAGGCCGGATTCATGCGGAAGAAGCGAGCGTCCTAGCGAGACGGATTGACTCGGAGGAATCCGGCGCGGCGCTCTGCTTACTAGCGCTCGTCGCTATATATAATGATGCGAGAAGCCGGACGCGGCTCACATTCCCCAGCATGCCGAAGAAACAGAAGATCAAACTAGGCGACGTGCTGGGTTCCCTCAACACCGTTTGCCCGAAGTGCGGCTGCTCGATCCCGCCCGCGCAAGTCAGGCGCATCGACTTTGAGAGGATCGAGTGTCCCGCGTGCGGCGAGCGGTTCACTCCTGCGAAGCCGACACAGCGACCCTAACCTAGCAGGTCCAGATGCAGCCAGCGGCGCGGCGGCCCGATCTGTGCCGAATTTTCCGTAGTCGGGGTAGGCTATTGGTGGGACATTTGCTGTGCGGGGCAGATGCCAGTGAGGCCAGACCATGGATGTTTCAGCGCCGATTGAATTGTCGGAGGTGCAAGAAGCTAGGAGCGAGAACATCATCGAGATCGCCCTGGACTTCTCGGGCATGCTCCGGGTGTTTGAAGAAGGCTCCAACGTCAAGATAATCCCGAAGCTGAGGGAACTCTTCAAACAGCTGGATAGCATTAACGAAAAGGCGGCGTACGACAGCGCGCATGCCGAGTTCTGCAATTGGTTCGTCGCGAATATCCGGACAGCGCAGAAGAAGCTGAAAAGCGGTGGGATCAAGGCAAGCGGTGCGTGTTCTTATGGGCACGGGGCCAAGGTCCTGGACATCGCCGCGAAGGTCTATGTCTACTACTCCGGACAGCCTTCCACCGAAATCGCTGGGAACCTCCTCCCAATGTTACATTGCGCTCTGGACACGCCGATGATGCTGCTTCTCGACTCTGCGAAAGCAACTATTCAGGAAGTTGACCGGGAACACTACGAGCGGCTTCAGGCTCTGGTGGCTTCGAAGATCGCGGAGCTGGGGATCCACCCAGTCCAGTACGACGATGTCATGTGGCGACGGCTACAGCGCCGTCAGCGGAGGTCCGGGGGAATATAGTGACCCGACTTTCAGTGAGCGTGCTGCGCCCAGCGCTGAAATTTCTGATATATCGAGACGCATCCGGCGT
>Ga0182018_10005328_pt1 | contig 10398 bp, 11 predicted proteins | sample 812P2MmetaG_FD_120490 | JGI IMG/M metagenome (GOLD analysis project Ga0182018, IMG submission 120490) | Permafrost microbial communities from Stordalen Mire, Sweden - 812P2M metaG | ecosystem: Environmental > Terrestrial > Soil > Wetlands > Permafrost | place: Sweden: Stordalen | collected... | reverse complement strand
TAGGGTGTGCCTCCGGGTCGAAATCTGGCAAAAAAACTCTGTGGCCCGAAGCTCGGTGTCCACTAAGCGGAGTGAGTGACATCGAAATATCCCCTTGTGTGAAGACAAGTGTCCCTCGGCAAGGACGTGTTCACAAAACGTCCCTGATTCGGAGTCCGTAACTCCCTTTGCTTTCAGCAACCATGTCCCCAGCATTAGCTGTTCACGAATGGAACGATTTGTGCTCATGTATCGGGCATGAAAACCGCAATCTACGCCCGAGTCTCCACTGGGAAGCAGGACAACGAGAACCAGCTATCCCAGCTACGAGAGTTTGCCAGCAAGCAGGGATGGACAATCGCGCACGAGCACGAATACGTTGACGTGATCACAGGCAGTGGCAAGAAAGAGCGGACCCAGTTTGACGCAATGATGCTGGCTGCAAGTCAGAAACAATTCGATCTGTTGCTGTTCTGGAAACTGGATCGCTTCAGTCGTGAAGGAGTCAGAAAGACGCTCGTACATCTGACTCGCTTAGAAGGCTGGGGCGTGAACTGGCGCAGTTTCATGGAACCATACTTCGATTCCTGCGGACAGTTTCGTGACGTTGTTATCTCCATCATGGCGACGCTGGCCGAACAGGAACGCATCAACATCTCCGAGCGCACGAAGGCCGGATTGAAGCGCACCGTGCGGGAAGGTACCAAGCTCGGGCGTCCCGTGGTTGTTGTCGATATGAGGCTCGTGCAGAAACGAAGGGCCAAGGGCGAGAGCCTACGGGCCATTGCAAAGGCACTGAAGGTCAGCCCCGCGCTGCTAGTCAAGCGCGTACATCAGCAGATCGGACACTGAGGCCAGCAGTCTGCCCAAACCCCTGCTCCAAGCATCTCCCCAAGTGCTTGATTTGACACACACGGAAAGTGTGGAATCTGATTGCCCGAAACCAAGTGAGACTGTTGAAAAACTCTGCTCCGAGCGGAGTTTTTTCTTTTGTAGTGACCATGATCCGTGCTAAGCAGAGATGCAGGAGGAACCGACGATGATGGGTCAGCAAACGCGGACGGAGTCGTTGTTCTACTACTTCCGCCTGGAGGATCAGATTCCCAAAGATCACCTTCTCCGAGTCATCGATGAACGGATCGATTTGAGCTTCGTGCGGGAACGAGTGAAGAGTCTTTACAGTGCGACTGGTCGGCCCTCGATCGATCCCGAAATGCTGCTGCGGTTGTTGTTGGTGGGCTATCTGTACGGGATCACGAGCGAACGTCGTTTGCTGGAAGAAGTCAGGATGAATCTGGCCTATCGGTGGTTTACGCGGCTGAACTTCGAGCAGGAGGTTCCGGACCACTCGACGTTCTCTAAGAATCGACATGGACGGTTTCGTGAGTCGGGCGTATTTCGCGAGGTATTTGAAGAAATCGTGCGGCGCTGTCTGCAGGCAGGATTGGTGGAGGGGAAGGATCTGGCAGTCGACGGCACGATCATAGAAGCGAACGCAAGCCCACAAAGCCGGGTCCCGCGGACAGCGCGGGAATACCTCTCCGAACTGGAAAAGGGCAACCCGGTATCCGATGCAAAGATGACCTCGACTACAGACCCGGACGCAGTTTGGGCAAAGAAGGTCGGGCCGGCGAAGATGGCCTATTTCGACAATTATCTGATCGACACCAGGAGTCGAGTCATCCTCGGAGTCGAAGCCACGCCTGCACTCTTCCATCAAGAGACTGTGGCCGCTCGAAAGATGGTGGAACAGATCCAGAAACTGGGACTCAAACCGGAGACTCTAGGGGCCGACAAGGCTTATGGCAGTGGAGAGTTCCTGGCGTGGTTGTTGGATCGCGGCGTGCAACCGCACATCGCGGTTATCGATCGGCGTCATCAAACGGATGGGCACTTCACTCGCGATCAGTTTCGTTACGAACCAGCAGAAAATGCCTACTACTGCCCCGAGGAAAAGGTGCTCTCGTTCCGCGGACCGACGCGAGAGTCAAGGCTACCTCTATCGCTCCACGGAGTCGCAGTGCGAGGGCTGCCCGCAAAAGAAACGCTGCACTTCCGGACCGTATCGCCGACTGTTTGTGCACGAGCAAGAATCCGTCCGACAGGCAGTCCGTGCACTGGCTGGAACACCAGCTTACGAGCGTTCGCGACGGGCACGCTACAAGATTGAAGCTTTGTTTGCTGAACTTAAACAAAGAATGCGCCTCGGACGGGTAAGACTACGGCGGCTGTGGAATGTCGGCGAACAGTTCTTGTTGGCCGCCACCGCCCAGAACTTGAAACGATTAGTGAAATTCCTGGCGCAACGGGCACCCATACTACAAACGCAGGTCGATGAAGGTAGGTGAGTACAAATATAAGGTGGCACAGAACCAAAGAGGCCACCGGAGAAGCAAACCCAAACCCGCCAAGAACCTTGATCGACCGCCCTCTCCTTACCTCCACAGTGTTTTTCAACAGCCTCAAGTGGTTGTGGGCAGGGTCAAGCCGTGAATGATGGTGGACGCCGAGCCGCTTAGTGTTTTTCTGTGCTCGCGTGGGTATCGCTCTTCGCGTCCGCCGGGTGGCAGGGAAATCCATCAGTCAAAGCCCACCGCACGATGTCAGCCGAGTCCTTGTCTTTAAGATCAGGATGCGCTTGTACAAAACTCACTGTGAGTTCCGTGACCTTGCGAATAGAGGCGCCGTCTGTAGGACAGAAGTCTACTTCTCCGTTCAGGTTCTCGTAGACACCTTTGATTAGACCGAGACAGTAACCCAGATCAAAGGCTTCCCGCTGCGTTTTGACCTTGCGAGGATGGACATAATTCAGGTCCAAGGCAGTTGAACAAGCTCTCTGAATCCCTGTCCCTGTGTCGGCGCTTGAGAGGTCAGCAAGCGTGGGCTTTCGCCCAAACGCGGTCAGAGTCGCAACGATCACAAAAAAAAGTGAGATCGTAAAGCGTTTCATGGTATCCGCTTTCTAGTGTCGTAAAGTCGCGTATCAAGTAATTCGCCTGCTGCGGTCGCGCCATTCTCTGTAGCCTCAATCCTCGCAAGAGCCCGATATCTCGACAATACAAGTGACCATGCCAGGGCCGGAAGGATGGCACTCGTTCTGCGTGACTTGCGGAGCCGGAATCAAGCGACCGCTCGGACAGGCGTTCTGGATATTCTCCTTAGCTTGGTCCATGGCCTCGGAGTGTGCTCGGGATTGATCCATGTCTGTGGCCGACCCTCTGCCGTGGACATACCGCGAACTGGCGGCCAACGCTGCGACGGCGAGAATTAGTACGGTTAGAATCTTCTTCATAGTCCTCCTTTTAGTTGCGGGCGGTTATGGCTACTTGCTAACTGCGCGGGTAGTCAGCGGTTTCACTACGCGACGGTAACTAGTTCTTGACCGTCAGGGCCTCGGAGTCGGTAGCCTTCTTACCAGTAACTCCTTCCAACGCAGTTAGAACTCCTCGATAGTCGTTCTTGTCACATTGGATTGCGAGTCCACCTTTCTTGTCACCGTCGGCCCAAGTCAGTCCAACGAAATGCTTCTTGGACTTGGTAAGCGCCATCAGTCCACCGATGCCGAAGGAAACGACTGCCAAGCCGATTGCAGCACCTACACGGCGATGAACGTCTTGTCCGTAGGTTATCTCGGTCACAGCAGAGGCTGGAATTACTAACACGTCTTCCTTGCCTTGCGTAAACCGAATTTGATTCGAGTCCACGTGTATCTTCAGACTCGCCCCAGTCTTGATTCCTTGTACAGAACCGCCGTCGTAGGAGACTCCGTAACCGTCTTCTTTCGCAAGAGCGATGGTCGAGATCATGATGCAAAGAGCAACAGCTATTAGCTTCTTCAATATATCTCCCTCAGTTCGAATTGTTTCCTATGTTCGAGTTCCTCATCCGATCCTCTTCCTCGGCGACATACATAGATACTTACCAAAGGTTCGTGCTCGGCAACTCCACGCGTTACGCTTGCGGAGCGTATTGCGAAGGCCCGTAGAATCCCCCAGGATGCGCCCGGCGTGCCGGGTAGGCCACAGGTTGTTTGCCTTATGTTCGCCCCTGCAGCGGCCTAGGAGTCGCAGCGTTGGGCCTTGTGGGCGTAGGGTCTGCCATGGTGTTGGTCTGGCTAGACCCCACTGGACGGATCAGATCGCAATTTGGCGAGTTCCTTGCGGATTTCTTCCAGTCGATCTAACCTGTGCCGGTACGCGGCTCTCGCTTCGTGGGTGGCGGCTTCTCCCTGTCTCCAGTACAAGGTGTTGGCCGAGTGGATAGCATCTATCTCCGCGTTCAAGGCAGCGATTCTTGCTGTCTTGGCATCGCTTTCCAATCCCATGTGTCTTCAGTCTGATGTATAGGTTCTTTTCGCTGAGAGCGCGTCGGTCTCGCAGATGCGTGCAGTGAACCGCGCTGCTCCAAAGAGCTAGCGGACACTTCCTTCAGTTCGAATTGTTCCCTATGTTCGAGTTCCTCATCCGATCCTCTTCCTAGGCGACATAGATTGATACGTGACCAAAGGTTCGTGCCCGGCAACACCACGCTGTACGCTTGCGATCCAGTAGACCCACGCAGCGGATCGCCTGGAATGACCCTGGCAAGCCCCGGGATCGTGCCCGGCATGCCAGGGTAGGCCCGAAGGTCATTTGCCTTATGTTCGCCCTGCCAGAAGCCTGGGAATCGCGGCACAGGGCCTTGTGGGCACAGGGTTTTGCCATGGATGGTCGGTTCTGTGATCGGGGGCGGAATGGGAGGCCTAGTTATGTACGTTTCAGACCGTACACGGAGCATTCGGAATCCAGGTCGGAAGGTGCCCGTACGTAAGGTACAACGAATTGCACAGAACTGGGGGTGTTAGGCTTGGGCAGACCTCGCAAACCGATGTAAACACAGGGGATTCTGAAGGTTATCCATACCCCAATGGATATTGACAGGAAAAGTGGCAAAGCGGAAGTGTTTCAAGTGCTTGTAAACATTGGGGATAAGTATGGTTTGGTGCGAGGGAAAAGGTGGACAGTATCCATTGAATGGTTTTGAGGTTTGAGAATGGGTTTGGAACATCCTTTTGACCCAAAAGGTACATATCGGCCGAATGGGTTTGGCGGCCTTGGAATGTAGGCAGACAGATAAAGAGCCGCAGCCTGTGCTTAGGCCATGGCTTGGAAGGACGCGGAGGAAGCGGAAAGAGCCATGCCTGATCATGCTGGGGGCTTCGGCTGGGTTCCTGTCCTCTTACTCTGTCTCCGGGCAGGCAGAACCAGCAGCAGCGCACAATGCTGGTCCCGGTTTGCTCGTCATCCCGCTGGCTGCTCCTGCCTCCAGACCGTGGGGTAAGTCGAACCGAAGATGGCGCGGTTCCGAACGTACGGAGTGTTGGTTCTTGTGCAGGACCTCCGCTCCTTGTTTCATTGGCTCCGATCCCTGAAAAGCATATCCTTCATGGGTCCAAGAATACACTCTTGGCTCTTCTGTGGGGGTGTACGCGATGGCGATTAGAGACCCAATCGAGTGGCTATTGGAGAAGTTTTGGCGGTGGGACGTGGTAGGCACTGGCTCGACGCTTCTTTATGGTTTTGGCGTCGGGGCGATGTATGCGGACGACTACATCATTGCCCGCTGTTTGTACCTTGTCTCGATTGCATTGCTAACGGGCAAGATATTGGCATGGGAGGAAACGAGAGCGGCCAAGAATCGAGGCGCGATCAGCATCGCTGTGTTGTTACTAGCAGTGGTTGGCCTGCTTCTATCGGACCTATGGATACACCAGAGGGGACACTCCATGCAACCTTCGTCTGTCGTATCTATCTCACCACCGGCACCTCCGACCTCTTTGAGCGTAGGCCAAGAGGTTGATTTATTTCGGGAAGAAGGAACGATAACAAAATTGCCAGCATCGGTGAGTCCGTGTTCCAGCGCCACGCCGCGTCGCACGGCGAAAGGACCGCGGTTGGTACTTGACGCAAAGCGTTTTCAATTCGGACAGTTGCAGGATTCTATTGAGTTGCGATTTCAGGCGGAAATTACAAATCGCGGTGCGCCATCAGTTGTCAAGGATTGGGAGTTGTGCTTGGTGTTGCCAGATCACGGCATTAAGCGCATTCACGCGGAGGACATGCCGCTCGATGCGCCCCTCATGCAACTAATCGGGCATGGAGGGGTTGCTACAGGGTGGATTACCTTTCCTTTGGCGCAAGATTTTCTACCGGCCGAAAAGCTGTTTGCAACGATGTCAAGCATCGAAGGCAGTTTGCGCTGTCGAGACTATTTGGATCAGCTCTCGGAACTAACGTTTTCATTGAAGCCTGATTAGGCTGTGGTCATAGCGTTCGGCCAAAAAACGGGGTCAATGCCGAGTTCGCACATTTCGTGAATGAGCACCAACAAGGTTATGACAGAGAATTGGCCGCGCCACCGTCATTCAAATGGTGATTTCCTCCAGTTGCTCAGGTACAGACTCGGCGAAGGTCACGGCTCCGGCTCCGATTTTGCTCAACTCGTCCGTGATCCGCCGGGCCAGCTCTGCTCCAGTATGCCCAGCGTCCAGATAATCAGAAACATCCTTGAAGCCATCGAAGCTGACCGCGCAATACGGGATCGTCCGCTCATCCAGCGATTGTAGAATCCTCTCCTTGTATTTTTGACCTGGCTCATCTGAGTCAGGCATGACGACCACACGTCGTTTATCGACAGTGGGCAGGTGCGCCGGGATTCTGAAGCATAGCCCAGCGAGCAAGTCTGCAAACTTGTCCTGCCAGCTGTCCGCCCCACCCGAAGTCGTTGCAACGACTCTACGGCCCGTGAAATCTGTTAACCTCAACTGGTTGACTCGGTCAGCATCTTTTTCTCCTTCAGTGATGATGATCGTCGCCGCACAATCTATTTCCGGCAAGTTGTAGAGCGTTTTCTTGACACCCTTGAGGTGATGAACCCACCCTTCTGGCGTCCACTGCTGCTGCGAGAATTGCTTCCCCGGTAAACGCAGCACTCGGTACAGCAGCTCTCCGCTACGGTCTGTGTAGCGGTATTCAGCCTCGGCATTTGAATTTGGCTCGAAAGCTGCGTCGTATCCCAGAGCGTCAGCCTGTTGCTTAATGGCTTCGCTTTCACTGATGCCAGTCAAATCTCTCACTAGCTTCCTGATCGTGCCCTTCGCTCCGCACCCGAAGCAATGGAAAGTATTCTTCCTGGGGTTGAAATTGAGGGAAGGGTCGGGATCGGCGTGATACGGGCACCTGATCTTGTACTCATCGTTCTTTTCAGGAATCACGTCTTCCCCGTTAGGAAGGGAATCTCGCACCCACCTAAGCAGTGCCTCTGGATCGACGAGGTTGAACGTGATTCGCTTGCCGTTGAATCTGTCGTAATAGTTGGCAGGATCGTTCACGGCTTCGACCACGGCAACTATGGGTTCACCAGTCATCGGATCGCACAACGTGATGGTCTCCTCATCCACCGTGATCAAGCCTTTGTTTTGCAATGACTCTATGGCTTGCGAATAGGTGCCTTTCTTGCCGCGGCTCAGGCCCGACATTTTGAGCAGTAGGGCGTGATTGTTATCAAACGTGTTCTTCCTGGCTTGGTTGGCCCTGAACAGCAGAGTGGCGTATAGGGAAAAATCGGCGCGGCCCATAGACCGGAGGGACCAATGCATTTCCTGTTTCCGAATGATGCACGCGGGAACAACGAAGTACGGCTTTACGGGAAGATTTTCAAGTCGCTGACCTGTTTTCGGATGCAACAAGAAGTATTCGTTCGTAGCAAGTTCCCCGCGCTTGGCTCGCCGTTGGGCAGGGGCCTCAATCCATCTGGCAGCAGCCAGCTCCTTCGCAAGTGAAGTCAGCGTATTCCGGGCGCAACCTATCTTCAGTGAAATCTCCTCCTGGCTGGCAACGGTGCTGATGGTCTGGTCTCCGCGAGGCGTCGCGTACCGTTGCAACTGTTTGTATCTGCCCTTTCCTTTCAGATAAAGGAACATCAGCATCTTCGTTGCATTGGGGCTAAGGGACAGTGTGTTGTTTACGAAAAGTTTGCAAGGAACCTGGAATTGCTCCAGGCGACCCCATTGATTCGGGCTGTATTGCTTTCTCCTATTGAATGTGCTCCCCTGGATTGTGGCTTGGTGTGCCGGGGCTGCGCCTGTTTCTGTATTCATCTGCTTTCCGCCCTGGTTACTCCCTAGTAATACAGAAGTGGTTCTACGCCTATGAAAACAGTGCTACACCGTGCACATTCTTATCGTTTTCAATGTCGGATTTTTGTGCACGGCTAAAATCTCGGCGTTTTCGGAACGTATGCCTAATGATGGCTCCTCCGGCTGAAGCGAGTCACCTTACCAAAGTGCTTGATGTCGCTTGCACAGCACGTGGGCATGCCGGAATTATCCACGGATAAGCAGCTTCAGGAAGTGCTCTCATAAGGCGAACGATCTCAGCCGCAGGCCGCAGGAGAATCGCAGCAGCGCAACGGGCACGCTGGGCGAAGGTAAAGGGGGGCAAAAGAAGGCCGCCTAGGAAATGGGTCGCCATCGGTAACACAGGTCGCCAATCGAAGGAATTCCTCGATCTGCAGGAAAGTAAAGTGCAGGGGGCCACTGGACGCTCAAGCGGGTAGGCCAAATCTGAATGAGCGACTGATTCCAAGGCCCTTCACGTCCGTGAATCCTGATGGGCTGTCGGTTGTATTCAGGTGTGAAGCGGACAGTGAGAACCTGCCCGATAACTTTCCCGACGACAAATGTCGTGACGCAACCGTCTGCGGCTCTCGTGTCTTTGCCTATGGTGAACCAAATATCTTCGCCGCTAACATGAAGTCCCGTTCCAGCAAATTGACCAATCCAAGCGATGGTTCCAAGCGGAATAGTAGAGTTTAGGCGCAGTTCTTCACGATCCGTTTGTTGATAGAAGTGGGAACGACCGCGAAGGCTAGCCCCTTCCAAGACCGTAGCGATCTTTAGAAGCCATCGTGAAATCGTCTCCTGTTGTCGCGCAGTGAGAGTAAGAGTTATTCCGTGCAACATTGTTCCCAAATACGGGCGTACTTCTCCTTCGAGGGTGCTCATCCAGCCTTCGTTGCAACTCGTACATACGCATTTGATCTTTACAGGCCCGTGGAATGCCTTGCCAAGGCGACGCTCTTCTATTGAGCGGATGATAGGTTTCCTGTGCCCTAGTGTTTGGAGCACCCAATCAGGCCATAGGTGCTCTCTGCTATCGGCGGGGTTTGTACAAAAGATGCACTGGCGTGGCACCCGGCCAGTCTACCAAGATCATCATCGAAGAATCTTGACATCACCCCTACACCGATGGAAGATGCACCGCACAGTCTGGTAATACCTCAGTTTGAGATTCACGGGCTGGCAGCTAATCGCAGTCTCTTTGTGTTACAGTTTTGCCGCCATGAGATGGATGGTTCTCGCCATTATCAGCGCAGCCCTGATGGTACATGGGCAAGCAGCCAAGCCCCATAGCGACGCTGACAAACGACATCCCGCTACCGAGAATAAGAGTGCGTCCGATTCGTCTGGTCGCATGGTCATAGTAGTAAACCAGCAGACATCCAAAGAGCAGGATAAGGATCAAGCCAGCAAGCCTCCAAGCTATCTCCACGAATTGCTGGTGCCTGCAAACCTTCCAAATCTCCTGCTGGTTGGTGTTGGTATTTATGGCATCCGGATTGCGATCAGAACTCTGCGTAGCATCGAAAAGCAAGCGAATCTGATGCAGGCCCAATTTGACCAGTGGGTGGTTCTTACCAAATGGAGAACTTGGAATCAGCCGCGAAATAATGTATTGCGGATCACGGTAGACTTGATTAACCCTACCGACTTTCCGATAACACTCAGTGAGGGCTACCTCAAATTTAGTAAAGGAGGAGTGCCATATGCCAAGTACATCCTCGGGGAAAAGACTTTTCTCTCTCCAAAGCTACCCAAGCCCATAGAACTTGATATTACCCTTACTGACGCAGAGCAAGCGGCATACTCTGTAAGGTTCATGGTTGAGGGAGTGTTCTCCCACTTTCACAGGATCAGCAGAAAGCCCATCACGCAGCGGGTCGAGGGGAGCCTCGATTGTAGTCCATGGAAGTCCGACATGAAGTGGCATGCCACGTTTACCGACTTCCTTCACATGAACCCAGAAACACAGAAGGGCCAAGCTGAGAATCCGAATTAAGGCACCCCCAAGCAAGCAGCACGCTTGACAGGCTGGTCAACACTCAGGTCAACTATTCAACTCAGTGTTTCACCTGAAATCACCGAATATTGCGGGGTTTTTTGCAAACAAACGAAGCTAAAGGCCCCTAACTGTTAAGTTCCCAAGCTGGATGTCGCCGGTTCGATCCCGGTCTCCCGCTCCATCCATCCAACAGCGCCAGGGCCATGTTGCCTGGCAAGTTGCGGCTTCAAGCAGTTGCGAGGCCAGGCTCTTTTCTTTC
>Ga0182018_10005327_pt1 | contig 10399 bp, 7 predicted proteins | sample 812P2MmetaG_FD_120490 | JGI IMG/M metagenome (GOLD analysis project Ga0182018, IMG submission 120490) | Permafrost microbial communities from Stordalen Mire, Sweden - 812P2M metaG | ecosystem: Environmental > Terrestrial > Soil > Wetlands > Permafrost | place: Sweden: Stordalen | collected... | reverse complement strand
TCACGATCGCCGCCGTCAGCGTCGTCTTGCCGTGATCGATGTGCCCGATCGTTCCGACGTTCACGTGGGGCTTGTTCCGCTGGAATTTCTCTTTCGCCATGACCGGTTCTCTTTCCGTTGTCTCTCAGCTGCCCTTGACCTTGGCCACGAGCTCTTCTTGAATCGCAGGTGGCACCGGCGAGTAATTCGCGAACTGCATCGACGACGTACCACGCCCCTGCGTCATCGACCGGAGGTCGGTGACATAGCCGAACATCGTCGCGAGTGGAATCTCCGCGTCGATGACCTGCGCGTTTCCCCGCTGGGACATGCCGAGGATTCGGCCCCGGCGCGCATTGAGGTCACCTATGACGTCGCCCATGTATTGCTCCGGGACGACGACCTCGATCTTCATGATGGGCTCGAGCAAGGTCAGCCCGGCCCGCTTCGCGCCATCCTGGAAGCAGAGCGACGCGGCGACCTCGAAGGCCTGAGCGCTCGAATCAACCTCGTGGTAACTCCCGTCGGTCAGCCTACAGACCATGTCGACGAGCGGGTATCCAGCGAGGACACCGCGAGCCATCGCCTCACGAACGCCTTTCTCGATGGCCGGGATGAATTCCTTCGGGATCACGCCGCCGACGATGTCGTTCTCGAACTCGAACCCCTTGCCGCGCTCGGCCGGCTCGATCTCCATCACGACGTGACCGTACTGTCCGCGACCACCCGACTGCTTCGCGTACTTGTACTCACACTCTTGCTTCCTCGTGATTGCCTCGCGATAAGCGACCTCGGGTTTGCCGACGTTCGACTCGACCTTGAACTCTCTCTTCAGGCGGTCGACGATGATTTCGAGGTGCAGCTCGCCCATACCACTGATGATCGTCTGGCCGCTCTCCTCGTCGGTGTGCGTACGGAAGCTGGGGTCCTCCTGGGCAAGTTTCGCCAGGCTGATGCCGAGCTTCTCCACATCCACCTTCGTCTTGGGCTCGATCGCGATCGAGATGACCGGCTCCGGGAAGATCATCTGCTCGAGCAGAATCGGGTGCCTTTCGTCGCAGAGGGTGTCACCCGTGCGGGTGTCCCTTAGGCCCACCGCCGCAAAGATGTTCCCCGCGTCGGCCTCCTGAACCTCTTCACGCTTGTTCGCGTGCATGCGCAAGATGCGGCCAATCCGCTCACGCTTGTCCCGCGTCGAGTTGAGCACCATCGTACCGCTCGCGACCTTGCCCGAGTAGACGCGGAAGAACGTGAGGTTGCCGTGCGGATCGTTGAGGATCTTGAACGCGAGGGCGCTGAAGGATTCGTCGTCCGAGGCCTTGCGCGTGAGTTCGGGCCTGTCCTTCTTGGTCGGGTCCTGGCCCTTCACAGGAGGGATGTCGAGGGGCGAAGGTAAGTAGTTCGTGACCGCGTCGAGGAGCATCTGCACCCCCTTGTTTTTGAAGGCGGAGCCGCAGATGACGGGAACGAGCTTGAAGTTGATTGTGCCGAAGCGAAGCGCCCGGTGGATCATGACGTCCGTCACCTTCTCGGGGTGACCGTCGAGGTAGAGGGCCATGATCTCGTCATCGCAGTCTGCGCAGGACTCGATGAGCTTGTCGTGCCACTCCCGGGTGATGGCCTCGTACTCCACGGGGATGTCGACCCAGTCGTACTTCTGTCCCTTCGATCCTTCGTCGAATATGGCGGCCTTCAATTTGATGAGATCGATGATCCCGCGATGCCGCTCTTCCTCGCCCAGGGGCCACTGAATGGGCACGGGGTTGGTCCCGAGTCTCTCCTTCATGCTGTTGACGCACATGAGGAAGTCGGCGCCGACCTTGTCCATCTTGTTCATGAAGGCGACCCGCGGGACGTTGTACTTGTCCGCTTGCCGCCATACGGTCTCGCTCTGCGGCTCGACGCCGTTGCCGCCATCGAACACGGCCACCGCTCCATCGAGGACACGCAGCGAGCGCTCAACCTCGATCGTGAAGTCGACGTGCCCTGGCGTGTCGATGATGTTGATGCGGTGAGTGATCCCGGTCCACGGGCCTTCGGTGGGCTGCCAGAAACAGTTGGTGGCGGCCGAGGTGATCGTGATCCCGCGCTCTTGTTCCTGAACCATGTAGTCCATGGTCGCGGCGCCCTCGTGGACCTCGCCGATCTTGTAGTTCACGCCCGTGTAGTAGAGAACGCGCTCGGTAGTCGTCGTCTTGCCCGCATCAATGTGGGCCATGATGCCGATGTTGCGCGTCCGCTCTAGGGAAAACTCACGAGCCACGAAAAACTCTCCTCCTCGTCGTCGAATGCACGAAACCCCCTCTGGCCATGCTTCCCCGCTTTGTGGGGAGGCGCCGCGTCGAAGCGGCTGATCCAGAGAGGGTGTCGGGGCACTACGAGCAAGTTGTCGTGGCGACCCGATCCTTATGTGCAATGCATCATGTCGGTCTATTGAATCCCTCGTTTGCAGGCGCCAATTGCGGGCGCCGTCTCGACCAGCGCCTGTTACCAGCGATAGTGGGCGAAGGCCTTGTTCGCCTCGGCCATCTTGTGCGTATCGTCCTTCTTCTTCACGGCGTTTCCTCGCCCGTTCGCCGCGTCGACGAACTCGGCCGCAAGGCGCTCGCGCATCGTCTTCTCGCCACGGTCGCGTGAGTAAAGGACCAGCCAGCGCATGGCCAGCGTCACCCGTCGCTCGGGGCGGACCTCGACTGGGACCTGATAGGTCGCACCGCCGACACGCCGGCTCTTGACCTCGAGCTTCGGCTTGACGTTGTCGAGAGCCTTCCGGAAGATTTCGAGCGGCTCTTCCTTGAAGCGGTCGCGAATCACGTCTAGCGCGCCGTAGAGGATGCCCTCGGCGGTCGACTTCTTGCCGCAGAGCATGAGCGTGTTCGTGAACTTCGTGACGAGCTTGTCCTTGAACTTCGGGTCCGGAATGATCCGGCGCTTGGGCACTTCGCGGCGACGGGGCATGGTCCTAGGCCTTGGGGCGCTTGACGCCGTACTTGGAGCGCTTGCGGTTGCGGTTCACCTTGTTGGTCGACGACGGCCCGATGGCGCCTGAAGCGTCGAGCGTGCCACGGACGACGTGATAGCGAACGCCGGGCAGGTCCTTCACGCGGCCGCCACGTATGAGGACGACCGAGTGCTCCTGAAGGTTGTGGCCCTCGCCGGGGATGTACGACGTGACCTCCATGCCGTTCGTGAGCCTTACGCGACACACCTTGCGAAGGGCCGAGTTCGGCTTCTTCGGCGTTGTCGTGTACACGCGAACGCAGACGCCGCGTTTCTGGGGGCAGGCTTTGAGCGCCGGCGACGCGGTCTTCACCCGCGCCGCTTCGCGGCCATGCCGAATGAGCTGATTAATCGTGGGCATCGGATGTCAGAGCAAGCTCCAGGCCGCGGGGGAGGCGCACTCTACTTACAGCCCCGCCTGTGTCAAGGTTCTCGGGTCGGCGAAGGGAGCTCGCTGGAAAGGGGCGCCTTTTTAGGCACTTGGGTAAGGCGTGGTAGCCCCTCCTTCGCGCGGTCGTGCGCCTCGGGCCGCACCGACTCACAATTTCGTCAGGTGCTCCCCGAGTTGGTCCAGCGTCATCGTCCAACCCTGCTTCGCGCCCCGCGTGGCGTCGGACTCGATCGTGAACGTCTGCTTCATGGTGAGCGTCGTCTTCCCCTCGTGCTCGACGAATGTGACCGTGGTCACCGCCACGTTGCCCTCGTGGACGGTACCGGTGAAGACGATGCGTTCGGGCGGGACGATCTCGCGGAACGCTCCCTCGAATGGATAGTCCGTGCCGTCCGGTGCGTGCATCACGAAGCGGAAGGCTCCGCCTGGGCGAAAGTCCACCTCGCAGCGGGCCATCGTGAGGGGGCGAGGCGCAAACCAGTGCGACACGTGCTCTGCCTTGGTCCAGGCCTCGAAGACCAGCCTGCGCGGGGCGTCAAAGACGCGCGTGAGCACGAGCTCCGGCTTCTTGCTGTCGGGGCTCACGATTGCGCTCCGTAGGGGCTACTTGTTTCGCGCATTCCTCTTCTCCTTTTGCTTCAGTATGACGAGATACTCGCCGAGGCGGTCGAAGCTCTCTTCCCAGAAGCGGCGATACCGCTCCATCCACTCGGAGGCTTCCCGGAGCCGGCGAGCCTCGAGCCGGCACGGGCGTGATTGCGCCTCGCGACCGCGCGATATGAGGCCCGCGCGTTCCAGCACCTTCAAGTGCTTGGATATCGCGGGCTGGCTCATGTCGAAGGGTTTCGCGAGCTCGGTGACGTTGGCGTCGCCGGTCGCAAGCCGGGCGAGAATGGCTCGCCTGGTGGGGTCGGCGAGGGCGGCGAAGGTCGCGTCGAGGTGCCCCGTTCGCATCGGTCGATAACCTCTCAGTTGGATAACGAATTGGTTATGTACTTCGTTCCGCCCATACGGTCAAGCCAAGGCGCACGTTTCTTGGCCGCTATCGGAGAAGGTCTTACCGTCGGCGGTAGGCCCATATGCCGTACCGCGTTGCGCCCTGCGCCGAGTTCCCCAACGACAACCCGTCTCTCCACGAGGGAGCCATCTGGCTCTGCGCCGAGATTGGAGCCGACGCGTCGTGCGAGCTTCGTGCCCCCGAGGAAGGCGTCGCCCTCGTCGAGGTCGTCGAGGTCGTCGAGGACCTCGCGTTCGACGATGCGTTCGAGGAGCAAGTCGCCGTTCCCTCCGACGAGGACAGGGCGCCGGAGGAGCTCGGCGGGAGCGAAGGCCGGGAGGCTGAACCCGAGCAGGTCCCCGACGCGTTCGAGACTTTTGTCGGCGTTCTCGCGGATGTCGCTACGGACAGCGGCGCGGACGCCGGCACCGTAGCCTGCCTTTGCGCCCTCCTGGGCCAATCGCGCCTCGAGGGCATCGTCCCGGACGAAAGGGTCACGGAGGCGCTCGTGGCGGGCGCTCTCGTCGTTCGCACCGATCGGGGCCTGATGCGCGCACCAGGCTTCACCAGCGTGGTGGTCGCCTGGAAAGGCATCCTCCGCGGCGAGAGCGAAGACTTCGAACCCTGCGGCGCCGCCACTCTCGACGAGTGGTCGGCAAACCTGGTGGCGCGAGTCCTCGGACTTGCGTCGCGTTCCGAAGGAATCCGCCGCGCCCTGAGGCTGCGCGGCGTCGCGGCGTTCGGCTTCGTGGCCAACGCCGCCTGACCTCCCGCGTCGATTACTCTTCGTTCACGGCCGCGAGCGCAGCTTCCGCTGCGCGCGGCGCCGGCGTTGCGTATCGCTCGTCGTCGTCTTCCACGACGACCTTGAGCTGCTTGTAAGCAGGCAGCCCCGTCCCTGCCGGGATGAGCCGACCCATGATGACGTTTTCCTTTAGGCCGCGGAGGTAATCCACCTTGCCCGAGACTGCCGCCTCGGTGAGTACCTTCGTCGTCTCCTGGAAGGAGCTCGCGCTGATGAACGACTCGGTCGACAGGCTGGCCTTGGTGATGCCGAGCAGGAGCGGCTCGGCTACCGCCGGACGCCCACCGCGCTCGATGACCCGCTGATTCTCACGCTCGAAGAGGTACTTCTCGACCTGCTCGTCGATGAGAAAGTTCGTGTCGCCAACGTCCTTGATGCGCACGCGCCGGAGCATCTGACGAACGATGACTTCGATATGCTTGTCGTTGATTGCGACGCCTTGCAGGCGGTAAACCTGCTGGATCTCGTTGACGAGGTACGCCGCGAGCTCCTTTTCGCCCTTCACGCGCAAGATGTCGTGCGGATTGGCCGGCCCGTCCATAAGCGGCTCACCCGCGCGCACCCGGTCGCCCGGCTGCACCTGGATGTGCTTCCCCTTTGGGATGAGGTACTCGCGAACCTGATCGGTCAACAGAGACCCGTCGGGGTCGAAGGGCGTGATGACGACCTTACGCTTGCCCTTCGTGTCCTTGCCAAAGCTCACCTCGCCGTCGATCTCGGCGATGATGGCGTGGTCTTTGGGCTTCCTGGCTTCGAAGAGCTCAGCCACTCGCGGTAGACCGCCGGTGATGTCCTGCGTCTTCGTGGTCTCGCGCGGGATCTTCGCGAGAGAGTCTCCGCCGCTGATCTCGTCACCGTCCTGAACGACGATGTTCGCGCCGACCGGCAGAAGATAGCGCGCGTCGAGCGTGCTCCCAGGCAGCTTGAGCGTCTCGCCCGTCTGCGGGCTCTTGATCGAGATGCGTGGGCGCAGGTCCGCCGCGCGCGACTCGACGATGACCTTGCGAGACAGCCCCGTCACCTCGTCGAGCTTCTCGGTCATCGTGACGCCCTCGACGATGTCGCCGAACTTCACGATACCGCTGACTTCGCTGAGGATCGGTACGGCGAAGGCATCCCACTCTGCGAGAAGATGGCCGGCTTTGACCTTCTCCCCTTCCTTGACCTTGAGCAACGCTCCGTACACGAGGCGATGATGCTCGCGCTCGCGACCCGTATCGTCGACGAGCACGATCTCGCCGTGACGGTTCATGACGACGGTGGTTCCGTCCTGCTTGCTGGCGACGTTCGCGTTCCTGACGCGAACGTGTCCCTCGTTGCGCGACTCGAGCGAGCTCTGCTCGATCTTGCCGCGCGCCGCGGCGCCGCCGATGTGGAAAGTGCGCATCGTGAGCTGCGTACCCGGCTCGCCGATGGACTGGCTGGCGATGATGCCGATCGACTCCCCAATGTTGACCTTGTACCCGCGTGCGAGGTCGCGCCCGTAGCACTTGGCGCAGACGCCTCGCTTGGTCTGACATGTGAGCACCGATCGGATGACCACCTCTTCGATGCCGGCTTCCTCGATGACGTGGACCAGATGTTCGTCGAGCTCGGTGTTCGCCGGGACGAGGACCTCGCCTGTCAGTGGGTCGACGATGTCCTCGAGCGCGACGCGGCCGAGGATGCGGTCGCCGAGCGGCTGGATGACCTCGCCCGCGTCCTCGAGCTTGGTGACGCGAATGCCGTCGAGTGTCCCGCAGTCGAACTCTGCGATGACCGCGTCCTGCGCGACGTCGACGAGGCGACGCGTGAGATAGCCCGAGTTGGCAGTCTTGAGCGCCGTATCCGCCAGGCCCTTGCGGGCTCCGTGGGTCGAGATGAAGTACTGGAGCACGCTCAGACCCTCGCGGAAGTTCGCGGTAATCGGCGTCTCGATGATCTCGCCCGACGGCTTGGCCATCAGTCCGCGCATGGCGGCGAGCTGGCGGATCTGCTGGGTCGATCCGCGCGCTCCCGAGTCGGCCATGATGTAGATGGGGTTGAAGCTCGGCTCGATGAGCTCCTTGCCGGTCTCCCCGTCGACAATCTTCTCCTTGCCGATCTCGTTCATCATCTCCTGCGTCACCTTGTCGGCGACGCCGGCCCAGATATCGACGATCTTGTTGTAGCGCTCGCCGTCGGTGATGAGGCCTTCCTGGTACTGATCGATGACGCGCTGGACCTCTGCCTGCGCCTCGCCGAGCAGAACTCCCTTGGCCTGCGGAATGACCATGTGGTCCATGCAGATCGAGACACCGGCGCGCGTCGCGTATTCGAAGCCGAGCGTGCGCAGGCGGTCCGCCAGGAGCACCGTCGCCTTGTTGCGGTGCTTGCGGTAGCAAGCGTCGATGAGGGCGGACAGTGCCTTCTTGTCGAGGGTCTTGTTGACGAGATCGAAGGGCAGCCCCTCGGGCAGGATCTCGGCGATGAGGCAACGGCCGACGGTGGTGCTCAGGATGCGCGTCTTTCCGTCCTCGCCGGGAACGCGAACCCGGATGCCGGAGTGCAGCGTCACCTCGCCGTGGTCGTACGCCATGCGCGCCTCGTCGACGTTCGAGAAGACGCCGCGCAGATACCCCTCGGCGTGCCCCTTCTTGTCGATCGAGAGCGACCCTTCGCGAAAGCAGCCTCGCGAGAACTTGCGCTCGCGCGTGGCGTAGTAAAGGCCGAGGACGATGTCCTGCGTCGGGTTGATGATGGGGCGGCCGTTGGCGGGCGAGAGGATGTTGTTCGTGCTCATCATGAGCACGCGCGCTTCCATCTGCGCTTCGATGGACAGCGGCACGTGCACCGCCATCTGGTCGCCGTCGAAGTCCGCGTTGAACGCGGCGCAGACCAGCGGATGAAGCTGGATGGCCTTGCCTTCGATCAGCACAGGCTCGAAAGCCTGGATGCCGAGCCGGTGTAGCGTCGGCGCGCGGTTGAGGAGCACCGGGTGCTCCGTAATGACCTCTTCGAGGATGTCCCAGACCTCCGGACGCTCCTTCTCCACCATCTTCTTGGCGCTCTTGATGGTGTTGACGTACCCGCGCTCCTCGAGCTTGTTGTAGATGAACGGCTTGAAGAGCTCGATCGCCATCTGCTTCGGCAGACCGCACTGGTGCAGCTTGAGCGTCGGACCGACGACGATGACGCTTCGACCCGAGTAGTCGACGCGCTTCCCAAGTAGGTTCTGACGGAACCGCCCTTGCTTGCCCTTGAGCATGTCGCTCAGGCTCTTCAGCGGGCGCTTGTTCGGGCCAGTGATCGTCTTGCCGCGACGACCGTTGTCGAAGAGCGCGTCGACCGCCTCTTGGAGCATGCGCCGTTCGTTGCGGATGATGATCTCGGGTGCGTTGAGCTCCAGCAGCCGCTTGAGGCGGTTGTTTCTATTGATGACGCGGCGGTAAAGGTCGTTGAGATCGCTCGTCGCGAACCGACCGCCGTCGAGCGGGACTAGGGGGCGGAGGTCCGGCGGGAGCACGGGGACGACGGTGAGCATCATCCACTCGGGCCGATTCCCGCTCTCCCGGAACGCTTCGCATACCTTCAGGCGCTTGACGATCTTCTTGCGCTTGGCCTCGCTCGTGGCCGTGCGCATCTCCTGCCGAAGCTGCTCGCTCATCGTATGGACGTCGACCTGCTTGAGCATTTCGAGGATGGCCTCGCCGCCCATGCCTGCCTGGAACTTGTCGTCGCCGTACTCCTCGATGAGCTGCATGTAGCGCTCTTCGCTTAGAAGCTCGGCCTTCGTCAGCCCCGTCTCCTTGGGATCGATGACGATGTAGCTCTCGCAGTAGAGAACCTTCTCGAGGTCCTTCAACGAGATGTCGAGGATGTTGCCGATCCGGCTCGGCAGCGACTTCAAGAACCAGATGTGGGCGACCGGCGTCGCCAGGTTGATGTGTCCGAGGCGCTCTCGACGCACCTTTGACTGGATGACCTCGACGCCGCACTTCTCGCACACGATCCCGCGGTGCTTCATGCGCTTGTACTTGCCGCAGTTGCACTCGTAGTCCTTCACTGGCCCGAAGATCTTCGCGCAGAACAAACCGTCGCGCTCCGGCTTGAACGTCCGGTAGTTGATCGTCTCGGGCTTCTTGACTTCGCCGTGCGACCACTCGCGGATCTTCTCGGGCGACGCGAGCGAGATACGAATCGCGCTGAAGGAGAGCGGATCCTTGGGCTTCTCGAAGAAGCTGAAGATGTCGCGCATCGGGTATTTCCTTTTCTTGGGTGCTGCTACGAAACGAAGCTCGTTACTGCGGTTGCTGTCATCCTGAGCGAAGCGAAGGACCCCATGGTGACCGTGGGGTCCTTCGGCCGTCCGGCCTCAGGATGACAGCGGGGGGGCGGCTCACTCTTCAGCTGCGTGCTCGGCGCGGGGGTTACCGGGCTCGATGAGCTCGATGTTCAGGCAAAGGGCCTGGAGCTCCTTGATGAGGACGTTGAAGCTCTCGGGCAGGCCTGGCTCGAGGTTGTACTCGCCCTTGACGATGGCTTCGTACATTCGAGTGCGGCCCTGGACGTCGTCGCTCTTGACGGTGAGAAACTCCTGCAGCGCGTACGCCGTGCCGTAGGCTTCCATCGCCCAGACCTCCATTTCGCCGAGGCGCTGCCCGCCGAACTGGGCTTTGCCTCCGAGAGGCTGCTGCGTGACGAGCGAGTACGGCCCGATGGAGCGAGCGTGGATCTTGTCGTCGACCAGGTGGTGGAGCTTCAGCATGTACATCACACCCACCGTCACTTCCTGGTCGAACGCATCTCCCGTGCGCCCGTCGAAGAGCACAGTCTGACCGCTCGTCGGCAGGCCGGCGAGCGCGAGCGTGTTCTTGATCTGGATCTCCTGAGCTCCGTCGAAGACGGGGCTCGCGTAATGGACCCCGCGGCGAAGCTTCCCGGCGAGCAGACGAAGGTCTTCCTCGGTGAGCTTTGCGAGCCACTTTGCGATGTCTTCGTCGCTGTCGAAGATCTTCTTCATGTGCTCGCGCAGGGGGCCCGCGGCGAACTTCTCCTCGACCATGTAGCGAAGCTGGGCGCCCAGCACGCGCGCACCCCAGCCGAGGTGCGTCTCGAGGATCTGACCGACGTTCATCCGGCTCGGCACGCCGAGCGGGTTGAGAACGAGGTCAACCGGAGTGCCGTCCTGGAGGTACGGCATGTCCTCCTCGGGGAGGATGCGGGAGATGACGCCCTTGTTGCCGTGGCGCCCCGCCATCTTGTCCCC
>Ga0182018_10005326_pt1 | contig 10401 bp, 12 predicted proteins | sample 812P2MmetaG_FD_120490 | JGI IMG/M metagenome (GOLD analysis project Ga0182018, IMG submission 120490) | Permafrost microbial communities from Stordalen Mire, Sweden - 812P2M metaG | ecosystem: Environmental > Terrestrial > Soil > Wetlands > Permafrost | place: Sweden: Stordalen | collected... | reverse complement strand
TGGACGAGCGAGAGGAGCAGGATGCGGCGGTGCTGGAAAACCCGTCCCATCTCCTCGTACTTCACCTTCGCCAGCGGCGGATACATCATCAGGATCAGCCCGATGGCGATGGGGATGGATGTCGTGCCGACGCTGAAACGGTCGAGAAACGGCACGACGCCAGGGACGAGGTAGCCGAGTCCGACCCCGGCTGCCATGGCGGCGAAAATCCAGAGTGTGAGATACCGATCGAGAAAAGATAGCCGGGGACTTGTTGGCGTGTCCATGTCTGTTCTCAGCGTTTTGAAGCTCCCGCAAAGACCAGTGAATCGCCCGCCAGCTCCCTCAACAGCTCGGGGCCTACGGGAGCATCGGGTTTCCAAGGGATCACCGCGAATCGGTTCGCCAGGCGATCACGCACTTCCGCGATGTACGGAGCCTCGCGCGAGCCGCGCTCGACCAGGACCGGATCGCGGAATCCATCGCCCGCGAAGCTCTGGTTGACGATCCAGGCGTATGACTTGATGCCAGCCCGCCCGAAAGCCCGCGGCTGCTGGGCCAGGTTATGGCGCTCGACTGCGATTCTCTGGTTCGCCAGCCAGTGGAGATCGGACGAAAAGCGGGCTAGCGCCGGATCGACACTCGGGCCGCACACGCCGCTTGAACAGCACATCGGGGGATCGAAGACTTCCACTTTGTTCATATGAATTCCTTTTGGCGTTCGTCGAAAGACGATAACAGAAACAAGAAATCGCTCAGATGATCGCCACGAGAGCCTTCAGCTTTCGAAGCGTTTCGTAGTTGATGCAATATCCAATCCGCGCTCCGTCCTGACTACTGCGAATCAACCCGGCGTCCTTCAGGATTCTGAGATGCTCGGAGACGGTCGACTGCGCGAGGGGCAACTCGTCGACGATCTGACTGCACACCCGAGCCTCCTTCTGCGATAGCATGCGCAGAATACGAACGCGAGCTGGATGACCGATCGCCTTCGCGAGCTTTGCCAGCGCTTCGTCGGCATCCGGGCCCTCAAGACCTTGAAGGTTCATCCGCGGCAGCCGCTCCGCCGGGGGGCAACGGGCGGTATCGGGCTTCGCGTCTTGATTAATAGCCATTCGACGATTAACGATACCATGTCTACCGGCTAACTACAAGCCCTCTTCGCACGGTCCTCGAAATCCGAAATTGATATTGCGTGTCGGCGACGGGGGTCAAAGCGCGGACCGGGGCCTGTTTCTCGCCTGCGCCATTGCCGAGTACGGCTTCCATTCGCTCAGGGTACAAGCGCCCGTTTTGATGACCGCCCGCAGTTGCCGCTTGTCCGCTTCGAACTGCTCACCGTTCGCGCAAATCTCCCGAAGAAACCGATAGAGCCGCTGCTTTGTGACGTCCTTGGGATCGGCGAGCCGGTAAAAGATCCGGTAGCCATCCCGACGATCACGGACGAGCCCGGCGTTTCTCAGGTACGCGAGATGGCGCGAAACATTGGGCTGCGTAGCGTCCAGGACATGCTGGATATCGCACACACACAGCTCGCCATGAAAGAGCAGATTGAGAATCCGCAGCCGCGTCACATCCGCTAATGCCTTAAAGTGGTGTTCGAGTTCCTTCAAATCGTCCTATACCTCCCCGGCCGGCGATACTCGCAAGACTGAGCCATTCCCCGGCCGCCCGGATTGCTGCCCCGATTATATCGCGGGGCAGCCCTTCCAGACGTGCGATTGTATATTTGCATAGACGCATGAACTTATGATATGCTCGCCTTGCCCGAGGCGCGTAGGCGCCCCAACAGGAGCCGTCAAAATGCCCTTCAACGTACTCTTCCTTTGCACCGGTAACTCGGCGCGCTCTATCGTCGCCGAGGCCATCATGAACCACAAGGGGCGCTCGAACTTTACTGCGTACAGCGCCGGAAGCCACCCAACGGGGCGGGTTCATCCCGAGGCGCTCCGCCAGATCGAACTTGCAAGGATGCCCACCAAGGGGCTGCGCAGCAAGAGCTGGGACGAGTTCGCCGCCCCAGACGCCCCTGAGATGCACTTCGTCTTTACCGTCTGCGATCGAGCCGCGGGCGAACTCTGCCCGCTTTGGCTCGGCCATCCTTTGACGGCGCACTGGGGAGTTCCCGATCCGGCCGAGGCAGAAGGAACTCCGGAAACGGTGGAGCGCGCTTTTCGCCAAACGTTCTCGGTCCTTGACCGAAGAATCATGCTGTTCATGAGTCTGCCACTCCGGACCCTCGACGAACTCGTCATCCAGAGCGAAATCGACCGGATCGGTAAACAGTAGAGGATGTCCAGGACCCAACCGCACTATGGCCCGGGCTCACCTAAGCAATACCACGAGTGGCGCCAGAAGGCCGATTCGTTCGATGCGATTGAGATTAAAGGCTCGATTATTGCAAATCCCGGAATTCTCGTCGGAATTTTCGTAGGAACGGCAAACCGGCCAATCGCCGGACTGACTGGAAAAGAAGCGATGTGATTCTCTGCGATTGCATCAGCCGCGCGTCGACAATGAATGCCATGACGAACTCGCCTGAGAGGAGCAAGTTAGTCCCCCCAGGATCTTTGGCGTGCTTGGTTAGAACGCGTTCGCATTTCAAGTCAGGCGCGGCGGGTGGTCGCTGAATTGCTCCTGACGTTACTGATTCCGGCCCGAATGGGTCAAATCACCCAGGGCTGCGACCGAAGGAGGCTAGCAATGTTCAGCCGACGAAGGTTCTTGCAGGTTGCCGGTGGCGCCGTTGCGTTTGTGACGGTATCCCGCCGCGCCTATGCATTTCAACAGAGTCCGGTCATCCAAAAGTTCAATCAGGCGCTCCCGGGACTCGGCCCGTCCGGAATTCCGGTAGCCACGCCGGTGAGCGCCACCAGTTCGCCGGTGGATGCCTATCAACTTCAGATCCAACAGTTTCAACAACAGATCCTTCCACCGCCGTACGGAAAGACCACCTTCTGGGGCTATGTGGACGCGAACCCCGCCATCGCCCGAAATCCGCGGTACCTCGGTCCGGCGATCATAGCGAGGAAGGATAAGCCGGTCCAGCTCACCGTGACCAACCAGCTTCCTAACAAGCACATCCTGCCGGTCGATACCACACTCATGGGCGCGCAGCCAGGCCAGGACGTGAATCGCGCCACAGTGCATCTGCACGGCGGATTTAACACATGGAATTACGATGGCGGACCCTTCACATGGTTCGCGCCCGACGGACAGACCGGCGCCAGCTTCCTGAATGGCACCGGCGTCCCAGGACAGGCGCAGTATTATTACCCCAACCAGCAGTCCGCGCGGTTGATGTGGTATCACGACCACGCCATCGGAATCACGCGGCTGAATGTCTACGCCGGGATTGTGTCGGCTTATTTGCTGGGCGACGATTTCGAGGATTCGCTGATCGCGTTGGGCGTGGTCCCCTCCACCCAGATTCCGCTGGTGATTCAAGACAAGTCCTTCAATCCCGACGGAAGCTTGTGGTACCCCTCCGAATACGAATATCAAAACATTCCCAACCTGCCCAACCCGTGGGAACCTCTGAGTCAAGCCACGGTAAACGGCTTTGCCGGCCAGACCGGACGGTGGGAAAGCCAGGGCGGCACGCCACCGCCGATCTCGTGCGTGCCCGAATACTTTTCGGACACCGTTCTGGTGAACGGCGCACCCTACCCGGTTGCGGGCGTCCCCGCGGCGCCGGTCCGCTTTCGGGTCCTCAATGGATCGCAAGCGCGGTTCTACAACCTACAACTGTATTACGAGAGCGCGGAGACGCCCGGCGAGGCGGACCTGAGCAGGCCGGGACCGGCGATGATCCAAATAGGCACCGAGGGAGGGTTTCTGTTCATCCCCGCCGTCCTGAACGATCCGCCGCGTCAAATCGCATGGGACACGAACCCCGCGAGTCCGACCTTCGGTAATGTGACCAGTTACAACCTGCTTCTGGCTCCCGCCGAGCGCGCCGATCTGATCGTCGACTTCGCGAGCGCGGCTGGAAAGAGCCTGATCCTGTATAGCGACGCTCCCGCTCCTTTCCCCGGAGGCGACCAACGCAACGACTACTTCACGGGAGATCCGAACATGACGCCCATCGGCGGAGCGCCGTCGACACTGGCCGGGCAGAGTCCCAATACCAGAACGCTCTTGAAATTCACCGTGGGGCCGGCGAGTGCCGCGAGTGCCGGGACATTCCCCAAAAACCTGGTCTTTTCACTCACCCGGCTGCTCGCCTCGGCCGCCGATCCGGTGACCCAAATCCAGGGAGGGAAAGTGAGGGACCTTACGCTGAACGAGGACATGGATCAGTTTGGGCGGCTGATTCAGAGATTGGGAACCAACGTCAAGCCGCCGGGCAGCGCTTCGTTCGGCAGGGGCTACGCGGACCCGGCGACCGAGACGCCACGCGCCGGCGATGTGGAGATCTGGCGGATCTTCAACCTGACGGGTGACACCCACCCCGTCCACTTTCATCTGGTCAACGTTCAGGTGCTGGGAAGACAGCCGTTCGATGCGGTCAATTACAAGGGGACTCCGAAATTCACGGGACCGTTCCGCGGGCCGGATCCGAACGAAATCGGCTATAAGGAAACCGTACGCGTGAACCCGAACGAAATGGCCATGGCGATCATGCGATTCCAACTACCCAAGGTGCCCTTCGCGGTTCCGGAGAGCCCCCGAACCGGAGGCTATGAATATGTGTGGCATTGCCACATCCTGGAGCACGAGGAACACGATATGATGCGTCCGCTGGTGGTGTCGCTCTGATAACACGGCCGATGCTCGGCCCGCAAGCGGCCTGGCGCAGTTTGCGAAGCCTCGGGAATCCGGGCCTTTGATCCTGGAAATAGAGCAGCGGCGCCATCCGCCGATGGCGCCGCATTGCGATCCTTGCCGGTTGCCGGGAGAATCGGGCCCGGCCGGCCGGACTACTCGGCGGCGGCGGGCCGCAGGCGAATCTCGGTGAGGGAAGATTCCTCCCTCGGGTCCCGCTTGGGAGTATTGAACACGAGGCCGGATCTGGAATTGCCAGGCCAGATCTGAGAAAGCGAGCAGGTCCCGCGCACGCATGCGAAGACCAGCTTTGGCGCCTCAACCGTGCCATCCTTGTGAGTGATCGGCTTGGCCAGTACCGCGACGTGGTGCAAACTCCGGATGGTCACCGTTCCCTCGGTGCCGCGGAAATCCACATAGTATGTGCCGGCCGCCATCGATGTGCCAGATGTTTCTAGAGCGACATCGCCCCGGCGGCCCCCGCCCGTGCAAGCCCTTGAAATCCAGGCATTTGCTGCGTACGGCCCATACCCCCTCATTCCGTCAAGAGCTTTTTTCTACAATTTCCTCAGTTACTTACGGTGCTGATACGCCGCTTCCTATTAAGTTGGGTGTATCATTGCGTCGTTACTCGGTATTCAACAGTTAATGCATAAGCGCTTGATATTGTGCAATATTTCACAAAACGGCGCTTTAGAGGGTTTAACGCCGCCTTACGGCGGCTTAATCTTCCCAATCTAAGGAGGTCAAATGCCTATGAAGCGAGCACTTATTGCCGCGCTCACAAGCGCGATTATGTTCAACTGGGCAGCCTGGAGCCAAACGGCGATCAGTGGGAACCCGATCTCGTCGAGCTCCATGAACCCCCATGGACTGTATTACCCAAACACTTCATTTTCCTCGCATCCGGTTTCGATCTACAGTTCTTCACTCTCAACGTACCTTTATTACTGGAGTTGTGGGGGAGCAGCTATGACGGAATTTGCGTTGGCGAGATGACAACAGGCGGGTCGGTTTCAAACGTAGGCAAAGCAGTCACTGCGAATCCAACCGTCTGTGACATTCAGGACCCAGGTGTCGTGTACTTCAATAATGGCGTAACCAGTTATTACTATTTGTATGCCGACGGCATTACGAAGGAAACGGGGTATGCGTGCGGCGCCGGCCCCTACGGGGGACATGCTGCGATATATGGGTGGTACAGTAGTAATGGTCTTAGCTTTACCGCGTTGAACAGCGGCAACCCCGTCATTCAGTTTCCTGACGATGCCGATGGCTGCTGGAGCTGCTACACTGGCCCCGGCATCAATGGACCGAGCCCCGTCGTGATGGCGGAGTGTTCGTGCATTCGAATGTACTATTGGTACGGCGCTCCGCGAGAAGGGCTCATAAGCGGTGGCAGTGGTGTCGAGTCGCAAGACTCGACCAATGGGACAAACTTCAGTAACGAGCGCGTAATTTGGGCCTATGGATATTGGCCACAGGTGAAGAAAACCGGCCTGTACGGCGACTATCCGTTGGTGATGACTATTCAGGACGGCGCCACCAGCGACGAGTTTGTAAGCGCGATTAGCGGCTTTAACGACCAGACTTGGGCATGTGAATACTCCTGTGCGGAATTTGCAGCGACTTCGATTAATAACTATCCTGCCCATCTCGAGAGCGACCCAACGGGGCTGCTACTAGACACGACTCAGAGTCCGATTTCAATTTCCAGCCTTATTAATAGCGGCGAACAGCTAGATCTGGACTGGGATAATAGCACCAACTTATATCGAGGGCCCACTACTGGGTTAAATCTTTTTCCTGATTTAGCGGACGTGCCGACGATTAACGAGTTCGTCCCAAGCAGCTATCCGAACAACACCGGCGTCACGCAAACATTCTATATTATAGGTCAGGATGAGTTTAATGGGTCGGCAATCACGTACCTCCAGCCGTTCCTCAGCAACTACTCAGGCATGAGCAATTTGACAAACAGCTGCCATTTGCTGTACGACTCGAGCAACAATACTCTGTATCTGGACAACTCTGCAGGAGACTTTAGTTGGGTTGGTTCGCAGCCCTACGGCGGATCGTGGAGCGGCTCAAATAGCAACAGCGTCTGTCAGGTAAACTCGTGGTCAACTTCCACTAGCACTTATTACCTGACGCTTACCGTGAACTTGACGTTTCTTGAGAATTCGACATGGTACGAGTTTGCGAGCGCTACGAATGCTGCAGGCAGTTCAGCGTGGGTAACTAACGGCCTCACCTGGGTTTATTAAATGAGGGATGGTCTCGAATTGAATTTCAAAGGAGGAAATATGACTCGCATGTGGATTGTTTTTTTCGCGCTCGCTTTATCTCTACCCGCGCAGAATACGGGAACGATTGCCGGGACACTCAACAGCGGCGGTAGCCCAGTCGGTGGTGCCTTCGTCACCGCTTATCTTCAGGCGTCGGGCACGGGCGGGAAATTTGGGCCGGTTTTCAATGGGCTGACTGGGGCCGATGGCTCCTTCGCAATGAAAGGAGTTCCCGCTGGCGAGTATCTTCTATGCGCAGAGAAGGCGTCGGCGGCGCTGCTCAATCCGTGCCAATGGTCAGCCACGCCCAACACGGTCACGGTGGCTGCCGGGGCAGATGCCTCTGTCGCGCTGACCGCGCAAACCGGCGTCTCGATGATTGTTCGCGTCAATGATCCCAACGGCCTGCTGGCCAGCAGTTCGGGCTTGGACGACATCCTCATTAATGCCAAGACCACCAGCGGGCTCCATGTTCTTGCGGTGCCAGCATCGAAGGACAGCTCCGGCAAAACGATGACGGTGCTCGTTCCGCAGGACGCGCCAATAAATCTCACGGTCTATTCGTCGAAACTTTCACTGACAGACGATCAGGGCGATTCGTTCACCACGCCCAACGTCGCTGTCACGGTAAGCGCGCCAACCGGCGCAACTGCGAATTCGGCAAGCTCAGCTGCCCTCACGCTGACGATACAAGGCAAGAAGAATTAGGCGAGCTTTTGCTGATCAGCCTGGCTGCTTCCAGTGGCTGCGAGAGCAGTAACTATCGATAAACGCTCCCTTCAACCAGGACAGAATCGATTCGACCCGGCGGCCCACCCGTCTTGGAGATAATTTGAGGCGTGGCAGGCCGCTGGGTCGCTGAGAATTCCGTGAATCTCTCGAAGCTGCCGTCTTTTCGGGCTGAGCACTGCCCTATTTTGCGGGACCCTACCCCCCGATTGGATCGAGAGATCACGACCCAGACACCGCTGGTTGGCTGGCGCCGCCAGTCCCGCCACCACATGAGACAACTGAGGCGGGCACAGGCGTGCCGCTGAACTGAACCCCTGGAGTGAGGCCCGAGGTTAAGGCCCTGATAGCGTTACGCTTCCCGGACCAGGTTTACCGACGGCAGCAAACTATCCGCGTGCACCACAGGAATGGCAAATTGGCGACGGAAGAGGGACGAAGAGTACGCCATTTGCGTCCCGGGTGAGCAGCAAGCCATCGAGGTTGGTTCACCTCCGATCCGCCACCGAAGGGAAATACCACAGTAGGATGCCGCGGCCGATCCGGATCTGGACCTTCTCCCTGTCGGGCCAGACCGGACCCGACGTGTGGAACCGCCCCACCTTCCAGACGGTGATCGAGACGGCGTTCCAGCCGGGCGCGGGCGTTGCCGGGTCCATCGACAGGATTCGAGGAAAGGTTGGGTCCGCTTCCGCGAAATTCGGGCTGAACGGCATGAATGTTACTTCCTTTGCGCCGACTGTGTTGAGGTAAGCCCCGAGGCGCCTCATGTCTTGTGCCCAATCGAGGTCCGAGTCGGCAAGAATCTTTTCCGGTTCAGAGCCGGCGAGCTCGTTTGTGTAAGCGAGATAGTCCGGATGCGCAAGCCCGGAGGACAAGACATGCCAGAGCAGGAGCAGTATGATTGCCGCGGCGGCTATCGGCTTACGCCGCGCGGCGCTTAGTTCGCCGGCTGCGAGGGTTCCGCACAACACCGAGAGTCCGCAATACACAGGGAGGACGTGGCGGACACCGATATTGATGCGGCTCGTCATGCTGACTAGCAATATCCCGAGGCAAAAGGCAAGTGGCATCACCGCCCGAGCTGTCCCGCGCCTCAGCCAGCAGAACGCCGCCCAAACCGAAAGGGCAATCATGGCGAGAGGGGTCTTGATGGCCAGCACGACCGGAAAGAAGTACCAGAATCCGAACAGCGATCTGCGCCCAAACAAGTAAGCGCCATGACCGCGCAGGTTGTGCTCCCAGAGCATTTTCACGCCTATGAAGAATCGCGGGGCGGGAAGTCTCAGGCCGAGAATTCCCGTGTGCCCGAAGGTAAAGCGGTACACCATCCAGACCAACAGGACCGCCGTGACAAGAGCCACTGGCACGGTCCGCATCGCGTGCCTGAAATTCTGACCGCCCGGATTGGTTCTTCCCCGGTTCCACCACCGGTGCGCGGCGTACATGGTGAGCCACGCGGCGGGCAGAAAAACCAACGCGGAGAATTTGGAGGCTACGGCGAGCCCTAGAGCTACGCCAAACGTAATGGTGTTGCGGAGATTCGGTTGAATCAGCCAGCGTACAGAGCAGTAGACGGCGGCGGCAATGAATGCTGTTACCGCCATGTCGGTGGTAATCAGACCGGAGTGCGCGAGCACCGCGGGGGTGGTGCTGAAGAGCGCCACCGCCATGAGCGCCGCCAGGGCGCCGCCGATATGGCGCGCCCACAGGAAGACGACTGCTCCCGCGACCCAAAAAAAGGGCAGAATTCCGAGTCTTCCCAGCAAGAGCATCCGATCATAATGAGGAGGCCTGCCTAATAGGGGGTCGCCTTCAAGCCATAATGCCGGATTCCCACGCCATCGCTCACCGGATAAATACGGCACGAAGGCGCCAAATATTCGAGCGAGCGGTGGGTGTTCGGGGTCCTCCGTATACCTTCCGCGATCGAGCCATTCCAATCCGCAACCCAGGTGCAAGGTCTCGTCGACCGTTGCATTGAAGGCCGTCGACGCCCACGCGATCCGGGCGGTCGCGATACCCATCAGTAGGAGCGCCGCCGCCACGCACCACTTGTCCGCCGGAATCATACGAGCGTTGGGAGGCACAGAACGACATTATAACTCTCCGAAGAAAGGCTGCCTCCAATCGCCCTGGCTTCGCAACGAAAGTAGACGGTCCACGCGCGAGAAAACATTGGATTTACGCAGTGAGAGCGACCGGTCGTGCTGGAGCGGGTCGCGAGGCTATGAATATGTGTGGCATTGCCACATCCTGGAGCATGAGGAACACGATATGATGTGTCCGCTGGTGGTGTCGCTCTGAGAACACGGCCGATGCTCCGCCCGCAAGCGGCTGGCGCAGTTTGCGAAGCCTCGGGAATCCGGGCCTTCGATCCTGGAAATAGAGCAGCGGCGCCATCCGCCGATGGCGCCGCATTGCGATCCTTGCCGGTGGCCGGGAGAATCGGGTCCGGCCGGCCGGACTACTCGGCGGCGGCGGGCCGCAGGCGAATCTCGGTGAGGGAAGATTCCTCCCTCGGGTCCACCTTCGGAGTGTCGAACACGAGGCCGGATCCGGAATAGCCAGGCCATGCCTGAGAAAGAGAGCAGGTCCCGCGTCCGCATGCGAAGACCAGCTTTGGCGCCTCCACCGT